>Ga0256406_1000098_pt1 | contig 158699 bp, 144 predicted proteins | sample RumenRJG_03DNA_FD_185986 | JGI IMG/M metagenome (GOLD analysis project Ga0256406, IMG submission 185986) | Bovine rumen microbial communities from Lethbridge, Alberta, Canada - RJG_03 | ecosystem: Host-associated > Mammals > Digestive system > Stomach > Rumen | place: Canada: Alberta... | reverse complement strand
CAGGTCCGCCCGCGCAGAGCTCGGTCGGACATTCTGCGCCCTAGCGGCCAAGCACTCGATCCGCCCGCGCAGAGCTCGGTCGGACATTCTGCGCTCCAACAAGTCAAGCACTCGATCCGCCCGCGCAGAGCTCGGTCGGACATTCTGCGCCCTAGCGGCCAAGCACTCGATCCGCCCGCGCAGTAATTAAGCAAGCTCGAGCGCAATCCTCATCATGTCGTGGAAGCTCGTCTGGCGCTCATCGCTCGAGAGGGATTTTCCTGTCAGAATCTCGTCCGAAATCGTGAGGATCGACAGGGCCTTCTTGCCTTCGCGCGCCGCCACCGAGTAGAGTGCTGCCGATTCCATTTCCAGGCAGAGGACACCCATCTTCATCCAGCGCTTTGAATACTCCGGGTCGTCATTGTAGAACTCGTCTTCGGAGAGAACATTTCCGACAACCGTGCGGATCCCGAGCGACTGCGCGGCGTTGTACGCGCCGAGGAGCAGGTCCCAGTCCGCGATCGGGGCAAATGAAGCCCCCTCGCCGAGCCTGTACTGCCGTCCCCAGTTTGAGTTCGTGCACGCGCCCTGCGCAAGGACCACGTCGAAGCAGTGGCATTTTTCGCTGATCGAGCCCGCGGAGCCGATGCGGATGATCTGGTCGACATCGTAGAAGCTGAACAGCTCATGCGAGTAAATGCCGATGCTCGGCATGCCCATGCCGCTGCCCATGACCGATACCTCTTTTCCCTTATATGTTCCGGTATAGCCGAACATATTCCGGACGTCAGTCACAAGCCTTGCATTTTCCAGATAGGTGTCCGCAATGTACTTTGCGCGGAGCGGATCGCCCGGCATCAGGACCGTCTTCGCGAAATCTCCCTTTTCTGCTCTGTTATGAGGTGTTGCCATAATGTCTCTCCTTTCTCTATTCTCTATGGCGGATCGGGCACAGCCCGTCCGATCTGCTGATTCTATCTGTTCTGTGTTTCCTTCCCACCTGGTCTGTCTGACCATTCTGCCCGCAGGGCCTGCGTGTTCTGTCAGTTTTTGTGTCCCAAGAGCCTGCTCGTTCTGTCAGCTCTTGTGTCCCAGGGGCCTGCGCGTCCTGTTCCGCCCGACTGTTTCCACTCAAGCCCGGCGGAAGCTCATTTCCCGGCGTCTTCCCGGATCAAAATGCGGATCGCCTCGATCGCGGTCCGGATCGGCTGATCAATGTCGTGGACGACCGGATTGTCAAGCCCTCGCTTTGCGCGCTCCTGATTAGCCATGACGAGGAAGAGCGATCCCACGCGCACCCTGCGGAAGGCTCCTGCGATGAACAGCGCGGCACTCTCCATCTCGGAGGCAAGACAGCCCATCCGAAGCCACGCCTCCCATTTGTTCTGCAGCTCATAGCTCACCGGCATGCTCTCCGGATGATGCTGGCCGTAAAATGCGTCCTTGCACTCGACGACGCCGACGTGATAGGGGATGTGCATGTTCCGGGCGGCCTCGCGCATCGCGCAGAGCACGTCAAAATCAGGGACGGCCGGATACTCGATCGGCGCGTACTCCTTGCTCGTGCCCTCCATGCGGATCGCTCCGCTCGCAATAACCGTGTCGCCGCTCTTCACGTCGAGCTGCATGCCGCCGCAGGTCCCAACCCGAAGGAAGGTATCTGCCCCGCAGTTTGCAAGCTCCTCGAGCGCAATCGACGCCGACGGGCCTCCGATGCCGGTCGACGTGACACTGACCTTCACGCCGTCAATCGTCCCCGTGTAGGTGACAAATTCGCGGTTGTCCGCTATCTTCACCGGATTGTCAAAATACTGCGCGATCTTCGCGCTCCGCTTCGGATCTCCCGGAAGGATGACATACCGTCCGACCTCCCCGGGCGCTACCTGGATATGATATTCCCGGTTCGGATTCTCTGAGTATTTGACCTCGCGATCTCCCATACGTTCCGCACCTCCATTTCTCAGCCAACATACAGCCGCTAAATTCCCGGCCTTATGTTTTCTCAGCCGAAATGCAACCACTTACATTCCCGACCTTATGTTTTCTCAGCCGAAATGCAACCACTTACATTCCCGACCTTACGTTTTCTCAGCCGAAATGCAACCGCTTACATTCCCGGCCTTACGTTTTCTCAGCCGTCACTAAGCCTCCGACTTTCCACGCTCTGATAAAAAACCGGCCCCTCACACATGTCCCGCGAAACTCGCGCACAGCAAAAGGCCTCGTGTCTATTATACACGAGGCTCTTGTGATAATCACGAACAATCATTCAAAGTTCATTTATATTTTGGTAATTATTCAGCATCCCTGGAAAACTGATGAAATTCGGACGGAGAGCTTACTCGTCGGACGATTCCAGAAGTTTTCCAAGGGGCAGACAAGCGGCGAAGCCGCTCTGACCGACCACAACGAGGAACGCAAAGCGTTCCGAGTAATAGCTGCAGTAGTTTACCCGCCCTCGACAAGGTTCAGAAGAATCCGCACGCTCTTCTCCATCTCCGAGACGGCCGCGTATTCACTCGTGGAGTGCGCGTGCCAGTATCCGCAGCCGATGACGAGTCCGCGGATGCCATGCTCGCGCAGGCGGTTGTTGTCGCTCCCTCCGAAGGTCACCGCCCACTCCGGCGCAAGGCCCGCCTTCTTCACGGCCTGTTCAAAATGAACAGCGGCTGTGTCATCCCTTTCCACCTTGTATGCATGGAAGGACCGGTCCGAGGAAAATGACACCTCCGCGCCAATTTCTCTCGCGTGCCTTTCAAAGCTCTCGCGAACGGCCTGGAGCTGCGCGTCCGCCTTCGCGTCATCGAGACTCCGGATTTCACCCGTGATGACGACGCGGTCCGGCACGATGTTGCGCGCCTTCCCGCCGTTAAATGTACCGATATTGACGGTCGTCTCCTCGTCGATATGGCCCGTCCTGATCTCCGCGACAGCCGCCGCGGCCGCCTTGATCGCGTGGATTCCCTGCTCCGGCTCAAAGCCCGCGTGCGCGCTCTTTCCCGTCACGGTCACTTCAAATGAGAGGATTGCCGGCGCTGCCGACGCGGCGCGCCCTGCATTTCCGCTCATGTCGAGGACATAGCCCTCCTTCGCGCGGATCCTTCCGAAATCAAAGAAGCGGCTGCCGAGGCAGTACGGCTCCTCGCAGGACGTGATGAGAACCTCGATCTCCGGGTGCGGGAGCTTCTGCTCGCGGAGAATTGCGAGAAGCTCAAGTATCTCTGCGATGCCGGCCTCGTCATCGGCCCCGAGGACCGTCGTGCCGTCTGAGGTGATATAAAGGTTCCGGCCTGAAGACATCCCTTCAGCCAATTCTTCTGCTCTGGCATCTGTTCCGGCGATTTCCTTCGGATCATTACCGTTTTTCGTACCCGCGTCAGGATTCTCACTGACAAGTCTTGCTTCACGCCTGTTCCCCGGGCGGACCGTATCAGAGTGGGCAACAAGAAGAATCGGGTCCGCGTCCGAATGATATGCCGGGAGCACGGCAAAAATATTTCCGGCGGGGTCCGCGTCTGCCTCCCTGTCGGCCTGCGCAGACACGGCAGCAGAGGTTTTCGCGTGTGCTGTGGAGTTTCCTCCCTGATCAGCTTGTACGGACACGGAAGCCTCATTGCGTCCGTGCTCCGGAGCATCTGCCTTCGCCGCCCCGGCCGGCCGTCCATTTCGCGCAAGCGTGCCGTCCGCGATTTTTCGGAGTGTCACGCCCGCGTCATCCTCCGTCACCGTAAGCCCTGCATTTTCCAGAGTCTCCTTCAAATAATCCGCGAGCCTCCGCTCGTGAAAGGATTCCGCGTCAAATTCCGTGAGTTTAAGAAATGAGCGGACCAGCCGCTCTCTGTTAATATCTGCCATAATTCAATCCTTTCGCTGTGATGTGACCGCCGGCTGAGCGAATATTGCTCTCACTTCACTGTGATATGGCCGCCCGCTGAGCGAATATCGCTCTCACTTCACTGTGATATGGCCGCCCGCCGGCCGAACGAATATCGCTCTCACTTCGCCGTGATGCGGCCGCCCGCTGCCGGCACGAGGGCGCCGCTCATTTTTCCTGTGTTCGTGATAATAATTGCCTCGCGGGTCGCCTTCGGGCCGAGCGAATAAATGGTCTCGCCCTCCGCGTTCAGATACTTCGCCGGGACAATGCGGTTGTAGGAGAACGGGTGATCATCGACGAACCGGATATCCGGCGCAAAGTCGAGCGGGCCGTCCTGATAGTACGGGTCAAACATGTAGACGTCGTCGCCGTCAATGCCGGTGAGCAGCACATAGTGGGCCTCATCGAGGAACAGGCGGACGACGACCGCGCTGCCCTCCGAGAGGGCCCTGCGGATCAGGCTCGCGCCAGCCGGAATCTCCCGGCCTTGCGCTGACGCTCTGTCTGATGCAGCCCGGTCATCCTCCGTATCAATATACACCTGCGGGCCCCGCTCGTAACGCGTGGCAATCGGCATCTGGCCATTTACGCCAAAATTGCTGTACCAGTTCGCGAGGAACATCATCGCCGTGCAGCTCGTGCCCTTTGTTCCGCAGAGCCCGTCGGAGCCGTGGCAGTCCATGCAGTACAGCATTGTTTCGCGGATGATCTCCGCCGGGATCTCCTCCCGCTCAAATAAAAAACTGACCGCGTCGAGCATCGACGTCGGTCCGCAGTCATATTCTGTCAGCTGATAGTGCAGTGGGTTCTTCATGCCGGCTCCTCCTTCGGGTGAATTTTCATTTCCTATTTAACTTATATGAATTATAGGAGTTATACTTTCCCATGTCAACTGCAAAATGAAGAATCCTGCACGCAGAAACCGTCAGTGTATCTCATACGGGTGCACTCTCAGCACCAAGCCCTACTCTCTGCCTGATTCGTAGATTTTCCAAGCAGTTCTGCGGTATACTGGGAAGCGACGACACACAACATGATAAAAAGCAGGTAATTAAGACCAGATAAAAAGAAGGAGAATGAATATGCACGCAAATTACCATACGCACACGTACCGATGCCGCCACGCGGAGGGCACCGAAAGAGAATATATCGAGCGGGCCATCGAGGGCGGCCTCAGGGTACTCGGATTTTCCGATCACACGCCGATGCCGGTTCCGGATGAATACTACATCGCCTGCCCGACCGTCCGCATGCACCCGGAGGAATTTGAGGGATACGTTGACACGCTCACTGCTCTGAAAAATGAATACCGCCGCGACATTGACATCCGAATCGGCGTCGAGGCTGAATATGTGCAGCCTCTCTTTGAAGAGATGACTGCATTTCTGGATCAGTATCCGCTCGATTACATGATCCTCGGTCAGCACGTGGTCGGCGACATCCTCTACGGCGATGAGACCGTCTGGAGCAGCCGGCCGCACCCCGAGCCATCCATCCTGAGCGCATACCTGAAGCAGGTGCTGGAGGCCCTGCGGACAGGGCGTTTTCTCTACGTCGCCCATCCGGACATCATTCATTTTACGGGAGACCCTGCCATCTACGAACGGGAAATGCGCACATTCTGTCAGGAAGTAAAGAAGCTCGACATTCCGCTCGAGATCAATTTCCTCGGCCTTGCGGACCACCGCAATTATCCGAACCCGGAATTCTGGAGGATTGCGGGAGAGGTCGGCAACCGGGTCGTCTTCGGCTCCGATGCACACAGGCCTGTGGACGTCTGGAGACCGGACACCCTCAAGGTCGCTGAAGAGATGGTCAGAAAGTACCACCTGAACTACGACAGGAAGTTCATGCTGGATGAGGCATGAACCCATAGCTCTGACATCAGTCATTTACAGACAAGACCGGGCCCCGGCAGAATCAAATCCTGCCGGGGCCCGGTCTTATCACTCATAGGATCACCTGTCCACCCACAACGAGGAACGCAAAGCGTTCCGGGTCCGCTGAGCGGGGATTCTCGGCCATTCAATGACCGAGTAGTTCACACAGTCTTAGATATGCACCGCTCTTCCAGATCACGTCTGCGCGCCGGCCTGCTTACACTCCGCCGGCAGCGTCTTCGCGGCAATTTTCTTTCAGATCACGCCTGCGCGCCGACCTGCTTCGGTGTCCCGAGAAGCCCTGCCTTTGAGAGAGCTCTGTGAAGCACCGGTCCGATAATCGCGCAGACAATCATTTTCGCGAGGTCCTCGATGACAAACGGCGTCACGCCTGCCGCAAGCGCCGCGCCAAATGTCATATGCGCCGAATATGCGAGCCACGCAGTCCCGAGGCCGTACGCAATCCATGTCGCAGCGAACATACCGATCACCGCGATCACCGGCTTTCTCATGAATTTCTCAATAAAAAGTCCCGCAACAATTGCCATCGGAATGAAGCCGATGAGATAGCCGCCTGTCGGTCCGAACAGCTTGCCCGGGCCGCCCGTGAAGCCCGAGAATACAGGCAGGCCGGCAAGACCGAGCAGAAGATAAATAAAATAGCTGATCGTGCCCTTCTTTGTCCCGAGCACATACAGCGTGAGATAAATCGCAAAGTTCGTCAGCGATACAGGAACCGGGCCGATCGGCACGGACAGCGGACCGAGAACGCAGATCACAGCCGCCATCACCGCGATCAGAACCAGATTCTTGATTTTCGAATCCTTCATGACAAATCCTCCCTCAAGATATATACATTCCCTCGCAGACGCACTGGTTATTGCAAACTCAGATTATTGCTTGCGTATGTATTGCTATACTCACGCCTGCATCCGTCTGGGCATGCAGATATGCACTGCATCTGTACGCTGTCGAATTATATACTCTGCAGGAGCAATTGTCAACTTTTATAATATTTAAGGCTAACATTCTAGCCGTGTAGCGCCTGCTCGACCGATCCCAGCTGAAGCGCCACCCGCGCAGAGGAAGCCCCTCATGCTTCGAGGAGACGGCTGATAATCGCCGCAACGAGCTCATTTCTCGTCACAAGGGCGTGGCCGTCCGGGTACAGCGACCCGGCCCGCTCCCTGATTTCCGCCGGAAATGCGTCCGCCGGGGTCGAGACGTTGATCCCGATCCCGATCACAAGCCACTGCAGCTCGCCCGTGTCAAAATCACTTCCGGCCTCCGTCAGAATGCCGCCGACCTTCTTCTCCCCGACATACAGATCATTGACCGGCCGCACGCGCACTGATATCCCTGTAACATCCCGGATCACATCTGCAACGAGCTTCGCCGTCATATACGTAATATTTTTCGAATTTCCGGAAGGAACGAACCCCTGCAGCATCGCCGGGTGACTTCCCGCCCCCGCCAGGTCGGCTGACTTCTGCCCATCAGCGCGCGCCGCCTCTTCTCCCGATTCAGTCCAGACGGACTCCTGTCCGCAGGCCGTTGCAAGCTTCCCCGGTCTTCTGACCACCGACATATAAATCCCGCCGGCCGGCGAAAAAAATGAATGGTCCGCGTGACCGCTGCCCGCCGTCTGGCCATTTGCGATGACAACCGTTCCGTCCTCCGCTCCGCCGACCGCGAGCTCCTTCGCGGTGCGGTTTGTCGATGGAAGCGACTCATAGATGTGAATCCGGCCAAGATACGCCTCGGGGAGATACGGTGCAAGCCCCTGCACGGACAGGCGGTCGTTGTCGGGCGAGCCCGGCACGAGCCGGTATCCGCGGTTCGTCACGGCCTCAATCGCGTACCCCTCCTTCTTGAGCCCGTTCACGGCCTTCCAGACCGCGTTCCTCGATATGCCAAGCTCCGACGCCATATACGCGCCGGAGCAGAATTTTTCCTTATTTTTCTCGAGAAATGCAAGCACCTCTTCTTTTGAGCTCATAGTCTGTCACTCCTCGATCAGAACAGCCCGGACAGGAGAGCCGTCAAGGTCCGCCATGCGGAGCGGCAGGGCAGACAGCGTGTAATCCCCCGGCTTCGCCCGGGAAAGGTCCAGATTCTCGATGATCAGGACCTCCGCTCCGAGAAGGATTCTGTGAACGATCGGGCCCGTTCCCTCTCCGCCGACTGTCGGCGCCTCAGTCCCGATTGTCCGGATCCCATCGTCGACCATGCGCTGCGCGGATTCCGGCGTGATCTCAAAGCCGCCCTTGAGGAGCAGGCGCTTCGTCCCGTCATGCGTGTACTCATCCACCATGTCGGCCGTCAGCTCGATCGGCGTCGCCGTTTCCACAACCTTGCAGCGCCCGTATGCGCGCCGAAGTCCCACATGCTCGACGTCAAGTCCGCCCGGAATAAAATGCCTGGGCGCGTCGATATGTGTCCCGCTGTGACTTCCCAGTGTGAGCTCCGTCAGCTGGCAGATATCCGGCTTCTCCTTGTCAAAGCCCTTGACAATCCGCTTTGACGGCACCGGATCTCCCGGATATGCCGGCACAGAAAACAGTTCCCTCGAAATATCAATAATATTCATATGCCTCTACTCCGTTTCCGGGCTGTGCCCTTGTTCTTTCATCCCCAGGCTCGAAACGCTTCTGAAACCGTCCGAATTTCATCAGTTTTCCAAGGGGGTGCTGAATAATTACATGATAGCCCGAAATGAGCAGAAACACAATGGAGAGTGCGCGCCCATCCTGATATCGCTGCCCGTTCACCGAGGTCTGGTGGCGTGTGAACTGTAACGATATCTCTGCCTGCTTGCAGGGCCTGGCCGTGTGTGAACTGCAGCAGGCAGCATACCGTCCCATTCCTCCCGCTCCTTCCCCCTGCCGAACAATTTTTAATCTGTTTCAGATTAAAATGACATGCCAGCGGAACACCTTTGCTACACTTAACAGCCATAGTATTTCTCTGTTCTGATGTGAAACCGCAGAGACTGCAAGGCAGCGAGGCAGTCCGTCAGAACTCTTGGTGGTACCCTGTGAAGCAGGGGATAAGCACGTATTACCGGAGTGATTGTATGTACCCGAGGCTCAAATATCTGCGTGAAAATAAGGGGCTGAATCAGACACAGGTCGCCAGCATACTCGGCCTGTCCCAGACCGGTTATTCCAAGTATGAAACCGGGGAAAATGAACCCTCCATCCAGACACTGATTACCTTATCTATCCTGTACAATACAAGCGTCGACTATATCGTCGGCATCACCGACGTAAAAAACCGCTATGAAATGAATACGGACGCGGCACACCGCTACTCGGAATATGCTCGTATGGTTCAGGGAAAATCCTGACGTGAGCTGCACTGTCATTGACTGGTCTGGAATTCCCGCCCAGCCATCCGTCCTAAAAATACAGGGAGCCGGCGCGCATGTATGCGATGCGCGCCGGCTCTCTCTTTATATCTTAAATTCAACTCGGAATCGAACGGACAAATCGCCTGTCTTCACACCAGATCTCAGATTTCCATTTTCATCAAACAGACAATCCGCCGTTCTCAGCATCAGCCCTTTCTCGTGTCTCAGACTCCGCGGAATGCAAATGTAAATTCCACATGCCCATGGTCCGGAAGCAGGAACTCGCTGTGCGGTCTTGCGCCCCAGCTGTCGTCACCTCCGACACCCATCTGCCCCTTCGCCACGCGGACGAATGTGTGGCAGACCCGCGGGAGCTCATACGGGTGGTCCGCCTGCTCAATCTCATGCACAGACCACGGAAGCGCCGAGATCATCATGCGGTCTCCGGCAAATACAAGGCCTCTTCCACGCATGTCCGTGACCTTCGCCCAGCGGACGCCGAGCTTTGCGCCGGACTCCTGCGGCACGAGATAATCTGCCATCGCGTCGCGGACGCTCTGTGACCAGATGCCGAGCCTTGCGCCCTGCGTGCGGTCCGCATATGTCTCATCCGGTCCGAGGCCGTACCACGAAATCCGGTCATAATCAGCATCCATCCGGAACGCGGCACCGAATTCCGGCATCGTCCCGAGTCCCTCCGGAATATCCATGCTCTCTCTCACGAGGACCGTCCCGTCTCCGAAGACCGTGTAGGCAAGGAAGCACGCAGCGGCCGGCGTTGTCGGCAGGTAATACCCGAGCGTCACAGTCACGCGGTCCCTCTCCTCCTTCACGTCAGGAATAAAGCCCATGCTGCCCTCTCTGAAATCTCTCGCCGTCGGATAGAGGCTCGCCGTCTTCCACTGCACAAGGCGCTGCTGCATGAGATTTCCTCTGTCATTTGCGATCGGCGCTCTCCAGAAATTCGGATGCACCGGTGCGTCCAGCATTTCCCTGCCGGCATAGCGGTAGGAGACAAGCCGTCCCAGCTTTCTTGAGAAGAGCACGCGGAAATTCTCTCCGATCACGCCGACATTTTCAAAGCCGCGGACTGTGCGGAGCGGCTTTCTGAGGTTCGCGTCCGCAAGGCCCGCCCTGTGGAGCAGCTCATTTCCGGCGAAGATACGCTGACTGTCGCGCGCGTACCGCCCGGCCAGATCGAGGCTCCGGAACGCGACTGCCTCCGCGCCGCCGTCCGTCTCATCACGCACCGCTGCCCTGCACCCATCTCCGCAATCAGCGGATACAGACGAAGCTGTCGATTTCGTCCCGTCCGTACGCGCAGCCTCTTCCGCGATCTCCTCCTGCCACGTCTCCGCCGTGAGCTTTGAAATGCAGCCATCTCTCACCTCAAAGACGGCCTGCTCGGCCGTCACCTCGAAGCCGGCGTCTGCCCAGAGAGTCGGTCTCCTGAGAAGGAACCTGAGCGTCACAGCGTATTCGCCGTCAGGAGATACAAGGTTACTCGAAGCAGCGCGTCCGCAAGAGCTGTCATCCGGAGTTCGCACGGTCTCTTCTTCTCCGTCAGATCCCGCGCCCGGAATCCGGACCGGAAGGGCGAAGTCCGCCTCCTCGCCCGGAGCGACGGACACCGTCACGCGTCTCCGGCAGATCTCATTCCCCTCCTTTTCGAGGACGAGCTCCGCGTCGAAGTCCCCCGTGTCCGTGAACAGATAGTTGTTCTTCACATGAGCAAGAACCGTCCCGTCCTTTTCTGCACTGAGAGATGCGCGAATCATGCGGTAATTGTAGCGCACGGACTGCATTTTCGGGCTCGGGTCCCGGTCTCCGCCGTAGGCAATGCCGTTTCCGCTGAAGTCGCCATCGTTCGGGTGGTCGCCGAAATCGCCGCCGTAGGCCTCGTACAGCTCGCCGAAGCGGTTCCTTGTCGTGATCGACTGATCGATGTAGTCCCAGATAAAGCCGCCCTGATAGAGCGGGTCCTCATTTTCAAGGTCCGTGTACTTGAACATCGCGCCGCAGGAATTACCCATCGCGTGCGTGTACTCGCACATGATAAACGGCTTGTCCCTGTGCTCCTTCAGGAACGCGCGGACCTCCGTGACCGGCGGGTACATCCGGCTCTCGATATCGCTCGAGCCGTTGTAGCGCCTGTCATTGGCGACGCCCTCGTAGTGGACGGGGCGCGTCGGGTCGAGCTCGCGGAAGCGCTCGCTCATCCGGAAAATGACAGACCCGCCGTACGACTCATTGCCGACGCTCCAGATCAGAACGGACGGGTGGTTCTTGTCGCGCTCGTAGCAGCTCGTCACGCGGTCGAGCATCACCGGGAGCCAGTCCTCGCGGTCTCCGGGCACGGCGTACGACTGATCCTTCTCGCCGCGCATGATCGGGTCCCAGGTCCCGTGCGTCTCCATGTTGTTCTCGGCAATCAGATAGATGCCGTACTCGTCGCACAGGTCATAGAGATACGACACATCCGGGTAGTGGCTCGTGCGGATCGCATTGATGTTATTCCGCTTCATCGTCACGATGTCCTTTAGGATCTCCTCCCTCGTGACGGCGCGGCCGTTCTTTGCGCTGAAGTCGTGGCGATCGACGCCGTGGAAGAGGATCCGCTTGCCGTTCAAATACATGATGGAATTCCGGATCTCGAACTTCCGGAAGCCGACCCGCTGGCGGATCACCTCGCAGGTCTCATTTTTTTCATTTTTTACATCGATCAGGAGATCATAAAGATACGGGTACTCGGCGCTCCAGAGTCTCGGCGAGGCGACGTCAAGGCTCAGCTCCGTCTCATCGCCCGTCCCGCCGATCTGTGTCTCCGCGGATGCCACACGGCCCGATCGATCAGAAAGCTTCAGGGAGACGCTGCCGCTTCCAAATGTCTCAAGGCGGACACGAAGAACGCCCTTCTCCAGCGTCTCGTCCAGATCTGTCCGGATGAGGATGTCCTGAATATGTGCTTCCGGGACCTCGTAGAGATAAACGCTGCGGAACAGGCCGGAGAATCGAAAGAAATCCTGGTCCTCCGCCCAGCTGCCCGAGGTCCAGCGGAACACCTCTACGGCGAGCTTGTTCTCGCCGTCCGTGAGCGCGTCCGTCAGCTCGAAGTCCGCCGGGTCGAAGCTGTTCTCGCTGTAGCCGATGTACGTCCCATTGAGCCACACGGCAAGGCCGCTCTCCGCGCCCTGGAAGGAAATGAACACCCGCTTTCCCTTCATGTTCTCCGGCACATAGAAGTATCGCACATAGCAGGCCGTCGGATTAAATTTCTCCGGGATCTGTCCCGGCTCGATCGCCTCTGCGCCGTCCCATGGGTACGCCGTGTTCGTATAATGCGGATGTCCATACCCCTCCATCTGGATGTGCGCGGGAACACGGATATCCTCCCAGCTGCGGCAGTCAAGGCCGGGAGCTTCGCCGTCCCTTTTCGTAAAGCCCTGCGGCACAAGCGCCTCCGTAGGCGCATAGAAGAATTTCCACACGCCGTCAAGGCTGAAGCGGAGCGAGCTCTGTCCGATTCTCTCCTCCTCCCAGCTCCTGAAGCACACATGGTCCGAGTGGGCCGCCAGGCGGTTTTCCTTAAAATACAGCGGGTCACTGACCTTTCTGTAATCAAACTCTGACATAATAATACCTCTCTTTAAAAAGACAGCGGCGGAGCGCACAGCGCTCCGCCGCAGATCATATCCGGAGCAGAAATCCCGGGATGTTATTTAACTGCACCTGTAATACCTTCTGCAAACTGCTTCTGGAGGATGAAGAAGATAATCATGGTCGGAACTGAGCAGAACAGGACGCCCAGCATCAGCATACCGTAATCCACGGTGTAGCCGCCGCCGAGGTTTGCAATCAGCATCGGCATCGTCTCTGCCCTGTTGTCTGTCATAACTACCTTCGGCCACAGGTAAGCGTTCCAGGCGTTCATGAACGTGATAACCGCTGCCGCCGCGTATGTCGCCTTCATGCAGGGGATATACATCCGGTAGAAGATCTGGAATTCATTGAGTCCGTCGAGACGGGCGGCCTCGAGGATGTCCCGCGGGAAGTTTCTCGAATTCTGGCGGAACATCATGATCATAAACGGAGTCGAAATCGACGGAAGAATGAAGCCCCAGACCGTGTTCAGCATATGGAACTTCGATGCCATCTTGAACAGTGGGATCATCGTCGCGACGCCCGGAATCATCATCGCAAGCAGCAGGATCGAAAACAGGATATCCTTTCCCTTGTCGTGGTAAATCTCAAAGCCGAAGCCTGCGAGCGAGCAGACGAAGAGGCAAAGCAGCGTCTGCACCGTCGAGTAAAGAAATGAGTTGCCCATCGCTCTCGCCAGCGGCTGCGCGGCGAGCAGAGCCTTCATGTTCTGCGCAAGATATGTGCCGAAGAGGAGCTTCCGCAGGCCCCGAGGGACGCTGCCATTGCTGTCACCAGAACTGCCGATAAAATCTGTTTTTTCATAATCTTTCCTCCGTTCCTTGTGAAAACCATTGTGCAGAACGACGAATAACACGTTTTCGTTCCGACCTGATTATTACATTTTACACAGGGATATTCAGGAATTGTTCACATTTTCTATCCAAAAATGTGCAAATCCGACTCTGTTCTTGCGTTTCCGGCTTTGGACGTGCAAAAACGAGCAAGCTCTTCCTTCATCTTTTCAGTCTCCGTGGGGTGCCAGGCGTATAGTAATATTCAGCACCCCAAACTCGGAACGCTTCGCGTTCCTCGTTGTGGACGGACAGAGCGGCTTCGCCGCTTGTCCGCCCCACGGAGACTTAATAAAGATTCCGGGAGAGCAAGCTCTCCTTTCATCTTTTCAGTCTCCGTGGGGTGCTGAATAAATACAAAAAGAAGCCGCACATCTGCGACTCCTCTTCTATAAAAAAATATATTTCTTTCGCTGTCCGGCCAGACACTCATCATCCCATCTTCCCGAAACCAGACGGAACACGTACATAGTCTCAGACCGTGTCGTCGTCCCATCCCTTTCTCGCGCGGATCTGAAAGCCCGCGATGCTGTCGGACGCCCCCAAGTGCGTCTTCTTCCACTTGAGCGGCGACTCATTTGTATACGCACGGAAATTCCGGTTAAATGTCGACATCGTCGTAAACCCGGACCGCTCCGCGATCAGCTCGACCGGAAGATCGGTCTTGAGGAGCAGCCTGCACGCCTCCCGGATGCGGACCATATTGAGGTAATCGGTCGGCGACATATTCATCGACTCCCGGAACACGCGGCGGTAGTGCGTCTCGCTCATGTGTACGTTGTTCGCGAGGTCAGCGATCATGAGGTTCTCCGCGTAGTGCTGCCCGATGTACTCGAGCGACTGCACAATCTGCCGGTCTCTCGCCCGGTACTCCTCCGGTCTGCTCCTCGTGTAGTCGCGGTTTTCCCTCGCCATGAGCAGGAGAAGCGCCGTGATGTACGAATTTCTCACCTCGCGCATGTACGGATCATTCCGGTTCGTCTCTTCTATGACAGCGTCGATGAGCCCCCGCATATCCGGGTGGTCATCCGCGCGCAGCAGATTATAGCGGCTCCCGATGCGCTCCTCGCACTTCTGCACAAACTGCTCATCCGCGCCGTACTCCCGCTGCAGATACGCATGGACGTCGACAAAGATATACTCCCACCACGAAATCTGCCCCGGCTCATTCAGCGTGTTGTGTGGGCAGTTCGCCGGAATCAGAGAGAGCGCGCCCGCCTCATACGGCCGCTCCTCATTTTCGTAGATCATGCGCCCGCTGCCCTCGCGGCAGATGCCGATCTCGAGAATATTATGAAAATGAAGGTTCGGCGCGCCCTCGCCGTAGACCCTCTTCCATTTTTCGCCTGAAAATACAAGAACCGGATCTCTCTGCGGCATATCATAAAACCTGAAATCAATTGTCTGTCTGTTCTTCGCCATCTGTGCCTCCATAAAATGCAGACGTCTGTTCTGCTATTTTACCATATCGGCACAGTTTGCGCGAATCTCATAGCAACCGCTCACACAGTCACATGCCTTCGGTCCCCGGCTCAGTGAGTGGCCTCAGCCGTCCACCTTGTGCGGGCCGTCTCCGATCGCCGCTCTGTAGAAGCTCGCCTCGTACCCGACCTTCTCCTTGTATGCATTTCCGACGCGCTCGATAAACTCCGGGACCGCCTCGCTCTTTACGATATTGACCGTGCAGCCGCCGAAGCCGCCGCCCGTCATTCTTGCGCCGATCGTGCCCGGAATCTTCCACGCCTCCTCAGCGAGAATGTCGAGCTCGCGGCAGGAGACCTCGAAGTCATCCCGGAGCGACACATGCGACGCGTCCATTAATTTTCCGAATTCCTCGAGATTGCCCGCATCGAGGGCCTTCACAGCCGCTACCGTCCGCGCGTCCTCCGTGACGGCGTGTCTTGCGCGGCGGAGAAGCACATCGTCCGTGAGAAGCCCCTTCACCTCGTCAAACTCATCCGGTGTCAGATCGCAGAGCGCCTTGATCGGCTTGGCCTTCTTAAGGATCGCGAGCGCCTCCTCGCACTGGCTTCTCCGCTCGTTGTATGCGGAATCCGTGAGCTCGTGCGGCTTGTTCGTGTTGACAATAATAAGCTCCGCGTCCTTCAAAACGACCGGCGCGTAGCTGTAGTCGAGCGTCGCCGTGTTAAGGAAGATGGCCTTGTCCTTTCTTCCCATCGCGGACGCGAACTGGTCCATGATGCCGCAGTTCATGCCGACGAACTGATTCTCCGCCTGCTGGCCGAAAAGCGCGTTGTGGATCTGGTCATTGTCAAATGAGAACATCTCCATCATCGTCTCTCCGGTCAGGACCTCGAGCGACGCGCTCGATGAGAGGCCCGACTTGTTCGGGATCGTTCCGCTGACCATGAAGTCAAAGCCGTTCTCGCAGGCATAGCCGTTCTTCGCAAATGCCCAGATAACGCCCTTCACATAATTGGTCCAGCCGTCCTCTTTTTTGTATGCGAGATCATCAAGAGACACCTCCGTCACGCCCGCCTCCGGGAAATTCGCGGAGGCCATGCGGACTGTCCGGTCCGCGCGGCGCCTTGCGGCCCCGTAGGTTCCGAGCGTCAGCGCGCACGGAAAGACATGTCCGCCGTTGTAATCGATGTGCTCGCCGATCAGGTTGACGCGGCCCGGCGCGAAGCAGACAAGCTCTGCCGGCGCGCCAAATGTATCCTCAAATGATTTCTTCAGGTTGCTGATGACTGTTTCGTCTGCCATTTTCTTTTCTCCCATTCCGCCAGTGGCGGTCTTTCACATCTGTCGTATTTTGTCTGACCTTCCCGACGGCACCAGAGCGGCTTCCGCCGGATTTTTCCGAATATTCCTTATAGATAAAACTTACGGTAACTATTCAGCACCCTAGACTCGGAACGCTTTGCGTTCCTCGTTGTAGGCGGACAGAGCGGCTTCGCCGCTTGTCCGCCCCTTGGAAAACTGATGAAACCGTCCGACGAGCAAACGCTCCGTCCGGATTTCATCAGCTTTCCAGGGGTGCTGTATCATTACCAATTTACGCCCGGTTCACCGTGTCGATAAAGCGCATGAACTGCGCGCGGCCCTGCTCCGTGTCCTTGTATACGCCTGCGTGCTCGAGGACCTTCGAGAACACAAGGCCGATCTCGTCACGAATGATCCCGTCAATGTTGTCTTCGTTTATGTCACTGTATTTGCCTCGGATCTCGTCCGCCCAGTCCGCATGGCTCTTGATCGACGGAATCGCCCGGATGTCATCTCCCGCGAGCATAGCCGTCTTCAGCTCCTGCATTTCCTTCAGAAGTCTTGCCGGAAGGACAGCAAGGCCCATGACCTCGATGAGACCGATGTTCTCCTTCTTGATGTGGTGCAGCTCCTGATGCGGGTGGAAGATACCGAGCGGGTACTGCTCTGTCGTGCGGTTGTTCCGAAGAACAAGGTCGAGCTCGAACTTCGTTCCGTTCATGCGCGCGATCGGCGTGATCGTGTTGTGCTTTGCGCCGTCCGACTCCGCGAGGATCTCCGCCTCCGCGTCGCTGTATCCGCGCCATGCGTTGAGAATCCTGTCCGCCAGATCAATGAGCCGGTCCGGATTCTCTCCGTCAAGCCTGATCACGGACATCGGCCAGTTCACGATGCCGGCCTCCACATCCTCAAAGCCCTTGAAGACAAGCGGTGTGCGGATCTTCGCCTTTGCCATCGCGAAGGTATAGTGGCCGCCCTGAAAATGCTCGTGCGTCAGAATTGAGCCGCCGACAATCGGCAGGTCCGCGTTCGATCCGATCGTGTAGTGCGGCAGGATCTTCAGGAACTCCATGAGTCTGACAAATGTAAGGTGCTCGATTTTCATCGGTACGTGCTTTCCCGAGAGCACGATGCAGTGCTCGTTGTAGTAGACGTACGGGCTGTACTGCATGTACCATCTCTCGCCGCCGAGCGTCAGCGGAATCAGGCGGATCGTCTCGCGGGCCGGATGATCAAGCCTGCCGGCGTACCCTTCATTTTCCGGGCAGAGCAGGCACTTCGGATAATTGTCCTGCTTCTTTTTAAGAGCCGCCGCGATCGCCTTCGGATCCTTCTCCGGCTTCGAGAGGTTGATCGTGATGTCAAGGTCGCCGTACTTCGTCCTCGTGACCCATTTGACGTCCTTCTTCACGCGGTATGCGCGGATGTAGTCCGAGTTCCGGGAGAGCGCGTAGAAATAATCAGTCGCCAACTCCGGGGACTTCGCGAGCCTCTCTCTGAAGTTCCGGATCACCTCAGACGGTCTCGGCGTGAGCGCGCCCATGATCCTCGTATCCAGAAGATCGCGGCTCGCGATGCCGCCGTCGATCACGCCGCGCGACACGGCGTCATCAAGAAGCCCTTTAAGGATCGGCTCGAGCGCCGCCCCGTCATCATCAGGCTCCGGGGCAGACTCTTCATTTGCGGCAATTCCTGCCGCGGAGATCTCATCGGCCGTGTGGGCCGGCTCAATGGAAAAATCCGCCGACGGCTCGACACCGAGAATGTCGAAAATCTCATTTGCCGCGTATGTCCGGTCATCCTCCGTGATCAGCTGTCTTCTCACGCCATATCCGATCAGCTCTTTTACCAGTTCCTCAACAGTACTCATCCCGTCTTTGCTCTCCTTCCTCTTCCTGTCATACATATCGGCTGTGCGCAGCGGCCGGCAAGGACCTCCGCGCGCCTTTTTCTGTATCCTACTGTATTAGAAAGTCAGCCAAAAAACAATGGCATATTCGGCTCTGTTTTATGCAAAAAGCGGACATATTTTACGCATCATGGTATATATCAGCGTTTTTTATGGCATAACCCGCCCTTCCGATCTGTATGCGGACGCGGATATCAAGTCGTCTGATCAGGTTCTTCACCGCCCTCCGACGGCTTGCCTTCTGCACACTTCGGATGATCAGAATGATCTGTCTGATCCGTTTCACTTTCCTTGTCTGCCGGCATGTCTTCGGCAGGCTCCGCGACGTCCTCCGCGAGGATCCGCGTCATGTCCTCGTGGGTCGGCTTCTCGATCGCCGCGACCCGCTGCGCCTGGCGCGTGATCACGTCCTCAAAGAGATTGCGGACCTCGCGGGCATTTGCAAAATTCTCCGGCGCGCGCATTTTCCTAAGAACGATCTGCTCCCGCACATGCTTCTTCGCGTCATCATCCAGCGTGTACTCGTATTTTTTGCAGTTCATGAGGAAAATGTCCACCAGCTCATCAACCGTGTAGTCCGGGAATTCAATGTACTTATTGAAGCGTGAGCGAAGCCCCGGGTTGCTGTCGATAAAATCCTCCATGAGGTCCGTGTAGCCCGCGACGATCACGACAAAATCGTCCCGGTGGTCCTCCATCGCCTTGAGGATCGTGTCAATCGCCTCCTGCCCGAACGCGTCGTCCTTCGCGGACAGAGTGTATGCCTCGTCGATGAAGAGCACGCCGCCGAGCGCCTTCTTGATCTGCTCCGTCGTCTTGATCGCCGTCTGGCCGACGTAGCCCGCCACGAGTCCCGCCCGGTCCGTCTCGACAAGCTGCCCCTTCGAGAGCACGCCGATCTTCTTGTAAATCCTTGCGAGAATGCGCGCGACCGTCGTCTTGCCTGTGCCCGGATTTCCCGTAAACACGAGGTGGAGCGAGACCGGGACCGTCTTCAGCCCCTGGTCCTTCCGCATTTTCTGGATCCTGACAAATGAAGTGAGCTCCTTCACGTCCCGCTTGACATCCTCGAGGCCGATCAGGCTGTCGAGCTGCTCAAGCGGGTCCTCCTCGGGCTCCCTGGAGGCGTCCCCGCCAGCGGCTTTCTCAGCCGTCTCTCCACTCTGATTCTTTGTTCCTCCATGAGAAGGATCTGTGCCGGGAAATGTACGGCTGCCATCTGTCCCGAACTTCGTGTCCGCCGGAGATGTCTCAGCGCCGCCTGTACCGGACGTCAAGCCAGCCGTGTCCGCCGGAGACGCCTCAGCGCCGCCTGTACCGGACCGGGCTGCCCCGGAATTGTCTGTTCCGGACAGAGACGTCCCCGCAGCTCCCGGCTGTCCGGAAGCCGCGAGTTTCTCCTCGAGAGCCTTCTGCTCCTCAAGGGCCCGCGAGAGCATAGCCGCGACATCCGGATAGTCCGTATGCCCATTCTCACCCGCAGCTTCCTTCTGATTCGGGGCAGGCGAGTCTGCGCCTACCGGGGTTTCAGTTCCCGATCCTCTGTCCGCCGGCCCCCTGCCGCCCCCGAACAAATCCGCAAACGTCCCGCTGATACTGAAATCCCTCTTTTCAAGCTTCCGGAGACGCTCCTCAATCTCCCCGTTCAAGTTTTTCTTCTTTCTGTCCATCGCTGCATCTCCCTTCAGTCTCCCGCATTTTGCCTGTTTTCTCCCATTTCACTGCCTGTACCATTCCATTATGAAGGCAATTTTTCCGCCCTGCAATCCATAATTCACACGCTACCAGACATCGGCAAGCGGTCAGCGATATCAGGAGCAGTGATCCCCCTCCGCATTGCGCGTTTTCCCCCGGCCCTTTATAATAAGACTTATATGCATTTCCCGGACATGCCCGATCATCCGGCAGCGCTGGGAACGAAAAAAGGCCCCGCAGGGCCTTTCACGGAGAACACTATGACACTTCAGCAGATACATTACGCGCTCGTAATCGCGGAAACAAAATCGATGAACAAGGCCGCCAGGAAGCTCTTCATTTCTCAGCCGACACTGACCTCGGCGATGCGGGAGCTCGAGACCGATCTCGGCATCACCATCTTCCTCCGCTCGGGCCGCGGCGTCACCGTGACAAATGAAGGATCTGAATTTCTCTCCTACGCGGCGCAGATTTATCAGATGTACGAGCTCACGATGGAAAAATACGGAGACGGCGAGAAGGTCAAGAGGCGCTTCTGCGTCTCCACGCAGCACTACTCCTTCGCCGTCAAAGCCTTTGTCGAGACCGTGCGCGCCTTCGGAACAAATGAATACGAATTTTCGATTCTCGAGACGCGCACACGCGACGTCATCCGCGACGTCTCGACGCTCCGCAGCGAGATCGGCGTCCTCTACATGAACGACTACAACCGCAAGGTCATCCAGAAGTACCTGACAGAAAATGACCTTCTCTTTCATCACCTGATCTGCTGCAAGGCCTACGTCTATCTCTGGAAGGGCCATCCGCTGGCCGGCCGCGACTCGATCTCCCTCGCCGACCTCGAGCCGTATCCGTGCATTTCCTTCGAGCAGGGCGACGACGGCTCGTTCTACTTCGCGGAGGAGATCCTGCCGGACAACCTCTACCCGAAGCTGATCAAGTCAAATGACCGCGCGACGAACCTGAACCTGATGCGCGGCCTCAATGGCTACACGCTCTGCTCCGGCATCATCAGCGAGGAGCTGAACGGCGACGATTACATCGCCGTCCCCTTCCGCGATGAAAATGAGAACCTCTCGAGCGACATGGACATCGGCTACATCACGAAGAAGCAGAACATCATCTCAAAAATCGGCCAGGCATACATAGAAGAGCTGAAGGCCTGCCTCACATGAGACAGACCTCCAGCTCTTGTTGTAATAATCAGCACCTCTCAGAAAACTGATGAAATTCGGACGGAGAGCCTGCTCGCCGGACGAATTCAGAAGTTTTCTGAGGGACAGACATGCGGCAAAGCCGCTCTGTCTGCCCACAACAAGGAACGCGAAGCATTCCGAGTATGGGTTGCCGAACAAGTTCTATGTTTTATCCTTCCTGTGCCGCTCCGGCCTCTTCCGCCTTAAACTGCGCGATCCGCGCCGCATTTCCCTTCCTGACAATCAGAAGAATCACGAGAAGAATCGCAAGTCCGCACGGGAGACCGACGCACGCGGCGATCACAAGGCTGTGCGTCGTCCGCTCGACGATCGTTGCGATCAGATAGGACACCGCGGAGACAGCCGCTGCCGTCATCGCATAGGGCATCTGCGTCGAGACGTGATTCAAATGGTCACTCTGCGCACCGGCCGACGACATGATCGTCGTGTCCGAGATCGGTGAGCAGTGGTCGCCGCAGACCGCGCCGGCCATGCACGCGGAGATCGAGATGATCATCATGTTGTAGTCCGATCCCTCAAAGCAGCTCGTGACGATCGGGATCAGGATACCGAACGTTCCCCATGATGTTCCGGTCGCGAAGGACAGACCGACTGCGATCAGGAAAATGATAACCGGGAGGATCAGCTGGAAGCTTCCCTTCGACTGATTGACGAGCATCGCGACATATTCCTTTGCACCCAGAGAATCGGTCATTGCCTTGAGCGACCACGCGAACACAAGGATCAGGATCGCCGGGACCATCTGCTTGAAGCCCTCCGGGAAGCAGCTCATGATCTCACTGTAGCAGAGCACGCGGCGGACCAGGTAGTACGCAATCGTGACGACAAGTGCGCAGAATGAACCGAGCACGAGACCGACCGACGCGTCTGATCCGGCAAATGCCTCGACGAGACCTTTGCCGCTGAAGAAGCCGCCCGTGTAGAGCATGCCGATCACGCAGAACACGACGAGCGTGATGATCGGCACAAGCATGTCGGCGACGATTCCCTTTGTGTTGACCTCCTCGTCCGCGGCATTTGCGTACGGCCGGTCCGGCGTCGTGTACAGGTCATTGTGGTAGATCGCGTTGTACTCGTGCCTTGCCATCGGGCCGTAATCGACCTTGAGGACCGTGAGCATGAACACCATCGCGATCGTAAGAAGCGCGTAGTAATTAAACGGAATCGCATGAACAAAGAGATCGATGCCGTTCTGGCCCTTCACGAAGCCGGAGACAGCAGCCGCCCACGACGAGATCGGCGCGATGATGCACACCGGCGCCGCCGTCGCGTCGATCAGGTACGCGAGCTTTGCGCGGGACACATGGTGCTTGTCCGTGACCGGCCGCATGACGGAGCCGACCGTCAGGCAGTTAAAATAATCATCAATGAAAATGAGAATCCCGAGCGCGATCGTCGCGAGCTGCGCGCCGACGCGCGTCTTGATGTGCGAGGAAGCCCATTTGCCGAATGCGGCGGAGCCGCCGGTCCGGTTCATGAGCTGCACCATAATACCGAGGATAACCAGGAAAATCAGGATTCCGACATTATAGGAATCCGACAGGACGGAGACGACGCCGTCCTTGAATGTGTGGTTCAGCGTTCCCGTGAAGCTGAAGCCCGAGTACAGCATCGCGCCGGACAGAATGCCGATGAACAGCGAGCTGTAGACCTCCTTTGTGACGAGTGCAAGCCCGATCGCGATGATCGGCGGAACGAGCGCCCAGAATGTCTTCTGAACGGAGTCGGCCGTCGTCACGCAGGCCGCGATAATCAGAAAGACGGCAACGACCGCAAATGCGATCTTTTTTCCATGATCTTTTAGTTTTGCCCACATACTTTGATCCTCCCCTTTTTCCGGTAAATATCTGAGTCCCGGCGGATTGCTTTGCTGCTTTGCAGCTCTCGCAATCCTTTATCATAAGAGTATACCAAAGTTTCGGCGTGTGGTCACTGCTTTATTACGTTACCATGCACCCGCGATAAAGAATCGTTACAGTTCACACCGTATATACAGTTGGATGCCATCGCGAATATCAATACGTTGTCGGGCACGTTCCGTCCCCCTCAACTTCCCTTCGCTGCGTGCCGCAGCTCAGGGTGATTTTCGGGCTCCTCCACTTAACGCCCTCCAACGTATCTGATATCGCTTATGGCTTCCAAAGTTCCGATTCGGTGTGAACAGTAACAAAGAATCAGACGCAGTCAGCGATATCGCTGACTGCGTCCAAGGTCTAACTGCATATAAACTGAGTAAATCCGGTGTACCGTCTATCAGGAGCGGAAGCCCTGGTAGTCCTCCGTGTGAAGGATTTCCTGTGCGTGGCGCACCTGCTCGTCCGTCGGCGTCGGTACGCCCTCGAGGCGGTACGGAATGCCGAGCTTCTCGTACTTCGTCACGCCGAGCGTGTGGTACGGAAGGATCTCGACGCGGTCGACGCCGTGAAGGCTCTTAATAAAATCCGAGAGCGCCTTGAGATCGTCCTCCTGGTCCGTGACACCCGGAACGAGGACGTGACGGATCCACATTTTTCCGCCATGATCGGAAATATAGCGGGCCAGTGCGAGGATGTTCCGGTTTGAACATCCGGTGAGCTTCTTGTGGCGCGCGTCGTCGTACTCCTTGAGATCAAGGATGAAGAGGTCCGTGACCGCGAACATCTCCTCGAACTTCTTCATGTACTCCGCATTGTCCGGATCAAACGGGCTACCGGACGTGTCGAGAGCGGTTGTCACTCCATTTTTCCGGCAGATCTTGAAGAGCTCCGTGACCCACTCCATCTGGAGCATGGCCTCGCCGCCGCTCACTGTGATGCCGCCGCCCTTCTTCCAGTAGGCCTTGTAGCGGCTTGCCATCTTAAAGCCCTCCTCAGGCGTGATCACCATCGACTCCGATGTGTCCGGAAGCTCCTTTGCCCAGGTCTCCGGGTTGTGGCAGTACGCGCAGCGCATGTTGCAGCCCTGCATGAAGAACATGAAGCGGACGCCGGGGCCGTCGACAGATCCGAAGCTCTCAATAGAATTGACCAGTCCTTTTATCATAATATTTTTTCCTCACAGTAGAAAATGTGCGCCGACAGGACTGCCTGCCGGCGCACATTGTGTTGTTTCTGATCGTAACGATTCAGCATTCATACTCAGAAAGCTTCTGAAACCGTTCGGAGAGCAAGCTCTCCGCCCTGATTTCATCAGTTTCCTGAGGTATGCTTATTAATCACAGATGATCGTGGAATGTTCTGCTCAGAACATCGAGCTGCTGCTCATGTGTCAGATCGATGAACTTGACAGCGTAACCGGAAACACGGATTGTGAAGTTTGCGTACTCCGGCTTTTCCGGATGAGCCATAGCATCCTCAAGCTTCTCACGGCCGAAGACGTTGACGTTGAGGTGATGAGCACCCTGATCGAAATATCCGTCGAGGACATTGACAAGGTTATTGACTCTTTCCTTCTCGTCATGGCCAAGAGCGCTCGGGTTCATGGTCTGCGTGTTGGAAATTCCGTCGAGAGCCCACTCATACGGGATCTTTGTCAGAGAGTTGAGGGAAGCAAGAAGTCCGCTCTTCTCTGCGCCGTAGGACGGGTTAGCACCCGGTGAAAGCGGTGTGCCTGCACGGCGGCCATCCGGCATGTTGCCTGTGTACTTGCCATACACAACGTTGGATGTGATGGTAAGGATGGAAGTCGTCGGCTCGGAATTTCTGTATGTATGTCTCTTCTTGATCTTGGAGAGGAATGTCTTCAGGACCCAGAGGCCGATATCATCTGCACGGTCATCATCGTTGCCGTATCTCGGGAAGTCACCCTCGATTGCGTAGTCGATGTTGAAGCCTGTCTCGTCCTTGATGCACTTAACCTTTGCATACTTGATTGCGGACAGAGAATCGATGACATGTGAGAAGCCTGCGATACCTGTCGCAAATGTACGGCGGACATCTGTATCGATCAGAGCCATCTCAGCTGCTTCATAATAGTACTTGTCATGCATGTACTGGATCAGGTTCAGTGTGTTGACATAGAGACCTGCGAGCCAGTCCATTTCCTTCTCGAATCTTGCCTTGACATCCTCATAGTCGAGGTACTCATCTGTGATCGCCGGAGTCTTCGGGCCGACCTGCTGACGAGTCTTGTCGTCAACGCCGCCGTTGATTGCGTACAGAAGGCACTTAGCAAGGTTTGCACGAGCACCGAAGAACTGCATTTCCTTACCAGTCTGTGTAGCGGATACGCAGCAGCAGATGCTGTAGTCATCGCCCCATGTGACTCTCATGACATCATCGTTCTCATACTGGATGGAAGATGTTGTGACGGAGATGTGAGCCGCATACTTCTTGAATGCTTCCGGAAGTCTGGAGCTGTACAGAACTGTGAGGTTCGGCTCCGGGGACGGACCCATGTTCTCAAGTGTGTGCAGGAAACGGAAGTCGTTCTTTGTGACCATGGAACGGCCGTCAACGCCCATACCTGCAACCTCGAGTGTAGCCCAGACCGGATCGCCGGAGAACAGCTCGTTGTAGGAAGTGATACGTGCGAACTTGACCATTCTGCACTTCATAACGAAGTGATCGATGAGCTCCTGTGCTTCCTTCTCTGTGATCTTACCAGCCTCGAGATCGCGGTTGATGTAGATATCAAGGAATGTGGAAACACGACCGACGGACATAGCCGCGCCGTTCTGTGTCTTGATCGCAGCGAGATAGCCGAAGTACAGCCACTGAACAGCCTCGTGAGCGTTTGTAGCCGGCTTGCTGATATCATAGCCGTAGGAAGCTGCCATTTCCTTCATGCCCTTCAGAGCCTTGATCTGGTCAGCGAGCTCCTCACGGAGACGGATGACATCATCTGTCATATGATCGCCGCAGTTAGCCTTGTCGTTCTCCTTCTGCTCGATCAGGTAATCGATACCATAGAGAGCAACACGTCTGTAGTCGCCGACGATACGGCCACGGCCGTATGTATCCGGAAGACCCGTGATGATGTGTGTATGACGAGCGAGCTTCATTTCCGGTGTGTAAGCATCGAAAACAGCCTGGTTGTGTGTCTTGTGGTACTCATTGAAGATCTTGTGGAACTTCGGGTTGATTGTGTAGCCATAGTTTGCAGCTGCCTGCTCAGCCATTCTGATACCGCCGTACGGCATGAATGCTCTCTTCAGCGGCTTATCTGTCTGAAGACCGACGATCTTCTCGAGATCCTTTGTCTTCTCATCGATGTAGCCCGGGCCATAAGCTGTAAGGCCGGAGACAACCTCTGTCTCGCACTCAAGAACGCCGCCCTTTGCGCGCTCTTCCTTCTGAAGCTCCTGAAGCTTGCCCCAGAGAATATTAGTAGCCTCTGTCGGGCCCTCAAGGAAGCTCTCATCACCGTTGTACGGTGTGTAGTTCTTCTGAACGAAATCACGAACGTTAATTTCTTCCTTCCAGAGACGTCCCTGGAAGCCTTCCCATGCTGCGTTTTCCTGCATGATTCCTCCTAAAAGAAAATGTAAAAAACATCTGTTACCTTGATTTACTGGATGGGCGCCGGAACATTTCCGTTCCTGTTCTCAGCTCCCTTTCGCTTACAAGTGTGATTATAATGTATACAATATACAAACGCAATACTTTTTTCTCATGAACCTAATTTGATACAAAGTGACATGTGTAAAGTGCGGTTTTTGGGGCTTTCTTACGCTTTTTTCGATATCATGTTATCGATTACAAAAATGAAAACTCCGCACGAATAGCGGATTCCCGGGGCTAATCCGACGGGAAATCTGCTTATTGTATACAATTTTGGATACAAATCTGCGATGGAGGTCATACCATTCCGGTCTGAGATGGTGGCAGGCTCCGGAGAGCTCCGCCGGGGTTACAGTTCACACGCCATCCAAAGTCGCATGCGGTCGCGAATATCAGGGCGGTATCGGGCAGACTCCGTCCTCCTCAGCTTCCCCTCGCCGCTGACACAGCGGCTCAGGGTGATCTTCGGACTCCTCCGTATAACGCCCTCACCGCTCCTGATATCACTGACCGTTCACCGAGGTCTGATGGCGTGTGAACTGTAACCCGCCGGGTCCTCACCCCGCAGAAGACGTGACGTTGTTCTTCTCCGTGAACTGTGATTAAATATAATTAGCACCCAGGGGCGCAAAGCGTTCCGAGCCTGGGGGCCGAATCAATAGAAAGGAGGAGCCGCCGAAAAAGGGCGGCGCATATGAATATATGGAATTAAAGGAACGAAAGGATATGGACAAGGCCTATATGTGGGACCTGACAACGCTCTATAAGGATGACAATGCCTGGAGGGAGGCGCTCGGCGGCGTCGATGAGAAGATCACAGCTGTCAGCGCATTCCAGGGGAAGCTCACGGACGCGGACCACGTGCTCGCGTATTTCAAGGCGGACACAGACCTCAGTCTTCTGCTCTCCGACCTCTTCTGCTACGCCTCCCTCCGCCGGAGTGAGGACACGCGCGCCGCTGACGCACAGGCCATGTACGCGCAGATCTACGGCAAATACGTGCAGGCCGTCTCGGCCACAGCCTTCGCGGAGCCGGAAATTCTCGCGCTCCCGGAGGAGACGCTGAAAAGCCTCACGGACGACCCGAAGCTCAAGGATTACCGCTATCTTCTCGTGAAGCTGCTCCGCGACAAGCCGCACACGCTGACCGCAGATGAGGAAAAGCTTCTCGCCTCCTTCGGCGAGGTCTTCTCCGCGCCGCAGCAGATCGCGGAGAACCTGCAGGACGCCGATCTGCTCTTCGATCCGGCGAAGGACTCGGACGGCAAGGAGCACGAGGTCACAGGTCCGGGCTACATCCCACTGCAGATGAGCAGTGACCGCACGCTCAGGGAGAACTCGTTCCGCTCGTACTACAAATCCTACCGGGAGCACATCAATACATTTGCCGCAACCTATTCCGGCGCCGTCAAATGCGCGGCTGCGGAGGCAGCGGCCCGTCACTACGGCTCATCACGCGAGATGTCTCAGGCCGGCGAGCACATCCCGGCATCGGTCTACGACAATCTGATCGAGACCGTCCGCGCGCACATGCCGGCGATGTACCGCTATGTCCGCCTGCGCAAGGAGATGCTCCATCTGGATGAGCTTCACTACTACGACCTCTACGCGCCTCTCATTTCCGGAAATGAAAAGCGCTATACATATGAAGAAGCACAGCAGATGGTGCTCGATGCTGTCGCTCCGCTCGGAGAGACGTATGGCAGTACCGTGAGGCGCGCGTTCCGCGACCGCTGGATCGATGTCTATCCAAACAAGGGCAAATCGGGCGGCGCTTATTCGTCCGGCACGTACGACTCGAACCCGTTTATTCTCACGAATTTCTCGGGCACGCTCGATGCGGTCTCGACAATCGCGCACGAAATGGGCCACTCCATGCACACGTATCTCGCGAACCACACGCAGCCGCCGTACTACGCGGAGTACACGCTCTTCGTCGCGGAGGTTGCCTCCACGGTCAATGAGAACCTGCTCATCGAGAATCTCCTCTCGAAGACAACGGACCCGCTTGAACGCCTCCGCCTTCTGAACCAGTATCTCGAGGCATTCAAGGGGACTGTCTACCGCCAGACGATGTTCGCGGAATTTGAAATGAAGGCCCACCGGATGGCTGAGCACGGAGAGGCACTGACACCGGCGGCTCTGAACGCGCTGTACAAGGGACTCACCGCCGATTACTTCGGACCGGACCTGGTCCTCGACGACGAGGTTCAGTACGAGTGGGCGAGAATTCCTCATTTCTACAGACCGTTCTACGTCTATAAATATGCGACCGGCTATTCGACGGCGGTCGCTCTCTCCGAGGGCATCCGCACGGAGGGCAAACCGGCCGTGGACCGCTATCTCGGCTTCCTGTCCATGGGCGGCTCCCGCGATCCGCTCGATGAGCTGAAATACGCGGGCGTCGATCTCACAACGCCGGCCCCGGTCGACACGGCGCTCCGGAAATTCGAGGCGGTCGTCGCGGAGGCAGAGGAGCTCGCGAAGAAGATCCGGTGAGACAGCTATTCTGTGCTCATCAGGCTGCGGCGGATCACCCTCGCGACACCCTCCACCGTGTGCTCATCCGGCATGAGGTACGGCATGCATGAGTATTTCTCAAATTCCTCCGCCGTCGACGGCCCGATGCAGACAACGGCCGCGCCGAACGGAAGCACCCGGCTCCCGAAGTATGCCCGCACGCCGGCCGCGGACGCAAAGACAATGTAGTCATACGCCGGCCTGCCATCAGGCTTCCCGGATTTCTCTGCCTCTCGCAGGGAATTTTCCTTTCCATCAGCCGCCTCGTGTCCGTTTGCATAGCCGGAAGAAGTGCAGCGCGCAGTCTGTCCACAGGGGGCCTCATTTTCCGCGTCGTTATCCACAGCCTCCGCATCATAGATGTGGACATCGTCGAAGCTGATGCCCGCGTCCCGCAGCTCCTCCGCAAGATAAGGCGAGCCGTTCGCGGCCCGGAGGATGAGAAGGCGCGGAATGTTCTCCTGCGCCTTCGGATGACTGTGATCCTCCGGACGATCCGGCTCACCAGGCACATGAGACTTACCCGTATGCGCCTCTCTTTCCGCCATGCGTCTCATCGCCTCCGGCAGTTCCTTTCCGAAGGCAGCGCTCGTAAATTTCGACGGCACAAAATCTGCCAGCACGCCGTGCTTTTCAAGCGCAAGGGCCGTTCCTCTTCCGATCACTGCAAAATGAAGCCCTCTAAGCGACCGGACATCGACTCGTCTCTCCCGCAGTGTCTCAAAGAACAAATCGACGCCATTGACGCTGGTAAATGCGATCCACCCCCAGGCCGAAAGGTCCTCAGGGATCCGCTCCGGCCGCGGGACAATCCGGAGGCAGACGCAGCGGTCCGCACTGAGCTCCTCCATCTCAAGCCGCGCGGCAAGGCGCGCCGTAAAGCTCTCCGTGCCCGTCACAAGGACGCGCGCACGCCCCGCATCCCTCCACCCCGGAATCGTGGCCAGAAGGTGCATGTCCGCGGTCGGCCCGACAACGAGAATCGCTGGCGTCTCCGCCTTCTTCGCCATCTCCCCGAGCGTGCCGAGCGTCGCGTCGATGCGCGTCTCATTTGCCGAAAAGCCATTGGAGAGAATCGCGGCAGGCGTCCCGGGGTCCTTCCCGCAGCGGATGAGGTTCGCCGCAATCGTGTCCGCCGACCTGAGGCCCATCAGGAAAATGAGTGTCCCGTCAAGCTTTGCGAGCGCCTCGTAGTTTTCTCCCGTCCCGTCCGCCGTGTGGCCCGTGATGACCGTAAATGACCGGGCCACCTTCCGGTGCGTGACCGGGATGCCGAGCGTCTCGGGGACTGCGATCGACGAGCTCACGCCCGGCACAAGCGCATACGGCACACCGGCCTTTCGGAGCGCTATGACCTCCTCGCCGCCGCGGCCGAAGACGAAGCTGTCGCCGCCCTTGAGGCGCACCGTCCGCGCGTATCGCTTCGCGCAGCTGATCAGAATCCGGTTGATGTCATCCTGCGCCATGCTGTGCTTTCCGAGCCGCTTGCCCACATAGATCAGCTCCGCGCCGGACCTCACCTCGCTCAGAAGACCGTCATCAATCAGATCGTCATAGACGACGGCATCCGCGCGTCTGAGCTCCTCGAGCCCCCGCAGCGTAATCAGGCCGCGGCCGCAGCCGGCCCCGACCAGTATGACAGAGCCGTATTTCTTATTATTTTCGCTCATTTTCGTTCCCTCACCCTTCCGTGAGCTCCCGCGCGATGTCATCGCACATCGCGCGAAAATCCGCATAGAGCCCCTGTCTTGCGGTCTTCCTTCCGCGAAGCATCGCCGCAATTCTCACTGCGTCGCCCTCCACATGGGCGTGGACACCGACCGCCATCGAGCAGTCGGCCTTCATTTTACAGAAGAGATAGCGCTCGACGTCGTAGCGGCGCTTCGTCTCCGCATCGGTCAGCGTCTCAAGGAGACTTCGCATCTCCGCATCATCTCGGCGACACTCGATCGCAAGGATTCCCTGGCAGCCGGCCGGTATGCACTCCTCCTCACTGAAAATGCGGACCCGAAGGCCACTGAGGTCCGGGCCGAGCCGGTCGACGCCGGCCTTCGCGAGAATAATCCCGTCGTACTCCCCGTCCCGCATTTTGCGGATCCTTGTCGTGATATTGCCGCGGATGTCCTGAAAGCGCGCGCCCGGGAGAAGACGGGCGAGCTCCGCCCGGCGCCGCGGGCTGCCGGTCCCGATGACCGCCCCCTGCGGCAGGAAGAAGCCCTCATGCCTTGCCGCAGCGCCGGTCTTTATAGCGGCCTGCGCCTGCAGACCCCGCGTATCGCTTATGTCTGCGGTGCAGGCCTTTTCCTCCGGGACACCGCTCATGTCCGCAGCGCCAGCCTTCTCCTCCGGGACGAGCAGCATGTCGCGCGCATCCGCTGCCCCCGGAACTCCCGCAATCACGAGGCCGTCCTGCAGCTCGTAGGGCAGGTCCTTGCCGCAGTGGACCGCGATGTCCGCCTCGCCGTCAAGGAGCTTCTCCTCAATGCCGCGGACAAAGAGGCCCTTGCCGCCGATCGCTGTCAGCGCGTGGACACGGTCCCTGTCGCCCTTCGTCGTCACCTCGATAATCTCGACCGAAGCGCCCGCCTCCTCGAGGCTCTTCTTCACCATGAGGGCCTGAACCATCGCGAGGCGGCTCCCCCTTGTTGCCAGTCGAATTGTTCGCATTTTTTTAATTCCTTTCAAAAAAACAGGCGTCCTTCACGGGTACAGCCCGTGGAGAACGCCTGCCCAGGCGGCTGCCTCTCTCACTCGCAGTTGTACTGATATTTCTCAACAATCCCGTCGATCTCATCGTCACCCACGTTGTTGTCGCGCACGAGGAGCTCCGAGAGGATCTCCTTGTAGCACTTCGCGCGGCGCTTCTGGTCCGGAATCCGTGCCGGAACCGTCTTCCTGAGCGCTCCCATTCTCTCGAGAATGCCGCCGATGTGGTCCGGCAGGTTCTTCTCGAGCGTCCGCCGGAGCAGTGAGGCATAGGCGGGTGATGCGCCACCGGTCGAAATACCGACCGTCAGATCGCCGCGCTTCACGACGCTCGGAAAAATGAACGAGCAGAGCTCCGGATCGTCGACCACGTTGATCGGAATCCTGCGCTCCCGGCACGCTGCGGCTATGCTCCGGTTCAGCGACCGGTCATCGGTCGCCGCGATCACGAAGTCCGCGCGGTCCAGATCGCTCTCCTCAAAGGGTCTCCGGATCACCTTCACATCCTTGATATCTGTCTCCTCGGCGATCACGATGATGCGGTTCGTGAACTGGAGAAGGCGCCCGACCTTGCGGGCAGCCGTGTTCCCTCCCCCGATAATAAGGAAGGTCTTGCCGTCGATATTCTCAAACAGCGGAAATACAGTCATTTTTAAACTCCCAGATGCGGCAGAAGCTGCCTTGCGACAAAGGACGCCGCCACGCACAACGTGAAGTCCGGGATGACTGTGCTGAGGAACCAGACACTGATGAGCTCCGGAATGGCGATCGATGAGCCGTTCGGCAGAATGAAATTGAACATAATGTAATAATACACGAGTCCGCACGCATAATAAACCATTTCTCCGGCAAATGCGGCGAGAAGAAGCCTTGGGAATGTGCATTTGCCGAGCTTCTTATATACTGTGCCTGCGACAAGTGCCGCAAATGCAAAGCCGATCAGGAAGCCGAAGGTCGGCTTCAGCACGTACGCGGGACCGCCGCCGTGGGCGAATACCGGCACACCGATGAGACCGATGATCAGGTACACGAGGACGCTCGTGAAGCCGCGCTTTGCCCCGAGGAAGAACCCCGCGAGGAGCGCAAAGAAGAACTGAAGTGAGAAGGTCACCTCGAAGACCCCGAGAGGGATCATGATCTTGATAAATGCGCCGACCGCCATGAGCGCGGCAAACATGCCGCAGTAGACGATCTCAACCGTCGTCATCTTCTGCTTCGATTTCGCTGTAATTGCTGCCATACTTTTATCCTTTCTGCCTTCACCGGCCTGTGACTGTTCTCGCCGGACCGCGCGGAATACGCCTGAGCAGCATCCCGGCTCCTGCAGACTGAGCCGCAGCTTCAGAACCGGCACAAAAAAAGAGACAGCAGGAAGGCCCCGGGCATCCCCGCGGTCTCTGTCACTGTCTCTGTCTCATTGTGCGACTAAGTCTAGCATAGATTGCAGTTCCTGTAAACCTCGCCGGAATGTGATTTTTTCATGATATTTCTGTGTTTCATGGATTTTCCGCTTTTTTTCTTCTGATTTCATGATAAAATCACTGCGTATGCTTAAACGGGAGTTTGGCAGTACATACGTCACATTTATATTGGAGAGAAGACAAAGGACGGGGAAAAGATTTGAGCGAGAAGCAATCCATTTTTCAAAGATTTCACGGCAGGAAGAAGGAAACGAATCCTGACGGTAAGAAGAACCGGCACAAAATCTTCAGAAAACCGAGCGCCCGGGAGGTCAGAACAGCGATTCTGTCCGTTCTGATCGTCCTCGCAGTCACGCTGGCTGTGTTTCTCATTTTCACATGCCGATGGGCATTCACGACCTGGAGCAATCTCAAGATGGATGAGATCATCTTCGAGCTGAGCGAGCCCCTCGAGGGCACGGGCGACAACATGATCTCCGGCTTCCTCGCCGCCTGCGTGCTTCCGGCTGGTATTGCCGCTGCGGCGGCGATCGTCTGCCTGGTGCTGCTCCGGAAGAAGTCCTTCATCCGCAGACTGAGGCTTCTGCTCGGTCTCGGCGGTCTGGCCGGCATCGTGGCGGCCGCGTGGGTCGGATACACAAAGCTCGACATCGGCAACTGGTGGAGCAACCGCAACAAGGACTCCAGCTTCATCGAGGACAACTACGTTGATCCGTCGACAGCAACGATCACATTTCCCGAGAAGAAGAGGAACCTCATTTACATCTACCTCGAGTCGATGGAAATGACCTACGCCGACAAGGACAACGGCGGCGGCTTTGATTTCAACTGCATCCCGGAGCTCACGCAGCTCGCCGAGGAAAATGAAGATTTCTCGGGAAGCTCCGACAAACTGAACGGCAGCTACGCGATGAACGGCGCGACCTGGACGATGGGCGGCATCTTCGCGCAGACCTCCGGTCTTCCGCTCAAGACATCGCTCGGCAATAACGGCATGTCGACGCAGACCAGCTTCTTCCCGTCGATCACGACGCTCGGCGATATCCTGCAGCAGCAGGGCTATCAGCAGGTCTTCATGCTCGGCTCGAACGCAACCTTCGGCGGCCGGAGACTCTACTTCACGGACCATGGCAACTACAACATCATGGATTACCTCTACGCGAAGGAGGTCGGCTGGATTCCGAGCAACTACAAGGTCTGGTGGGGCTATGAGGACGAGAAGCTCTTCGCCAACGCGAAAAATGAGCTGTCGACGCTCGGTTCCTCCGATCAGCCGTTCAACTTCACGATGCTGACGGTCGACACGCATTTCCCGAACGGCTATGTGTGCGAGCTCTGCCCGACGACATTCGGCGACAACCAGTACGCGAATGTCATGGCGTGCAGCTCAGCGCAGGTCGCCTCTTTCATCCAGTGGTGCCAGCAGCAGTCCTGGTACGACAACACGACGATCGTCATTTCCGGCGATCATCTGACGATGGACGGAGATTTCTGCAACGATGTCTCCTCCGATTACAACCGCCGCGTCTACACCTGCTACATCAACGCGGACGCGACTGTCGCAAACCCGGACAAGAAGCGCACCTACACGACGTTCGACGATTTCCCGACGACGCTCGCAGCTCTCGGCTGCACGATCGACGGCGACCGCCTCGGCCTCGGCACAAACCTGTTCTCTGACAAGAAGACGCTGACGGAGAAGTACGGCGTCACGGAAATGAACACCGAGCTGTCGCGGAAGTCCTCCTTCATGACGAAGCTCGCCGGCATCAGCGCGGAGTCCTCGAGAGTCTCGAAGGAAATGAACAAGGCAAAGCCGAAGATCAAGGTCACATACGACAACGACAATGTCTACTTCGTGATCAGCAACCTGGATAAGATTGAGGACGACATCAACAGCCTCTATGTGTCCATCTACGATGACTCCGGTGAGCGCCTCCTGATGCACAGCGCGACGCTTCAGACCGACGGAACCTACTGGCTCGGCGTCGCAAGGAACGTCATCGGCACAAGCGGCAAGTACACACTGCGGCTCCACGTCGACTCGGCGGCAGGCGACATCTACATAGGCAAGACAAAATCATTCACACTTCCGGACTGACAGTCCCGGGCATAGAAAAAGAGCTGCAGCATTTGCGGCTCTTTTTTTGCGCCTGTCTATCGTCATCGCCAGTTCACACATTGCACTGCGACTGAAATTCATGCAAAAACCCGGCACCTTCGTGCCGGGTCCTTTATGTTCCGTATGACTTATGCACCGTATTACTCTGCGTGCTCGAACGCAGCAAGCTCCGGATGCTCTCTCTTCTCTTTCGTGTAGTTCTCGTAGGTCGGCTTCTTGTGTTTCTCGGAAGCCCACTCCGCGTCAGCGACCGGAGCCCACTCCTTTGCGTACGGCTCGCACTTCGCGCAGAGCTCATCCGCCTCCTCCGGAGCCTCAACGTTCGTCTGATGAGCGCCTGTCTTTGCGACCATCTCCTTCAGGAGCTGCGGATTCTCAAGCATCGGGCACGGTCTCAGATGATTTCTGTTGAACGGCTGTCCCTCATGGTAAGCCATGAACAGCGGGCTCTGCAGCATCTCAAGAATCGTGTTGTTCTTGATATTCGTGTTGCTGTAGTGAATGAATACGCACGGCTCCGCATCTCCATTTGCGTTGATGTGGAAGTAGTTGCGCCCGCCGGCGATGCATCCGCCGACATACTCGCCGTCGTTCTGGAAATCCATCGGGAAGAACTCGATGTCGCAGTCATTGGAGCGGACATAACGGATCTTGCGGATCATTTCCTTTCTCTGCTCGACCGTCGGCATCAGATCGACGACCGCGTTCTTGCCGACCGGCATGTAATGGAAATAGAAGCCGAAATGAGCGCCCTTGTCAGCGAGCATCCGCAGGAACTTCTCGTCCGTGACAGCCTCGATGTTCTGTCTCGTGTAGCAGATTGATGTTCCGAAGATGATGCCGTTCTCCTTCATGAGGTCCATGGCCTTCATGACAGCCGCATAGTGACCGTCACCGCGGCGGGCATCATTTGTCTCCGGAGTTCCCTCGATGGAGACCATGAAGATCAGGTTACCGAGGCGCTTGACCTCATCGCACAGAGCCTGGTCGATCAGTGTCGAGTTCGTGTATGCCGCGAACTGGCAGTCCTGATGCTTCTCGCAGAGGCGAAGAACATCCTTCTTGCGGACCATCGGCTCACCGCCTGTCATCATGAAGAGATGAGCGCCGAGCTCCTTGCCCTCTGTGACGATCTTGTCCATATCCTCGAAGGTCAGGTTGCTCTTGTGGCCGTATGTGCCGGACCAGCAGCCCACGCAGTGCATGTTGCACGCCTGTGTCGGGTCGAACAGGATCAGCCACGGAATATTACAGTTGTATTTCTCACGGTTTGCACGGATTGTCTTCGTTCCGTTCAAAAAAGCCTCATATCCGAGATTCAGAAGAGTCATCTTCGCCACATGCGGATCTGTGTGATCAAGGATGTGATTGATCATGCTGATCCAGCGGTGGTTCGGATTGTCCGGATCCGTGATCGCCGCGCGTACCGGAGCAAGCTTCTCCTCCGGAGCAGCCTTGCCGAAGAACTTGCCTGCAAGATCCACGATCTTGAGATAAGTCGCGTTTCTCTCCTCCTCGTTCTTTCCGTCGAGATGCTTGACAAGACCGTCAAGCATGACACTCATCGCCTGTCTCTCGGCCGCATGCTTAATGTTCCCTACTGTTGAAGCCATATTTCCTCCATTCCTCTCGATAAAACGCTTTCATACGCGAAAGCATAAATTTTTCATAAAATCAAAGCTACGATGGGTATTATATGGCCCACCCGCCCAAAAGTCCATATCGCGGGCCGGTACACATATCGAGGATTGTAGCCCGTTACAGTTCACGCGCACCAAAAATCGCGTGCGGTCGCAAATATCAGGGTTGGACAGCGTGTGAACTGTAACCAGCCCAATACATGAAAACGGCCGCCCGAAGGCGGCCGTTCCCATAGGAATGTATAGCGGAATTAATCGTTAAATGTCTTGGCAAATGACTGCTCCAGATCGGCGATGATATCATCGATATGCTCGATGCCGATGGACAGACGAATCGTGTTCGGGCGGATGCCCTGCTCAAGCAGCTCCTCCGCATTGTCCTCGCTGTGTGTTGTGGATGCCGGATGAATCGCGAGAGACTTGACGTCAGCGACATTGGCAAGCAGGGAGAAGAGCTGCAGGTTGTCGATGAAGTCCTTTGCCTTTCTCTCATCGCCATCGATGTCAAATGTAAAGATCGAGCCGCCGCCGTTCGGATAATACTTCTTGTAGAGCTCCTGCTGCTTCGGATCCTTCGATACGGCCGGGTGGCTCACGGACAGAACATGCGGGTTCTTCTCGAGGTAATCGACGACCTTGAGTGCGTTCTCAACATGTCTCTCGACGCGGAGTGACAGAGTCTCTGTGCCCTGAAGGAGGAGCCATGCGCTGAACGGGCTGAGTGTCGCGCCTGTGTCGCGGAGAAGGATCGCGCGGATATATGTGACAAATGCAGCCGGAGCTGTGTCCTTCGCGAAGCTTACGCCGTGATAGGACGGGTTCGGCTCTGTGAGCCACGGCCATTTGTCTGACTGTGTCCAGTCGAAGTTGCCATCGACGATGACACCGCCGAGCGTTGTGCCGTGTCCGCCAATGAACTTTGTCGCGGAATGAACAACGATGTCTGCGCCGTGCTCGATCGGGCGGAGAAGATACGGTGTCGCGAATGTGTTATCGACGATGAGCGGAAGGCCGTGCTTGTGTGCCAGTGCTGCCCACGCCTCGATATCGACGACCTCGCCGTTCGGGTTGCCAAGGCTCTCGACATAGAGTGCCTTCGTGTTGTCCTGGATCGCCGCCTCTGCCTCGTTAAGATCAAACGGATCGACGAATGTTGTTGTGACGCCGTAGTCCGGGAAGGTGTGCTTCAGATAGTTGTATGTGCCGCCGTAGATGTTCTTCGCGGAGACGATGTGATCGCCTGCGTGAGCAACAGCCTGGAACGCATATGTGACAGCCGCAGCACCAGAACCAACTGCGAGAGCGCCTGTGCCGTTCTCAAGAGAAGCGATTCTCGCCTCGAACACACCCTCTGTCGGGTTTGTCAGTCTTCCATAGATATTGCCCGCGTCCTTGAGGCCGAATCTCGCCTCGCCGTGATCGCTGTTGCGGAACACATAGGATGTTGTCTGATAGATCGGGACAGCTCTTGCGTCCGTTGCCGGATCCGGCTCTTCCTGTCCGACGTGTCCCTGCTTTGTCTCAAAACGCCATGTCTTCTCGTATTCTTCCGTGATCTTTGCCATGCTCGTATCCTCCTTTGGATAATTCAATGATCCGATTTCCTACATTCCTATTATTGTTATCGGATTTGTTCTGTTTGTGATTATGATCTTAATCCATTCTGCGGTTCTTGTCTAATACCTCATTTTTATATCGGGTTATAAATTATTCTTATAAGTCAAAGGACCCGCGCCAGTTGCACGGGTCCTTCTTCATACAAGCCTCCCTGCCGATACCGCGGCCTTACCGCGTCGATTTGTCGTACGGAATACCCTCCGCCTTCGGCGCTCTCGAATTCTTGGACGTGAACGCGAGGACGATGAGTGAAATAATGTACGGCAGCATGACGTAAATCGTGCTCGGAATCTTCATGGCCGCAAGCCACCCGATGCCGGAATAGACACTGGAGAGCGCCCGGAAGAAGCCGAACAGAAGCGCGGCAAGTCCGATGTTGAGCGGCTTCCACTGACCGAAGATCATGACGGCCAGTGCGAGGAAGCCCCAGCCGGCCACGCCCGTCTCGAATTTCCACTGGGACACGCCGGCCGTGATGTAAGCGATGCCGCCGATGCCGCCGAGCACGCCGGAAATGAGAACTCCGCACCAGCGCATCTTGAAGACATTGATGCCGACCGAATCGGCCGCCTGCGGATTTTCGCCGCACGCCATGAGCCGGAGTCCGAATCTCGTCTTGTAGAGAATCACATAGGCAAGAATCAGCGCAAGGATCGCGACCGCCACAAACCAGTTGAAGCTGAAGCCGCCGATCTTTGTCGTGAGCGCGTGGTTTGCCTTTGTGTAGACGACCGTCGAGGAGACATTGGAGGAGTCCTCCGACATATTGATCGCCTTGACGATAACGGTCGCCGCCGCTGTCGCCAGGATATTGAGGGCCGTGCCGACAAGCGTCTGATCTGCCTTCAGATTGATGCAGGCAAATGCAAGAAGCAGCGTGTAGGCAAGTCCCGACAGAGCCGCGACAAGGATCGTCACGATGACAATGACTGCCGACGGGGCGCTGCCGAGAGACTTCATGGTCAGGGCACCTCCCAGAGCGCCCATGACCATGACGCCCTCGAGACCCAGGTTAATGACGCCCGAATGCTCACTGAAGCAGCCGCCGAGAGCGACCAGCGACAGGATCGCCGCGAAAATCAGTGTGTACTGGATAAGCAGGATCATGCCTTCTCGCCTCCCTTCTTACTCTCTGCCCCTGTTCTGCGGAGCTTCTTCTCATTTTTCGAGGCCGCCATCCGGTTCATGACCGTCTTCATGAACAGCACGAAGCCGCAGAGGTAAATGATAATCGCCGTAATCAGGTCCGCAATCTGAGACGGATAAATATTCTTGTCGAGATACGATCCGCCACTCATGATATGCTGCAGGAAATACGAGGCGAATATCGTCCCGATCGGATTGAGGCCGCCGAGGAACGTCGCCGCAATTCCGTTAAAGCCCATGCCCGGGACGGAGGACGTCGTGACCTCCCACTGCTCATAGCCGGACAGATAGTAGAACGCGGCCCCGAGGCCCGCCAGCGCACCGCCGATCACAAGCGTCATGATCAGGTTTCTCTTCTCGTTCATGCCGGCATACCGGGCCGCTTCCTTATTAAAGCCGGTCGCGCGCAGCTCATAGCCGAACTTCGTCTTCGTCAGAAGAATATCGATCAGGACCGCGATAATGATCGAGAGCGGGATTGCGATTGTGACGTACCCGTTATTTGAAAAGACAGCCGGAAGACCGCCGCCGGGAAGCATCGCGGCCTTATTTGTCTTTCCGAGAGCATATGTATACGGGCTCGTCGATTCCTTGACATTGGAAAGCAGCGTGTTGACCAGATAGAGACCGATCCAGTTCAGCATGATGCCGGAAATAACCTCATTGACATTTCTGTACGCCTTCAGAAGGCCGACAATGAGGCCCCAGAGAGCTCCCGCGGCGAGCGCAAGAAGCATGCACGGAAGCCACGACCACTTGAGGGCGAGTGCGCCGTACAGGCAGGCCCCGATACCAACCACGTACTGTCCGGCCGCGCCGATGTTGAAGAGGCCGACCTTATAGCAGAAGTTGATCGACAGCGCGCACATAAGAAGCGGCGCCGTCTTGACGAGCGTGTTGCCGAGATACTTCATCTGCGCCATCTTCGTCGGATAATTGAGGTAATTCTTGACAATCGCCTGGATCGCCTTGCCGGCCCCGGCCGGGTTGATCGCAAGCAGTACCAGATAGCCGACGAGAAGGCCCAGAAGAATGCAGATAATAGCCGAGACAATCGACTGGAACAGTCCGTTTGTCAGAATACTCTTTTTCTCTTTCATCGTCCTGCCTCCTGTCTCTTCGCACCGGCCATATACAGGCCGAGCTCCTCCGTTGTCGTCTTCTTCGGGTCGAGCTCTCCCACGATCTCGCCCTCATACATGACGAGGATCCGGTCCGACACGTTCATGACCTCCTCGAGCTCGAGGGAAATGAGGAGCACCGCCGTGCCGGCGTCGCGCTCCGCGATCAGCTGCTTGTGAATAAACTCGATCGCGCCCACGTCAAGGCCGCGGGTCGGCTGTACCGCCACAAGAAGCTTGTGTTCCCTGTCGAGCTCTCTTGCAATGATCGCCTTCTGCTGGTTGCCGCCGGACATGCTGCGCACGATCGTCGCAGGGCCCTGTCCGGAGCGGATATCGTACTCCTTGATCAGACGGTTCGCATACGAGCGGATCGCGGGACGCCTCAGGAACCCGCCCTTCGTGAATTCCGGCTGCCAGTACCGCTGCAGCACGAGATTGTCCTCCAGCGAATAGTCGAGCACAAGTCCGTGCTTCTGGCGGTCCTCCGGGATGTGGCTCATCTCCGCCGCCCGCTTCCGGATCGGCGCGTGCGTGATATCATTTCCGCAGAGCGTGATGCTTCCGTCCGACACCGGCGCGAGGCCCGTGAGCCCGTAGACAAGCTCCGTCTGGCCGTTGCCGTCGATACCGGCGACGCAGACAATTTCACCCGCATGGACCTCAAAGGACACATGCTTCACGGCATTGTTTTTATGCCGGTTTGACGCGACCGTCATGCCGCGCACATCAAGGACCGTCTCTCCCGGCTTTGCCGGCGCCTTCTGGGCGACGAGCTGGACGTCGCGGCCAACCATCATGCGGGAGAGCTCCTGCTCATTTGTGTCCGCGATATTGACAGTTCCCACACACTTGCCGCGGCGGAGGACCGTACAGCGGTCTGCCACCTCCATGATCTCGTTCAGCTTGTGGGAAATGAACAGGATCGACTTGCCTTCCTTCTTGAGGTTCTTCATGATCTGCATGAGCTCCTCAATCTCCTGCGGCGTGAGGACCGCAGTCGGCTCATCGAAAATGAGAATATCATTGTCCCGGTACAGCATCTTCAGGATCTCGGTTCTCTGCTGCATGCCGACCGTGATGTCCTCAATCTTCGCGTCCGGATCGACCTTGAGGCCGTACTTCTCCGACAGGGCCATGACCTTCTTCCGCGCCTCGTCCTTCTGCAGGATCCCGTGCTTTGTCGTCTCAACGCCGAGAATGATATTGTCGAGGACCGTAAAGCACTGGACGAGCTTGAAGTGCTGATGCACCATGCCGATTCCGAGATCATTCGCGTCGTTCGGGTTATTGATTGTGACCTTCTTTCCGTCCTTCCGGATTTCTCCCTCCTCGGCCTGATAGAGACCAAAGAGAACACTCATGAGCGTGGACTTGCCCGCTCCGTTCTCGCCAAGCAGTGCGTGGATCTCGCCATGCCTGAGCTGCAATGTGACATCATCATTGGCGATGATGCCCGGGAACCGCTTTGTAATATGGACCATTTCGATCGCATACGGATTTCCCACGATACCGCCTCCCTTCATTTTTTCAGTGACAGCCCGCCGTCACCCTCCGGGTTTACCTGTTTTTCCCGGAATCACAGGAATGCTGTTAAAAAACGGACCGGCAGACGGAACATCTGCCGATCCTTCCTTAAATCCATTATAACCTGCCGCGTGTCAGTCCACAACGAGGAACGCGAAGTGTTCCGAGTCCGGGTGCTGAAATAGTACCCTTAAGGAAACTGATCATTTCTGCACTGGCGGCAGAATTCCTGTCATGAACCAGAGAGTGTACCCTGATCGTCGACCGTGATCACTGTCGCGAAGTCGGATGCGCTCTTTGTCGTGTCATCGCTGACCTTCAGCGTGCCGTCAAACAGCTGGCCGACAAGCGTCTTGTAATTGTCATCCGTGAACCCGTCTGTCCAGACCGTGGAGTCCTCTGCAAGACCGACGTAGTTCTGATCCATATCTGTTCCGGACACAAGGCCGAGGTTCTGGATCTGGCCCTTGTACTGATCCCACTTGCCGTCTCTGACTGCAGCAAGCAGCGTGTTGACAGTTGCCGCAAGGCCCTTCATCGCAGATGTAATCGTCATGCCGTCGCCGTACTGGCCGTCGATAATTCCCTTCTGATCGACATCGACACCGATGATCTTGCCGCTGTACTTCGCAGCTGCCTCAGCCGCTGATGTCCAGATGCCACCGCCGCATGCGAAGACGACCTGTGTGCCTGTCGAATACCAGGTATCCATTGTCGCCGTGATGGATGCATTTCCCTGGAATGCGTTGCCGTAGACATACTTGACTTCGACGTCTGTCTCGTTCAGCTCCTTGGCCGCCTCATCAGCGCCCTGTACGAAGCCGTAGCCGTATCTCTGGACAGCCGGAACAGCCATGCCACCGAGGAAGCCGAGCTTCTTGTAGCCCATCTTGACTGCCGCGTAGCCGGCCATGTAGCCCGGGATCTGCTCCTGGTAGATTGCGCAGTAGACATTGTCGCCCGTGTAGCTGTCTGCATTTTCCGCGCCGTCAATATCGTCCTGCGACACATCGAGGGCGATGAACTTGACATCCGGATACATCGGGGACTCATCGACGAGGCACTGCGCAAATGCGTAGCCCGGCATCACGATGACGTTGTAGCCGTCGGACACAGCCTTGTCGACCATGGCCTCGCGGTCGGAGTCGTTGTTGCCGTCCGGCTTGTAGTACGTGAACTCAAGGGAGTTGTCCTTGCAGAACGCCTTGCATGCCTCATAGGTCGTCTGGTTGAAGGACTGGTCCGTGATATCACCGTAGTCCGTGATCATCGCAACCTTCATGTCGGAATTTCCGGATGCCGCTGCAGTTCCTGATGTCGCAGCAGCCGCGCCGCTTCCTGTCTCCGTGACAACGGATGACGTTGTCGATGTCTTTGAGGATGAGCTTCCGCATCCCGCCAGAGATGCCACTGCCATTGACGCAGTCAGTACCATTGCTATTGCTTTTTTCATATTTCCTCCTTTGAACCTCTGACACTTGTCAAGTTGCACCAAAGTGCAACTGGTGTAACCATGATTATACACAATCTGCACATATAAAACAAGGACATTGCATCTTTATCTGTGCAGACTTATGCTGTTCCTGAAGCAGTACATTATCTTAACGCAACCAGAGGTTTTCGTGGTACAATAGTCCGGATTAATCCGGCCCGGAGACGGCCGCGGGCTCTGTCCCGCAGTGTCTTCAGCGGAAAATCCGTTTCATCGGAGGATACCTGTTATGGATAAAATTATTGTCATCGGAATCGCCGGAGGCACCGGCAGTGGAAAGACAACGATCACAAGGCAGCTCGTCCGTCACTTCGGACAGGACGTGAGCGTCATCTATCATGACAATTACTATAAGGCCCACCACGATCTCTCCTATGAGGAGCGCTCGAAGCTGAATTACGATCACCCGGACGCCTACGACACGGACCTCATGGTCCACGACCTGAAGGAGCTGAAAATGGGCCACTCCGTCGAGTGTCCTGTCTATGACTTCACGATTCACGACCGCTCGAGCAGTACGCTGACAATCCGCCCGTCGCGCGTCATCATTGTCGAGGGAATTCTCATTTTCGCGTCGGAGGAGCTGAGAAATCTGATGGATATCCGGATCTTCGTCGACACAGATGCCGACGTCCGCATCCTGAGGCGAATCCGCCGCGACGTCAGAGAAAGAGGAAGGTCACTCGAGAGCGTCATTAACCAGTATCTCGACACGGTCAAGCCGATGCATGAGGCCTTTGTCGAGCCGTCAAAGCGCTACGCAGACATCATCATCCCGGAGGGCGGACAGAACCAGGTGGCCGTCGACATGGTCATCGGACGCGTACAGGCGCATCTGGATCAGTGAGTATAGAATATGGCAAAATTATATTTCAAATACGGCGCGATGGGTTCCTCGAAGTCGGCCCAGGCGCTCATCACCAAATTTAATTACGAAGAGAGAGACATGACGGTCTGGCTCATCAAGCCTGCGACCGACACGCGCGACGGACAGGACATCATTCGGAGCCGGATCGGCCTCAGCGCGAAGGCCGAGGCGATCACACCGGACGAGGACATCATCGAGGCGTGGCACCGCGCAGGAAAGCACGACGTCATCATCGCCGACGAGAGCCAGTTCTTCACGCCCGCCCAGATTGACGGGCTGCGGACACTCGTCGACGAGGAGGATATTCCGGTCCTGTGCTTCGGCCTCAGAACCGACTTTCAGACGCATTTCTTCCCCGGCTCAAGGCGCCTCATGGAGCTCGCCGACTCAATCGCCGAGATCAAGACGATCTGCGCGTGCGGAAGCAAGGCGACCGTGAACGCGCGGATCGATGCAAACGGGCGGATCATCACGGCCGGCGAGCAGGTCCTGCTCGGCGGCAACGACTCCTACATAGCAATGTGCCACCGGTGCTGGGCGCGGAAAATCCGCGCCCAGCAGGCCGGTGGCACAGAGGAAGTTTCATCTTAACTATTTTGCTTTCGCGCAGGAGCCTGGATGCGTCAGCGATATCAGAAGCGGTGAGGGCGTTATACGGAGGAGTCCGAAGATCACCCTGAGCCGCTGTGTCAGCGGCGAGGGGAAGCTGAGGAGGACGGAGTCTGCCCGACACCGCTCTGATATGCGCTGTCGCACCCGTGGTTCCGGAGCTCCTCACTCCTTCACGCCGCCGGCCGTCACACCGCCGACAATGTAGCGTGAGAGGAACAGGTACACGATAATGACCGGGAAGATTGAGAACGCGATCATCGCGTACACCTGGCCCATATCGAATTTCATGAAGTCCGCGCCGCGGAGCTCTGCAAGCAGGATCGGGAGCGTCTTCTTCGCCTTGTCCTTCAGGATCAGGGCCGGAGTGAAGTAATTATTCCAGCTGCTGACAAATGTAAACACCATCTGGACCGCGATCGCCGGCTTCATCAGCGGGAGCGCGATAATATTAAAGGTCCGGAACTCTCCCGCTCCGTCGATCCGCGCCGCCTCAATCAGTGACGGGGACAGGACGGAATCCATGTACTGCTTCATGTAGAAGAAGGTCACCGGCGCCGCAATCGTCGGAGCGATCAGCGGCACAAAGCTGTTCATCAGGTTCAGCTTCGTCATCCACTTGATAAAGCCGAGTGCCGTGACCTGCGTCGGGATCATCATGACCGCGAGGATAAACGTATAGATCGCCTTTCTGCCCTTGAAGCGGTACGCGTGGATCGCGTAGGCTGTCATGGTCGAGAAGTACGTCGAGAGGACCGCGCTGAGACCCGCAATAATAAAGCTGTTGATCATGCCGCGGATCGGGTCCTGCGCGCCGTGGAACAGCACGTTGTTCAGATTTTTCAGGAGATGCGTGCTCGGAATCGCCGTGAAGCCCTTCGCCAGCTCGCCGTTTGATCTGGTTGCATTGATAAACAGAACATAGAACCAGAACAGGCACAGAAATGAAAGCAGGATCAGAACAATGTAGGCGATGACGCGCCGCGCGTGGACTGAAACTGCGCGCTTTTTCTTTAAACTCATATCAGCCATATCAGTGCTCTCCCTTCTCGACCGCATCTGCATTTGTCAGGCGGAAAACCAGAATACTCAGCACCGCCGTGATCAGGAACAGAAGGACGGACAGAGCGCCGGCCATACCGTAGTTCTTGCTGTAGAGATGCTTGTTCAGGTACATGATCAGCGTCATCGCGCTCCGGTTCGGGTTGCCCGAGCCATTGGTCAGGATCTGCGGGACATCGAACATCTGCAGACCGCCGATCAGCGATGTGATCATAACATAGACGAGAATCGGCTTCAGAAGCGGAAGCGTGATCTTCCAGAAAATCTGGGTCGATGTCGCGCCGTCGACCTCGGCCGCCTCAAAGAGATTCGTGTCGATTCCCATCATGCCCGCCATGAGAAGGATGGTCGTGTTACCGAACCACATCAGGAAGTTCATAAATGCGACCAGCCCCCGGACCGAGCCGACATGGCTCATGAACTTATATGGCTTTGAGAAAATGCCGAGCTGAATCAGGAGGGAATTGATCGGTCCCTTGTCCGCAAACAGCGTGAAGAACAGCATGGAGAACGCCGCCGCCATGATCAGGTTCGGCAGATAAATGACGGTCTTGAAGAACCGCTGCCCCCTGAGGCGGAGCGACGGGTCCGTGAACCACGCGCTGAGAAGCAATGAGAAGAAAATCTGCGGCACAAAGCCGAGGATCCACATAATCATCGTGTTCTTCGTGTACACCCACAGATCGCCGCTCGAAATGAGCTTCTTGTAATTTGCCCAGCCGATGAAGTTCGGCCCCACCTGCCGGAGCCCCGACATATAGTTTTCGAAAAAGCTGTAGTAAAATGTCTGGACCAGCGGAATCAGCTGGAAGATGACAAATACCGCAAAGAATGGAATGAGGAAAATGTATCCCCACCTGTTGTGCTTGTTTACCTTGTGACTGCCGCGCACCGCAGCCGTCCCGCTGCCTTTCATACAGATCCCTCCTAAAATAAAATAGCCGTGCCTGCTGCCTCCCGGAATCAGCGTATGTTCTGCGATGAAAAGAGCCTGCCCGACCTAGCGGGCAGGCTCCCATTTTTTGCAAGGCTGAATTGCCATTTCCTGCAGACAATCAGTCGACTTCAATTTCCGGATACTTCTCCTGCATTGCCTTCTTGAACGAAGCGAGTGCATCGTCCTTCGAAGCGTTGCCGTCGAAGTAATCCTTCATAGCCTTCTGGATTTCCTCTGTGAAGCCCTGATCATAGATCGAGAGGTTGCTCATATCGATGGTCTCGGCACCTGCCGCGAGCTCTGCGTACGGATTCTGTCCGCCGAGGCATGCGATGTTGCCGTCGTCGCTCGATGCGAGGTCCTTGAGAACTGACTGGCTGTTGACGCAGTCGCTGTCCTTAACCGCGATGTCCTTCAGGACTGTCTTGTCGGTTGTCATTTCCAGAATGATGTTCTTGACGAGTGTCGGGTTATCTGTTCCTGTCGCTGCGCAGATCCATGTGCCGCCCCAGAAGTAGCCCTGCGGTCCCTTGCAGAAGCCCCAGCCGCCATCCTTGCCGACAGCGCCGTCTTCGTCATTGTGCATCGAGAAGTTGAAGAACCATGCCGGTCCAAAGTAGCAGAACTGCGGTGTAGCTGTGAAGAAGCCCTTTGACCAGTCATCACCCCAGAGCTCATTTGATGTCTCCTCGCCTGCGTCGACAAGCTTCTTGGAATCATCGATCCATGCATTGATGTTGTCGTCGATCACGAGCTTGTTGTCAACGACGCACGGGCTCTTGACGTTGTTCGAATATGTGCGGTATGTGTCCATCGCGGAGCACATCTGATATCCGGCTGCCTTGACCTTCTCAGCTGTCGCGTTGAAGCTGCTCCAGTCAGCGACTGCCTTCTGGACCTCCGTCGGATCATCCGTTCCGAGGACCTGCTTTGCGATCGAGCGGTTATAAATGAGACCCGCGGAGCATGCCTGCCAGGAGGAGCCGCGGATATCGCCGTTCGCATCCGTGACGACGTCCTTTGTGTACTGGTACTGATCTGCCAGATCATCGTCTGTGATGCCGAGGTCCGAGAGCTTCATCGCGACATTCGCGTCCGCATCGACATACTTCTTTATGTCGAGGTCCGCGTCCTACTTCGAGTCGGGCATCGGCCGCGGCATGGGCTTCCGGGACAGCTGCCAGGACCTTCTCGGCTTCGTCCATCTGATTCCGGAGCGTGCGCGCCAGCGTATCATCGACATCGCGTCCACGCAGTTTAAGGACGGCTCCGCGTACCATCAGTACCAGCCGCTCACAAAGAAGGGAAATGCAGACATCGGCTCCGGCTTCAACGACGATCCGCTATGGCTCATCGCGGGAACCTCCGCGTATCTGCGTGAGACCGGCGACACATCGATTCTTGACGAGATGGTCCCGTACGACAACGATATGTCCGTCGCGACGACGCTCTTCGAGCATCTGACCCGCTCCTTCCGCTTCACGGCGGAGCACAAGGGACCGCACGGACTTCCGCTCATCGGCCGCGCGGACTGGAACGACTGCCTGAACCTCAACTGCTTCTCTGAGCATCCGGGCGAGTCCTTCCAGACCTTCGGTCCGTCGGAGGGACCTGTAGCCGAGTCGGTCTTCATCGGCGGCATGTTCGTCAAGTACGGCAATGAATATGCGGATATCTGCGATCTTATCGGAAAGAAGAAGGAGGCAGCGGATGCGCGCGCAGAGGTTGCGTCCATGACGAAGGCGCTTCTCACAGCCGGCTGGGACGGCAAATGGTTCGTCCGCGCCTATGATGCCTTCGGCCACAAGGTCGGCTCCGATGAGTGCGAGGAGGGCAAGATCTACATTGAGCCGCAGGGCTTCTGCGTACTCGCAGGCGTCGGTGTGGAGACCGGCGAGGCGAAAACGGCTCTCGATTCCGTGAAGGAGCGTCTCGACAGCAAGTACGGCATCATGATCCTGCAGCCGGCCTACACGCGCTACCACGTCGAGCTCGGTGAAATTTCCTCCTATCCGCCGGGATATAAGGAAAATGCAGGCATTTTCTGCCACAACAACCCCTGGATCTCCATCGCGGAGACGGTCATCGGCCGCGGCGACCGCGCCTTCGAGGTCTACCGCAAGACCTGCCCGGCATATCTGCAGGACGTAAGCGATATCCACAAGACAGAGCCGTACGTCTACTCGCAGATGGTCGCCGGAAAGGACGCAAAGTTCTTCGGCCAGGGCAAGAACAGCTGGCTCACCGGAACGGCGGCATGGACATTTGCGGATATCTCCCAGTACATCCTTGGCGTCTATCCGACACTTGAGGGACTCCGGATTGACCCTTGCGTCCCGCACGACTTCGGTGATTTCAAGGTACACAGAGTGTACCGCGGCGTAGCCTACGACATCGAGGTAAAGCAGAACGGGACCGAAAAGGGTGTCGCGCACATGACAGTGGACGGCACGCCTGTAAGCAGCAATGTCATTCCGTTTGATCCGTCAAAGCCGCATCAGACTGTCGTCGTCGAGATGGGCTGATATCGGCTGCCTGCCATAATAAAAATAAAAAGCGGGTACTGCCTCAGATGGCAGCGCCCGCTTTTATATCTCCTGAATAATTATCTGTACGAAATAAAAATGCCTCCTAAATCGATGCCGTCCTCCTTCAGGCACGAGCTGTAGTCCGTGATCCTGTGGACGGTCTTCTCCTCTTCCTCCGGATGCACGCCGGGTTTTGCCGCATACCACACGGCGGGGATCCCTGCATTTTCAGCGCCCTCGTAGTCGCGCCGCGCATTGTCACCGATATAGACGCACTCCCCGGGAGCCCGCCCGAGCTTCGTGAGAAGGAACAGGAAAAACTTAAGGCTCGGCTTCTCTGCCCCGGCCTCCTCACTCGTCAGAACCGTATCGATATACTGCCCGATCCCGAGCTTCGCGATCTTCCGGTACTGGATATAGGAGGTCATATTTGTGCCGACCACCGTCTGTATGCCCCGGAGCCGAAGCACGCGAAGAAGCTCCGTGATCCCCGGCTCCGGGGTCATATGGTCAAGAAATGTATTCCAGTACAGGTCCGTCAGATTGAGCGCGTGCGGAAAGACCGGCTTCTTCAGCTCTTCGAGGAACTTCTCAAACCGGACGATGCGGCTGTGAATGCCCGCGTTGTCATCTCCGAGCTCCCGCTTCTGGCGCGCGAAGCACTGGTCGTGCAGCTCCCTCGTCCTCTCCGGCTCAAGCCCGAAGCGCTTCTTTGCATAATCCGCAACGGCGGCGAAGGCCACCTCGTCCGCTGCCTCATAGCTGTACAGTGTATCATCCAGATCAAAAATGACCGCTCTGACTGTATCCACTTCTTTCTTCCTTTCTGCCTGTCCTCATGTTCAGCGGAACATGGTCTTTCCATTTCGCACGCGGTCCATGACCTGATCAACCGATGTCACGCCGCCGGATGCGCCCGGCACCTCGACGGTAAAGCTCGCTGCCGCCGAGGCAAATGTCGCGGCCTCCCGCATCGACATGCCCTCCGCAAGTCCCGTCATGAAGCCGGCGACATAGGTATCCCCCGCGCCGGTCGTGCTCACGATTTTGTCCGGAACATACGCCGGGATCATGTAGTCATTTGCAAAATCCGTGACAAAGCTGCCCTGTGTCCCGAGCTTGATGCCGAGCATCTTGATGCCGAAGCGGGACAGAATGATCTTGATCTTCTGCAGGTCACGCGTCCCTGTGATCTGCGCTGCCTCATCGATGCTCGGGAGGAAAATATCCGTCACATTGAGGACGGGTGCAATCTGCTGCAGCGGAAATGCCGTTCTGCACGGCATCGTGTCCATGACCGTCGTGCAGCCGCACTCATGTGCACGCCTGAACAGCGGAACAACGCCCGCCGCATCCATCTGCCGCATGCGGTAAAAGCTGTTCAGGCTGAGGAACTTGCTGCTCCGGAGCATCTGATCCGTCACCATTCGCGGGGTAATCGTATCAAAGATATCTGTGCTCGACAGGAAATGGCGCTCCCCGGATGGCTCAACCATGACGAGACTGACGGCCGTCTCATATTTCTTTCTCTCGCCGGCATGGCCCGCATCCCCTGCCGGAGGCTCCGCAATATCTGAAAATGAACGGTCTCCGGCCTCCTCCATTGCGACAAACCGGCTCTCGTCCTCCGGGCCTGCGGAGGCTGCCTCCTGCTCCTTTGCGGACGCGTCCGCACCTTCGCCCGTTCCCGCTGCGTCCGAATAGGTTCCGGCCATGATGGCGCGCACATCCTCGGCAAGGCTCCCGGTGTCCATCCAGGAGTTGTCATCCTCCGTCTTGACCGGCGCGTCCGCATCAATGCCGTCCACGCAGATCTTGAGCGCGGACGTATTCACATAGTGGTCCCGCAGAAAATTCTGCAGATAAATTCCGTTCGGGTCGTCTCCGATCGAAGAGACCAGAGCGGTCCCTCTTCCGAGCGCTGCGGCATTGACCGCAACATTCAGCGCGTCTCCGCCCGGAACAGATGTAATATTCACCGGCGTGGAATCGCGCTCAAAGAGCTCCGGTGTGGCATTCTGCACGATCAGGTCCATAACCGTCATGCCCAGTGCAATGATATCCATGAGCCGTATCCTCCTCGAAAATTTCTGTTTCTGTTCTGATCATCAGGCCCGGCAAGACCTAAAAGACCCTTTCAGCATATCATATCCCGCGCAGATCACACAACAGAAAGGTGCCCCCTCTCACGCGCAGGCATTACTGTTCACACGCATCCAGAGTCGCATGCGGTCGCGAATATCAGGGCGGTATCGGGCAGACTCCGTCCTCCTCAGCTTCCCTTCGCCGCTGACACAGCGGCTCAGGGTGATCTTCGGACTCCTCCGTATAACGCCCTCACCGCTCCTGATATCGCTGACCGCTTTCCGATGTCTGATAGCGTGTGAACTGCAACACGCAGGTTGCTGATATTGGTCTGAGTGATGCACAGGCAGGTCACGAGCGCCGGATCAGCTCCCAGATTCCCATCATAGCCTCCGCCGGTATAAACTTCGCGAAAATGCGATGCGCCGTGCAGACTGGTCCCGGCGTTGAGACCGGAAGTCCCATATAGGTGTCCCGGAGTGCCCACGAGACGACGCTCTTCTTCCCGGATGCGAGAGGAAAGCTTCTGATCTTCCCGCTGCCCTTCGTCTCCTTCGCGCCCGGGATAAACTCCGTGTCCTTCACCCAGTACGGGCAGACGGCCGTGACACTGATCCCCGTCCCAAGCAGCTCGAAACGGAGCGCGCGGCTGTAGCGGTAGAGAAAGGCCTTTGAGGCCGCATACACGTTCAGCTGCGGGAACGGCTGGAAGCCGGCCGTAGAGCAGATGTTCATGATATGACTTCCCTTTCCCATATACGGGATCGCCAGCGTGCACAGATCGACCGCCGCCCTGCAGTTGAGGTCGATCATCCGGTCGCTGTCGCGGCGCGGGACCTCCGCATAATTTCCGATCTTTCCAAAGCCGGCCGCGTTAACGAGCAGACTGATCCGCGGCTTCTCCTCCCCGAGCAGGGTCTCAAGCTCCCCGATGGACGATTCCTCCGTGAGATCGAGGGGAATCGCGCGGACAGGGATCTCTGTGAGCTCCTGAAGTGCCAGAAGCCGCTCCTTTCTCCTCGCAATCGCCCAGATCTCCTCGTATTTTTCCCGATGAAGCTGCCGCACAATCTCCTGCCCGAGACCCGACGACGCTCCCGTGATCAAAGCAATTCCCGCCATATCCGCTCCTTTCCGGCCGCTGCCCGTCTTCGCCGGCGAGGGCCTGTATCTGTAACTATTTTACACCGTTCCGTCATTCCTGTACACACGCGCAGGGTCCCTGCCCGGGAAATATCCAGCACCACAAGATTGATAAACAGGAGCTAAACTCGTCCCGGGCTTTCTTGACGCGCATTGACACAGAGAGTATCGTCAGTTTTGGAAACAGGTTTGCTTAAAGTTGCGGTTTATTTTCGTAAAAGGCATCAAACCAGATCAACACTTTGGATGGAGCGTATAAAAAATGAACAAAACAAAGCACGCGGCGTCTCCTCTGACTCCCATCGCCGAGCCTCAGAAGATCTCGTCGTATTTCCGCGCCGAATGGCGCAGCCTCGCCATCGTCACAGTCACGGGGCTCATTTACAATATCGGGCTGATCGCAGGCCCGTGGTTCGAGGGCCAGATGGCCCAGTGTCTCGAAAATATCTTTAAAGGAAGGGCGGGCTTTCCGGACATGGCGCGGCTCGTCGCGCTGTACGTGACGGTCATCGCGGCCGTCCAGCTCGCGCGGAGCTTAAAGAGACTCTATGTGCGCCGGTTCGCCAACGCGACGGGCAGACGCATGAAGGAGATTCTGTACGCGAACCTCATTCACAAGAGCAGCGCTGAGCTAAGAGACGCCGACGTGGGCTCCGTCATGACGAAAGCCGTGTCCGATGTCGACGCCTGCGCGGAGGGCATGCGCAAATTCACGACGGAGATCTTCGACACAGGCGTCGCGCTCGCCGCGTACTGCGTCATGCTCTTGATCTACGACTGGCGCCTTGCGCTGCTCTGTCTTATTTTCCCTCCCGTCTCCTATGTGATCGCCGGAAAAATGAAGTCTCTCGTGCAGCGGACCGGAGCGGCAGCCCGCGAATCTGCCGGCCGGCTCAACGCGGCGACGCTTGACCGCGCAGGAAATGCAGTCACCTACCGGATTTCCGGCTGCGAGGCCGGCCGGGACAGGGATTACGAGAAGCATCTGAGGGACTACGAGAAAACCTCCGTGCGGGCAGAAATCTGGGTGTCCGCCATGCCCCCGCTCTATCAGGTGGTCTCCATGGCGAGCGGCCTCTTCATCCTGTACTTCGGGTCCAGAAATGTACTCCACACGGGATGGACGGCGTGGAACCTCGCCGCGTTCACGACATTTCTGTCCTGCTACACAAAGCTCGCCGTCAAGTCCTCCCACGCCGCAAAGCTCTTCAACGCGGTCCAGAAGGCGCAGGTGTCCTGGAAGCGGATCAAGGGACTCATGCAGCCCGTTCAGGCGGAGGCCGCCCCTGTTGTGCAGGACCCGGCAGAGCTTGTCGTCACAGGCCTTGCAGACCCCCGCTTCGGGAGTGTCTCATTTACCGCAGAGCCGGGGCAGATCATCGGCGTCACAGGCCCCGTCGCGAGCGGAAAGTCCTCGTTCGGCCGCGCATTTCTCTGCGAGGAGCCCTATGAGGGCTCCATCACGTTCGCGGGGGCGGAGCTTAAGAGTATGTCTCCGCAGGTGCTCTCCGGCATCGTGGGCTATCTCGGGCACGACACAGAGCTTATGAGTGACACGATCCGCAGCAATGTCCTGATGGGCGATGAGTCCGTGGCCGCGGACGCCCCGGACATCCGCTCCGCCTGCCTGACGGACGACGGGACGGGTCTCCAGCAGATGCTGGCCGCCGTCTGTCTTGACCGGGAGGTCGCGGAGATGCCCGCCGTCACGGAGACCCGCGTCGGCACCGGCGGCGTACTGCTCTCCGGCGGCCAGCAGCAGCGGCTCGCCCTCGCGCGCACGCTGGCGCACAGGAGGCCGGTCCTCATTCTCGACGACCCGTTCTCGGCCCTCGATAAGGAGACCGAGCGGACCGTCTTCCGCAATCTGAGAGAAATCGCGCGGGATTCGATTGTGATTCTCATTTCCCACAGACTGTACCTGTTTCCGGAGACCGACCAGGTCATCTGGATGGAGGACGGCCGGTCCGTCGTGCAGACGCATGAGCAGATGCTGAAGGAGATTCCGCACTACCGGGAGCTCTTTGCACTTCAGGAGGAGGGTGACACAAATGAGCAGAAAAAATAAACAGATATCCGGCGGATCCGCAAAGGGCAATCCGTCTCTTGCGATTATCCTCGGGGCGACCCGCAGTCATCCGCTCCTTTCTCTCGGGATCCTGGTGACGGTCGTCGGGGCCGTCATCGCGTCGCTCCTGCCGCCGCTCGTCCTCGCCGATCTCATCGACCGGCTGACCGCGCGCAGGGCGGTCTCATTTGCCCTTGTCCTCGCGTGGTTCGGTCTGATTGCCCTCACAGGCGTCCTTGAGGCCGCACGCGAGAGTCTCTTGTGCATCTACGGGCAGACGATCACGCACGCGCTCCGGAGCGGCCTCTGCAGGAAGCTCACGGCTCTCCCGGCAGGTACGCTCACGGAAATGGACCCGGGCGCGCTCGCCTCGCGCTTCGTGCTCGACGCCGACACAGTCGAGGAGCTGTTCACGTCCGGCATCATCAGCATGTTTGCGGACGCATGCCAGATCATCAGCATTTTCGCGGTCCTCTTCATCCGGAACCGCGGGCTTGCGCTCCTGCTTCTTGCCGTGCTGCCTCTCATTTTCCTGTTCACAAGGCACGTCCAGAGGCGGACGCTCGCCTCGCAGCTCGACAACCGGAAGGCGCTCGCGCGCGTCACGAACTTCGTGCCGGAGACGATCCACAATATCCGGACTATCCACGCGCTCGGCAAGGAGCGCTACATGAGAAGGCGCTACAACAGCGCGATCCTGGACAGCTTCAGGGCCATCGAGCGAACGAATTTCTATGACTCCATCTACTCGCCGGTTGTTCTCGTGACGCAGGCGGCCGTCGTCGCCGCCGTCATGCTGCTCGCCGCCTCGGGAAATGCAGGGATCCGCTCATTTTTCGGCATGTCGGTCGGCACCTCAGTGGCGGTCATCGCGTACATCTCGCAGATCTTCTCGCCGATCGAGAGCATCGGCATGGAGATCCAGACCATCCAGGAGGCCGTCGCCGGCGTACAGAGAATCAACGAATTCCTGCGCCTTGAGGAGCGGCCGGCCGCACTCATGGACGGAGAAGCGGCCGCAGGGCATACGGCGAAGGATACGAAGACAGATGGAGAATCCGCAGGTCAGACACCGCAGGGCGCAGACGCAGTCGGCGAAGCCGCCTTCTCTGTACCGGAAGAATCCGGTTATCTTACGGACAAAGCTTCGCATGGCACGGCCATCGAGTTCCGCGACGTCTCCTTCGGATACAAGAACGGCGATTCCGTTCTGAAGAACTTAAGCTTCTCCATCCCGCGCGGCGGTCATTACACGCTCATCGGACGCACGGGCGCCGGCAAGAGCACGATCTTTAAGCTCCTTCTCGGGCTGTACACCCCGGACTCGGGGCAGGTCCTCATTTTCGGGGAAAATGCAAACCTCGTCCCCGACAGCAGCCGGAGAGCGCTCTTCGGCTGCGTCGAGCAGACCTTCCATCCGGTGCCGGGAACCGTTCTCGACCAGATCACGCTGCGCGACGGGCGCATTTCCGAGAGCCAGGCGGAGCTCGCAGCGGAGACGGTCGGCCTCGCGGAGACGATCCGGAGCCTGCCGCAGGGCTTTCAGACAGAATGCATGGAGGCACTGTTCTCCCACGGGCAGTGGCAGCTCCTCTCCATCGCGAGGGCCATCGCGTCCGACCCGGAAATCCTGCTCCTCGATGAGATCACGGCAAATCTCGACGCGGACACCGAGAAGACCGTTCTCACCGCTCTCGGCCGCGCGTCCCGCGGGAGAACCGTCCTCGCCATCTCGCACAGGCTCTACGGAAATGCAGACACGTCCGCGCAGGCATCCGACGGCCTGCAGCTTGTCAGGTCGCCGCTGTGATGCCGGACCGGCCCTTTTCCCGATACCGCCGCATGATCCCGGATGCGTGTGAGCTGCGGCTGTAATCCGTTTCATCGCCGGTCATGTTCCGCTTGTGTTATTCCTGATTTGATGGTAAGGTTCTTGAAGCGGACAAATGTGCCGTCCATTGCCGGCACGTTTCAGACAGGAGACATAGAAAATGATTAAAGCACATGTACTCGAACTTGACTCGGCCAAGCTCATGATTATCGAAGGACCGGACATGGTCGCGTGGATCGACGTCACGCAGGACACCTATATGATGTCCGTGCAGGACTACTGCGCAACGACCGGCAAAAGGGATGGCGCCTCCGAGAAGGCACTCTACAATTACTGCCACGCGGAAGGAATTCCCTGCGGAGTTATCCGGAATGACGGCGATAAGTCAGACGCTCTGGTCAACACAGACACAGGCCGTGTCGTCGTCAACGTTCCGCTTTTAAACAGGCTGCAGCCGGTGATCGTCTGACAAAGCTGCAGGCCGGCAATCTGAAAGGAGACATACTATGGCAAAGAATCCGATCGTCACAATTACAATGAATGACGGCGGCGTCATCCGGGCAGAGCTCTACCCGGAAATCGCTCCGAACACAGTCAATAATTTCATTTCCCTCATCCGTCACAACTTCTACGACGGCGTTATCTTCCACCGCGTCATCCCGGGCTTCATGATCCAGGGCGGTGATCCGGACGGCACAGGCATGGGCGGCCCGGGCTATTCCATCCGCGGCGAGTTCTCCGGCAACGGCTTCCGGAATGACCTGCGCCACACAAAGGGTGTTCTCTCGATGGCGCGCACCATGTTCCCGGATTCAGCGGGCAGCCAGTTCTTCATCATGCACGCGGACGCGCCGCACCTCGACGGCCAGTACGCTGCGTTCGGCAAGGTCATCGAGGGCCTCGATGTCGTCGACCGGATTGCGGAGACACCGACCGATCCGATGGACAAGCCGCTCACCGAGCAGAAAATGAATACCGTCACTGTCGAGACCTTCGGCATCGATTATCCGGAGCCGGAGACCTGCTGAGACCTTACTCTCTCACAGGCTCCTCGTACATTTCCGCGCCGTCTGCCTCGCAGACGGCCGCCGCATTCGTCGCCTCACGGATCAGCTTCCGAGTCCGCTCTTCATTTCCGGCCGGAATCACGATTCGGAAGACGACCTTGTCCGTGTATTCCGTTCCCGCAACCGTTATGCCGTTCTTCTCAAAGAGGTACTGCATTTTTCCGATCAGATCATAGCCGGCCGTCACCTTCATGCGAAGACCCGCACGCACCGTGACCAGGCCGGCATTTTCGGCCGCTGCCTTCGCCGCGGACGAATAGGCGCGAACGAGCCCGCCCGTGCCAAGGAGCGTGCCCCCGAAGTAGCGCGTGACGACGATTAGGACATGATGAAGCTCACGGCCGGTCAGAATTTCGAGAATCGGCCGCCCGGCCGTACCGGACGGCTCCCCGTCATCACCGGCGCGGGTCACCTCATCCGGCGTTCCCGGCTCACCGACAATATAGGCAAAGCAGTGGTGCCTCGCGTCATAGTACCGCTTTCGCACAGAGGCAATATACGCCTCGGCCTCCTCCTGCGTCGCGGCCCTGACAGCCTCTCCGAGAAACCGCGACTTGCGGTCCGTGTACTCCGAGAGCCCCTCGTGCATAAACGTTCTGTAATCGATTGCCATAGCCTTCTCTCCCTGCGCGCTGTAATCTTTTTTCAGTATACCATATCCCTTCCCTCAAACCACCACTGGAATCTTGGATTCATATTTCCTTTTTGATATAATAAGGCCATGGATTACACACAGTTAGGTATCGAAAAAAAAGAGGAACAGCTCTCATCGACCCAGCCGTCGATTGAGAGGCGCGTGGGGGCCGTCACCCTCCGCGTGCTGTTCGCCGCTCTGATCTGCCTGGTCGTCGTTCTCGTATGCGGAACGGTCGGAATGGTCCGCGGAATCATCGCCAACGCGCCCGATGTCGACAGCATCAACATCGCGCCAAGCGGATACGCGACGTTCATTTATGACGCGGAAGGCAACCAGCTCCAGAAGCTCACGTCCTCGGACTCGAACCGGACCGCCGTATCGCTCGACGATGTCCCGGTGTCCCTGCAGCATGCAGTCGTCGCAATCGAGGATGAGCGCTTCTACCAGCACAGCGGCGTCGACCCGAAGGGCATTCTCCGCGCGGTCATCACCGGCATCAAGAACGGAGGCCGGTTCACGGAGGGCGCTTCGACGATTACGCAGCAGCTCCTCAAGAACAACGTATTCACGACATGGACCAAGGAGAAGACGCTGATCGACCGGATCAAGCGCAAGTTCCAGGAGCAGTATCTCGCGGTGAAGCTCGAGGAGAAGCTTAAAAATAAGGACCTGATTCTGGAAAACTACCTGAACACGATCAATCTCGGCGCCGGAACCTACGGCGTGCAGGCCGCATCGAAAAAGTACTTCAACAAGGACGTCAAGGACCTGACGCTGTCCGAGTCGGCGGTCCTCGCCGGCATCACACAGAACCCGGCGAAGTACAATCCGATCACGCACCCCGAGCAGAATGCGGAGCGGCGCAAGCGCGTTCTGAACAAAATGCTCGAGCTCGGCTACATCACAGAGGACCAGATGAACGAGGCGCTCGCCGACGACGTGTACACGCGGATTCAGCAGGCGCAGGACGTCGAGGCGACGCAGAACACCGTGTACAGCTACTTCATCGACGAGCTGACTGAGCAGGTCATCAGCGATCTCGAGTCGCAGAAGGGATACACGGAGAACCAGGCGTACCAGCTCCTCTACTCCGGCGGACTCCGTATTTACACGACGCAGGACCCTGATCTCCAGGCGATCTGTGACGAGGAGGTCTCCGATGAGTCGAACTACCCGGACGGCACACAGTACTCGCTCGAGTGGGCGCTGACTGTCCGCCATTCCGACGGCACGACCGAAAATTTCAGCGATGAGACGCTTGTCACGTATTTCCAGCAGAAAATGAGTGACTCTTCGTTCAGCGACCTGTTCTCCTCCGAAGAGGAGGGCCAGGCCTACATCGACGAGTACAAAGCGGACATTGTCGGTGCAGGTGACACGGTCGTCGCAGAGAGAACGAACTGGACGCCGGAGCCGCAGATTTCTCTCGTCCTCATGGACCAGACGACCGGCTATGTCAAGGCCATCGAGGGTGGCCGCGGCGAGAAGACGGCGTCGCTCACGCTGAACCGCGCGACCAATGTCACACGGCAGCCGGGCTCGACCTTCAAGATCGTCTCGACCTACGCGCCCGCTCTTGAGAGCGGTCTCGTGAACCTCGGGACCTACATCAAGGACGAGGAATATTCCTACAGCAACGGAACGCCGGTCCACAACTCTGACGGACAGTACCGCGGGTGGATCACAGTCCGCCAGGCGATCACGAATTCCATCAACGTCGCCGCGGTCAAGACCATCACGGCCCTCACGCCGCAGGCGGCATACAACCAGCTGCTCAAGTTCGGCTTCACGACACTCGATCCCGCAAAGGACGTCGTACAGCCGCTCGCCCTCGGCGGTATCACAAACGGTGTCACGAACCTGGAGCTGACAGCCGCATACGCGGCAATCGCAAACGGCGGTACCTACACGAAGCCGATCTTCTATACGAAGATCCTCGATCAGGACGGAAATACCGTCATCGACAACACAGCGGAAACAAGCCGCGCAGTCAGTGAGGATACAGCATGGCTCCTGACGAGCGCGATGCAGGACGTCGTAAAGTCCGGAACCGCAACGGAATGTCAGCTCGATACCAACATGCCGGTCGCCGGCAAGACCGGTACAACCAACGACTACCGCAATGTCTGGTTCGTCGGCTATACGCCGTACTATACGATGGGCGTCTGGGCCGGCTATGATGACAACTCAACTCTCCCTGATTCGGGAATCTACCGGACCTATCACAAGCTGATCTGGCAGAAGATCATGTCCCGCATCACCGAAAATGAAGAGATCAAGAACTTCGTCAAGCCGGATGACATCAAGAAAATGACCGTCTGCGGCTACTCGGGCATGCTCCCCTCATCCTCCTGCCCGTTTGATTCGGAGGATTATGTCGCCGGGGACAAGATCCCGACAAAGAAGTGCAATGTCTGCAAATACACGGATTTCGACGCGAGCCCGATTGAGCTCTATGTACCTTCCGCGGGAAACAATTCATCTGATGAAAGCATTGCCGATAAGGATCAGCAGACCGCAGCGCAGGCAAAGGCCGCCTATCAGAACGACGATACGGACAACGGCGGAAACACTGCCGGTGGAAATACAGATTTCACCGCCGGCGATGACACCGGTAATGGCAATACCGCAGACGGCACTGATAATGGCGGCGCAGACAACACTGCGCTCGCCGGAACGCAGGACGATGCGGCTGCCGGAAATACCGGCGGCGATGAGACCGGCGGTGATGAAGCTGCCGGCAATGAGAACGATGACGACGGAGAACACGACGGAGAGCATGCCGACGCCGACCAAGGCGAATAAGCTGTCATCTGCGAAACGGCGCCTGACAGACAAATCGGTTTCCTATCATCACTGCTTTTACAGTCTGTGTGCATAAAAAAGAGCCCCGGATAACCCGGAGCTCTTTTTCGGTGCGTGTCATAAAGTCTTTCCCCCACTGACAAGCAAGCTTGCCGTGGGCTCAGACTTTTGACACTGTAATCATATCATGATTTGGTCAGGACCAGCTTCGCGGACCCGTAGATGCCCGCGTCGTTGCCCAGTCTTGCCAGTACGATCGGCGTGTTCTTGCACGCTGAGAACGCGTACTCCTTGTAGTAGCGCGTCACAATGTCGATCAGCGGCTCACCGGCCTTCGAGACACCGCCGCCGATGACGATGATCTCCGGATCGGTCACGCACGCATAGGCGCCGAGCATCGATCCGAGATACTTTGCGAAACGGTTCACGATGATTTCCGCGAGATCATCCCCCGTCTTGTACGCATCAAAGACAGCCTTGGCGCTCAGTCCGCCGTCATCCTTAAGAGCGGTCTTGACCTCCGGATGCTTCGTGAGCTCATCCTTTGCGACCCGGACAATTCCAGTCGCGGACGCCACCTGCTCAAGGCACCCTGTATTGCCGCAGTTGCACGGCTCCGTCAGCTCGTCTGTCACATGGCCGTGGCCAATCTCTCCGCCGGCTCCGTGTGAACCCTCAACCAGCTTTCCGTCGACAATAATGCCGCCGCCGACGCCTGTGCCGAGCGTGACGACGATGACATCGCTGCAGCCTTCCGCGCCGCCCTTCCACATCTCACCGAGGGCCGCGACATTCGCGTCATTGCCCGCGCACACGTGAAGTCCTGTAAGGCCGCCGAGGATTCCGACGATATCCGTCTCACCCCAGTGAAGATTGACAGCGACCGGGACCCTTCCGTGACGGACCGGGCCTGGAACGCCGACGCCAACGCCCTCAACATCGTCTGTCGTCAGGTTCTTCTCACTCATCTTTGCCTTGACTGCAGCTGCGATATCCGGAAGAATATTCTTGCCGGCCTCCTCGGTTCTTGTCGGAATCTCCCACTTGTCGACGAGGTCCCCGTTCGTTCTGAAAAGTCCGCATTTAACGGTTGTGCCTCCGATATCGATTCCGAAGCAATAGTCTTTCATTTGTCTTTTTCCTCCCTGTGTACTGCCATATTTTGCTGAACACGGCGGTAAAGCTCCTGTGCCGCGTTATAACCCATTTTCTTCTGTCTGTGGTTGACAGCGGCCGTCTCGACAATGACGGCCAGATTGCGGCCCGGACGAATCGGCAGTGAGTGGCAGACAACCTTGTTGCCAAGGAATTCCGTGTACTCCTCCGCGAGGCCGAGGCGGTCATACTCCCTGTCTCTGTTCCAGTCCTCCAGCTTGATTACCAGATCGATCTGCTGTGTGTTCTTGACATGCTCGACGCCGTACAGCGTCTTGACATCGATGATTCCGATTCCGCGGAGCTCGATGAAATGCCGCGTGAGGTCGGGGGCCGATCCCACAAGCGTCGCATCCGAGACCTTCCGGATGATGACGACGTCATCGCTGACGAGGCGGTGTCCGCGGCGGATCAGCTCGAGAGCTGCCTCTGATTTTCCGATGCCGCTCTCACCCATAATCAGCACGCCCTCGCCGTAGACATCGACGAGAACGCCGTGGACGGAAATACTCGGCGCGAGCTCAACGCCCAGCCAGCGAATGATCTCCGCCATAAAACCGCTCGTCGTGCGCTCCGTAACGAGCGTCGGCACACCGTATTTTCTGGAGATATTGAGCATCTCCTCAGACGGCTCCGTCAGCGTCGTAAAGATGACGCACGGGATCCCGCTGGAAATGAACCGCTCATACATCCGGTTGCGCTCAAGCTCCGGCATCTGCATGATATATGTATATTCGACGTATCCGATGATCTGCACGCGCTCCTTGACAAAATGCTCATAATATCCGGTCAGCTGAAGCGCAGGCCTGTTGATATCAGGAGTTGTCAGTTCGATCTTTGTCATGTCAATGTCAGGCGTCAGGTTCTTAAGCTTCAGCGCCTCCGCCAGTTTCGACAGACTAACGACAGTCTTCATATGTCCGTTCCTTCTTTCTGGTCCTTACCGGTAAATCCGTATCCGTTCCGGATGTAGTCACTTCCGAAAATCCGCTGTAATTTTTGTACAGACCGGACAATTTTATGAAATTATCTTTGTATATTTTATCACAGCGTCCGGGTGAAAACAACCGCTCTGCTGTCTAATCTGCCCATTTCAGGGCTCATTCGGCCACAGTGCACACGCCCTTCAGAATCGTATGCACTCTGCGAATATCAGGGCGGTATCGCTTGTCTGGCAGCGTGTGAACATATCGCTCATTCATCCTCCTCCGTGACGGCTGCCTTCTGCGGCGTATTCTGCCCGTGGAAGAAGTTCCACACAGTCTCGGCGGCCGGCCTGTTCATCGACGGCGCGTGCGAAAGCTCATCGAGCGAGGCGTCGCGGATGCCTTCGACAGAGCCGAAGCTTCTGAGCAGAGCCTTCCTCCTCGTCTCCCCGATCCCCTCGATATCATCGAGCACGGAACGGACCTGCCCCTTGCTCCGCAGCTGCCGGTGATAGGTGATCGCAAACCGGTGCGCCTCGTCCTGGATTCTTGTGATCAGCTTGAACCCCTCCGAATTCTTATCGATCGGAATCTCGCGGTCATGGAACCAGATCCCGCGGGTCCTGTGATAATCGTCCTTGACCATGCCGGCGACCGGTATAAAGGAAAACCCTGTGTCCCGCAGCACCTGCTCCGCGATATGCACCTGTCCTCTGCCTCCGTCCATGAGCAGAAGGTCCGGGAGCCTTGTGAAGCCCGGGGACTGCTCCTCGGCCCTTCTGAAGCGCCTTGTCAGGACCTCCTCCATCGACGCGTAGTCGTTCGGTCCCTGTACCGTCCGGATTTTGAATTTCCTGTAGTCCGTCCGCTTCGGCTTTCCCTTCTCATAGACAATCATCGAGCCGACGGATTCAAAGCCGCTGATATTCGAGATATCGAAGGCCTCCATGCGGTCCGCCTTCTGTATGCCGAGGAGGTCTGCGATCTCCTTCACGGCCCCGGTCGTCCTGAGCTCCTCTCTCTGCAGGCGCTCCCTGTCGCGCGCAAGCGTATTCTCCGCGTTCTCGAGGGCGAGCTCCACCAGCTTTTCCTTGAGGCCTCTCTGCGGCACACGGATCGTCACCTTGCTGCCCCGTCGCTTCGTCAGCATCTCCTCGAGCAGCTCCCTGTCCGGGATGTCAGTTCCGATCATCAGCTCCTTCGGGACAAACGGCGTTCCCGCATAATACTGGGAAATGAAATCCCTGAGAATCTGCGGCTTGTCGTCCGCGTCGTCCGTCGTGAGGAAGAAATGCTCCCGCCCGACCAGTCTTCCGTCCCGCACGAAGAAGACCTGTGCCACGGCCTCTGTGCGGTCCATATGGCTGTTATTTTCCTTCGCCTGGTCAGTGGCAATCGCAATGACATCGCGGTCCTCGCCGTCCCCGGACGTGATTTTCTGATGCTCGCCGATGACGCGGATGCTCTCGATCAGGTCGCGATACTCCGCGGCGTCCTCGTACCGCATCTCCTCGGAGGCCTTCTGCATTTTCTTTGTCAGCATATCGACCTCCTGCCCGACATGGCCGTTCAGGAAGGAAATGACATGATCGACATTCTTTCTGTAGTCCTCCGGCCGGATGCTGTCCTTCATGCACGGCGCCGGGCACTGACCGATGTAGTAGTAGAGGCACGGGCGGTCCTTTCCCTGATTCTCCGGCAGCTTCATACTGCAGGTTCTGATGTGGCACAGCTTGCGGAGAAGCTCGATCGTGTCGCGGACCGCGCCGGCCGTCGGATACGGCCCGTAATATCTGGAGGAATCCTTCTTCATGCTGCGGGAGACCATGATCCGCGGGTACATTTCCCCGACCGTGACCTTGATATACGGGTAGGTCTTGTCGTCCTTCAGCATGGTGTTGTACTTCGGGCGGTTCTGCTTGATCAGATTGGACTCAAGGACAAGCGCCTCGAGCTCACTGTCCGTCACGATATACTCAAAATGGTCGATGTGCTGGACCATCTGGATGACCTTCGCGGTCTTGTTCTTCGTGCTCTGAAAATACTGCCGCACCCTGTTGCGCAGACTGACCGCCTTGCCGACGTAGATGATCTCATCATTTGCGTCGTGCATAATATAGACGCCGGGCTGCTTCGGAAGCTTCTTCAGCTCATCCTCGATAATGAAGTTCTGTCCCATAAATTCCGGCCTCTCTTTCTTTCCGCAAGGTCCGGGCCTTGCTCACAGTCATGTCCGGAAAATGCACGGCCGCCGGCTATACAGATCGTACAGTCCGGCGGCCGTCACTTTATGATGTATCCCGCTCATCACTTAGAGAACTTCGTGTCATTCTCCGAGTCATGACGGATATAGGTATTGAATGCGTCGTCAAATGACATTTCATCATCCTTTGACTTGTGCTTCCCGTCCTCAGGCCTCCTGCCGCTGTCATTTGCCGCAGCCTGCGCGGTGCCGTTACTCCTGACTGTATTGTCAGCTGCCCCTGCAGCCTGCGTGCTTACGGCGCCTTCCTGCGCCTGCGGTGCGCGCTCTCCCGTGAAGGAGCTGCCTGCGCCCTCCGTAGCACTCGCCGCACTGCCCATACCAGCGGAAGCACCTTCAGGATTCGCCGCACTGCCCGCTCCGGCAGAAGCACCTTCCGCACCCCCGGCAGTCTGTGCAGGCCCCGCATTTTCCGGAAGGTGCTCGCACTCCCGGTAAATCTTCATGAATTCCTTGCCTGTGATCGTCTCACGTGTAATCAGATATTCCGCGATCCGGTCGAGCGTCGCGCGGTGCGCGCGGAGAAGCGACTTGGCCTTCTCATACGCGCCCTTCAGCATCAGCATAACCTCGTGATCGACCTCAGTCGCGGTCTCATCGCCGCAGTTCATGACCGGCCTGCCGTCGAGATACTGGTTCTCCGTCGTGGCGAGTCCCATAAGGCCGAACTTATCGGACATGCCGTACTGCGTGATCATCGCTCTCGCGATGCTTGTCGCCTGCTCGATATCATTGGCAGCACCCGTGGTTACCGTATCAAAGACAATCTCCTCCGCAGCGCGCCCTCCGAGCGTGACAACCAGCCGCGCCTCGAGCTCCTTCTTGGTGTTCAGGTACTTCTCTTCCTCCGGCACCTGCATGACGTAGCCGAGTGCACCCATCGTGCGCGGGATAATCGTGATCTTCTGGACAGGCTCCGTATTTTTCTGGAGCGCCGTGAGAAGCGCATGCCCCACCTCATGGTAGGAGACAATGCGCCGCTCCTCCGGGCTGAGAATTCTGTCCTTCTTCTCCTTGCCCACAAGAACGATCTCGACAGCCTCCTGCAGGTCCTTCTGGCTCACCGCCTTACGGCCGTTCTTGACCGCGAGGATAGCCGCCTCGTTGATCATATTTGCGAGATCCGAGCCGACGGCCCCGCTGGTCGCCAGCGCGATCGCGTCGAGATCGACCGTATCGTCCATCGCGACGTCCTTCGCGTGAACCTTGAGAATCGCCACTCTTCCCTTGAGATCGGGCCTGTCGACAATAACCCGCCGGTCGAAGCGTCCCGGGCGGAGAAGCGCCGGATCAAGCACCTCCGGGCGGTTTGTCGCCGCAAGAATCAGAAGTCCCTTGCCGGAATCAAAGCCGTCCATCTCCGCGAGAAGCTGGTTCAGCGTCTGCTCACGCTCATCATTTCCGCCGTACTGGCCGCTGTCACGCTTCTTGCCGATCGCATCGATCTCATCGATGAAAATGATGCAGGGCGCATTTTTCTTTGCCTCGTCGAACAAATCGCGGACACGGCTCGCGCCGACGCCGACGAACATCTCGACAAATTCAGAGCCCGAGAGCGAGAAGAATGGAACATCCGCCTCGCCCGCAACCGCCTTCGCAAGAAGCGTCTTGCCTGTTCCGGGAGGTCCCACGAGAAGGCAGCCCTTCGGGAGCTTCGCGCCGATCTCGGCATACTTGCCCGGATTGTGCAGGAACTCGACGACCTCCTGCAGACTCTCCTTCGCCTCATCCTCACCGGCGACATCGCGGAAGGTCACTCCCGTGCTCTTCTGCACATAGGCCTTCGCCTTGCTCTTCCCGACGCCCATCACGCCGCTTCCGCGGCCCATCCGGTTCATGAAGACGCTCAGAATAACCATGAAAATGACAAACGGGATCAGGAATTCAAGCACTGACGCAACGACCTCACCGGCAATTCCCGTCTTCTTTCTGCTGAAGCTGACACCCGCCTGATTCAGCCTGTCCGTGAGCGCCGTGAGGTCCTCCGTCCGGTTCGTGTAGTACTTGACAGACGGCCGCGACGTAATATCACTCCCGCTCTTATCCGTCGATTTCGGAGTGATTTCGAGCGTATCCGAATTGATCGTCACGGAAGAAACCTCTCCCTTATCCAGCATGTCCAGAAATTCGCTGTAGCTGATCTCCTGCGTGGTTGTGGAATTTCCCGTGAACGCGCCGGAAAATATACTCATGCACATGAGCGACACCAGCGCGCAGATCAGCAGAATCAGCAGAGACTGCCGGTTCTTGTTATTCTTATTATCTGAATTGTTGTTCTGATTTTCGTCCATTAATCCCTCCGGCTTTCTGTTCAGTCCGTCAGCAGGTCCGGATACTTATTGAGCGCATCCGTGTAGAACTGCTGCAGAGCAGCCGCCTTATCCTCTTCCCCCGCTATATAGGAAATGAAATCCTCTCTGAAAATCTGCTTCAGAACCGCATCATACGTGCCCTGCGCACTGATGTCAAGTCCCGACGCGGCCGTATCCAGAACGCTGAACCAGTTCTGTCCGCCCATCAGCGAGTCGCTCCACCCGGAATCAGACGCGAGCGTGCGGACTGCGGTCCGGCTGTTGACCATCATAGCACGATCCGAGGCCATTTTCTTCATTGTTTCACTGTCGCAGGTCAGCTTTTTCACCAGCTTCGATGCCGTCTTCGGATTGTCGCTTCTGCTGCTGACGCAGATCCAGTCTCCGTCCGCCGCGTATGCGGACGGTCCCCGGCAGACCGCGTAGTCGCCTGCGGAAGCTGTGTTCCCGTCCCTGAGCCAGTCCCTGATCTCATTTTGAGTCAGAAAGGCGCCAAAGACAGAGGATGCTCCGGAGAGACCGCTGAGCAACTCCTCTGAGCCCCGCTCATTCTCCGCGACGCAGCCCTCGTTACACAGCTCCCGGGAATACTCGGCCCAGTCGAGGGCCGTCCGGTCCACCGTGATGACGCTGTCCTCATTTGTCCAGGTGCTCTTCGAGCTGCTCATGTACGCGTCAAATGAAGAGTCTGTGCCCGAGTAGATCTGATATCCGCTGTTTTTCAGCGCCACAGCCGTATTCGCAAATGCATCCCAGTCGCTCAGGTATGACTCAACACGCGTCGGATTGTCCGTCCCGAAGACTGCCGCAGCAGCCGACCGCCTGTAAACAAAGATGCCGCATGGCACCTCCCAGGTGAAGGCCCTGATTTTGCCCTTCGCATCACTCCCGAGCTGATGCGTGAACTCATACTGGTCCTCCAGGTCCGCTGAACGAATACCGAGCTCCGAGGCCGACATCGTGATATCCGTGTCCGCATCCAGATACATGGAGAGATCATTTCCATCGACCAGAAAAAGGTCGACGCTTGTGTCCGGACTGCTGCTCTCCTCAAAGAGAGCTGAATCAAGCATGTTCTCGTAGGTATCTGCTGACCCCGCGATGATCCAGTTGACCCTTGTGCTTCCAAAATGGCCGGTCATGACAGTCGCGTGATAGGCCGCACAGATCTGACTGAGCCACTCATCCACTGTCAGAACAGGCACAGAGGCTGTCTCAATGCTGTCATTTTCCGCGGGCTCCGAGGAAGCGCTCCAGGCCTCATTCCGCTCTGAAGGCTCCGAAGAGGTCCCCTGCACTTCACTCTTCTCTGCTGACTCCGAAGAAGCCCCCTGCGCCTCACTCTTCTCTGAAGAGGCACTCTCAGCTTCGTCCTTCGCCGCACCTTTATCCGTCTGCGCACCTGCACCAGACTGGCTGCTTCGGGAGGCGGCACCATTACCCGACAAATTCTGAGACGTCCACTCTCCCTCATCCGTATAATCCGAATCATACGTCTTCACGAGGGTGTAAAACGAATCGTCGGGGCACATTACATTAAAGACATCCCCCTCTGTAGAGAACAGATCAGCAAGAGTCTTCGACGAATCCGTCGTCTCCACGGCACTCTCCGCAGACGACACGATCGCACTGTCTGTCCCCGACAGATCCGATTCCGCCAGGCTGGCAGTGTGTCCCTTTCCTCCGCAGGCGGTGAGAGACAGCACCATCATACAGCTGACAATCGTCAGCACGTTTCTTCTGCAATTCATACCCTTCCGGCACTCCGTATAAATGTCCTGTGAAATGAACCAGAATATACGCTGTCAGAGCCAAAGCGACAATGCAGGCACTTTGCTTTGACTCCGGCATCTTTTTATTATATGACAAAATCTCCCCGCAGAAAAGGAGAATCAAAAACACCGCCGCAGTTGGTCGGGGCCGATAGTGCCCTGATCCAGCTGCGGCGGTGTGATTACTGTGTTTGTAATCATTCAGCTCCCCCAAACGAGGGACGCTGAATATTGTCCATATTTAACTTATACCAGCTCGAGAAGAACCTTCATAGCTGCATCGCCCGGTCTCTGCTCGATCTTAACGATACGAGTATAACCGCCGTTGCGGCCGACATACTTCGGAGCGATCTCATCGAACATCTTCGCAACCATGTCGACATTCTTTGTATTCTTCTTGCGGCCCTTGCCTGCCTGCGGAACTTCCTTGACAGGATAGAAGACCTTGAGCATCTGTCTTCTTGCGTGAAGTCTGCTCGGCTTGTCCTTCTTGATCTCCTTCTGCTGCTCGATGAAAACGGAGACCTTCTTGCCGTCCTTGACTTCCTTGACGCGCTTGCCGTCAGCATCCTTCTTCGGAACCTTGGCTGTGACTGTAACAGTCTCATAGTTGTCCTTCTCCTTGACTGCGAGAGCAATCAGACCCTCAGCGATCTTGGAGACTTCCTTTGCCTTAGCCTCTGTCGTGATGATTCTGCCGTGGTAAAGAAGCTGTGTAACCTGGTTTCTGAGTAATGCTTTTCTCTGTGCAGATGTTCTGCTCAGTTTTCTGTAACCTGACATGTGTATTATCCTTCCTATTCGGTGCGTACACCGCAGCGCACTTCGGTCTTACCTGCGGGACGTGAAAAACCGTGGTATGTACTGTCTTACTCTTCGCTCGGCTTCAGTGAAAGGCCGAGCTCCTTGAGCTTGGCAAGAACTTCTTCAAGCGACTTGCGTCCAAGATTACGAACCTTCATCATATCCTCAGACGTCTTGTTGCAAAGTTCCTCAACCGTATTGATGCCCGCACGCTTCAGGCAGTTGTAGGAACGAACGGAAAGCTCCAGTTCATCGATGTTCATCTCGAGAACCTTCTCCTTCTCGTTATCTTCGTGCTCGATCATGACTTCCGCGGTCTTGGCCGTCTCTGTCAGATCCACAAAAAGCTTCAGATGCTCGACAAGGACCTTAGCCGCGAGGCTGACAGCCTCCTGCGGCGTCAGTGTTCCTCTCGTCCAGACATCCAGTGTCAGCTTATCGAAGTCTGTCTGCTGGCCGACACGTGTATTCTCAACATTCATGTTGACACGGTCGATCGGCGTATAGATGGAATCGACAGCGATCACGCCGATCGGCTGATCCGGGGACTTGCCCTTCTCAGCACTGACATAACCGCGGCCCTTAGTGATCGTCATTTCCATATTGAGCTTGCAGTCCGGGCCGCCGTCCAGAGTCGCGATGACCTGGTCCGGGTTCATGATTTCGATATCGGAATCAACCTGGATATCAGACGCGTGAACAACGCCTTCGCCTTCGTACTCAATATATGCTGTCTTAGGCTCATCAGTCTCAGAGTTGTTGCGGATTGCAAGGCTCTTGAGATTCATGATGATATCGGACACATCCTCCTTGACACCCGGGATCGGGCTGAACTCATGGAGAACGCCTTCAATCTTAACCTGACTAACAGCTGCGCCCGGAAGAGAAGAAAGCATAATTCTTCTCAGAGAGTTGCCGAGCGTTATGCCATAGCCTCTCTCAAGCGGTTCAACGGCAAAGCGTCCAAACTTCTTATCCGGAGAAAGCTCTTCGATTGTGATCTTCGGTTTGTTAAAATCAAACACCTAAGTCCCTCCTTGACGTTTGTAAAATGAATTGAGGGTAATGATCCAAATAATCCGCTCCGCGAATTACTTGGAATAGAGCTCGATGATCTGCATTTCGTCAACCGGAACATCGATAGCTGCTCTTGCCGGAACTTCCTTGACTGTACCTTCAAGCTTCTCAGCATCAGCCTCAAGCCATTCCGGAACAGCACGTCCGCTTGTTGCAGCAAGGATGCCGTTCTCAGCCTTGAATCTCGGAGAAGACTTCTTGCTCTCCTTGATCTCGATCTTATCGCCGGCCTTGACTTCATAGGACGGGATGTTGACTCTCTTGCCGTTGACAAGGACAAACTTGTGATCGACAATCTGACGAGCCTCGCGTCTTGTTCTTGCGAAGCCAAGTCTGAAGATGACATTGTCAAGACGAAGCTCGAGCAGCTGCATCAGGTTCTCACCTGTCATGCCCGGCATTCTGTCTGCCTTCTCATAGTAGTTGCGGAACGGCTTCTCAAGAACGCCGTAAATGAACTTTGCCTTCTGCTTCTCACGGAGCTGCAGGCCGTACTCGGAAACCTTGCGGCTTGATCTCTTCAGCTCTCTCGTGGACTTCTTATCGATGCCAAGGTATGTCGGCTCAAGGCCAAGAGATCTGCATCTCTTAAGGACCGGAACTCTGTTTACTGCCATGTTATTTAAATCCTCCTGAATATATGGAAGTGGCTGTTAATGTAATAAATGCAATAATCGATCAGACGCGTCTGCGCTTCGGCGGGCGGCAACCGTTGTGCGGAACCGGTGTGCAGTCCTCGATGGAAAGAACCTGAAGGCCTGCTGCCTGAAGTGCACGGATTGCTGCTTCTCTTCCTGAACCCGGACCCTTTACGAAAACATCAACTGTCTTAAGGCCGTGTACAAGAGCTGCCTTTGTTGCTGTTTCTGCTGCGACCTGTGCAGCATAGGGAGTAGATTTCCTTGAACCGCGGAATCCCAGGCCACCTGCGGATGCCCATGAAAGAGCATTGCCCTGTGCATCTGTCAGTGTAACGATTGTGTTATTGAAAGATGACTGAATGTGTGCCTGTCCATGTTCAACGTTTTTTCTGACGCGGCGCTTTGAAGCCACTTTTGTAGTTTTCTTATTTGCTGCCATAAAAACTAACCTACTATTCCTTTCGTGTGCGATAAATTACTTCTTCTTGTTTGCGACAGTACGTCTCGGTCCCTTGCGGGTTCTTGCATTGTTCTTCGTGTTCTGGCCACGAACCGGGAGTCCCTTTCTGTGACGGATTCCTCTGTAGCAGCCAATTTCCTGCAGACGCTTGATATCCATGGCAGTCTGACGGCGAAGGTCACCTTCTACAGTGCAGCTTGCATCCATAGCATCCTTGATGCGTGATACTTCATCGTCTGTAAGATCGCGGACACGTGTGTCCGGATTAACCTTTGCTTCTGCAAGAAGGCGTGTCGCTGTGCTCCTGCCGATACCATAGATATAGGTAAGACCAATTTCAACACGCTTGTCTCTCGGTAAATCAACACCAGCTAAACGAGCCATTGTGTTTCCTCCTGATTGATATTCTTGTTTGTAGTGATACCCCGCTCTCTGGCGGGTTTCCTAATTGGGATTCCCGGGATTAGGAATCCAGCCGCGGCCCTTGCTGTCACTTTGCGGCCATCGGCCTTTCCGGTGAAATGACACACCGGTATTAAGCACTGCTATATATGAAGAAACCGGCTCGGCCAGCTGCAAAATATATAGTAAACAGTCTGTGCAGCCGCGCGTCCAGACTGTAATCGGCTTAACGAATTACGCATACCTCAGGGATCAGCCCTGTCTCTGCTTGTGCTTCGGGTTAGAGCAGATAATACGAATAGAGCCTTTTCTCTTGATTACCTTGCACTTCTCGCACATCGGTTTTACCGAAGATCTGACTTTCATTTCTTTCTCCTTTCATTAATTATGTATAAGTATGAGCTGCTTCTCTGCATTTACACACAAAGAAAAGGGCACACTCGTGCCTGTGAACAGCAACATTTATAATATCACGCAGGATCAGGAAATGCAAGCACTTTATTTGTCTCTCCAGACAATTCTGCCCTTGTCGAGATCATACGGTGAAAGCTCAATCGTAACCTTGTCACCCGGAAGAATACGGATGAAATTCATTCTGAGCTTTCCGCTGATATGTGCAAGCACGATATGCTTGTTCTCAAGCTCCACCTTGAACATTGCGTTCGGAAGCTTCTCGAGAACCTTACCCTGTACCTCAATTGCATCTGCCTTAGACATGCAGATCTTCCTCCTTCTTCATCGAAACAATTTACGCCTCAGGCCCTGACAGCCTTGAGAATGTCACTGAAGACTTGATCCATGGACTGCGTGCCGTCGACCGTGACGAGAATCTTCTTCTTGTCATAGTAGTCGATCAGCGGCTGCGTCTGCTCGTGATAAACATTCAGTCTTGTCTGAACTGTCTCCGGCTTGTCGTCATCGCGAAGGACAAGCGGATGCCCGCATGTATCGCAGACGCCTTCCTTCTTCGGCGGATTGTACTGCACATGGTAAGTCGCACCGCAGTTCAGGCAGGCGCGTCTTCCGCCCATGCGTGTGATAATCGCCTCATCTGGAACGTCAATATTGACCGCGTAATCGATCTTCGTGCCAAGAGCAAGAACCGCTTTATCAAGAGCTTCTGCCTGCGGGATTGTTCTCGGGAAGCCGTCCAGAATATATCCCTCTTTGCAGTCGTCCTTCGCGATTCTGTCCGCAACCAGATCGCACACCAGCTCATCCGGAACAAGCTTACCGGCATCCATGTAGGATTTTGCCTTCTTGCCAAGCTCCGTACCGTTCTTGATGTTTGCGCGGAAAATATCTCCTGTGGAGATATGCGGAATGTTCAGTTCTTTTGCAAGATTTGCAGCCTGCGTGCCTTTCCCTGCACCAGGAGCTCCGAGCATGATAAGTCTCATTTGTTTTACCTCTTTTTCAGCCATTTTTGTATTCAGTACCCTCAATGAGGAATGCGAAGCACTCCAGGTCCGGGATACTGAATAGTCACTTCTTTAGATAACGCTAGGGAACGCCCGGGATGCATCTTCATGCATCTCAGACCTTCCCTGAGCGCGGATCGCCTCAGCCCCTGCCCGGGAACCAGGCGAACCCAAAGTTATTCACTTAAGAATCCCTTGTAGTTGCGGACAACCATCATGGACTCAATCTGTCTGACGGTCTCAAGAATGACACCGACAACGATGATGATCGAGGTTCCACCGAAGGATACGTTCGCATTGAACACGCCATTGAAGAAAATCGGAATGACCGCCACAATAATCAGGCCGATCGCGCCGATGAAAATGACATAGTTCAAAATCTTCTGCAGGTAATCCGATGTCGGCTTGCCCGGACGGATGCCCGGAATAAAGCCGCCCTGTTTCTTCATATTATCCGCAACTTCCAGCGGATTAAATGTGATGGACGTATAGAAATACGCAAAGAACAGGACAAGAGCAATGTAGATAGCAAGTCCGATGTTGTAAATCGGATGCGAGAAATTGAACCAGTTGTTCTGGCTCAGAATATTCAGCAGTGTGCCAAACCAGCCGCCCGCGTTGCTCTTTCCTGCGAATGATGCGATGATACCCGGGAAGGACATAATCGAGATCGCGAAAATGACCGGAATGACGCCCGCTGTGTTGATCTTCAGCGGAATATGCGTCGACTGGCCGCCGATTGTTCTGCGTCCGACTGTCTTCTTCGAATACTGCACCGGGATATGTCTCTGCGCGCCGTCAAGGATGACAACGAGCACAACCATACCGACAATAATAGCTGCGATGATAACAAACGCTAACGCTCCCCTGGCAATCGTCTTGCCCTTGACAAACTGCTCGTACAGGCTTGTCAGATCCTGCGGAAGCCTTGAGAGAATGTTAATCAGAAGTACAATTGAAATACCGTTTCCGATACCCTTCTCTGTGATCTGTTCGCCGACCCACATCAGATAGCAGGAACCTGCTGTCAGGCAGACAACTACCGTAAATGCTTTAGCAAAATTCATATCCGGAATCAGACCCTGATTGCCGAAACCGATGGTCATTGCGATGGATTCAAAAAGCGAAAGGCCCACCGTCAGATAACGAGTAATCGCGACCATTTTCTTTCTGCCGTCTTCGCCGTCACGCTGCATCTCCTCGAGAGCAGGGATAGCGATTGTCAGCAGCTCAATAATAATCGAGGCTGTGATATACGGCGTGATAGAAAGCGCAAGAATGGAAAAGTTCTCAAAGGAACCTCCAGTGAACGCGTTGAAGAAATTAAACGCGTCACCGGAGTTCTGAGAGAACCATTCCTTGAAATATTCGTTATTTACACCAGGTACGGGAATCTGTGACCCAATTCGGATGATGACCAGACAAAGAAGAACATAGAGCATCCTGTGACGGATGTCTTTCACCTTGAATGCGTCAATCACCTTTTTGAACATCAGATCACCTCAACCGTTCCACCTGCTGCTTCAATCTTTGACTTAGCGCCTGCGCTGACCGCATTCACCTTGACTGTGAGCTTCTTTGTAAGCTCGCCGCCGCCAAGGATCTTGACGCCGTCAACGATCTTGGAAACTGCACCGCTCTGAAGAAGAAGCTCCGGAGTAACCTCCGTGCCATCCTCAAATCTGTTCAGAACATCCACGTTGATAGCTGTGATAACTGCTGCATTGCGGTTTGTGAAGCCTCTCTTCGGAAGACGTCTGTAAAGAGGCATCTGGCCGCCTTCGAAGCCCGGTCTCGGAGCTCCGGAACGTGCCTTCTGGCCCTTATGGCCCTTGCCGGCTGTCTTGCCGTTGCCTGATGCATGACCACGGCCTCTGCGGAAGTTGTTGCTCTGTCTGGAGCCCTCAGCCGGTGATAAATTAGATAAATCCATTGTCATACCTCCTGATTATTCCTCGACTTCTTCAACCTTTACAAGATAGCCGATCTTAGCAAGCTGTCCGCGAGTAGCTGCGTTATCCGGAAGAACGACATAGGAGTTAAGCTTATGGAAGCCCATGGACTCTACGATCTTCTTATTCTTCGGAACTGCACCGATCGTGGATTTAACCAGAGTGATCTTTAATTTCTTATCTGCCATTGCGCTCTTCCTCCTTATGCCAGAATATCTTCGACGGACTTGCCACGAAGACGTGCGACTTCCTCAGGAGTTTTGATCTGCTTCAGACCTGCAAGCGTAGCGAACACGACGTTCTGCTTGTTGTTTGATCCCAGGGACTTTGTACGGATGTTTGTGATTCCGGCAAGTTCGATGACCGCACGGGCCGGGCCGCCGGCGATAACACCAGTACCTTCGGAAGCTCTCTTGAGAAGCACTCTCGCTCCGCCGTAAGAGCCATAGTTGTCATGAGAGATGCTGCCGAACTCTGTTCTTGCGACAGTGATCATATGCTTCATAGCATCTTCCTTGCCCTTGCGGATAGCTTCCGGAATTTCAGCAGACTTGCCGATTCCGGCGCCTACATGACCATTGCCGTCACCGACAACAACCAGAGCGGAAAAGCGCATTGTACGACCGCCCTTGACGACCTTTGTTACTCGCTTGATCGCAACGACACGGTCTTCCATGCCATTATCGTTTTCGTCTTTTCTTTTATTCTCGTTTGTTCTCATGTGTATGCCCTTTCCTCTTTAGAACTCAAGGCCAGCTTCTCTTGCTGCGTCAGCAAGTGCCTGGATCTTGCCGTGATAGAGAAAACCGCCGCGGTCGAAGACGACATTCTTGATGCCTGCGGCGACTGCCTTCTCACCGATGACCTTGCCTACCTTTGCAGCTGCTTCGACGTTGTCTGTATACTGAAGACCGTCTCTGACATCCGCCTGGAGAGTAGATGCGGAAACAAGTGTCTTGCCCGCCACATCGTCGATAATCTGTGCATACATATGCTTGTTGCTGCGGAAAACAGCAAGTCTCGGGCACTCTGCAGTGCCGGAGAGATGTCCGCGCAGTCTGTAATGCTTCTTTTCACGAATGGCACTTCTTGAAGGTTTCGTAATCATTTATTATGCTCTCCTTTCTTTACTTTTTGCCGGTCTTACCAACCTTGCGGATAATAACCTCATCGATGTACTTGATGCCCTTGCCCTTATACGGCTCCGGAGCTCTCTTGCTTCTGATCTCAGCAGCATACTGTCCGACAGCTTCCTTGCTGATACCGGAAACGATGATCTTATTACCATCTACCTTGGACTCAAGGCCTTCCGGATCCTGCATTTCAACCGGATGGCTGTAGCCAAGTGAAAGGACGAGCTTTTTGCCCTGCTTCTGTGCCTTGTAGCCGACACCATTGACCTCGAGGGTCTTTGTGTATCCTTCCGTAACGCCGACGACCATGTTGTGGATCAGCGCACGTGTAAGGCCGTGAAGAGCCTTATTTCTCTTGATGTCGTTCGGTCTTGTTACGATGACCTCAGAACCCTCAAGCTTGATTGTCATTGCCGGATCAAAGGTTCTTGTAAGAGTTCCCTTCGGTCCCTTGACGGTCACTTCGTTGCCGTCTTTGATGTCAACTGTGACACCGGCCGGAACTGCGACCGGAAGTCTTCCGATTCGTGACATAAATACTTCCTCCTGACTTAGATTGTCGGACGGGAATCGCACCCGTCTGTTTTCAGCCTCGGACCCCGGCACCGTTTCCGGCACCCGGATCTTCTTCTGTTTCCGTGCGTACATTCGCCGTCCTCATGACGGTCGGGGCATGTACGTACGCGTCCGTAATGCCGCATGCACGGCATTGTGGGACCGTATATGTAAAAGCCCGAGGGCATTTTACCAGATATAAGCGAGAACTTCTCCGCCGATCTTTCTCTTTCTTGCTTCCTTGTCAGTCATAACACCCTGGGAAGTAGAGATGATCGCAATGCCGAGGCCACCGAGAACTCTCGGAAGATTCTCAGCATCAGCGTAGATACGAAGACCCGGCTTGGAGATTCTCTTCAGACCGGAGATGATCTTCTCGTTCTTGTCTGCGCCGTACTTAAGTGTTACATGGATATTCTTGTTTACGCCCTCGCCTGTGAGGTCATACTTCGCAATATAGCCCTCATCGACCAGAATGTCCGCGATCGAAAGCTTCATCTTGGACGCCGGGATATCGACTGTATCGTGCTTTGAAGTATTTGCGTTACGAATTCTCGTAAGCATATCTGCGATAGGATCGTTCGTCGTAGTCATGTCAATGACTCTCCTTTCTTCTAATTACCAGGATGCCTTCTTAACGCCCGGGATCTCTCCCTTGTAAGCCAGTTCGCGGAAGCAGATACGGCAGATGCCATACTTCTTCAGAACGGAATGCGGACGTCCGCAGATTCTGCAGCGTGTATACTCTCTGGTAGAGAACTTCGGCTTTTTGGCCTGCTTTAACTTCATTGACTTCTTAGCCATATATTAATCTCCTTCTCACTTTGCAAACGGCATGTTGAACAGGCGGAGAAGCTCACGTGCCTCTTCATCCGTCTTCGCTGTCGTAACGAAGATGATATCCATTCCGCGGACCTTGTCGACCTTGTCGTACTCAATTTCCGGGAAGATCAGCTGCTCTTTGATTGCAAGCGCGTAATTTCCTCTTCCGTCGAAGGAATTCGGATTTACGCCGTGGAAGTCGCGGACACGCGGAAGTGCAAGATTGATCAGGCGGTCAGCGAACTCATACATTCTCTCGCCTCTGAGTGTAACCTTGCATCCGATCGGCATACCCTCACGGATCTTGAAGTTAGCGATGGACTTCTTAGCCTTCGTGCGGATTGCGTGCTGGCCTGTGATTGTCTCCATATCCTGAACAGCAGCGTCCAGAAGCTTTGCATTTTCCTTTGCCTCGCCGACACCCATGTTGACAACGATCTTGACGAGCTTCGGGATTTCCATCGGATTCTTGTATTCGAATTTCTTCTGCATTGCAGCTGCGATTTCGTTATCGTACTGCTCTTTAAGTCTACTCAAATCTAATTACCTCCTCTCTCAGTCGATCGTTTCGCCGGTCTTCTTGGCTACGCGCACTTTTTTATCTCCGTCGAACTTGAAGCCGATTCTTGTCGGCTGGCCCTTGTGGAGATACATGACGTTGGAAATCTGGATCGGAGCTTCCTTATTGATGATACCGCCGTCCTGATTTGCCGCTGTCGGCTTCTGATGCTTTGTGACCATGTTGACGCCTTCAACTACGACGGTGTTCTTCTTAACGTTGACAGAAAGAACCTTGCCTTCCTTGTCCTTATCCTTGCCGGCGATAACCTTTACGGTATCACCCTTCTTGATTTTTAAAGATGCCATATCCTAAAGGTTCCTCCTTACAGTACTTCCGGTGCGAGGGAGACGATCTTCATGAACTGCTTCTCACGGAGCTCACGGGCAACCGGTCCAAAGATACGTGTTCCTCTCGGTGTGTTGTCATCCTTGATGATGACAGCAGCGTTCTCATCGAACTTGATGTAGGAACCGTCTTTTCTGCGTGCGCCCTTCTTTGTACGGACAACAACGGCTCTGACAACATCACCCTTCTTTACAACGCCGCCGGGTGTTGCTTCTTTGACCGCAGCAACAATCACGTCGCCGATGTTGGCATATCTATGTGTGGAACCACCGCTGACACGGATGCACAGGAGTTCTCTTGCACCGGTATTGTCGGCGACTCTAAGTCTTGTTTCCTGCTGAACCATTCCATTATCCTCCTACTTACTTAACCTTCTCGACAATTTCGACGAGTCTCCATCTCTTGTCCTTGGAGAGCGGTCTGGTTTCCATTACGCGGACTGTATCGCCGATGTTGCACTCATTGTTCTCATCATGAGCCTTGAGCTTGTAAGTCTTCTTGACGATCTTCTTATAGAGCGGATGCTGAACATGGTCTTCAATAGCGACGACAATCGTCTTGTCCATCTTGTTGCTGATGACCTTGCCGACACGTGTTTTTCTGAGGTTTCTTTCTTCCATCGATTAGGCCTCCTTCTCAGCAGCCGCCTGAGCGATGACTGTCTGAATTCTGGCGATGTTCCTGCGGACATCCTTGATTCTTGATGTATTGTCAAGCTGATTTGTCGCATTCTGGAATCTGAGGTTGAACAGCTCCTTCTTTGCTGCAACCAGCTCTTCGTTTAATTCTGCTGCGGACTTGGATCTTAAGTCCTCTACATACTTTGCGTTCTTTGTCATGCCTGTTCACCGCCCTCTTCAGACTGGCCATTCAGCTGTTCCCTGGATACAATCTTGCATGTGCAGGGAAGCTTGTGCATTGCAAGACGAAGTGCCTCTCTCGCGTCAGCTTCCGGTACACCGCCGATCTCAAACAGCACACGGCCCGGTTTTACTACAGCTACCCAATAATCAACGGAGCCCTTGCCGGATCCCATTCGTGTCTCAGCCGGCTGCGCTGTAACAGGCTTGTCCGGGAAAACATCGATCCATACCTTGCCGCCACGCTTGTTGTAACGCGTCATAGCGACACGGGCCGCCTCAATCTGATTGGACTTGAGCCAGCACGGCTCTGTGGCAACGAGACCATACTCACCATAGGTGATCTTTGTGCCTCTCGACAGCTTACCTCTCATTGAACCACGCATCTGCTTTCTATGTTTAACTCTCTTCGGCATTAACATGATTATCTGTCACCGCCTTCCTTTTTCTTCTGTGTCGGAAGTACCTCACCGTTGTAGACCCACGCCTTGACGCCGACCTTGCCGTACTGTGTATCAGCCTCTGCAAAGCCGTAGTCGATATCCGCGCGCAGTGTCTGAAGCGGAATTGTGCCTTCACTGTAGGTTTCCTTGCGAGCCATATCTGCGCCGCCGAGACGTCCTGAGCAGGATGTCTTGATGCCCTTGGCGCCAGCGCGTAAGGTTCTCTGCATTGTGGACTTCATGGCACGACGGAAGGAGATACGGTTCTCCAGCTGAAGTGCGATATTCTCAGCAACGAGCTGTGCATCACGGTCCGGACGCTTGACTTCCTTGATCTCAACAAGAATCTTCTTGCCGATCTCCTTCTGAAGATCAGCCTTGAGCTTCTCGATCTCAGAACCGCCCTTGCCGATGACAAGACCCGGCTTAGCTGTGTAGATGGTCACCTTGATGCGATCAGAGGCACGCTCGATCTCAATCTTGGACACACCTGTGCTGTATAATCTCTTCTTCAGATACTCTCTGATCTTGTGGTCTTCAACGAGGTAGTCTGCGAAATCCTTCTCAGCGTACCACTTGGAGCTCCAATCCTTGATAACACCGACTCTGAGGCCGTGCGGATTAACTTTCTGACCCATTGTGTCCTCCCTTATTATTTCTCATCCAGAACAATCGTGATGTGGCAGTTGCGCTTTAAAATGCGATACGCACGGCCCTGAGCTCTCGGCTGAATTCTCTTCATCGTTGTTGCTCTGCCTGCGTAGCACTCGGCAATATAGAGGTTGCCGCGGCTCATACCATTGTTGTTCTCTGCGTTTGCGACTGCAGACTCGAGAAGTTTCTTAATAACAGAGGAGGCATATCTCGGATTGTATGTCAGAATACCGATAGCTGTCTCAACATCCTTGCCACGGATCGCGTCCAGTACGAAGCAGGCCTTCTGGACTGACATTCTTGCGTTGGAAAGACGGGCAGACGGTCTGGTCTCTCTCTGTGTTTCGTTTCTCTCCCGCTTGTACTGGGATCTATGTCCTTTTGCCATTATAAATCTCCTTTCAAACAGGCTTATCTCGCCGACGTCTTAGCTTCTGCCTTCACATGGCCTCTGTAAGTACGCGTGGCTACGAACTCACCCAGCTTATGTCCGACCATATCTTCTGTAACGTATACCGGTACATGCTTTCTTCCATCATGTACTGCAAATGTATGTCCCACAAAGCTCGGGAAGATCGTGGAACGGCGGGACCATGTCTTGATGACTGCCTTCTCACCGGCAGCATTAAGCGCATCGACCTTCTTCATCAGGCTTGCGTCTGCGAACGGTCCTTTCTTTAATGAACGTGCCATACCTTACCTCCTTAATTTGCGGAAGAACCCTTACCGTTTCTTCTTCTGACAATGAATTTATTGGACTGTTTCTTATGCTTTCTTGTCTTATAACCAAGAGCAGGCTTGCCCCACGGTGTGCACGGACCCGGACGACCTACCGGAGCCTTGCCTTCGCCGCCGCCGTGCGGATGGTCATTCGGGTTCATGACAGAACCACGGACATGCGGACGAATTCCCATATGTCTCTTGCGTCCAGCCTTGCCGATGTTGACCAGGTTGTGCTCGCCGTTGCCGACGACACCGATCGTTGCACGGCAGATAATCGGGACCATTCTCATCTCACCGGACGGGAGACGAAGGGTTGCATATTTGCCTTCCTTAGCCATCAGCTGTGCGGAGTTGCCGGCAGCTCTGACCATCTGGCCGCCGCGGCCCGGCTGAAGCTCAACGTTGTGAACAAGAGAACCGACCGGAATCATTGTGAACGGAAGGCAGTTGCCGACACGGACTTCTGCTTCCTCACCGCTCATGACCGTCTGGCCAACCTTGAGGCCTTCCGGAGCGAGGATGTATGCCTTCTCACCGTCCTCATAGCAGATCAGCGCGATGTTTGCTGTTCTGTTCGGATCGTACTCAACGGAGACAACCTTCGCAGCAACGCCATCCTTGCTGTTTCTCTTGAAGTCGATGATTCTGTACTTTCTGCGGTTTCCGCCGCCGCGATGACGGCTTGTGATCTTACCCTGGTTATTGCGGCCAGCGTTCTTCTTGAGGCTTTCCGTCAGAGATTTCTCCGGCTTTCTCGATGTGATCTCGGAGAAGTCAGAGCCAGTCATGTTTCTTCTCGACGGTGTATAAGGCTTGTATGTCTTAATACCCATGATATTTTATCCTTTCATTTGTTATCGCGCTTATCTTGCGCATATTCAGGTCTCGTCAGAAATCAAAGTCCATTGAAGATCTCAATGTCCTTGCTGTCCTCTGTCAGGAAGACGACAGCCTTCTTCTTCTTTGCTGTCTCGCCGATTGTGTAACCTCTGCGGCGCTGCTTGCCGTTCAGGTTCATCGTCTTGACAGAAGCGACCTTTGCTCCGTCGAACATCTTCTCGACGGCTTCCTTGATCTGAGCCTTATTTGCATCCGGATTCACAAGGAATGTGTATTTCTTGTCGGACATCATGTCCATGCTCTTCTCTGTAACGACCGGCTTAAGAATGACGTCGTAATACTTCAGATCTGCCATTATGCAAATACCTCCTCGATCGTCTTGACTGCGTCCTGCGTGAGGACAAGCTTCTTGTATTTCAGGATGTCGTACACGCTGAGAGCGCCTGCTGTTGTCAGTCTGACATCCGGAAGATTTCTTGTGGAAAGGAATACATTCTTGTCAGCGCCCTGAAGAACAACATACGCATTTTCTGCGTCCAGAGCCTTTGTGACCTTGACCATGTTCTTTGTCTTGATGTCGTCAAATGTAAGCTTGTCGACCACGATCAGGTTGTTCTCTGCAAGCTTGGATGTCAGAGCGGACTTAAGAGCTGCTCTTCTCTCCTTCTTGTTCATCTTGAATGTATAGGATCTCGGGACCGGAGCGAAAACAACGCCGCCGTGTCTCCACTGCGGAGATCTCGTTGATCCCTGTCTTGCATGGCCCGTGCCCTTCTGTCTCCACGGCTTGATTCCGCCGCCGGAAACTTCGGAGCGTGTCTTGGCCTTCTGTGTGCCCTGTCTCATGTTTGCGAGATGAAGCACGACCGCCTGATGTACCAGGTTCTCTTTAACCTCGACGCCGAAGATCTCATCGCTGAGCTCCATCGTGCCGACTTCCTGGCCATCCATATTATATACAGATACGTTAGCCATCTTGTTTCGTCCTCCTTAATTACTGATTCGACTTGACTGTCTCCTTGATTGTAACAAGGGATTTCTTTGCGCCCGGAACGGCACCCTTGACAAGGAGAAGGTTGTTTTCTGCGTCTACGCGCACAACTTCAAGATTCTGAATTGTGATGCGCTCGCTGCCCATATGTCCCGGCATTCCCTTGCCCGGATATACGCGGCTCGGATCAGAAGAAGTACCGTTGGAACCCTGATGTCTGTGGAACTTTGAGCCGTGGCCCATAGGTCCTCTGGACTGGCCCAGACGATGGATGGCACCCTGATAGCCCTTGCCCTTGGAAATAGCTGTAGCATCGACATGATCGCCTGCAGCGAAGATGTCCGCCTTGATGACATCGCCAAGCTTGTAATCAGCGGCGTTGTCAAACTTGAACTCGCGGAGATAGCGCTTTGTTGTCGTGCCGGCCTTCTCGAAGATGCCTCTCTGCGGCTTGTTCACGATTGTCTCTCTCTTCTCATCGAAGCCGACCTGAACAGCCTCATAGCCGTCGTTCTCATTTGTCTTGACCTGTGTGACAACACACGGGCCCGCTTCGAGGACGGTTACCGGTGTCAGAGTTCCGTCTTCTGCGAAGATCTGTGTCATACCGACCTTCTTGCAGAGAATCGCTTTTTTCATTCCTGTTTTCCTCCTTACAGCGGATTGCGGATCATTCCACAATCATTCTAAAGTGATGCATTACTTGTTCTTCATTTTGATGTCGATGTAGACACCAGCCGGCATCTCCAGATGGGACAGTGCATCAACTGTCTTCTGGTTCGGCGTAATGATATCGATAAGTCTCTTGTGTGTTCTCTGCTCGAACTGCTCACGAGAGTCCTTATCCTTATGAACCGCACGAAGGATTGTCACAACCTCCTTCTTCGTCGGAAGCGGTACCGGTCCGCTCACCGTCGCTCCGCTCTTCTTTACAGTTTCGATGATCTTCTGAGCAGAAGCATCTACCAGAGTGTGATCATAAGCCTTAAGTGTGATTCTCATTACCTGACTTGCCATAAAAAAAGTCGCCTCCTCTTCGCACTTTTACGAGTACGACAAGCGGTGACTGTACACATGCCCGGGTGTGTCGTTATTTTTAAGACCACCTTTGGGCTCCTCCGTCTTCCTGACGGTTATTCCTGCACAGTGACTTGTCGCCAGTATCCTTACATGACATTCGCTCCACGGAGAACCTGCAACGATGTGCAGCAACTTCACGCTTCATAGCTATCATGTCACAGCAAGATCCAGTATACAAAAATCCCCCTGCATGTGCAAGGGGATTTTTGTAATTGGCGAAACTTTTTATGTTCTTTTTTCGATACAATATCAGATAACCTTCGAATAGTCGACAGTCGTGATTCCTGTCGCCTCATCCTCCCGGACCTCCGGCTCATCGCCGTTGTTCTCGGCCTGCTCCAGCAGCTCATCCAGTGTCAGGCGGCTGACCGGAACGAAGTGGTCGGGGTCGTACGGTCTCTCGGTCGGCATGTCCCTGAACTCGACCTTCTTGGTTCTGTCCTGCTGTTCATTTGATGCTTCCGCTTTGCTGTCAGCCGATACCGGCTCACTGGCTGCAGCCTCTGCAAAGCCATTATTATAGGAAGAGTCTGCTCCGGACTCCTGCGCGGAGTCATTGCTCTTCAGCGCCGCTCCGAGGTTCGCAATGAACTCCTGCGTGTCGCCGGTCACCGCGCTCTTCTTCTCAGGAGCAGGTTCTGCGGAGCTGACAGCCGCTTTGCTCTCCTGCTCACTGTCCTCACGGCCTGCATTCTTCCGGCGGGCCTTCTTCTGTGCCCGGCGTTCCTTCCAGCTCAGCTTCTTCGCGCCAGTGTCCTGCTCTTCCTCGCCCGGGATGGACGGATCTGTCGCCGTGTCATTCGCGCTTCCATCCTCAAGGATCATCCTGCGGACGTCCTCCGATGACAGGTCACTGTCCTCCGGGGCCGGGCCGGACTCCTGAGCAGTTTCAGCAGCTGCAGACTCGTGATCCATCTTGGTCTCTGTACCCTTGTCCTCCTCGGGAGCCGTCTGCTCTTCTTCCGCCGGAATATCCGAAGCTTCCTCTACGGCCGCTGCAGCTGCAGCAGGCTCTTCGTCCGCTTCAGAAGAAGCATTCTCTGCCTTCTGGTCAAATGACGCGGCAATCAGCTCATCCGGTGACGGGTTCGCATACTCGCTGTTGTTCTCATTGACGGCCTGGCGAATGACATCTGTGTCAATTCCATTGTGATCATCCACCGGGACGACAGGCTCCGCCGGCTCATCCGGCTCCTCATTTTCCTTCTTCGCAGGCTCCTCCTCTGTTCTCGGTCTCCAGAGAACAGACAGGATGAACAGAATGATATTGAGGATCACAATGAGAATAAGAATCAGAATTCCCTCTGTGCTCTGCAGGGCCACCATGACGTAGCCGATATACGGAACGACAGCGGCGACCTTCTGAACAGATCCACTGAGCGTGATCTTCTGCGTGCTTCCGTTCTGATCTGTCGCGCTCACGACCTTAAACGAGCCGGTGGACGCATTCCCGGACTTGATCACATATGCATATGTGGAATCCGAGTCCTCTTTCAGTACCTCGTCCCCTTCCTTCAGCGTTGAGGCATCAACGCTTCTCGAGTAGGTAATCGACCCGAACGGAAGATTCGTATTCATGGACGCCGAGTCCACATATGTCGTGCTGACGCCGGCCAGCGGCGGCACAAGCATTGCGGCTGCGATCAGGATTGCGGCTATCAGAAATACATTGACAAGAAACCTGAAAAATTTCGACATAGCTTTCTCCTTATATATAATCCTCCTTATTTTATCATTTCCTTCCGTTCCTGTACACCGCCTTTTTCCGATTCGAACCAGGGACGGCCAGGTACTCCATTCTTGCCATACACAGCGAAAGCAGTTATAATACTGGTTATGGAAGAGAATATCAAGCAGATTGAAGATCTCTCACTGAACGCATGGCCCTCCTGGCAGATGCAGGTTTACGACGGATGGATTCTGCGCTATTCCTGCTTCTACACACATCGGACGAACTGTGTTGAGCAGATCGGCTTTTCAAGCCTCCCTCTCTGTGAGAAGATTCCCTATTGTGAAAGCATTTACAGACGCTGGCAGACGCCGTGCATTTTCAAGATCAGCCCGATCGGCGATCCTGCACTGGATGCTCTGCTTGAACAGCGCGGATATGAGATCCAGCATCATACAACGGTTATGACGCGGGATCTTTCGGATATAAAACTGAATTACGAAACCATTGACGGAATCCCTGTCTTTCTGGAAAACAGAGTGAGCTATGCCTGGATGGAAGGCCTGTTTACCCTGAAACGGATGACAGATATTACATTTCGTCATATTGTCCCGTCTATGTACGACGCTATCCCGAAGGATGAAATCGCTGTCTCGATCCGGATGGACGGCCGCATTGTCGCGACCGGTCTCGGTATTCTTGATCGTGACTATATCGGCGTTTATGCCATCCACGTCGACGAGAGCTATCGCAGACGCGGCTTTGCCTCTGCCATTGTGAAGACTATTCTCCGCGAGGGGAAGCGCCAGGGCGCCCGCCGTGCTTATCTGCAGGTTGTCACAGACAACGCTCCGGCGAAGGCTGTCTACCGCGGGCTTGGTTTCCGTGCATTTTATCAGTATTACTTCCGCGTGAAGGAGGTATGATTTGGAAATTCTTCGCCTGCTGGCCGGTATCAGGAACCCGTTTCTGAATGTCCTGATGCTGTGTTTCAGTTATCTCAGTGAAAATTTTTTTATTCTGGTCATTATCGACTGGATCTATCTGAATACAGACAAACGCAAGGCCCGCGGAATCGGGATCGCATTTTTCCTTTCCGCACTGCTCTGTCAGGGCATCCGCATTGTCACCCGGGTTCCCCGTCCATGGAATGTCGATACTTCGTTCCGGCCTCTGATTACTTCTGATATGGCCTCAGCCGGCTATTCATTTCCAAGCATGCACATGCAGGCCATCACTTCGTTCTGTCTGTCCCTCTTTTATTTATATAAGAACAAAGTGCTGCGCACGGTCATGATTATCCTGATCGCCATGGTCGCGCTGTCGAGGCTTTATCTCGGACTCCATCTTCCATCCGCTGTGATCGCCGGTTTTCTGTTTGCAGCAGTCCTGACGCTTTTCCTGTGGTTCCGCTGGACGCACCAGAAGAAGCGCAATGCAAAGGCTGAATATGGGATTCACGATTTCTTCATGATTGGCTTTGCATTGATTCTTCTCGCACTGTCGCTGGCGCTCTATCAAAATGCAGCCATCGACCTCGTAAACGCAAGGGACAGCTTCAGTATTGCCGGAATGACGCTTGGTTTTGCGCTTGGCTCCATGTTCGAGCACGGATGTGTGCATTTTTCTTCAAAGGGATCTCTGATCCAGAAGATCGGCCGCTATTTTATCTCTCTCGGCGTCACTCTGCTGATCGAATATGCGCTGGTTCTGACAGATGCGACCATGCTCGAGACGGCGCTTCTCTGGATGCTCATGACATTCTGGATGGTCGGCCTTGCACCGTGGCTGTTCACGAAGATTCACCTCTGTTCCAGAGAGTAAAGAACATAGGTATTCAGCCCGGACTCGGAATGCTTCTCGTTCCCCGTTGTGCTGAAGAATGCAAAAAAACAGGAAGCTCCCAATTCGGAGCTTCCTGTTTTTCTTTTGCATATTTCTATATCCGCGCTGTATATCAGATCGCCTGCTTGGTCAGATACGCCTCGATCTGGTCCATAGCCTCCTTCTCGTCACTGCCGTTCGTGGAGATTGTCACCTCCGTGCCCGGATCAAGGCCAAGCGTCATCATTCCCATGATGCTCTTAGCATTGACGCGTCTGTTCTCGGACTCAATGTAGACCTCGCTCTCAAACTGGCTGGCCATCTGCACCAGCAGCGCCACAGGTCTTGTCTCAAGACCGCTGTCCAGTCTGACTACTACATCCTTCTTTGTCATAATAATCTTCCTCCTTTAATCGCTCCAATTCACGGATATGCTCCGCTATCTCGCTCAGCTTTCGCAGCCTGTGATTCACACCTGACTTCCCGATCTTCGGGTCCAGGAGATTTCCCAGTTCGCCGAGCGGCATATCCGGATTCTCAAGCCTGACCTCCGCCATCTCTCGCAGTGCCGGAGTGAGCCCTGAAAATCCTGCCTTTTCCTGTATCAGCCGGATATCCTCACACTGTCGGACCGATGATTTCACAGTCTTATTCAGGTTAGCTGTCTCGCAGTTCACCTTCCTGTTGACTGTTTCCTTCATTTCCTTGACGACGCGCGCATTCTCAAACGCGAGATAAGATCTGGCCGCGCCCATTTCGCCAAGCATGGTCACGATCTGATCGCCTTCCTTGAGATACACAACATAGTCATTCTTGCGAAGGACCGTTTTCGCCGTAAATCCAAGAGAATTGCAGACATTCTGCACCTCGCCCGCGGCTCCCTCGCCCGAACAGCTGATCTCCAGATGATAGGATTTTTCCGGCGCGCTGACCGAGCCTGCCGCCAGAAATGCACCCCGGAGAAAGGCCCGCCTGCAGCAGGGCAGATTCAGCACTGTCGCATGCCGGATTGCCTTCAGCATGGCATCAGCGCCCGGACCGCCCGCCCGTATCTCATATACGTCGCGATGACCTCCCGGTCTTCCTCCTGTCCTTTGGACAACAACATCCATATTAAATGTTTTTTTCATTAAAGTAAAGAGCTTTCGTCCTGCCGTCTGGCTCTCTGTTCGGAAGACCAGGGTTCTTCTCCCGTCCGGCTCTGTGATGCTCCTTGACCCCAGAACATCGACAATCGCGCGCAGCTCCGCAATTCTGCAGTGACGTGCCTCCGGTATGATTTCCGCGAGCTCTCCTCTGACCTCTCCGGAAAATGACATGCCCGCTCCTTACGCCTTTGTGACAGGATCCATGCCGATATCCCTGTGCTCGATACGGACCCCGTACTCCGTATTCTGCGCGAGAATACGGTAAATTTCATTTGCAAGTACCACTGATCTGTGACGGCCGCCTGTGCAGCCAACCGAAATCACAAGCTGGTTCTTTCCCTCCGCGATATAGTTCGGAATAAGGAAACTGAGCAGCTCCGTGTATCTCTTCAGAAATTCTCCTGTCTGCTTCTGGGACAGGACATAGTCGATGATCGGCTTGTCATTTCCCGTGAGAGGCTTCAGCTCCGGCACATAGTACGGGTTCGGAAGAAAGCGGACATCCACGACGAGGTCTGAGTCCACGGGAATTCCGTACTTGAAGCCGAATGACTGGACTGTAATATAGAGGCTCTTGTAGCTCTTATCCTCCACGAAAATGCGGACAACCTCTTTCTTCAGCTCTCTGGTCAGAAGCTTCGACGTGTTGATGATATAATCCGCGCGCTCCCGCATAAACCGGATCTGCTGCCGCTCAAGACAGATTCCCTCCTCGATGCTTCCGGTCCTACCCGCGAGCGGATGAGTCCGTCTCGTCTCCTTGTAGCGTCTTATAATGACGTCGTCTCCGGCGTCCAGAAAAAGGATCTCATAGCGGATACCGGCCTGGTCCAGAAACGCGAGTGCGTCCTTCATCTCGCCGTCCGTCAGTCCGCTCCTGATATCAATACCGAGCGCAATCTTCGAATAGATATCCGGCGAGCCGGCCGACGCAATCCGGATAAACGGCACCATCAGCTGAATCGGCAGATTATCAACACAGTAATAATCCGCATCCTCCAGATAATGAAGCACTGTTGTTTTTCCTGCGCCGGACATTCCGGTCACTATGACTAATCGCATATTTCTCACTCCGTTTTCTCCGGTATATCTCCGAGGAACCGCACCTCGGGCTCAAGCCTGACTCCCGACTGCTGGTAGACGCGCGCCTGTACGTCACGGATCAGCTGAAGCACGTCCGCGGCTGTCGCGCCGCCCTTATTCACAACGAACCCACAGTGCTTCTCCGACACCTGCGCGCCGCCAACCGTGTATCCCCGAAGGCCCGCATCCATAATCAGCTTGCCGGCAAAATACCCCTCCGGCCGCTTGAACGTGCTTCCCGCACTCGGCATCTCGAGGGGCTGCTTTGATTTTCTCCTCTGCATGAGGTCATCCATCTTCGCGCGGATTTCGGAGCGGATGCCGGGTTTGAGCGAGATCTCTGCGGAGAGAACGATCTCTCCATTTGCGCTGAACCTGCTGTGTCTGTAGCCGAAATCAAGCTCGTCCGCCGGAATCACTCTGACTTCCCCGTCAGCCGTCAGGCAGGTGACAGAAGAGACAACCTGCTTCATTTCACCCCCGTAGGCTCCGGCGTTCATAATACATGCGCCGCCGAGTGTCCCCGGGATTCCGCCTGCAAATTCAAAGCCCGTAAGCGACGCATCCGCCGCTGCCGCTGCAATCTTTGAAAGACGGGCCCCCGCCTCCGCGTGGACCGTCGTGCCGTCAACCTTTACATCACTCATGCCGCGTCCGAACTGAATCACAACGCCCCTGAAGCCCGCATCGGACACCAGAAGGTCACTGCCGTTTCCCATGATGAAGAAAGCGATCCCGTCTCTCCGGAGCGCACGAACCAGCGCTGCCGTCTCATCGATTGTCCGCGGCGTGACAAACCAGTCCGCCGGACCTCCGATCCGAAATGTCGTGTGCCTCGCCATCGGTTCGTCCTGCAGGACGCAGCCCGCTCCGACAATCTTCTCAAAAAAATTTCTGTCAAGCTCCGCCATCATCAGTCTCCCGTCGCGGTAGTGTCCGCATTTTCCGTATTGGCCGTCGTATCTGCCTCTGTCGTCTTCGTATCTGCAGTTGTGCTTCCGGACGACGCCGTACCTCCGGTCGTGTCATAGGACAGACGATCCGCAAGGTCTGTGTAGACGCCCTTCGCGTCCGCCCCGAGAAGAGACGCATCGACCTGGGCGATGATTGTTTTCGCCGTGGCTGTATCACCATTCTCATAGTAATTCAGCGCCGCAAGCAGAGTCGTAATAGCCCCAACCTTGTTGTTGGCGTCTGTCGCCGTCGAATTGGCTGCGGCCGCCTCAGACTGGGCCGCCGTCGTCTGGGCGGTCAGAGACGCGATCTGCGCGCTGTAGTCTGCCGCAGTTGACGAATACTCCGTGACCTTCTTGTTTGCCGCCTGATTGATCGCACGCGTGCGGGCAGGTATAAAGATAAACCAGACAGCCGCCGCACCGACCAGGAGCCCCACGATCAGATTCATGACAGACAGATGATGGGCTCCCTGGCGGTAGGCCGCCACCTGCGCGCGTTTTTTCTGCTCCTCGCTCTCGCTGTCTGCATTTCCTGCCGCGCGGCGGCTTCCGAGCAGAGACCAGTGCGATTCAAACGTTGTCGGCACCCCGGTCTGCTCATCCACCTCACGCAGAAAACGAAGCGTCGTCGTATTGGTCTTGTCGATCCGGATCGCCTTCTTCAGAAGGCGGCGTGCCTTCTCATACTCCCCCTGATGAATATAAAGAAGTGAGAGGAGGTGATATCCCTTGATCAGCTTTGGGTTCTGGGCAAGAATCTTCTTCAGCTGGATGACAGCGACATCCTCATTGCCGTCGAGACAGCTCTGCAGTGCGAAATTATATTTCTTGATCGTCTGGTTAATGACATCCAGCCTGTTGGAATCCTGCTGCAGATTGCGGATATAGTCCGCCGCAATATTGTTCTCCGGCTGGATATTCTTGGAAATGACCCACTCCGAGAGCGCCGCCACAACCTCTCCCGTCTCAAAATAGACGAGTCCCAGCAGATTTCTTGCGTCGATATTCAGCTTGTTGAATTTCAGGCTCCGCTTGAGCTGGTCCGTAGCGCCGGAGAGGTCTCTCACCTGCGCCTTCTCAAGTCCCTGATTATAATAGAGGCCGGACAGGACAATCGCCTGCTTCTGCACTGACACGTCACACCCGCAGTTCGGGCAGTACGCCGAATCAGTCAGCTCGGCTCCGCAGTTCATGCATTTCATTGCGTCACCTGTCCTTTTCTTTCTCTGATGTTTCCTTCAGCATCTCCTTCAGAATGTCTATGACATCTGTGAGATCCCTCGAATAAATAGCTCCCTCCGCCTCATCGACATCGAGAGACGGCTTGAATTTCTTCAATTCTTCCTCATAATTAATCATGTATAATCTCCTCAATTTCACCGGCCAGATAAAGGCTTCCGCAAATGAATAAATAACCGCTGCCCTGAAGAGCCCTTCCTCTTCTGTACGCGTCCCTGACATCCGGAACGACCTCCATGTCAGAGGCGCCGTCCTCCGTGAACAGAGCCGCGAGCGCGTCCGGATCGGTTTGCCGGCTCCCGCTGATCCGGGTAATAATGATATGGCTGAAAATCCCCGACCGGGCGATTTCTCCGATCATGTCCCCATAATCCTTGTCGCTCACAACGGCAAATACAAGCACTGCGGGCCCTCCCGCGGCAATATGACCGGCAGCTTCAAGGAACCTTGCGATTCCGTCCTCATTGTGGGCGCCGTCCAGATATACCTTCGGCCGAATCTGATCCATCCTTGCCGGCCAGTGTGTCTCCGTCAGGGCTTCACGGACAAGCTCCGCCGTCAGATCATCGTATGTTCCCGGATACAAGTCCCGCAGGGCCTTCAGCGCAAGCACGCTGAGCGCCGCGTTCTGGACCTGATAGGGAGCCTCTGAACGGACTGTAAAATGTTCAGCTCCATCATAGCGAAACGAGGTGCAAAAATCAATGCTTCCGGGCCTGTACGCCTCTGTCCGGTAATCATCCGGGCGAAGCGCGTATGCGGGCGACTTCATTTCACTCGCGCGTGCAGCTATGACCCGTGCCGCCTCCGCGTCAGCCGCGTCATAGACGCACGGCACACCCTCTCCGATAATCCCCGCCTTTTCGCCTGCGATCGCGGTGATTGTATGTCCGAGATACTGCATGTGATCGAAGCTGATCGATGTAATGACGGCGAGGACCGGATTCTCAAGCGCATTCGTCGCATCGAGACGTCCACCGAGGCCGGTCTCGATCACCGCTATATCCACCTGCTTTCTCGCAAAAAAGACCATGGCCATCAGAAACAGAAATTCAAAATAAGACGGATGCGGAAGATCCTCCTCTTCCTTCATTCTGCGGCAGGCACGCTCCGTCTCCTCATAGACCGAGACAAATTCTTCGTCGCTGATATTCTCGCCGTCCACACTCATCCGCTCATTGATCCGCATGAGATGCGGCGATATAAAGAGGGCCGTCCTCCGCCCGCTCTTCCGCATACACATCGAGAGGTACGCGCAGACGCTCCCCTTGCCGTTCGTGCCGGCGACATGAATCGATGGAAATTTTCTGTCCGGCCGGCCGAGATACGAAAGGGCACGCCTGGTGTGTTCATTTGAATTTTTGACTGAGAATCTGCCGATCTTCTCGATCGCCTCACAGGCTTCCTGATATGTCATATTCCTCCCTGCTTCCTGTTATGTAATCAGCACCCATCAGAAAACTGATGGAATCCGGACGGAGAGCACGCTCGCCGGACGGTTTCAGAAGTTTTCTGATGAGCGGACAAGCGGTAAAACCGCTCTGTCCGCTCACAACGAGGAACACAAAGCGTTCCGAGTCTGGGGTACTGAATAGTTACCCCGTTATAAGGTAATGTCTCCCCGCTTTTTCGCAAGACACGCAGCGATGCTGTTGTATAAGTCCCTGCACTGCAGAAGAGGCTTATACAACAACATACAGACATATGGATTCCATATGTCTGTATGCCTTATGTCACGCGGCAGGCGTTGCGCCTGTTTCCGTGGATGACGATGTATCTGACTCACTCGCTGACGAGGTGGAGCTGTCCGTTCCGTCCGCAGTGAGGTCTGTCAGTTTCCCGACGCCGTACACAAGTGTATTTGATGTGCTGAAGATCGCCTTCGAAGACGAGTTGCTCTGCACGGCGACATTGACCCAGTCTCCCTTTGAGAGCGTCACCCCCTTCACCAGAAGGGTATTGCCATCGATAAAGGTCGTATCCTGAAGCTCGCCGTTCACCTCAAACACACACGACTGCGTAAAGTTGTCGCCGTAAATGTAATACGAGCCGTCCGGCGATACCTTCTGAATACTGCTGATCGTGACCGGCTCGACGCCCATCGAGAGCACCGACTTCGAGAACGGGTTCGATCCGCCGTACACATAGCGGTTGCCATAAAGAATATCGTACTGCAGGACCTGCATATCATAGAGGTAATCCTCCTTGCCCTGCATGGTCTGCTGGAAGCGGAACATCGTCCCCGTGTGAATATTCAGCCGGTTCGTGAGATCTGCAGCCGCCTGATAGGCCGCAATTGTTCCCGTCTGCCGTTCAAGTCCGATATTGTCCCAGATCAGATAGTTGGTCTCATAAATCGAGCCCTCGTTCAAATCCGAGTCCTGCAGGCCCATCGTCGGCAGATGATCGCCATAGAACAGGACCACTGTGGGCTCTCCGCGCTTGTTCAGCGTGTCGATCAGATCCGATACAAACTGGTCCTCTTCGTGAAGCTGGTTGACGTAATACTCCCACGCCGCATTCGCGCCGTCCGTGGATGTCCCGCTGACTGTAATCGTCGGGTCCTCGATGACGTGCTCCGTCGGATATGATCCGTGTGGCTGAACCGAGACCGTCATAATAAAGTCCTGATTTTCATCCGAGTCGAGGGCCTGCGTAATATACTTGATCAGGTTCTCATCGCGCATCCAGCCGTTCTCGTTGACATCATCCTGTGTGTCCATGTACTCGCCGGATGTAAATGTATCGAACCCGAGGTTCGCGTACACCTTTCTCCGGCCGTAGAAATTCGCCTCGTTGTCGTGAATCGCGTGGGTGCTGTAACCGAGCTCCGCGAGGTCATAGGCAAGACTCTCACAGGTATTCTTACGTAGAATTGATTCCTTGTACGGATACTCGCCCGGCCCGAAGAACCGGAGGCTCATGCCCGTCAGCGTCTCAAACTCCGTGTTGACAGTTCCCGCACCGACAACCGGCACTGTATAGAGACCCGAGGAATACTCCTTGCAGAGCTTATGCCAGTTCGGAACCGGGTCCTCATTGAATTTCAGCCACCTCACGCGTGTCGGATCAAAGAATGTCTCGAGCTGGACGACGATGATATTCGGCTTCTGCACATCGTCCGCCGTCTCCGGAAGATTGCCCTCCTCAGCGATCACGCTGTTTACCAGATCCTCCGAGTAATTGTTCGGCTCATTGATGCCCGTATTAAAGACCGTCACGCCGAGGCAGTACACATATCCGTAATCCAGATATGAGTTCGCGATATTACTGAAATAGGACGACAACTGCCTTGCGTCCAGCATCCACTGTGTCAGTCCGACAAATGCAACAATTGCTGCGGCGAAGCCGGCAAGATTTCTCCAGAAATGGAGCTTTCCCTTATGCTTCGGCGACTTGAAGAAGTAGCGGATCAGGCACAGAATGCCGAATACCGCTGCGACGACAAGGACCGTTGTAAACCACGCAGGAAAATATTTATTCGACACGCGGATCGCATCGTCAATGTTCTTCAGGTCCGGTCCCGTGAACGGCGTGACGCGGTTTGCGAGCAGAACGCCGTTCACCGCACCGAGCACCAGCCAGAGCGCGCCGATCAGAGTAAACCAGAACTTCCGTCTGCGCATGAGGAATCCCGGCAGCGTCATCAGAAAAATGATGAACGTGTTATAGAGGTATACCTTCGTTCTGGTGTGAAGATAGCTGAACGCCGCGATCGCCGAGTGCCTGGACATCGTCTCCACAATAAAGTAGAGAATAAAGCACAGAATGAAGTCGATCAGAAGCGGGAACTTGTCCGCAATCTTTTTGAGCTTCTTCTGTCTTTCAGTCAGCGGCTTCTCAGGTGCCGGCACGAGCAGCCATGTCAGAAATCTTCGCGGAAGCGACGGCTTCCTGTTCGGATCTCTCGCCGCCTCCGCCTCCTTCTTCGCCTCTTCCTTCGCCTCGCGCTTCATTTCCTTCGCGCGCGCCTTCGCCTCTTTTACCTTGCTCTTCGCCTCGCGGACTGCCTGCTTCGCCTCGCGGGCCTCCTCTTTGACTGAACCTGCCAGCTTTTCGTCATTTACCTGCTTTTTCGTATCTTTCAAGCTGTTCCTCGATCTGCTGTTTCATCGCCTTGTACTTGGCGAGCTTGGTCCGCTCTTCCTCGACCTTTGCCTCAGGTGCCTTGCTGACGAACTTAGGATTATTCAGCATGCCGTTCGAGCGGGCAATTTCCTTGTCCATCTTTGCATTTTCGGCCTTCAGACGGGCAATTTCCTTCTCCTTGTCCACGAGCTCCTCGAGCGGGATATACGCGGTCGCGCGGCTCGTCACAACAGATACGGCGTCTTCACCGATTCCGGTCTTGTTATCCTGAACATGAATAACGGTTGCAAATACCATTCGGTTCATATCACCGAGAGTCGACTGCAGGGTCCGGAAATCCTCCGTTCCCGCGGCGTCCTTGCCGACGATAAAGAGCTCTGTCCGCTTCTTGTTCGGAATGTTCATCTCCGTGCGGACATTTCGGATTCCCTTCACCAGCTCCATGTACTCGTTCATGAGTCTGACATCCTCCGGGAAATCGAGCTCATCCCTTCTGACCGGCCATTCGGCAGTCATGATCGTCTCCGCCTCCGGATAGAGCGTGCAGTAAATCTCCTCCGTGATGAACGGCATGAAGGGGTGAAGCAGCTTCATCGACTGGCCGAGTACGTTCTTCAGCGTCCACAGAGCCGCGTTCTTTGACTTCGGATCTGCGTCCTCGCCGAATCTCAGCTTGGCGAGCTCGATGTACCAGTCGCAAAACTCATCCCAGAGGAAATCATGGATCTTCTGAACTGCAATTCCGAGCTCATAGTGGTCCATGTTCTCCGTGACTTCTCCTGTCACCGTATTGATTCTCGAGAGAATCCAGCGGTCAGCCGGCGTGAAATCCGCCTTGTCCGGCTTCTCCACGTCTCCGTCCGGCAGATTCATCATAACAAACCGGCTCGCGTTCCAGATCTTGTTCGCGAAGTTCCGGCTCGCCTCGACCTGCTCCCAGTAGAAGCGCATGTCATTTCCCGGGGCATTGCCTGTCACAAGCGTGAGACGCAGTGCGTCCGCGCCGTACTTGTCGATTACCTCGAGCGGATCGATGCCGTTGCCGAGTGACTTCGACATCTTCCGGCCCTGGCTGTCGCGGACGAGTCCGTGGATCAGCACGTGGTGGAACGGGACCTTGCCGGTCTGCTCGATTCCCGAGAAGACCATCCGGATGACCCAGAAGAAGATGATATCATAGCCGGTGACCAGCACGTCTGTCGGATAGAAGTACTTGTACTCCGGCGTCTCCTTCGGCCAGCCGAGCGTGGAGAAAGGCCACAGTGCGGAGCTGAACCAGGTATCAAGCGTCTCCGGATCCTGTTCGAATTCTGTTCCGCCGCAGTCCGGGCAGGTGTCCGGCATTTCCTTCGCGACGATCATCTTCCCGCAGTGCTTGCAGTAGTACGCCGGAATTCTGTGGCCCCACCACAGCTGACGGGAAATGCACCAGTCGTGGATATTCTCGAGCCAGTGCAGATAGATCTTGTTGAAGCGCTCCGGAACGAAGGTCAGCGACCCGTTCTTGACCGCCTCGATCGCCGGCTTTGCCATCTCGTCCATGCGGACGAACCACTGCTGCTTGATCATCGGCTCGACAGTCGTGCCGCAGCGGTCATGTGTTCCGACCGCGTGGCGGATCGGCTCGACGCGGACGAGCAGGCCCTGCTCCTTCAGCTCCTCGACCATGAGCTTTCTCGCCTCGTAGCGGTCCATGCCCGCGTACTTTCCGCACTTGTCGTTCATCGTCGCGTCGTCGTTCAGGATATTGATCTCCTCGAGGTGATGGCGCTTGCCGACCTCGAAGTCGTTCGGATCGTGGGCCGGCGTAATCTTGACGCAGCCGGTTCCGAACTCCATGTCGACGTAATCATCGGCGATGACCGGAATCTCGCGGTCCGTGAGCGGAAGCTTCAGCATCTTTCCGACAATGTCCTTGTACCGCTCGTCCTTCGGGTTGACTGCGACGGCCGTATCGCCGAGCAGTGTCTCCGGTCTCGTCGTCGCGATCTCGACGAACTTTCCTTCCTCTCCGACAATCGGATAGAGGATGTGCCAGAAATGACCGTCCTGATCAACGTGCTCGACCTCCGCGTCGGAAATGGTCGTCTGGCACTTCGGGCACCAGTTGACGATCTTCGAGCCCTTGTAGATATATCCCTTCTTATAGAGATTCATGAAGGTCTCGAGAACCGCATCGGAGCATCCCTTGTCCATTGTGAAGCGCTCTCTGTCCCAGTCTGCGGAGGAGCCCATCTTGTGGAGCTGATTGATGATCCTTGTGCCGTATTCCTTTCTCCAGTCCCAGCAGTACTCGAGGAATTTCTCGCGGCCGATCTTGTTCTTGTCGATGCCCTTCTCCCGCAGCGCATTCGTGACCTTGACCTCCGTCGCGATCGCGGCGTGGTCCGTTCCCGGCTGCCAGAGCGCCTCATAGCCCTGCATTCTCTTCCAGCGGATCAGGATATCCTGCAGCGTGTTGTCGAGCGCATGGCCCATGTGCAGCTGCCCCGTGATATTTGGAGGCGGCATGATGATGGTAAATGGTTTTTTATTTTTATTCACCTCTGCGTGGAAGTATCCGCCGTCCATCCATTTCTGATAAAGGCGGTCCTCCAGGCCCTTCGGATCGTATGTCTTCGCAAGTTCTTTCTTCATAATCCTCCGACTGCTCCTGTTAACGTTTTGTAAAATGTCATGTTCTGTGTTTTACTGCTGATAGGACGGCTTGTCAAGAGCTCCCGACTGCATTGACAGCAATTTCTCCTTCAGCTGGTTCTCCATCTGCTGAAGCTCATTTTCCGCCTCGGCGCGCTTCTGCCGGCCCTCACTCTGGATCTTCGCGACCTCATCGAGTGTGGAAATGAGAGACTGGTTCGTCTCCTTCAGCGTCTCGATATCGACAACACCTCTCTCGGAGGCCTTCGCGGTCTCGATCGTCGTCTGCTTCAGCTTCGCCGCGTTCTGACGCAGCAGCTGGTTCGTCATGTTGTTGACCTCATTTTCCGCATGGGCCGCGACGAGAGAATCATTCAGGCCGAGAGCAAGGACCATCTGATTCTTCCAGAGCGGGATTGTGTTGACGATTGTGGACTGGATCTTCTCCACCATCATCGTGTCATTGTTCTGGATCATGCGAATCTGGGGAGCCGTCTGCAGCGCAACCGCGCGCGTGAGCTCAAGGTCGTAGATCTTCTTTTCGAAGCGCGTGAGCTGGTCCTCGAGGTCCTTCGCGGCCTGCGCGTCCTCGGCGAGACCGGAGGCCTGCGCCTTTGCCTTCGCCGCAGGCAGATCGTTCAGTTTCACGTCGCTGATCTTCTGCTTTCCGGCCGCGATGTACATGGTCAGCTGCTTGTAATATTCAAGGTTCGACGCATACATCTTATCCAGCATGTCGACGTCCTTCAGAAGCTTGATCTCCTGCTGCTGAAGTGCGCTTGACACCTTGTCGACATTGACCGAAGCGCGGTCATAGCCGGCCTTCAGCTCCTCAATCTTCCGGCTCTGCTTTCGGAAGAGGCCGAGGAACCCTCCCTTCTTCTCCTCCTCGTCCGGATTGAAGCTCTTCAGGTCGAGCATGACATCAGAAAGCATGCCGCCGACCTCACCGAGATCCTTTGTCCGGACATTCTGAAGGACAGACTCGGAAAAGTCAGCCATCTTCTTCTGAACACCGCTGCCGTACCCGATCACGCCCTGCGTGTTCCGGATATCGATCTGCTTCGAAAAATCGAGGATCTGCTTTTTCTCCTCCTCCGTGAACGGAGTTCCGTCCAGGTTCATGAGCTGCTCCTGCTGCGGCTGCTCCGCTGCCACAGGGGTCGGGGCCGGCTGTGCCGCAGCCGGTTCCGGCTCCGCTCCAAATACTAATTCTGCCATAATCTGTTCCTCCTTGATGAACGCCTGTCTTATTCTTCCCTTATATGAAGAGCGCGCACCTTTTCCGCTCTTCCCGGCTTTATCAGTGCGCTGCCATCTGCTGCCTACGCCGCTCCGTCAGACTTCCTCAGTGCGCTGTCATCTGCTGCCTACGCCGCTCCGTCAGTCTTCCTCAGTGCGCTGCTATCTGATGCTCCGCCGCGTCCCTTCCGGCACGTCCGACCGCACTCAGATCATCCTCAGTCAGGCCCTGCTGCTTCATCATCGTCTTCATGACGCTGATGTCGCTTGCAACATCGACCGCCGTGTCCGCAAAGAAGCTGTCCAGAAGGTTTTCATACGCGTCATTGATCGTACCGAGTGAATCCGCGATCTCCTTCTGAGACGTGACGATATTGTCTCCTCTGACCGGCTGATTCTCCATGTCGGCGTACGCCTTCACGAGCTTCACGCTGGTCGGCAGATAATATGTCATGAACATCGCAAGCTTCGGCGCGAGTTCCGGCCGCTTCTGCACCTCCTCGAGAATCTTCCGGATGACCTCCTCCATGCGAAGCACATTGCCGCGCACGCTCTCATCTCTGATCTTATCGTCTGCGCTGTCAAGCTCCGCAAGGAACGCATGTCCCTTGTCCAGCATGTCCCGGACCTCCGGAGCGATGGCACTCTCGGCCTGCTCCCGCGCGTACTGCTTCTTCTTCTCCTCCGTCTCTCTGCGGGCGAGCGTCTGATACTGCGCATAGAGCTCATCGGACGCGATGATGCACGTTCTGTTCTCATCGAAGTGGCCCTGCCGGATGGACCCGTCCGCAATCCAGTTCCCGAGCTCGCGGACCGTCTCCTCCTCGCTGATTCCGACATTCTTTGCAATCTCGGAGACATTCATGTAGAGCCGCGGAAAGAGCATCCGCCGATACGCATTGTAGCGGTCGGTCCGCTTCGCCTTCCGGAAGCCCCAGAGGACCGCCATGACATTGCAGGCCGTAATCACGCCGGCAGTAATGGCCGTAGCCACCATAATGGAGCCCCCGTGAAATGCTGCGAGCACCGCACCGATGGTCGTCAGCCCGAAAAGAAATGCACCCGCTGCCCCGATAACAGCGGCAATCTTCGGCCCGATCGAGCTTTTTTCGGGTGCAAAATAATCATTGATATTGAGGGCCGGCCTCCCTGCGTCCTGCCGCTCTTCATTTCCCGCAAAGCCCTCGGCGAAGCCGCGCACAGCGCCCTTTGCCCCGTCCGTCGCCGATTTCACGGCGCGGCCGACAGATTCTCCGAGGTCCTGAAAATTTTTGCTGTTTAGCGCGTCATCGACGAGGTCCGAGACCTTGTCGAGCGCGGAGGACAGATAATCCGTATCAGACATACGCACCTCTCATGTTACGCAAGATTGAAAATGATAATCCCGGCAATGATGAGGATATTGCCGAGCACTTTTTTCTTCGTGATCGGCTCCCTGAAAAAGAGCCAGCTTAAAATGACAACCCAGACGTTCCCGAGCGTCTCCATCATGGACCCGCTCTTTACCTCGACGCCATGGCCGTAACCGACGACGCCGAGCAGCATGCCGGCGAACATCATTCCGTAGCCGATAATGACCTTCCAGTTGAGATACTGGGAGAGAACATTTTTGTGTTCCTCCATCGCGCTCTTCTTGAGCAGCATCTGCGCGAACGCCGCGATCGTGCAGGAAATGAGGAACATGAAAACCCATGGATTAAAACTACTTTGCATCAGCATTCACCAGCATAATTCCGACGAGAACGATCAGCACTCCGACGATGTTGAGCGGCTTTATGTGTTCTCCGAAGAGAAGCACGCTCCAAAGCATGGTCCAGCAGACCGCAAACGCCCTGTTTGCATACACGACAGACAGATCAAAATGCTTGATGATCTGCTGCCACAGGATCGCGTAGAGACCGAGGCAGCACAGCTCGAGGAAGAGCCATCCGAAGCCGGCCCAGGTGAGCCCGTGCAGGGTGTGCCCGAAGAGCTCAATCGTCCCCTTGTGCCCCGACGCGATCTTCGAGCAGACGCTCGAACCCGTATAGACAATAACCGAAGCCTGAATCAGAATAATGGACAGAAATGTCAGCTTCTTTTTTTCCGGCTTCGCGGATTTTGTTTCCGCGTCCAATATACATTCCTTTCCTCCGTCAGAGCAGACGGATCTTCTTAGCATACTACGTTAGAATATACCATACTTTTATAAAAAAGAAAATTCCCTGCTCTCACGTTTGGAAAATATGATACACTGAAAGAAATGCCGGAGTTACTGCGGATTTTCCGGACATGCATTTTATGTCCCGGGACGCACATCCGGCGCAATAAGGAGGGAAACCACATATAATGGCAGAAGAAAATGAAGTAAAAACAGAAACCATGGATGATTTCGCGAAGGAGCTCGATCACTCCATGCGTGAAATCCATGTCGGCGACATCATTGACGGAACCGTCACGGGCGTCACGGACAGTGAGGTCATGGTCGACCTTCAGTATTACGCGCCGGGCGTGATCCGCGCGCAGGATTACTCCGCGGATCCTCATTTTTCACTGAAGACGGACGTTCATCCGGGCGATGCGGTCAAGGCAACCGTTCTCCGCATGGACGACGGCAAGGGCAATCTCCTGCTCTCCCGCCGCGAGGCAATCGCAGATCTCGTCTGGGATGAGTTCAAGAAGATGATGGATGAGAAGACAGAGACAGAGCTCAAGGTCACAGAGGCTGTCAAGGCCGGTGTCGTCGGCTATCTGAATGGTGTCCGCGCATTTGTCCCGGCATCCCAGCTGTCCCTGTCCTATGTTGAGAACCTCGAGGACTTCGTCGGAAAGACGATTCCGGTTCGCGTCATCACAGCCGACAAGGAAAATGACCGTCTGGTCGTCGGCTCTCGCGATCTGCTCCGCGAGAAGCGCGATGCCGAGAGAGCTGAGCGTATCTCCAACATCAAGCCGGGTCTCGTCACAGAGGGCACAGTCCAGTCGCTGCAGAGCTACGGCGCATTTGTCTCCCTCGGCGACGGTGTGGACGGTCTCGTTCATATCTCCCGAATCACAAATAAGAAGCGCCTGAAGCATCCGAAGGAAGTCCTCTCCGTCGGTGACAAGGTGAAGGTCAAGGTCATCGCTGTCAAGGACGGCAAGATCTCACTCTCCATGAAGGACCTGGAGGAGGATGAGGCAAAGCCGGTCGAGGAAGAGAAGGTCACGCTTCCGAAGAGCGAGGAGCTCACAACAAACCTCGGCTCTCTGCTTAAGAACATCAAGCTGTAATGATAGCTGCATACAAGAACCGCCCCGTGCGGCAGTGTCAGTCGGATAAACCGACACTGTCCGCCGGGGCGGCTCTTTTTGTGTTCTCAGATACAAACAGGTCTCCCCGGAGCACGCAGCTTCAGGGAGACCTGCTTCACATCATTCTGTTTCGAAGACAGCTTCAGTCATCTTCATATCCCGGAAGCGGGGCTGAGCCCGGTCTTCCGTGGCAGTTCTTGTATTTCTTTCCGCTTCCGCACGGGCACGGATCGTTCGGATAAATCTTCTTGTGCTTCTTCGTGACCGGCTTCTTCACATTTTCTTCCTCGTCGCGGTTTGTGCTCATCTGTCTCGCGGCGGGCTCACGCTCAACCTTCTCCTGCAGTCTCACGTGGTAGAGAACGCGGAGCGTCTCCTCCTGGATTGCGTCTGTCATTTCCTCGAACATCTGGAAACCGATCATACGGTACTGGACCTTCGGGTCCTGCTGCGCGAAGCCGACAAGGCCAATGCCCTGACGGAGCTGCTCCATATCATCGATCTGGTTCATCCAGCGCGCGTCGATGACCTTCAGGAGAACGACACGCTCGAGCTCACGCATGCGGTCCTCACCCGGGAAAACCTCCTCGAACTCGGCCTCCTTCGCCTCGTAGAGCTTGCCGGCCTCCTCCTTCAGCGCCTGCTTCAGCGCGTCGCGGTTCTTCATGCCGGCGACCGCTTCCTTCGTGACCGTTTTGACCGGGATGATCGGCTGCAGCGCCTGGTTCAGAGAATCAAGATCGAACTCCTCCGCCGACTGGTCCTCGCCGATCGTCGTGTCGACCTTCCGGTCGACGACAGCCGCCATCATGCCGAAGATATAGTCGCGCATGTTCTCGCCGTCGAGCACCTTCCGTCTCTGCGCGTAAATGATCTCACGCTGGTCGTTGTTGACCTGGTCGTACTCAAGAAGATTCTTTCTGATACCGAAGTTGTTGCTCTCGATCTTCTTCTGCGCCTTCTCGATCGCAGAGCTCAGCATCTTGTGCTCGATCTGCTCGCCCTCCGGGACACCGAGCGCCTCAAAGGTCTTGATCAACTTCTCAGAGCCGAACAGACGCATGAGATCATCCTCCAGGGAAATGTAGAACCTGGACTCGCCCGGATCTCCCTGACGGCCTGCACGGCCGCGCAGCTGATTATCGATACGTCTCGACTCGTGGCGCTCCGTGCCGATGATCTTGAGGCCGCCGGCCGCTCTCGCCTCGTCGTCAAGCTTGATATCCGTACCACGGCCGGCCATGTTCGTCGCGATGGTGACGGCGCCCGCGCGGCCCGCCTGTGCGATGATCTCAGCTTCCTTCTCGTGGAACTTCGCATTGAGGACGTTGTGTTCGATGCCCTCGCGGCTCAGCATTCTCGAAATATGCTCGGATACGTCGATCGTGATTGTACCGACAAGGACCGGCTGACGCTTTGCGTGCGCCTCCTTGACGGCCTCGACGACCGCGTGGTATTTCTCCTTCTTCGTCTTGAAGACGGCATCGTTGTAATCGATACGGGCGATCGGCTTGTTCGTCGGGATCGTGACGACATCCATTCCGTAGATATCACGGAACTCCTGCTCCTCGGTCGCCGCCGTACCGGTCATACCGCATTTCTTGTCGAACTTGTTGAAGAAGTTCTGGAACGTGATGGTCGCGAGCGTCTTTGACTCCTGCTTGACCTTGACGTGCTCCTTCGCCTCGATGGCCTGATGAAGGCCGTCCGAGTAGCGGCGGCCCGGCATGATACGGCCCGTGAAATCGTCGACGATGAGGACCTGATCGTCCTTGACGACGTAGTCCTGGTCCTTGTGCATCAGATAGTTTGCGCGGAGCGCGAGATCGATGCCGTGCTGAATCTCCAGGTTGTTCGCATCGGACAGGTTGTCGATGTGGAAGAATTCCTCCGCCTTCTTGACGCCCTGCTCTGTCAGCGTGACGATCTTATCCTTCTCATTGACGATGAAATCACCTGTCTCCTTGATTTCCTCGCCCATGATGGCAGTCATCTTGGTCATCTCGCCGGAGGCCTCGCCCTGCTGCAGCTGCTTTGCGAGAATGTCGCAGACCTCGTAGATCTTCGTGGATTTTCCGCTCTGTCCGGAAATGATAAGCGGCGTGCGCGCCTCATCGATCAGGACCGAGTCGACCTCATCGATGATGCAGTAGTGCAGGCCGCGCTGTACGAGCTGCTCCTTGTAAATGACCATGTTGTCACGGAGATAATCGAAGCCGAGCTCGTTGTTTGTGATATAAGTAATGTCGCAGTTATAGGCTGCGCGGCGCTCATCCGGCTTCATGCCCTGCAGGACACAGCCGACTGTGAGACCCAGGAAGCGGTGGACACCGCCCATCCACTCGGCATCGCGGTGTGCCAGGTAATCGTTGACGGTGACAACGCAGACGCCCTTGCCTTCCAGCGCGTTCAGATAAGCGGGGAGTGTACAGACGAGCGTCTTGCCTTCGCCTGTCCTCATTTCCGCGATACGGCCCTGATGAAGGATTACACCGCCGAGCAGCTGCACATGGAAATGCTCCATGCCGAGCACGCGTCTTGCTGCCTCTCTGACGACCGCGTAGGCCTCCGGAAGGAGATCGTCGAGCGTCTCGCCCTCCGCGAGACGCTTCTTGAATTCCGGAGTCTTGGCCTTCAGCTCATCGTCACTCAGAGCTACCATCTCGTCGCGGTAGGACTCTATCTTCTGTACAATCGGCTTGATCCGCTTCAGCTCGTGATCGCTGTGCGTGCCGAAAACTTTCGAAAATACGCTCATGAAAATTCTCCCAACTGCTCTTTTCCTGATTAAAGCTAAACATAGGTATAATAACACGCGCGAAAAGACAAAACAAGAGCCGGGACCCCCGTCCCGGCCCTTAAAGTTTTATAAAGAAACCTGTGTCTCCCGGATTTAATCCTCCGGCTCAATCAGTCCGTAGGTGCCGCCCTTTCTTCTGTAGACGACGTTCGTCTCTCCTGTCTCCGCGTTGCGGAAGACGAAGAAATTGTGTCCCAGCAGCTCCATCTGTACGCATGCATCCTCCGGATACATCGGCTTGATGTCGAACTTCTTCGTGCGGATGATCTTGATCTCATTTTCCTCCTGCTCGAAGTCGCGGTCGATGAATTCCTGCTGGAAATTAGCGGCCTCCTGCTGCTTGTCGATCAGCTTCTTCTTGTATCTGCGAAGCTGTCTCTCGATCACTTCCTCGACAAGGTCGATCGACACATACATATCGTTGCTGACCTGCTCGGAGCGGATGATGCTTCCCTTGACGGGTATTGTGACCTCGATCTTCTGGCGGTCCTTCTCAACCGACAGAGTCGCGATGATTTTCGTGTCCGGTGTAAAGTAACGCTCCAGCTTTCCCAGTTTTTCCTCGACGGAACGTCTGAGCCCGTCTGTGATTTCGATGTTCTTGCCGCTGATCATAAAATTCATACGCGTCACATCCTTTGCTGTTTTTTTTGAACAGGCCTCGCATTTTTCCGGCCTTTCCATATCTCGATTATACTGAAATGAGAGGCGCATTTCAAGCTGGCAGGAGGCCCCGGGGTCACTTCATAGAAGTTTCATTTTTTCCCGAAGTCCCGGGCGAGTGCTTCATAGGAGAGGCTGCCGCCATAGATATCAAGCGCCGATCCGACTGTAAAGTCGATCCGGCCGCCTCCGATCCGGTCAAGAAGCGCGATGTCATCTGCGCTGCGGATGCCTCCCGCGTATGTCACCGGGAAGTCCGTCTCCTCCGCAAGGAGCCGGACCAGACGCTCATCAATGCCCTGTCCCTTGCCCTCGACATCGACCGCGTGGACCAGAAACTCGTCGCAGTATGACTTCAGATACTCCATCAGCTCCTTCGTAAGCGGTGTCCTCGTCCGCTTCTGCCAGCGGTCGGTCATGATATAGTAGTGGCCCTCCTCCGGATAGTACCGGCAGGACAGGTCGAGCACGACGTGCTCTCTCCCGACCGCATGCACCAGCTTCCCAAGGTTTTCTCCGACGATTTCGCCGTTCCGAAAGACAAATGAAGTGACGATCACGTGGCTCGCGCCCTCTTCGATATAGCGCTCTGCATTTTCGTCCGTGATGCCGCCGCCGATCTGCATGCCGCCGGGGAAGGCCCTGAGCGCGCCCAGCGCCTGCGCGCGCGTCGCCTCAAAATGCGGGGAATCCTTCTTATTGAGAAGAATGATATGGCCGCCGGTGAGACCATCTCTCCGGAACATGGCCGCAAATTCGGCCCCGGACTTCTGCGCGACAAAGTTCTCCACCGCCTGATCGCCGCTGTCGCGGAGCGAGCTCCCGATGATCTGCTTGACCGCCCCGTTGTGGATATCAATACATGGTCTGAATTTCATAAGCCTTATTCCGCCATTGCGTCGATGACATTGGACATATCGTAGAGACCCGGCTTTGCTCCCGCGAGGAACTTCGACGCGGAGACAGCTCCCTTTGCGAAAATAGCGCGCGAATAAGCGGTGTGCTTGATCTCGATGACCTCGTCCTGTCCGGCGAAGATCACGTCGTGGACGCCAACAATCGTGCCGCCGCGGACAGATGAGATGCCGATTTCCTTCTGCGGTCTCTGCTCTCTTCTGTCGCTTCTCCCATATACATAGGTGTAATCACCGCCGCCCGCCTCATTGATGCTGTCGGCCAGCATGACCGCCGTGCCGCTCGGGGCGTCGAGCTTCCGTCTGTGGTGCTCCTCGACGATCTCCGGGTCAAAGCCGTTCGGAAGAAGCGTCTGAGACGCCGTCTTCAGAAGCTTGAGGAGCAGGTTGATGCCAAGTGACATATTGCCCGAGCGCAGAACAGCCACCTGGCCGGACGCCTTCTTAATTGCTTCAATCTGCCCGTCGGAAAGGCCTGTCGTGCAGATGACCATCGGAATCTTCTTCTCAACGCCAAAACGGACGACATCATCGACTGCCTTTGCCGTTGAGAAATCGATGATGACATCGGCCGGAACCGTGCACTCACCAATCGAGCGGAACAGCGGAAAATCACTGTACGCGTCTCCGAACGCATCGACTCCCGCGACAATCCTTGCGTCCTTATCCTGGGACGCGATCTCGCTGACCACGCGGCCCATGTGGCCGCAGGCACCATTCAGTATAATTCTTGTCTCTGCCATCTCTTATCCTCCTTAATTCTTTCGCAGCGGACAAGCATAATCCGCCCGATTCTTGTCTCTATTTCCGAATCCACGCCGCCGCGTGGCCCGTAACATGCTTTACGCTGTGATATCCGCGACAGTCGCGCCCGTGACGCGGATCAGGTCCGCCGTCTTCAGCCGCACCGTCGAGCCGATGCGTCCTCCGGACACATAGATCCTCTCGTACTGCTCAGCCTCCTTCGCGAGGACTGTCGGAAATTCCTTCTTCATGCCGATCGGACTGCAGCCACCGCGCACATAGCCCGTCACAGCTGTGATGTCCTTCACATGAATCATTTCAACCGACTTCTCATGGACGGCAGCCGCCGCGGCCTTGAGGTCGACCTCCTTCTCGATCGGCAGCACATAGACATAGTACTGACCGCTCTTTCCTCTCATGACGAGCGTCTTGAATGACTCGTCATGGGATACGCCCTCGATGTCCGCGACCTGCGAACCGTCCTCAAATTCCGGGACCTCGTATGTCAGCACCTCGTAGTTAACCTTCTGTCTGTCAAGAATGCGCATGACATTAGTCTTGACATCCTTTTCCTTCTTTTTACTCATGCAGATCCTTTCCGGACGCTTCAGGCATATAATGATCCGGCGCCCCTCGGAGAACGTAAAACACTCCGGGTCCGGGGCTGAATCGCTGCCGGACGTCCATTCTCCTGCTTCGCATGGCCCCGTCAACTATATAAGCCCTGCGAAAAAGCCGGCCGGCGCACATATGCGCCGACCGGCCGTATATCTCTTTATTTCTTAAAGCCCGCGCGCTTTCTCATTCTCGAGTCAAGGATCTTCTTGCGGATCCGGAGTGACTTCGGTGTGACCTCAAGAAGCTCGTCCGTATCGATGAAATCCATCGCCTGCTCGAGAGACATGATCTTCGGCGGCGTCAGCGTCAGTGCCTCGTCAGAGCTCGAGGTACGTGTGTTGGTCAGATGCTTTGTCTTGCACACATTGATCTCGACGTCCTCCGGCTTCGGGCTCTCGCCGATGACCATGCCTGCATAGACCTTCGTGCCGGGTCCGATGAACAGAGCGCCGCGCTCCTGCGCCGCGAACAGACCGTAGGTGACAGCCTCGCCGTCCTCAAATGCGATGAGCGAGCCGTTCTTACGATAGCTGAAATCTCCCTTGTACGGGCCATAGCCGTCAAACTGCGTGTTGATGACGCCTGTTCCCTTTGTGGCCGTGAGGAACGGTCCGTGGAAGCCGATGAGGCCGCGGGACGGAATCTTGAACTCCAGACGCTGTGTGCCGTCAGAGAGCGTGTCCATGCCCTGCAGCTCGCCCTTGCGCTCGGAAAGCATGCTGATGACCGTTCCGGAGAATTCCTGCGGGACATCGACATAGGCTGTCTCCATCGGCTCGAGCTTCTTGCCGTTCTCATCCTTCTTCATGATGACCTCGGCCTTGGAAACCGCGAACTCAAAGCCCTCGCGTCTCATTTTCTCGATGAGGACGGACAGATGCAGCTCGCCGCGGCCCGCGACGCGGAATGTATCCGTGCTGTCTGTATCATGGACGCGGAGCGAGACATCTGTGTTCAGCTCGCGCATCAGTCTCTCGCGGATCTGGCGGGACGTGCAGTACTTGCCCTCGCGGCCCGCAAGCGGGCTGTCGTTGACGATGAAGTTCATCGCGATCGTCGGCTCCGTGATCTTCTGGAACGGGATCGGCTCATCGTCGCCCGGTGTGCAGATCGTGTCGCCGATCTGCAGATCAGCGATACCGGAGATAGCGACAATCGCGCCGATATCCGCCTTCTGGACATCAACCTTGTTGAGGCCGTCGAACTCATAGAGCTTCGTGACCTTTGTCTGCTCATGGATATCCGGGTTGTGATAGTTCACGCGCATGATCGTCTGGCCGACGGCGATTGATCCGTTGTCGACCTTGCCGATACCGATTCTTCCGACATACTCGTTGTAGTCAATTGTGGAAATGAGGACCTGCGTGCCCTTGTCCGGATCACCTGTCGGAGCCGGGATGTAATCAAGGATCGTGTCAAACAGCGGCTTTAAGTCCTTCTTCTCATCATTCAGGTCCTTCACAGCGTATCCGTCTCTCGCGGAAGCATAGAGGAACGGGCACTCCAGCTGCTCATCCGAGGCATCGAGGTCCATGAGGAGCTCGAGCGTCTCATCGACGACCTCTGTCGGTCTCGCCTCCGGGCGGTCGATCTTGTTGATGCAGCAGATGACCGGAAGATTGAGGGCAAGAGCCTTCTTCAGAACGAACTTTGTCTGCGGCATTGTTCCCTCGAACGCGTCGACGAGAAGAATGACGCCGTTGACCATCTTGAGAACTCGCTCGACCTCACCGCCGAAGTCCGCATGCCCCGGTGTATCGATGATATTGATCTTGACTCCTTTATACGTAATAGCTGTGTTCTTGCTGAGGATTGTGATTCCTCTCTCACGCTCGATATCGCCGGAGTCCATGACACGCTCCTGAACCTCCTGGTTCGCACGGAACGCACCGCTCTGGCGGAGCATCGCATCGACCAGCGTCGTCTTGCCGTGATCGACGTGAGCAATGATCGCTATGTTTCTGATATCCTCTCTTGTAATTACACTCATTTTTTCTTCCTCTGAAATCTTGTCACGTTAACCAGCCTACTATAGCACGAAATGCCCGCGATAACAAGAAAAATGCCATTTTACGAGCCTCCGAGCGTTCCTCCGCCGGCAAGTGCGGCCTCTGCCGCGGCCTTCGTGTAGTTCGCGGAGCTCTTGTCCGGATAGAAGCTGTAGTAGATGCCGCCGTTCTCCATGCTGTAGCCGTACGCATCGGCGAGCTCGCTCACGGTCACAGCCTTATACCCTTGGCTCTGAAGATCAGCCAGGAGCGTCTTCAGTGCCTCCGGCGTATCTGAGTACATGTCGTGCATCAGAACGACGGAGCCGTCCTGCACGGAGCTCTCGACCTTCTGCACAATCGTCTGCGCCTCAGCCTCTCCATCACCGTCACCTGCGTCCACGTCCCAGAGAACAATCGGCGTGTCAGAATTGTCAACCATCGTGAGGTCAACCAGTCCGTCCGTCGGCCGCATGAGCTTCGGCGTCGCATTGACGTACTCTGCGATCGTCTTCACGTTCTGGTCGAGGGCCTCGAGAAGGTCCGACGCGGAGAGCCCGACCATCGTCGTGTGCGCGTACGAGTGGCTCGCGATCTCCATGCCGTCATCATATTCGCGCTGCAGCTGCGCCGTGTAATATTCCGCCTGCTGCCCGACGACGAAAAATGTCGCCTTGTCGCCATACTCCTCGAGCAGGTCGAGGACGCTGTCTGTATTTGCCGACGGGCCGTCGTCGAAGGTGAGCGCGATAAACTTCTGCACCGCCGACGGCTGGTAAATGCCGTCCGTCCCGAAGTACTGGTCCCGGATTCCGTCACCCGTATTGTACCAGCCGGTCGCCATGTAGCCGTCATCCTTAAAATAGTACCGCTGCCCGTCGATGGTCTTCCATCCTGACGCGTACATATATCCGTCATCGGTCATGAACCACCAGCCGCTGCTGTCGATATTCCAGCCTGCGCGCCCGGCCATATTTTCTCCCGGCGCAATCTTCTTTGCCGTGTCCGATGCGGCCGCCGCGTCCTCATCATCCGCATCTGCCTCCGTAGACGATGCGCTCTCCGCATCAGCGGATGCCGTCCCGGAGCCTCCGGCCGTCTTTATCTTCGGAACAATCATAAAAAGAACAAGGAGGACAGCCACGAGGGCTCCTCCGGCCGCAAGCATGCGTCTTCTCTTCTTCTGCCTTCTCCACTCGATCAACTGATTTCTGGTCATAAAATGAAACCTCTGCACATTTTCTACCAGTTATCATACCGTTAACAGTCCGCGGAATCAAGCGTCACTCCCAGAGCTCAGCCAGGGTTACGGTTCACACGCCATCCAGAGTCGCATGCGGTCGCGAATATCAGGGCGGTATCGGGCAGACTCCGTCCTCCTCAGCTTCCCTTCGCCGCTGACACAGCGGCTCAGGGTGATCTTCGGACTCCTCCGTATAACGCCCTCACCGCTCCTGATATCGCTGACCGTTCACCGAGGTCTGGTGGCGTGTGAATCGTAACCTGCCAGGTGTATAAGTCCCGTCGGATTGCTCCGCTGCTCCCTACACAAAAAAGGACCGCCACCAAAAGGTGACGGTCCTGATATTTCTCTTTGAAGCTTTGAAGCTTATACGAAACGTCTGATTGCGACGATCGGAGCGTGGTCCGCGGAGCGGTCATGTGTGATGCCGTATGCAGAGCCCTTCGCCTCGACGATTCCGCCGTTGCCGTCGTAGATCGCGACATGGCCGGAGTAGACGATGATGTCGCCTGCCTGTGCCTGAGCCAGGGAAGCAACTGCTGTTCCGCGGCTTGCCCAGTTGCCGGATGTTGTGTATCCGCCGGAGTAGCCGATCGTATCTCTCAGAACAAGCCATACAAAGTGTGAGCAGTCAACGCCGTTCGTCAGAGAAGAACCGCCCCATACGTACGGGTTGCCGACGAACTGCTCTGCATAAGAGACAATCGCCGCGCCGCTGCCGGAGTTCGAAGATGTTGATGTAGAAGCTGCTGCCGCCTGCTGTGCCTGCTTTGTTGCCGCCTCAGCCTGAGCCTGTGCCGCCGCTGCCTGCTGTGCTGCCTGCTCAGCTGCTGCCTGCTGTGCTGCCTGAGCCGCTGCCTGCTGCGCTGCCGCCTGCTCAGCTGCTGCCTGTGCCTGCTGCTGTGCCGCTGCTGCTGCCGCCTCAGCCTGTGCCTGTGCTGCTGCCTGTGCATCAGCCTCGGCCTTGGCCTGTGCCGCTGCCTGCTGTGCTGCCTCAGCTGCCGCCTGAGCCTGTGCCTGTGCCTCGGCATCTGCCTGAGCCTGTGCCTGAGCCGCTGCTTCCTCAGCCGCCTGCTGTGCTGCCGCTGCCTGCTGTGCCGCCTGAGCTGCTGCCTGAGCTGCCTGAGCCTGTGCCTGTGCCGCCGCTGTCTGTGTCTGCTCAGCCGTCTCCTGTGCCTGCTGTGCTGCCTGCTGTGCTGTATCAGCTGCTGCCTGTGCGTCAGATGCAGTCGTTGCTGTCTGTGCCTGGGCTGCTGCCTGATCAGCTGCCGCCCGTGCAGCTGCCGCCTGCTTCTCATTCTCGATCTCAGCGAGTCTCTGATCTAACTGATTGATGGTATCATTCAGCTGATCTGCAAGACTCTGTGCGTCTGCGATCTTCTGCTGATAATCTGCATCCTGTGCCTGCAGAGCATCCTTTTCAGCCTGCAGCTGGCTCTGCTGGTCCGCAAGACCCTGCTGTGTTTTCTCAAGCTGATTCTTTGAATCCTCGAGAGAAGCCTGCTGATTCTCGAGCTGGGACTTCAGCGTGGAAATTTCAGTAACCGTATCTTCCAGCTTCTGCTGCATCTCCTGATCGGTCTCCGTGAGGTCCATCGCGTAGCTGACCTTGTTCAAGAATGAAGAAAGATCAGATGTCGAGAGGAGCTGCTGAAGGACGCCGCCGGACTGCTGGTCCTCGTAGTTTTTCTGAATACGAAGCTTCAGCTGCTGATACTGCTCATCGCGATCGGACTCAGCCTGTGCGAGCTTCGCCTGTGTATCTGCAATCTGGGACTTCGTCGTATCGATCTGAGACTGTACATCATTGATCTGACTCTTCGTCTGATCAATCTGCATCATCAGATCAACCAGATTTGCATTTGCGTCATTGATCTGTGCCTGCAGCTGGCCTCTCTTTTCACCAAGAGCTTCAGCCTCAGACTGTGCGTCAGAGAGCTGACTCTCGGCCGCTGCCTTCTGAGCCTCTACGTCGCTCTGCTCATCAGCAGCAACCGGCATAGCTGTTCCGACGATCATAACGGATGCAAGAAGTAAACTGAGGATTCTTTTTTTCATATCGCAATAATTCTCCCTTAAATGTTTCGCGTAATGTTTCACGTTTCAGGTTGAAATGACGTTCGAATAAACTACTTAACGGGTGCCAGTATAGCATTGCCTTTGCAAGAAATCAAGTTTTTTTTACGAATTATTACATTTCTGTTAATTTCTTCAAAGCCAGGCCCCGCCTTTTTCCGTTCCCGAATCCCGGAAAACTGTGATATAATCTCCATACAAAGCAAGGAGTCGTATGGATAATAAGAAGGATTTGACAAAGGAGCTTCTGGCAGACTGCTTTCACTCTCTGATGCTGAAAATGCCGTTCGACAAGATCACAATCAAGATGATCACGGACAGCGCCGGGCTGATCCGCCCGACATTTTACAAGCATTTTCAGGATAAATATGAAGTTCTGGAGTGGATTTTTAAAAATGAAGTCACGGACAGCGTGGACCTGATGCTGAGCAATCACATGGAGCTCGACGCGATCGTGATGTTCTGCCGCTGCCTCGAAAAGGACCGGAAATTTTACAAAAGAGCATATCAGATGGACCCGGGCCCGAACTCATTCGAACAGGTCCTGACAAACTATGTCTACCATACGTTCCTGAAGCTCGCGGACAGATTTTCTCTGAAGGCTGATCCGGAGCACAAATTCCTGACAAAGGAAATCATCGCCACCTACTATACATACGGTCTCGTCAACACAATTCGGGACTGGATCATGGACGACAAGGACACCGTCTCCGCGGACGATGTGGCGGAAGGCTATAAGTATCTGCTCTCCCATTCTGTGCTCGATCTGATCACACTGACCGGCGAATGATGCTTTGTAACACTTTTTTAACCTTTTGAAATTGTTTTTTAATTAGTGCAATTATATGTAAGCAGCACACGCGTCAGCAAAGGCGGCGGCTTTTCCCTTGAAGAAGGAAGAGCCGCCGCCTTTACTGAATTCAAACCATTCCGGTAATACAGTTCACCAGCAGGTCAACCGCGCCGACGAGAACCATGCAGCCGCCGATGGCGATCAGCCGGTTCATCGGTCCGCAGCCGAGCCTATAGCCGCACACAAGTCCGACGATCGCACTCGCGGCCGTGATGACCGCAATGAGCAGTGCCATGCCGATCAGCCGCAGCCCCAGGAAACCGAAGCCGACGCCCGCGATCAGTGCATCGATCGAAGCGAGAAACGCCCAGAACACAATCACCTTAAAATTATATTCATCCTGTTTCTTTTCTTCGATTTTCTGCTTGTTCTTTGTGAACGACTTCACGATCATGATGATTCCGATCAGAAAGAAGAGGCACACCGCGAGGAACGTCCAGAACCTTCCGAACGGTCTGTAATCGCGGGCCATCGCAGGAATCCTCGTGATTCCGCAGCCGACGATCATCATACCGGCCTGAAAACCGGTAAAAATCGCAGTCATTTTTGTCATATTCGGTATATCAACCGTCGAGATCATCGCGCCCTTGTAGAGACAGTACGCGAACACATCAAGTGAGAGACCGACGAAAATCAGCAGGATCTGCCAAAGCGCCATTACCATTCATTTACCACCTTTCACAAGTGACTATTATAGTGAAAAGCGGCATACTTTGTGAAGCAGAAAATACCGGGAAATGTACCACGTATAGATACATTTCCCGGTATTTGTAGCCTTTACAGCCGGTCTCTCCGAAAGAACCGCAGGTCTGACAGGGCCTGTCAGGCCTTCCCGTAGTCCTTCTCGATCTGGCTGATCATATCGACGCGCTTCTGGTGACGTCCGCCCAGGAATTCCTGGCCGAAGAAGGTCTCCACGATCATCTTCGCCTCCTCGCGTCCGACAACGCGCGCGCCCATCGCGATAATCTGGCAGTTGTTGTGGGCCGCCGCCATCTTTGCGCTGTACGGCTCGCTGCAGACAGCCGCGCGGATGCCGGGAACCTTGTTGGCCGCAAGAGAGATGCCGATGCCCGTCCCGCAGATCAGAACGCCCTTCTCGACCTCGCCGTTTCTGATCGCCTCCGCGACCTTTCTTCCCGGGACCGGGTAATCATCGCCGCGGTCGTTCGGATCATAATTGCCATAGTCCACGCATTCATACCCCTTTTCCTTCAGGAACTCCATCAGCGTGAGCTTGAGCTCAATTCCCGCGTGATCGCTGCCAAATCCTACTTTCATGTCTGTCCTCCTTGAAAAATGAGCTTCCCGCAGGGTATCCGGTACGCGCTGAAAAAGATGTTGCACCATCCATCCCGCAGTGCTATAATGCTTCTCGGACGGTTAGCTCAACGGGAGAGCACTCGCTTCACGTGTGAGGGGTTGCAGGTTCGAACCCTGTACCGTCCATTTTTATTGTCTGAAACCGCCGGCGGGCGGTTTTTTCATTTGCCGGAAGTGTCAGCGCACGCTCCGGCAGAACAACAAAAGGGGGACTGCGGTCAGGCAGTCCCCCTTTCGCGCTCTATCAGTATAGCGCTTTCTTCCTCTTTTTAGGAGAGGTTTTTTTTTCAGCATTTTCTCCGACAAACCATCCCGGTTTTCTAAGAACAACAAATTCCTTGTAGCTCTTCAGCCAGAATACACGGCCGTAGCCGTAGGTATAGACAAAGCAGCACAGCGCGAGCAGTGCGCCTCCGATGACATCGACAACTGAGTGCTGCTTGACGAACACCGTCGAGAGAATGATCAGTGCCGCCCAGATAATGATTCCCGCGCTCAGCCACGCAGGCTTCTTCTTTCTGCAGTTGCTGCGCACAAGTCCCATCGCGACGCTGATCGAGTTGAAGACGTGAATGCTCGGCCAGACATTCGTCGGTGTGTCCGAGCTCCAGACGAACTCAACCAGCCTGCAGAAGACATTGTCCCGCGGCAGCTTCGCGAGCCGCAGATTCAGGCGGTTCGGAAAGAGCGTGCTCACCACAAGGAAGAATGTCATGCCGATGACGAGAACCGTCATCAGCTTGTCATACTCATCCCTGTCGCGAATATACAGGTAGATGCCCCCGATCGCGACAAATACGAACCACGACAGATACAGCACGATGAAATACTCGCAGAACGGAATCATCCGGTCGATCTTCAGACCGATCTCGATATAATGCCTTCTGGGAATAACCTCCAGGATATGAAACCAGATAAGATAAGCCACAAGAAACATAAGCATCGGAAAGCAGTGCACAAAATCGTGCCGGAAGGCCCACGCCTTGAACCGCTCCCACTTCGATCCGTTTTTCGTCTCCATACGTATCAGTACCTGACCTTAAACTCATACTCGTGAGGATCCACCGGAATGATCTCCTCGTCAATGTTGTCAATCTCAATAAACCGCTGCTCGCCGAGGTTCTTCATCATCAGCTCAAGCCGCTCCCGAGGTCCCTGAATCTCCATCTCGACGCGGCCGTCGTCCATATTCCGCACCCAGCCCGTGACACCGAGGTCCTGTGCGATATAGGTCGCCCTGTACCGGAAGCCAACGGCCTGCACCATGCCGCTGACAATCAGGTGCTTTCTTATATAGCTTTCCATTTTCTTCTTCTCCCGCAGAACATCCGCCGCTCTCTGCGGCGCCTTCTCTGCCTTCTGTGCCGGCTCAAAGCCCTCGAAAATGAACAGATCAAAGTCCGGCTTCGCCCTGTCGAGCTCCTCCTGGCTGCGAATCGTCCACCCCGCTGTCGTCGCGTGGTACAGATCTCTGAGAATCCTGAACCGGATGAGCGACGTGCATTTGCAATTATAGGCGATGAAATCCGGCTTCGTAAGAAAATTCAGGCAGCAGGAGCTCAAGAAGAAGGAGCCGAACGATGCTTTCTTTGACTTAAGCCCCGTAAAGCGGTCAGAGAGCTGGCCCCGGAGCATCTGCGGCCGGTTCTTCCGGAACCAGCGGAGAACGCCCGGATCAAAGGACTCAATGCAGAGCCGCCCCTGATAGGAATCCAGATAAAATGCAACTGCCTCGCAGATTCTGGAAATGTTCTTTCTGTCCTTTATGCGGATCTTGATTTCAAGAACAACAGGAACGCGTCCGCCGATCGTCTCGAGCGCATCGCCGAGCCGCGGGATTGTTTCATTTGTCCCGAACAGGTGAAGCCTGCTCACCTCGGCAAATGAAAGGTCCTCGACGTCGCAGTCAAGGCCCGCCACCCGCTTCAGACAACTGTCGTGGACAACCACCAGCGCCTCATCACTTGTCTCATGAACATCAAGCTCAACGCCGTAGCCCTTCTCTGCGGCGAGTCGGAATGACGCGAGAGAATTCTCCGGCGCCGGGCCCTTATTGTCATGGAAGCCGCGATGGGCTATGTAGACTGTCTCGAAATCCCGCATCCGCTCCGGCCTGCCCCTTCCGGGCCAGACCATAAAGAGCCACAAGAATACGAGGATAAATACTAAGTATGTGATAATCATCAAGGATACTATATCACAGAATGCCGAAAAAGCAATTTCCTCCGTCCGTTTCTGTTCACTCCGCCTGGAAAGGCAAAAAAATAGGTCCTGCATCTGCAGAACCTCTAATCGAATGGACGGTACAGGACTCGAACCTGTGACCTTTCACACGTCAAGCGAATGCTCTCCCAGCTGAGCTAACCGTCCGTATTTCTTGTTTTCGGCGCATCGCCGTCAACAAAAAGGAGTATATCACGGGATGCGCGGTCTGTCTACACCTTTTTTCAAAATTTGACAATATTTGTTTTTCTCCCTCCGAGTCCGGGTGCTGAATAGTTCCGCGCATCCCTTGCGCAACGCTTCTGATATGGAGTATGATAGGTTTTGCTTTTAATATAGTTCAGTGAGTCCTTCGGTGTTCTTGTTTTTATACAATCAAGGCAAATGCACCCCTGCAGACTCCCGAGAACACATCATAAGGAGGGTATACGCATGGAGCTGATTCTCCCGGACAATTACGATCCACACATGACCGTCCGCGAGACGGAGCAGGCGATCAAATTCATCCGCGATCTGTTTCAGAGTGAATTCGGCCGGGAAATGAACCTCGACCGCATCTCCGCCCCGCTGTTTGTGTCCCAGTCCTCCGGTCTCAACGACAACCTGAACGGTGTCGAGCGGCCGGTCGCCTTCGACATCAAGGCTGTGCCGGGCGAGACCTTCGAGGTCGTCCAGTCTCTCGCCAAATGGAAGCGCTGGGCGCTCGGCCATTACGGCTTCAAGCCCGGTGAAGGACTGTACACGAATATGAACGCGATCCGCCGGGATGAGGACCTCGACAATCTTCACTCCTGCTACGTCGACCAGTGGGACTGGGAGCGCGTGATCACGCGTGAGCAGCGCACCCGCGAGTATCTCCACGAGGTCGTCCGCAGAATCTTCAAGGTCATCAAGCACATGGAGCACGAGGTCTGGTACAAGTATCCGGAGGCAGTCTATCATCTGCCCGATGACATTTCATTTGTCACGACAGAGGAGCTCGAGGAGAGATGGCCGGACAAGACGCGCAAGGAGCGCGAGAACCTGATCACAAAGGAGCACGGCGCTGTCTTCATCGAGAAGATCGGCTGGAACCTCGCGGACGGAAAGCCGCATGACGGCCGCGCGCCGGACTACGACGACTGGAACCTGAACGGCGACATCATTTTCTGGTTCGAGCCTCTGCAGATGGCCCTCGAGGTCTCAAGCATGGGCATCCGCGTCGACGCAGAATCGATGGCAAAGCAGCTGGCAGCCGCAAACTGCGAGTACCGCACGGCGCTTCCGTACCACAAGGCTGTCCTCGCTGACAAGCTTCCGCTCACGATCGGCGGCGGCATCGGCCAGTCCCGCCTGTGCATGCTTCTGCTCGGACGCGTGCATGTCGGTGAGGTGCAGGCATCCGTGTGGCCGGACGACGTCCGGGATACGTGCAGGGAGCACAATATTTATCTGCTCTGAGACAGGACACACGGTTCTGATCGATGTCAGCGGGCCGTGAGTTCGCCTAAGTTGTCTGCAGGAAAGAAGGCAGGCACCGTCCGCACTCTCTTTCGGGGAGAGCGCGGCGGCGCCTGCCTTCTTCTGTTGTATTTATGACTTCTCTTTCTCGTACGAGACGATCAGGTCGACGACTCTGTTGTAGGACTGCGTGCCGTCGGAGACGCCTGCCTGCTTCAGATAGGAATTATTGGCCTTTTGCGCTGTCTTTGCCACCTTCCCCCTGTAGGCCTTCCAGAACGCGGTATTGTCGTCGATGTCCGCGTCGACGGACGGCGCGAGCGTCGATGCGACTGCCTTCCAGCGGCTGTAATCTCTCTTGTAGAGCTCATTTCCGCAGTAAATCCAGCCCGAGACCGCGCCGCCGTAGCGTATATCCGCGTCGTCCGACTGCATGCACGCGAGATACGCCACGAAGTTGGCTTCATTTTCCAGAAGGACACCCTTCAGATGCGCGAGCTCGTGGCTCATCGTGAACGGCTTGTTGTAGTCAGGCATGTCGCGGTTGTAATTCGCCTCCATCGTCGGCGCCGTGAACATGCCGGAGAAGTCCATTTTCGACATAAACCAGGAAATGAAGACCGGCTTCGGCTCCGGGTACCAGCCGCCGAGCATCGGATAGGTCTCTCCGAGCTCTGTCATATTGGCGGACACGCGCCGCCCGAGATCAGCCGACGCGACCATATAGCCATCCGAATCCCGCTCCACCTGATCCGCGTACTCATTACACAGGTTCGCAAGCTTCATACAGACCTTCTCAAGGTCGTCGGTCGAGTAGGACCCGTTTCCGAAGCCGTACGTCTCCGCAAAGGTTGTCCGGAAGAAATAGGAATCCTCGCCGGCCTCATAGAGAAAGAAAATGAGACTGGCCAGCGTCACCGCAAAGAGTGCGCCGCGCCCGACATACCGCGCCGTCCCGCGCTTTCTCCCAAGCAGCCTCACAAGGAGGACAATCAGAAATACAGCCACCGCGAGAATTATCGCGTAGATGGCCATTTCTGCAAATGAAAACGGAAAGAGATTAAAAAGCCTTCCGAGTGTATTCACCCAGAAGGCATTCATGTGCGAGGCGTACGCGTCCGCGAATCCCCGCACATGTCTCGATCCGAACCTGAGTACCAGTCCCAGAGCCGCACATACGGCGGGAAATATCAGCTTCTTCACGCGTATTCCTTTCATTCAGAGCTTTATCTGCGATGCTTCTTCTTTCTTCTCCTGCCGCCGGATGCTTTTCCTGATACGTCAACGGTATGCCCCGAGCCGCGGGCCTCCCGGACAGCCGCATCGATCGCCGCGTTCTTCGCCTCGCGCTCTCTGCGCTCTTCTCCGGAATCATGGACAGCCAGATCATCCTTGAAGTCCTGCGCACGCGTATGCCTGTGCGCAGCCGTATTCCGCTTCATCATAAATTCCGGAATATCAGGTCCGGCGGACGTCCGTCTCGGCTCATCGGACGGCGCGCTCGTGTGGCTTCCCGTCAGCTCCGACATATCGTGAGACGCGTAGTAGCTGCCGTTTCCGGCGCTTCTGCTGCCATAGACGTCCTCGCTCTGCGCTGCACCGGCCGTTCCGTACGGCTGATCTGCCGCGGTGCTCCCTGCAGCCGCGAACGCACCGTCGCCCTGATCCGGGCCGTCGTCATCCGAAGCCGAGGTGGCATCCGCATCTTTGGCCGTCTCATCTGCAGAAGCCGTTGTGACCCCCGCATCCTCGGCCACTTCGTCATCCGAGGCCGGCGTGACATCCGCATCTTCGGCCGCCTCGTCGTCCGAAGCCGGCGTAACATCCGCGTCTTCAACTGTCTCGTCATCTGAGACTGGCGTGACGTCTGCGTCTTCGACTATCTCGTCATCCGAAGCCGGCGTGACGTCCGCGTCCTCGACCTCCTCGTCAGCCGGGGTGTCATTCATATTCTCGACTACCTCGTCCTCCGGATATTGATCAGAATCCTGGTCCTCCTCATATGGCTCATCGTCCACACTGAAGTCAAAGACTGCCTCGACTCCGTCAGGTGCCGTGCCGCCTTCATCCTCATCTCCGGTCTCTTCAGCGTCTGTATCCGCCTCATCTGCATCATTCACAACCTCCTCTTCGTCGGCTGTGATATGCTCCTCTGATTCACCGTCCCTTGTTTGAGCGGCAGGCTCCTCCGGGGAAAGCGCCTCAGCGGAGGCGTCGTCTGTCGCATCTGCCCGCTGATCATGTCCATCCTGTGAGTCACCGCTGTCTGCCTTGCCCTGATCTGCGGCATTCTCCTCAGGAGACACCTCGCGCATATCATCTGCTGAAGCATTTTCCTCACCGGCCGTCTCGCGTTCCTTGTCCTTCTCCTTATCGGCCGCAATGCGCTCCTCAACCTTTCTGCCTACATTTCTCAGAAATGAAGGCAGTGCGGTCTCCCCGTGCTTTTTTTCTTCCTTTCCGTGATCGAGCATTCTGGCATAGCGGGCATCCACATCATCCGACTCAAGAACAGCCTCGTCATCTCTGACACCCGGACCGCTCTTTTTGCTGATTTCCTCTTCGAATTCCTCGTCCTCTTCGTCGCCGAAATCATCATCCAGATCGTCCAGATCATCATCCAGGTCGTCATCGTCCAGGTCATCCTCCGGATGATTGTTCACTGCGGCCCTGCGCGAGGTCATGCCGTGAAAAACGCTTCTCTTCTTTTCGGGTTTCTTCTTTTCAGCTTCCTTCTTCTCAGGCTCCTTCTTTTCAGGTTCCTTGTCCTTCTCTTCTTCCTTTTCTTCCTCAGAGTGCGCCTCAGACTTCACTGCCTTCTCCGTGCGCTCACTGCGGCTGCTCTTCACCGCCTCGCTGCCCGGCTTCTGTCCGAAGCTGAAATCATCCTCGTCATCTTCCTCATCGTCGTCCTCGTCATCCTCTGAGGTATCCTCCTCATCGACGCTGAGGAAGGTCCCGATCGTGTGACCGAGCCGGCTGAGGAAGCTCCCGTTCTTCTCCTTCGGCTGTTTTCTCGCAGGCTTTGCCTCCCTGCGTTCTTCGGCAGCCTCTGGTTTGTCTGTCTCCTCCGCCGCGGTTTCACGGACTGTCTCTTCAGCGGCTTCTTCCGGTGAGACAGCGGCCTCCTCCGCAGAGCCCTCATTTTCATCAGACAAAGCAGACTCCGCGCCGGATGGTGTTTCATGTTCCGGGGTATTCACATCAGGCGCATTCTTCTCATCCTTCTCATAGAAGCTGTACGTCCTGCGGCCCTCGGCATCCTTCGGCTCCGCACTATCCTCCGAAGCTTCGTCCTCGTCATCATCGTCGTCATCATCGAAGTCCTCAAACCAGGACTTAAGCCGGCTTCCCACCGACTCTCCGGACTTCTTCCTGTCCTTCTTCTTTTCGCGCCGCTCCTCTCTCTCTTCATCGAGGCTGCGCTTCTGGCTGATCCGCGAGAGCAGGCTCTTCTTTGCGCTCAGGTCATCATCGTCATACTCAGAAGAATCTGCCCCGTCTTCCCCGGACTTCTCTGCGCCGGGAACAAGGCCGTCTATGACGCTCATGTCGAGGACCGGAAGACCGTCTGTATCCGTTTTAGCCTCCGCCTCACGCTTCAGATCAGAGCCGTCCTCCGCGGCGGCTGTCTCCTTCCGGATCGCCTCCTCGGCGTCAGAGGCCTGCCGCGCGACATCCCCTTCTGCCTCAAGAAAGGCGTCGCTGTCCTCGTCTGTCTCCTCATTCTGATCAGAAGCAGACGCATCTGCGGAGGCCTGGTTTTCCTCAGAAGCCTCCGGCTCCTCTCCCGCCTTTGCCGGCTCTGTCACAGAAGATGCCTGCCATGTCTCAGACGCTTCACTCTCTTCAGGTGCATGTGCCGCCTTCTCCGGCTCAGCGCCTGTCTGCTCATTCTCCGAGACGCCGGAGTACTGATTCTCAGACTCATCGGCTGCCTGCTCACTCTCAGAGAAGCCAGAATAACGATTGTCAGGCTCAGTGTCTGTCTGTCCGGCCTCCAAGAAGCCGGAGTAACGCTTGTCAGATCCTGCAGGTGTCTCTTCAGTCTCAGAGAAATTGTCAGCAGCCTCCTCCGCTGCTTCTTCCTGAGGCCCCTGACCCGACGTGTCCCCTGCCGGATATGCCGCATCTGCCTGGAAGGACGGCGATGCAGTATCCGCTGCCTTCAGATTCTCCACTCTGCCGGAAACAGCCTTATTTCCTGCGGCTGTCGCGTGCTCGGCGTACAGTGCGCCTGCCTCCCAGTTCTCGCGCAGGAAATCAGTCTCCATGATCTGCTTTGCGTCGTAGCCGTCGCGGACAAATGCAGAGTCCGTAAACTCATAGCTGTACGGCGTGATCCGGACGACAAAGAGCTTCACCGGCATCGCCGCCAGAGAATCGGCCGTGATCTCCTTCTGCTCAAGGACCGTGAAATATTCGACAGAATCATCCGCAACGAGCTCTGCATTTCCCATGATCTGCAGGCCCCTCACGTCCTCCGTCGACACATACGGATCAAAAATCGCCGCCGAAATCTGTCCGTTGCCGAAAATGCCGCGGAACTTGTTGCCGCCCTCCGTGATGATATACAGCCTGTGCTCAAGGAAAATATACTCGAGCGGCGTGCAGCGCACATAGCCCTCATCCGCCGTCGCGAGGCAGAGCGTATTGTGCTCGATAATAAAGTCATCGATTGCCCGCTCCAGCTGTACCTCCGGCATGACATTGACCGGGGCGCGCATCATCTTTCCGATCTCGTAGCCCGTCCGCGGCGTGTCGCTCTCCGAGGAAATGAAATACCCCGCGATGCCTGCGATTCCGGCCGCCGTCTCCGTGTCCGACACATACTTCGCGTAGCCGATATCCGAGAAGCCGATTCCGACAAATGCAATTCTCTTCTCCGCGAGCACGTCCCTGTGCCCTGTGAGAAATGCTCTCGTCCTGCCTGCGGTGACCGCTCCGTAAAAATTAAAGACAAAGCAGTACCCGTCATAATCTGCAAAGTTCTGCGGTACATCAGAGATCTCCGCGGCGTTGCTGTTGCCGATCAGGCAGCACAGCGTCTGCGCGATTCTCTCCGCAGAGCTCATTTTTCCATCGTACAGCAAAAGCGTTCTGCTCATATCATAACCCCTTTAATCGTAGTCAATATTATCCATGTCCCGGACTCCGCCATCCCCGGAACACCTTATTCCTTCTTGGCGACCGCGCACTCCCGGTCCCCGCTCACTTCCACCGTCACATTACAGAAGCCGGCCTCCGTCAGCTTTTTCTGAAGCTCCCCGCTGTCCGGAATCCGTCTCCCGGAGGAGCTTCCGCGGACCTCCCTCCTGCCCGCGTCTGTTCCGAGCGCAATCAGCACGGTTCCTCCATACTGCAGGACCCTGCGGATCTCCATGAGTCCCCGCTCGGGGTGATGCCAGTACTGATAGGTATCGATCGCGATGACCGTATGCAGGCACTGATCATCAAATGGAAGATGAGACACCGACGCCTTGTAGAATCTCATTTTCCCGGACCTCACGGACGCTATGTTCTTCCGGCGCGATGCGGCAAGCGCCGCCTCGGAAATGTCAACTCCGTAGCATCTGCCTCCGGGATTCTCCCTGCTGATGACGTAAAGGGCATCTCCTCCGCCGCATCCGACGTCCAGGATGTGGTCGTCAGGCTCAATGACCAGCTGGCTGAGCGCCCATTCCGTCAGCCTCCGGGAACGCAGTCTCTCCCTGAAAGTCTGTGAGCATCCGCTGCCTTCCCTGCCTGATCCGAAACCGAACAACCGTCTACCTGCCTTTCTCCATGGGTGCCAGTCTGAGGATATTATACCATTATCAAAGATTTAAGAAAAGAAGCGGTGAGGGCGTAATTCGGGCTCCTCCGAACCACACCCACGCCGCTTCTGATATTACTGACCGCCCCAAAATTCCGGCAAATGCAGTCACTGTCCGGCATTTACCTCCTCATAATTTCCGAGAAATGTAAAGCCGGGGCACTCCTCCTTTAATTTTTCCAGAATCTGCCGCACATGCTTGTCCCTGACCGATGCCTCAATATCGATATAAAATGAAAACTCAAAGTCACGGCCCGGGATCGGCGCGCTCTCCAGCTTGAGCAGGTTGATGCCGGCTCCCGCGAAGAGGTCAAGGACATGCGCGAGCGCCCCCGGCTTATGCTGCAGGTTCAGAATCAGGGAAATGCGGTTCGCACCCGGATAGACGTCCGGCTCCCGCGCAACGACAAGAAAACGCGTGTAATTCCGGTCGCTGTCCGCGATATGCTTCTTCACGATATCAAGCCCGTAGAGCTCCGCACACTCCGGAGCGGAGATGCACGCGATCCCCGGATCATCTGACTCCGAGACAAGGCGCGCAGCGACGGCCGTGTTGAGGCAGGCCTCCTCCTCAACCTTGTCACCGAGCGAATGTAGAAATTCCGAGCACTGCCCGAGGGCCTGCTCATGGGAAATGACCTTCCTGATCATGCCCGGTTTTCCGCCCTTCTTCATCAGAAGAACATGTGTGATTTTCTGCGGCATGGAACGGACGATCGAAACCTCCCGTCTGCCCAAAATCCGGTAGACATTCTTGACCGACCCGTACGTGTTGTTTTCGATCGGCAGCACGCCGAACCGGCACATGCCCTCCGACACAGCCCTTGCGACGGCACCGAAATTCTTAAAATACATGATCCTTCCCTGCGGAAACAAGGCAGTCGCCGCGAGCTGCGAATTCGCGCCGCGCACTCCCTGGCAGGCGATGATCCCGCCGTCCGGGAACACCGTCTCCTCCGGAAGAATCCGGTAACCTTCCGTGAGCACAAGGTCCGCCTGCTCTGCAGGCTCCCCGCCTTCCTTCTTTCTGATCGTATCTCCTGTAATCATCTGATCCTCCGTTTCATCCGGGACATTGCAGCTTTCCCGGCCGCCCATGCATATCCAGCCCACTTCAGCCCTTATCCGGCGCCATTTCTCTTATTTAATGACAACCGGCTTCCGGTCATCGTCGACAACCTCCTTGATCTGGAACAGGTTCTTCGCCAGCCGGTCGAAGACCGCCGGTGTCAGTGACTGCGCGCCGTCGCATTTTGCGTGCGGCGGATCGTTGTGGACCTCAATGATAAGGCCGTCCGCTCCCGCCGCAACTGCCGCGCGGGCCATAGAAGGAACAAGCGCAGATTTTCCCGTCGCGTGAGACGGATCAATAATAACCGGGAGATGCGTCAGTGTCTTTAAGGATGGGATGCACGCAAGGTCCAGCGTGTTCCGCGTGTAGGTCTCAAAGGTGCGGATGCCGCGCTCACAGAGAATGACGTTCGGATTGCCGCCGGCCAGAATATACTCGGCGCTCATCAGAAGGTCCTGATAGCTCGCCGCCATGCCGCGCTTTAAAAGAATCGGCTTTCTTGTCTTGCCGAGTGCCTTGAGAAGAGAAAAGTTCTGCATATTGCGCGCACCGACCTGAAGGATATCAATGTCCTCGAAGAGCGGAAGCTGCGACGCGTCCATAATCTCCGTGCAGATCGGAAGGCCGGTCGCCTCCTTCGCTTTCAGCAGAAGACGGATGCCGTCGATCTGCATGCCCTGGAAGGAATAGGGCGACGTGCGCGGCTTGAAGGCGCCGCCGCGGAGAACGGTTGCGCCCGATGCCTTGACAGCCTTCGCGATGCCGACGATCTGCTCCTCGGACTCAACCGAGCAGGGCCCCGCGATCAGCGTCAGATTTCCGCCGCCGATCGTGACGTCACCGACCTTCACGACCGTGTCATCGGGGTGGAATTTGCGGTTCGCATTTTTGTACGGCTCCTGCACGCGCTTGACGTCCTCGACAATGTCGAGTGACGCGATCAGATCCATATCGAGCGACGAAGTGTCGCCGATCAGTCCCAGAATCGTCTGTCTTGAGCCGACTGTCGGATGCACATCAATATTCTGCTCCTTGAGCCATTTCATCAGGCCGTCTAACTGCTCCTTGTCCGGATTGTCCTTCAGTATTACAATCATTTCTCTTCTCCTCTCCGTCTGTGCGGTCCTGATCCGAAAAAAAGCCCTGCAGTCGATGGACTGCAGGGCTTACATATGTCTCCTCTTCCCCTTTTTCAGTCACACCGACAAGACCTTACCGTGCAAAAGGTAAAGCCTGTAAATGCGAAAAAGAAAAAGTTGAAGAAACGATTCTGTGTCAATGGATGCTCTCCCGCTTTAAATAATATCTAAAACTTATCACCGTCATACTGCATTGTCAAGGCACTCCGCACAACAAAGGCTTGAAATGAAGTTCTTCAAAGTGTACAATCTCCTTGTACTAGATTACTGGAAAGTAGTACGCATATGGAGGAAGCTATGAACAAAGGAGTTAAAATCAGTGTTATCGGTGCAGGAAGAGTAGGATCTGCAGTTGCCCATACAATCGCAGTTCAGTCTCTTGCATCAAAGATTGTCATTGTTGATATCTTCAAGGAGAAGGCGCAGGGCGAGGCGCTTGATATCCGCCAGGGTACATCCGTCCTTGAATTTGCGACAGAGTGCGTCGCCGGCGAGTACGCTGACACAGCGGATTCGGACATCATCATCTTCACACTCGGTGCTGCCCGCAAGCCCGGCCAGTCCCGTCTTGATCTCGCGAAGGGCAACGTCACGATCATCGAGAGTGTAATCCCGCAGATCGCTTCTCTGTCCCCGAACGCGAAGTACGTTATCGTATCGAACCCGGTCGATATCGTCACATACACAATCATGAAGCTTTCCGGCATCCCGGAGAACCAGATCATCGGCACAGGCTGCCTGCTTGATACAGCCCGTCTCAGAGATGAGGTCTCCACATACGCTGGTGTCAGCCCGAAGAACATTCATATGAACGTCTTCGGTGAGCACGGCGCAACAGCGATGATCCCGTGGTCACTCTGCTCCATCTACGGCGAGAACTTCGACAAGTACATTGCAGCTCGTCCGGAGCTCCATATGCCGTCTCACGAGGAGCTTCTCTCCGACGTTCACGGCGCCGGCGGCAGAGTCATCAAGCTGAAGGGCGCGACATTCTATGCCGTATCCATTATTACGGCCTATGTCTGCAGCTGCATCCTTCATGACGCGAAGGCAGTCCTTCCGCTCTCGACCATGATGCACGGCCAGTTCGGACTTGAGGATGTCTGTCTGTCTCTTCCGTGCGTACTCGGCGCGGATGGCATCGAGCGTGTCAACCAGCCGGCTATGAACGACGAGGAGATCGCAGAATTCGTCAAGAGCGGCAACTCCCTTAAGGAGATCACAGCCGGTCTCAACATCTGATCAGCAGATCATAAATAAGCAGCCCGGAGCGGGACGGAAACCGATCAGTCGGTTTCCGTCCCGCTCTATTTTTACGCGAAGCAGCGGAGCAATCCGTCGGGACTTATACACCGTTATACACCCGGCGAAGTCCCGGTCGCAGTACGCAGGCCAATAGCCATGCACACTAGCGACGACAACAGGTATAAGCCTTCTCAAGAACCTTCCGCATGTCCTCCGGCAGCGGCGCGGTGAGCTCGATTCTTTCTCCGGAAAATGGCTGACAGAAGACGGCCTGATACGCGTGAAGCGCTGCACGCCCCAAGTCATTTTGCTCTGCCTGACGTCCATAGATCGGGTCTCCCAGTAGCGGATGGCCGATCCAGCCCATATGCACGCGGATCTGGTGCGTGCGGCCCGTCGCAATCGTAACGCGGACGAGCGCGAACGTATCGAACTGCCGGAGGACCCTGTATCGGGTCAGCGCGAAGTCGCCATCGCAGCGGACGACGCGCTTTATCTTCTCGACATATTCGCGGGAGATCGGGGCACAGATCTCACCCCGCACCTCTCCCTCCGCATCTCTGGCCGCCCTGTGATACGCCTCACGGGCTCCCGGCATCAGCACGGTCTGCCTGTCCTCTTCGCGAAAAATACCCAAAGCGAGTGCAAGGTAAACCTTCTCTCTGATCCCGCTCTCCGCCTGCTCCGTGAGATGTGCGCACGCAGTCCGGCTCTTTCCAAACAGAATCACACCGGACGTGTCCTTGTCGAGCCGGCCGACGCTCCGCACCTCGTGCGGCTCTCCCCGCTTGATATAGTAATCCGCAAGAAAATTCGAGAGCGTGTCCGAGAAATGCCCGTGCGACGGATGAACGACAAGCCCCGCCGGCTTATTCAGGGCGATCACGTCCTCATCCTCGTAGAGAATGGCAAGCTCTCCCGGAACCGGCACGATCTTCCCCGGCTCTCCGTCCACCAGCTTCACGCGGACGACATCGCCGGCCTCAAGCACACGGTTCACCAACGCATCCTCCCCGTTCACCGTGATGCCGTGCTCCGTCCTGTACTTCGCCGCAGCGATGTCATGCGCAACCATGCGGAAGTCATGCCGGATCACATCCCGCACGGCCCTACCCTCGTCCGCCTGTCCCGCTGTATATGTAAGAATCCTGCTCAAATGTCTGCCGTTCCTTTCCACCTGCCGCGATTTTTGCATTTTCATTGAAGTTCGTGTAAGATAATGGTAATCTTTCTGACCATCTCTTGTAAACATATAGGTGTATAAAGAACATGGAAATTTCACAGAGCAATGCTAGAGTATAAGCAGGTTAATAAAGGGTTTTATAGTAAGAAGGGGATTATGAATGAGACTGAAGAACTGGACAATTCAGGATGACACGATCAGCGGCTACATCTATAACAGCAGACGCTATCCTGACGGCACCTATGTGCGGACCTCGCGTATCATCGCGGCAGCTTATGACGGGGAGATGCTGCTCGTGCACACGCAGAATTCCGTGTATGAATGCCATGAATCAGACTACAAGGGTGATCCGGAGAAGCTGCTGGCCTTCATCCGCACAATGGCGGATGATGACGGCGGGACGACTCAGGTCATGTTCCACCACTGAAAATGAAGGATGCCGCCGTCCGGCGGGAAGATTCTCCGTCCGGACTTCATCAGTTATCTGAGGAGCGCCGAATAGTCATAAAAAGAGAGACTGTTTGCTGCAGTCTCTCTTTTTCTATACCTGTATTTTATTTTCGTATCTTATCCGAGAATCGCCTGGTCATTCGAGAATTCCTTGCCGGATACCTTCTCAAACTGGTGAAGGAGGTCCTCCACCGTGAGCGACTTCTTCTTCTCTCCGCGGATATCCAGAATGATCTGGCCCTCGTTCATCATGATCAGACGGTTGCCATGCGCAATCGCATCGCGCATATTGTGCGTGACCATCAGCGTCGTCAGATGGTCTCTCGCGACGATCTTCTCTGTCGTCGAAAGGACCTTTTCCGCCGTCTTCGGGTCGAGCGCCGCCGTGTGCTCATCAAGGAGAAGAATCTTCGGCTTCTGCAGCGTCGCCATGAGAAGCGTGAGCGCCTGTCTCTGTCCGCCGGACAGGAGACCGACCTTTGCGGTCAGCCGGTCCTCGAGACCGAGATCGAGAATCTTGAGCTTCTCCTTGTACTCCATCCGCTCCCTGCCCGTGACGCCCCAGCGGAGCGTGCGCCTCTTGCCGCGTCTGGCTGCAAGCGCCATATTCTCATCGATCTGCATATCTCCGGCCGTACCCGTCATCGGATCCTGAAATACACGCCCGAGATAGACGGCGCGCTTGTGCTCACTGAGACCGGATACGTCCTGTCCATCGATGATGATCGAGCCCGAATCAACCGGCCACACGCCCGCAATCGCGTTCATGATCGTCGACTTGCCGGCTCCATTTCCTCCGATGACCGTGCAGAAATCGCCGTCCTCCAGCGTGAGGCTGACGTCGATCAGCGCGCGCTTCTCATTGATCGTCCCTGCATTAAAGGTCTTGTAAATGTGCTTTAATTCGAGCATCACTCCGCCTCCTTACTCTGCGCCGCCTTTGCCGCCTTCGCGTTGCGCCGTGCAAGTCCGCGGAACGAGTTCTTCCTGTGTTCCCTGTAGTTCGGAACCGCAAGGAACAGCGCGACAACGATTGCCGTCAGAAGCTTCATGTCGTCCGCCGGGAACTTGAGCCAGAGAACCAGTACGTAGACGAAATAATAGACAATGCCGCCGATCACCGTGAATGTCAGCCGTAAAATGAAATTCAGCCTCTTGCCGAGAATTGCCTCCGCAAGCACCTCTCCGATGATGACAGCCGCAAGCCCGATGACGATCGAGCCCTGGCCCATCTTGACGTCTGCAAATCCCTGATACTGGGAGATCATCGCCCCGGAGACAGCGATCATACCGTTGCTGACTGCGAGCGCGACAACCTTCATCAGCCTTGTGTTGATACCCTGTGCGCTCGACATATGCGCATTGATACCAGTCGCGCGGACCGCGCTTCCGATCTCCGTTCCGAGGAACCAGTACAGAATTCCGATGATCGCCGCATCAAAAATGAATGTCAGCGTAATCGTCTGGCCAAGCATCGTAATGTTCGATGTAAACGGCATCTGATGTGTGCCGGCCGGAATGGCCTGATTGGCCTTTCCCATGATATTCAGGTTAATCGAGTACAGGGCGATCTGTGTCAGAATTCCGGCCAGGATGTCCGGAATTCCCATCACCGTGTGAAGAATGCCCGTCACAAGTCCCGCGATAACGCCGCAGACAAATGCAATAAGAAGTGCCGCGAACGGATTCATGCCCCTGAGGATCATCATGGCGCAGACACAGCCGCCGAGCGCAAACGAGCCGTCGCAGGTCATATCCGCGAAGTTCAGGATGCGGAATGTCAGATACACGCCGAGTGCCATAATACCCCAGATCAGGCCCTGTGCCAGGCCTCCCGGCATAGCATTCCAGAGCGCCACAGGACTCAGGGATGAAAAATAAGCTGCAAGCATTGGAAGCCTCCCGTCACTCAGGACTCTGTCGAACTCGCAGAGGAGTCGTCAGATCCGATTGCCGTGTAGCCGTCCGGCATTGTAAAACCGATCGCCTTGGCGTAATCCGCATTGTATTCCTTTGTCGTCGCAGACGCGTACTGAATGGCCATTGTCGACGGGTCCGTACCGTTCTTAAGGATGTCGATCGCCATCTTGCCTGTCTGGTAGCCGAGGTCATAGTAACTGATGGACAGAGTCGCGAGACCGCCGGACTTGCACATGTTCTCCTCGCCGCAGATGATCGGGATCTTGGCCGGCTCTGTGATGTTCCGGACAAGCGTCATATTAGAAGCTGCCGTGTTGTCGGTCGGGATGTACATGACATCGCAGTCAGACACCGCAGACTGAACGACAGACTGGATATCATTGGAATCTGCAAAGGTGTACTCCTGATATGCGATTCCATCATTCTTGAGGTAGCCTTCGATCTTCTGCGCCTGGAACTCGGAGTTCGCCTCCGCGGAGCAGTAGACAATCGCAACCTTCTTTACATTCGGGACAAGCTCCTTGATCATAGCCTCCTGCTGATCGAGCGGAGCCAGATCGGATGTACCGGAGACATTGAGACCCGTTGTTCCGGAGAAATTGTCCATGGAAAGAGCCGTGCCGTAATCTGTGACCGATGTGCCGAGGATCGGAATCGTCGATGTCGCGGATACAGCTGCCTGAAGAGCCGGCGTTGCATTTGCCATAATCAGATCATAGTTATTGGAGACGAAGCCGTTGACGATCGTCGCGCATGTCGTGGAGTCGCCCTGCGCGTTCTGCAGATCGATCTTGACGTTGTCGCCGAATTCCTTCGTCAGGGCGTCCTCAAAGCCCTGTGTCGCGGCATCGAGCGCGTTGTGCTGAACCAGCTGGCAGATACCGATCTTGTAGGTCTTGCCGGATGCGCCGGAAGCTGCCGACGTCGCATTTGCCGATGACGAAGCCGTCGATGAAGAGCTGCCGCATGCCGCAAGTCCGACTGCCATCGCGGCTGAGACAGCCGCTGCCATAAATCTTCTCATTTTCATAAACAAACCCCTCCTTTTTTGCCGGGCGGGCGCGCCCTCGGACCCTCCGTCCGCTCTGACCGCCGCGCAGCTTCGCAAATGCAATGCTTTAAAGTGTACTGCGTTGCTGCATCGACGCATTGGCCCGCTAAAGTAAGCTCTATGATACCGTTTTCCGCCTCCAAAGTCAATAAAGAAAGGGCCCCGGCTGTTGCCGGGACCCTCAGTAATTATAGCTCACACGCATCCGGAGCCGTATGCGTGCGGACTGTAATCCTCAGTATTCAGATAACATAAAACCAGTTCTTGTCCTGGTCGAGCTCCTTCTGGACGGGCTTCTTGCCGTCGTCGAAGTTGACGCGGAGCTCCTGGTTCTTGATGGAGACCTTCGCGCCGGCCGCAACCGAGGACGTGATAAATGCATTTGCGCCGATGACGGCGCCCTTGCCGATGACTGTGTCGCCGCCGAGGATGGATGCGCCGGAGTAGATCGTGACGTTGTCCTCGATGGTCGGATGACGCTTCACTCCCTTAAGGAGCTGGCCCTTTCTTGTGGACAGGGCACCGAGCGTCACGCCCTGATAGACCTTCACGTTGTCGCCGATCAGCGTCGTCTCGCCGATGACGATGCCCGTTCCGTGATCGATGAAGAAATATTTGCCGATCGTCGCGCCGGGGTTGATGTCGATTCCGGTCAGGGAGTGCGCGTACTCCGTCATAATTCGCGGAAGCATCGGCACCTTCATCAAAACGAGCTCATGCGCGATGCGGTAGACCATAATCGCGTAGAAGCCCGGGTACGAGAAAATGATCTCGTCCTTGTTGTAGGCCGCCGGATCTCCGTCAAACTCCGCCTGCAGGTCCGTCTCAATAAATGCGCGGATCGCGGGAATTCTCTCAAGAAATGCCATTGAGATGTCCTGGGCCCTGCGCGCGACCTGATCGCAGTCCGTATTCTCAAAGTCCGGGCTGTAGCGGAGCGCGATGTTCACCTGCTTCGTGAGGTTGAAGAGAACATCCTCAACGATCGTGCTCGTGCTGTTCTCCACCGTATAGTAGCGGTACTCCTTGGATTTGAAAAATCCAGGGAAGATAATCCTCTGCAGCTTTTTCAGGATATCAACGACCGCGTCCTTGTCGGGACAGTTGAACGCGTTGGTTTTGTCAATGTAGCGGCCCTTTCCGTAGTCCTCAACGATTTTTTCGGTCAGTTCCCTGATGTGCTGTTCCATATTTTCCATGGTCAGATCCTCATTCCTTGCCATACGGCAGATACTTTCTGTGCAGACTTATCGGCAGCCGGAAAATGCACGGCATGTCGATATACCGACAGTATACCAGAAATCCGACTTAAATGATACAGTTTTTCAGTGTATAAGTCCCGGTCGCAGTGCACAGGACGCGGCGTGCTTGCACGCCTGCGGACATGGGCACTAGCGACGACAACAGGTATGAGCAAGGAATGACGCGTAAGCGGCATGAGATTGCGAATGCCTGTAGGATTACGGGAGCTGCGAAGCAGCGGAGCAATCCGTCGGGACTTATACGCTTGCTTGGCACAGTCCCGGTCGCAGTGCACAGGACGCGGCGTGCTCGCACGCCGGCGGATCTGGGCACTAGCGACGACAACAGGTATGAGCAAGGAATGACGCGTAAGCGGCATGAGATTGCGAATGCCTGTAGGATTGCGGGAGCTGCGAAGCAGCGGAGCAATCCGTCGGGACTTATACGCCTGACAAAGTCCCGGTCGCAGTGCACAGGACTTTACAGCGAATCGATGTACGCGCAGGCAGCTGTCGCGGCGACAGCTCCGTCCGAGGCGGCTGTCGTGAGCTGGCGGAGCGTCTTGGTCCGGCAGTCGCCGGCCGTGAAGATGCCCGGCTGCTTTGTCGCGCAGGACTCGCCGGCGCTGATATAGCCCTTCGGGTCGAGGTCAACTACATTTGCGAACGGCTGGTTGTCGGGCTCCTGTCCGATCGCGACGAAGAGCGCGGACACCGGAAGGACGCGCTTTTCGCCCGTCAGCTTGTCCGTCACCTCGACGCCCTCGACATTCTGGTCACCGAGAACAGCCGTCACATTCGCGTTCAGCACGAACTCGACATTCTTCTTGCCCTTCAGCTTCTCAACATCCGCCGCCACGCCGCGGAATGCGTCTCTCCTGTGGATCAGATAGACCTTCGAGCACAGGTCCGCGAGATACGCCGCGTCGCCGAGGGCCGTGCTGCCGCCGCCCGCAACCGCGACGTCCTTGCCCTTGAAGAACATGCCGTCGCAGGTCGCACAGTAGGAGATGCCGTGTCCTGTCAGCTCCTCCTCTCGCGCGATGCCAAGCTTCCGATTCTTCGCGCCGGTCGCGAGAATGACCGCCTTGCATTCATACGAGCTGCCGGATGCCGTGCGGACAACCTTGTGGTCTCCTTCATTTTCAATCGCAGTCGCCGTCTCATAGACAAGCTCCGCGCCGAAGGCTGTCGCCTGGTCGTAGAGACCCTGCGCGAAGTCAAAGCCGGACACATGGCTGATGCCCGGGTAATTCTCGATGTCCGGCGTATTGACGATCTGGCCGCCGTACATCTGCGACTCAATGAGAAGCACGCTCTTGCCCGCGCGAAGAGCATAAATTGCCGCTGTGAGGCCGGCCGTCCCGGCTCCGATAATCACAATGTCCTTCATAATCTGTCTCCCTTCAGTTCCGGATAAAAAGATCCCCCGGTGCGGAGCCGCCTGACTTCGCATCGGGGTCCTTCATTTGTCATTTCATTTGATCATCGCAAGAAGCTTGTCCTTCGGAACCATGCCGACGGAGCGGTTGACTTCCTGACCGTCCTTGAAAATGAGGACTGTCGGGATCGCCTGTACGCCGTACTTCGACGCGATGTCCGGCTCGTCATCGACGTTGACCTTAAAGACCTTGATGTCAGGGTTCTCATTTGCGATCTGAGCGATAATCGGGCTCAGCATTCTGCACGGACCGCACCAGGATGCCCAGAGGTCCACAATCGCCGTGCCCTTGGACTGAAGAACTGCCTTGTCAAAATTTTCTGTTGTCACATTAATCGGATCTGCCATAATTGTATCCTCCTTAGTCGTTCATGTTCATTGTCCGGTCAGTCTATCTGGCCCAGAATCTTGTAGAGCAGCCGGTACAGCTGCTTTCCTTCGTCCGGCGTCAGGTTCACACATTTTCCCATCTTCGCCGGAACGCCAACTGCCCGTTCTCTCAGCTTCATGCCCTCTTCGGTGACATGCACCACGAGGTTCCGTTCATCCTCCTTCGAGCGCTGCCGGGTGATGAAGCCCTTTGCCTCCAGCTTCTTAAGAAGCGGCGTCAGCGTGCCCGAGTCGAGATACAGCCTCTTCCCGAGGGTCTTTACATTTGTCTCCCGCTCATCCCAGAGAATCATCATCGTGATGTACTGGGTATACGTGAGGTCCAGCTCGTCGAGGTACGGCTTGTAGCGCCGCACAACCTCCTTCGAACAGGCATAGAGCGGAAAACAGAGCTGATTCTCAATTTTCAGGCAGTCATACCTTGCATTATCTGTTTCAGCCATATTCTCCTTTCTGCAAATGCACTCACCTCCGGGTGTTGTCTGATTAAATTGCTTACAATCTTCTTATATCACCCGCCCCAGCCTTTGTCAAGCGTTCAATTTGATTTTGTGCAATTTTTATGAGCGCTATATCAAGCCCTGCGCGCATCAGACACGGAAGCGCTCCCGGATGACGCGTGAACGACAAAAAAGGCGCATGAAAAACTCTCGTTCTTCATGCGCCTTTTTTGCATAGCAGCTTATTTCTTTCTGCCAAGCAGCATATTGAGTGTCGCAATATCATCTGCTGTCAGCTTAATGTTCGCCGTCTTCTTTTCACCGCCCGGCGCCGTGACGCTCAGCTCGACGACTGCGCCCTCCACCGCGCTGCTCTCACATGACTTGAGAAACGGAATGAACTTCGGATGCTGCTGCCTGAAGGTCTGATAGCGTCCCTTCATTTTCATGAGATTCATCGGATTGAATGCCATATCAATTCTCCTTTCCTGACTGATGCGGATACCTCCTGTCCGCTGTTACGGACATTATAGTTCCTTCAGCCTGGAAAGTCCCGAGACAATATCTCACAATTGTACAGACGCCGCAAGCGAAGTTACTGTTCACACGCCATCCAAAGTCGCATGCGGTCGCGAATATCAGGGCGGTATCGGGCAGACTCCGTCCTCCTCAGCTTCCCTTCGCCGCTGATACAGCGGCGAAGGGTGATCTTCGGACTCCTCCGTATAACGCCCTCACCGCTCCTGATATCGCTGACCGTTCACCGAGGTCTGGTGGCGTGTGAACTGTAACGAAACGAATCAGATAAATGCCGCGATATCAATGTTCTCGCCCTTCAGACCGATGGCCGCCCCGCTCTTTGCCTCCGCGGATTCCGGATGCGCGAGCAGCCACTTGTTCGTCGCCGTGAGGTACTTGTCCTCAGCAGACTTTCCGCCCATCTCCGGCTTTCCGACATTAGTTCCCTTCGGGAGGGCCACCATGACCTTGAAGCCCTTTGATGCGTCCGCATGGCACGGCGCATAGTGAAGTGTCGTCGCATAGACCTCGACGAGGACACCCGCCGGAACGCGGAACGCCTTCACCTTCGCTGTATCGAGCATGCCGTCCTCGATCTCGCTCTCCTTCGCGAGCAGCAGAATGAAGTCCTCTGTGCCGAGGTTGAACTCGCTGTTTCTGTGGTACTCCAGGCAGTTCAGCTTCGTGTTGTGGCCGTTGCACCAGCCGAACTCAGTCGGAAGGCCGCCGAACAGTGTCGGCGCAAGCGCCTTTGCCGCCTCGAGGCTCTGAAGGGCCGGCTCCTCGGCGACATAATCTGTCGCCTCGGGGAGCGGAGTCTTTTCATTTAACGCGTCGATCAGAGGCTGCACGTCGCAGCCGCTGATAACGCGGCCGTACTCTCTGAATTCCGGATCCTGTACGCTGTAAATCTTCATGGCACTCACCTCACGCGAACGGATTCTCGTCCGGATAGCGGTCTCCTGCCGGATGGTTGTAGCCGATCTCCTCCGGAGCGACACCGATGTACTTCAGCGCATCATAGAGCGACTTGCCATACTTGCCGAACATGACGGCGCCGTGATGCGGATAGTTCTTTCCGATCAGCTCGTAGCGATAGAAGCGGCCCATTTCCTTGATTGCGAAGACGCCGATCGAACCGAAGGACCTTGTCGCAACCGGAAGGACCTCGCCCTCTGCCGCATATGCGCGGAGCTTTGCGTCAGCCGTGGACTGCAGTCTGTAGAATGTGATGTCGCCCGGCTTGATGTCGCCTTCCATTGTGCCGTCGCACCACTCCTGCGGATGCGTATTGGCCATGATCTTCTGATAGCCGATGTGCGGCTGAACGAGCTTTGCGCTGCATGTATTGCCGCAGTGGAAGCCCATGAAGGTATCTGTAAACTTGTAGTCGAACTTGCCCTCGATGCTCTCCTTGTACATATCCTTCGGGACGGAGTTGTTGATGTCGAGGAGAGTGACCGGCTGCTCGCTGATGCAGAGGCCGATGTACTCGGACAGTGTGCCGTAGATATCAACCTCGCAGGATACCGGGATGCCGCGGCCTGTCAGACGGCTGTTGACATAGCACGGAACGAAGTTGAACATATCCTCAAATGCAGGCCAGCACTTTGTCGTGAGCGCGACATACTTGCGGTAGCCCTTATTTGCCTCGACCCAGTCGACCAGCGTCGCCTCATAGGCCGCGAACTTCTGCAGCATATCCGCCTGCTTCTCTGTCGGCTCTGTGATGTTCAGCTCCTTCATCATGTCAGCCTTGATGTCAGCGATTTCCTTGTTCTGCTTTTCGACAACGGCTGCGTCAAGATGGTACTTCTCCGGGCAGTAATGCTTCTCATATGCCTCGAAGAGGTCAAGCTCCGACTCCTCCTCGATCTCGACATTCAGGTTGTAGAGCTGCTTGATCGGCGCGTTGCAGGCAAGGAAGTTTGCCGGGCGCGGACCGAAGGAAATGATCTTCAGATGATCAAGGCCTTCCTTGACTCTTGCGATCGGCAGGAAGTCATGGATCATGTCCGCGATATCATCCGCGTCGCCGACCGGATATTCCGGGATGTAGGCATTGACATTGCGGAGTGCGAGGTTGTAGCTTGCGTTCAGCATGCCGCAGTACGCATCGCCGCGTCCCTGGACGCCGAGCGTATTCTGAGATTCCTCGGCTGCCGCGCAAAACATCTTCGGGCCGTCGAAGTGCTTTGCAAGAAGAGTCTCGGAGATTTCCGGGCCGAAATTGCCGAGATAGACGCAGAGCGCGTTGCAGCCGTTCTTCTTGATGTCCTCGAGTGCGTTGACCATGTCAATTTCGCTCTCGACGATCGTGATCGGACACTCATAAATGTCGTTTGCGTCGTATTTCTTTGCGTAGGCTTCAGCAACGGCCTTTCTTCTGTTGACGGCAAGCGGTGCCGGGAAGCAGTCACGGGATACAGCCACAAGGCCAACTTTGATCTTCGGAATGTTGTTCATATCTTATTCGTCCTTTCCTTAATTTAATTTGTATCTGTTCAGCGTCCCTCAGGAGGTTAAGAAAAATGAAGAAAGAGCCTGCTCGCCCGAAATCTTTTTCCCTTCTCCCTGATTGCTGAATAGTTACTGTTCGTCTGAATCATTACTTCTATACGATTTCATTGTACAGCCGGTTCCGGCGCTTCATGTGCCGGAATTCGTCACAGCGTATCCGAAACCAGCGAATCGGTACCGGCCGTCCCAGCCAGGTCTCACAGGCCGGAAACAACGTTATTCCGGTAGCTTCGAATGGATAATATCCTCCAGCCAGGTCTCACAGCGTCGGGAACAGCGGCTTCAGCGCCGGATACAGGCTGTGGAAGACCTTGTACTTCTCCTCATAGCGCGCTGTCAGCTCCGGATCGGGCTCGACAGTATCCGTCACGCGGACGAGCTTGTCCGTCGCGTCCTTCACGCTTGCGAATTCTCCGCAGGCGACCGCCGCGAGAATCGCTCCGCCGTAGCCCGGGCCCTGCTCCGTCTCAGGGATCGTGAGCGTGATGCCGAGCACGTTGGCGAAGATCTTCTTCCAGAGCGGGCTCTTCGCGCCGCCTCCGCAGATCATGGACTTCTCCACATGGATGCCGAGCTTCTTTGCGGCCTCGAGGCTGTCGCGAATGCCAAATGCAACGCCCTCGAGCACAGCCTGCGTCATGTCCTCTCTCGTGGAGTCCATCGTAAGGCCGATAAAGCATCCTCTCGCCGACGCGTCGTTGTGCGGCGCGCGCTCGCCCATGAGATACGGCAGGAAGTAAATGTGGTTTCTGCCGAGCATGTCATCGCTGATGCCGGCCTGCTCCTTCGGATAATCCTTCGTGCGGATGATCTCGTCCATCCACCATTTGTTGCAGGACGCAGCCGAGAGCATGCAGCCCATGAGATGGAAGCCGCCGTCCGCGTGCGCAAACGCGTGCAGTGCATTTCCCGAATCGACGCGGAATTTGTCTCCTCCGGAAATGAAGATCGTCCCTGATGTGCCGAGCGAGATATTGCATCCGCCCGCACCGACGACGCCGGTTCCGACCGCAGCCGCCGCGTTGTCTCCCGCTCCGGCGACAAGCTTCACCGTCTTCGGAAGGCCGAGGAGCTTTGCGTACTCCGGCTTCAGCGTGCCGACCGTCTCGTAGGACTCATAGAGCTTCGGCATCATATCCTCGCGGATGCCGCAGATCTCAAGCATCTCCCTGCTCCAGCACTTGTTCTTCACGTCGAGGAGCAGCATGCCGGACGCATCGGAATAATCCGTGCAGTTCGTGCCCGTCAGCATATAGTTGATGTAGTCCTTCGGGAGCATGATCTTGTCGATCCTTGCGAACAGGTCCGGCTCATGCTTCTTCATCCAGAGGATCTTCGGGGCCGTAAATCCGGTAAATGCGATGTTGCCGGTCTGCTCCGTCAGCTTCTCCCTGCCGATCACGTTATTCAGGTAATCGGTCTCCTCCTGCGTCCGTCCGTCGTTCCAGAGAATCGCCGGGCGGAGAACATGATCGTCCTTGTCGAGCACGACGAGGCCGTGCATCTGGCCGCCGGCGCCGATGCCCGCGATCTGTGATTTGTCCTCATTTGCCGTGAGCTCCCCTATACCCTTGAGGACGGCCTTCAGCCAGTCCTCCGGGTTCTGCTCCGACCAGCCCGGATGCGGAAATGAAATCGGATATTCCTCGGAAACAATGTTCCGGATCGCGCCCTTCTCGTCCATGAGAAGAAGCTTGACAGCTGATGTGCCGAGATCGACACCAATGTAAAGCATATGCCACCTCCCCGGAGGTGATCCCGCCTCAGTTCACAGAGACCGGGTAATCGCCCTCCATTGTATAGTATCCTGTATCTACCAGTTCCTTCTGGATGTTTTTCGCTGTGATGCTGACCGGAGTCAGAATCAGCGAGGGAACCGTCATGGTCCCGTTGTTGTACGTCTCGTCGTCATACGCGCAGTCAAACGACCAGCCCGCGCCGTCCACGAGGCTCTTGTCCGGAGTCTTCCCGCTTACGAGCCAGCTCCCGGCCTCTGCCGCCGCTGCCGCCTCGTTGCCGAAGGCCTTGAATACGGTCATCGCCTGCTTTCCGTCCACAATCTTTGCGAGATTCGCGTCGTCCGCGTCCTGCCCCGTGACAATCACATCGCCGTCGTAGTCCGCGTCGAGCGCCTTCATAACGCCGAGCGCGATCGTATCGTCCGCGCAGATAACCGCGTCGAGCTTCGTGCCGTCGGAGTAGTACGTCTTCAGGATCGTCTCCATGCGTTTCTCCGCGGCGGCCTCACTCCAGTCCTCCGTGTCGGTTGCCGTCAGCGTCGTCTTGCCGGAGGAGACAATAACCTTCTTCGAGTAGATCGCGTCGATGAATTCATCGTACGCGCCCCGGAACAAATAAAAGCTGTTCCGGTCGTTCTCGTCGCCGCTGAAGAACTCGATGTGGAACGTATCATCCGACGATTTGTCGATGCCGAGCTGATCGATGACGTACTCCGCCTGCATCTCTCCGATCTTGTAATTGTCAAATGTCACGAAGCAGCCGATATCGCTCGTATTCTCGATCAGCCGGTCATAGTCAATGACCGGTATCCCGGCGGCCTTCGCCTCTGCGAGCACATCGGACAGCGCGGAGGAGTCGACCGGCGTGATGACGAGAAGATCGACCTTCGCGGCGATCATCGCCCGGATCTGGGACACCTGCGAGGCCGCGTCATTTTCTGCGAACTGAACCTCGGTCTCCGCGCCCTTCGCCTTGAAGCGCTCCGTGAGCGCAGCCGCATCCTTCAGCCATCTCGTCTGCTCCTTGGACGGCAATGCGATGCCGACCTTTTTTCCCTCCATCGTCACCGGCGCGCTCTCCGCGGACTCCGTGTCGGAATCCGTCTCCGTCTCTGTCCCGCTCTCCACAGATGAAGCTGCGGATTCGCTTTCGGACAGGACACTCTCCGTCTCAAAATCCCCGTCGCCGCCGCCGTATTCGATGCCGCTCTGTCCGCACGCAGACAGCATAAAAGCCATGGTTCCCGCCAGTGCCAGCGCAGCTATTTTCTTTCCATGCATCGCTGCATCCTTTCCGGATTTTCTCCTTCAGAATCCCGGCAGGGGCCTTTTATAAAGCTATTTTATAAATCTTCTTTATAATATTCCCTGCCGCCTGTTCCGTCAATCCATCCATCAGAAAAAAGTAATTTCTGTAGGCTTTCACAAAATTCCCGCCCGGAATTTATCCATTATTCCAGTCTCTCAGATGCTGTCGATAAAGGCCTCCGTAAAATGCCACGCGACGCCCATCATTCCCGCCCGAAGCGGATACTTTCCGAGTCGTATATAATCTGCATTTTTGTCAAATGCACTTCTCGCGAGCGTCAGCTTCTTCAGATGGTCCATATACGGTCCCAGATACCGTGAGACAAAGCCGCCGAGAATCACATCACAGTCAAACGCCATCCTGAGGTTATTGATCCCGAGCGACAGATGCTGCAGGACGTCCTCCCACAGCTCCGCGTACTCTGCATTTCCCTTCTCGAGACCATCGAAGAACTCCTCCGCAGTGATTCCGAGATCGCGCGTAAACCGCAGGGCGCTGCAGTAGGATTCAAGGCACCCCTTCTTCCCGCAGTTGCACGGACGGCCGTCCGGCACAATGCAGATGTGCCCGAATTCGGCAGACCTTCTGCTCGTTCCGACATACTGCTTTCCGTCAATATAGATCGCGCCCCCGATGCCGTTCTCAAGAAAGAGATAAATGAAGTCCTTGTCCCGCTCCTCCGGGCTGAGGCCCAGCCACTCGGCCGCACCGGCGCTCGTGCTGTCATTTTCAATAAAGGTCGGATAGGGAATCGCGTCGCGGATATCCTTCAGGCTGATGTTCTTCATTTTCAGCGTCGGTGAGAACATGATCCGGTCCTTCTTCCTGTCGATCACGCCCGGAACGGTGATGCCGACTCCGAGCACGCGCTCCCGGTCGAGATTGTTCTCCGTGAGAAAGGTCTCGAGCTCCTCCGCGATCTGCGTTCCGATCCCGAGACTGTCAGTCGTCAGCGTGTTGACCCGGCGGTACGCCATCTCATTTTGCAGAAGGTCGCACGCCAGAATCCGGATGTGATTTGCGGTCACTGCAATTCCGATCGAATACCGGAGGTTCCGGTTGACCGTATAGCCAACCGCCGGCCGTCCGCCCGTCGACTTCTGGACCTCCCCGGGCCGGATCAGGTCCGCCTCCAGAAGCTCCGCAATATTCTGGTGGACAGTGGGCAGCGAATATCTGGTCGCGGCCGCAATCTGCTGCTTGCTGACGGGCTTCTCCGAGTTGTAAATAAATCGGTACATCTTGTTGCGTGTCATCCGCCTTCGCTCTGTCATCGTCGTCATCATCCCCTCCTGGCTTTCCCTGATCTGCCAGCACTTTTATAAAACTACCTAATAATCAATATAGACAAATGAAATCCTGCTGTCAACACGATGCTGTGCATCTTGCACAAGAGGTTCTTCAATTGTTACTGTCATGGCCTCAAACTCAGAACGCTTCGCGTTCCTCGCTGCGGGCGTACAGAATCATTACAAAAAGCCGCCCCTGCAGGGTATGCAGAAGCGGCTCTTGTCAGTGTACGGTATTGATTTTTAATAGGCGAGGACCTCGCAGCCCTTGTCCGTGACCAGGACCTGGACCTCCCACTGCGCAGACGGCTTTCCGTCCTCTGTGTAGATTGTCCAGCCATTGTCCTCGTCCTCATAGATGTCGTCCGAGCCCATGTTGACCATCGGCTCAATCGTGAAGCACATGCCCGGGACCATCAGCATCTCTGTGCCCGGCTCGGACACATAGCTGACCCACGGGTCCTCATGGAACTCGAGGCCGCAGCCGTGGCCGCCGATCTGGCGGACGACAGAGTATCCGTTCTCCACCGCATGCTGATGCACCGCGTGGCCCATGTCACCGAGGAAGGTCCACGGAATGACATGCTTGATGCCGATCTCGACGCACTCCTTCGTCACATCGACGAGCTTCTTATTTTCAGGAGACACATTGCCAATGCAGAACATGCGGGACGAGTCTGAGAAATAGCCCTTGTAGATCGTGGACACATCGACATTGATGATGTCCCCGTCCTTCAGAATGCGGTCCGGCGACGGAATGCCGTGGCAGACCTCCTCGTTGATCGAGGTGCACACGCTCTTCGGGAAGCCCTCGTAGTGGAGCGGTGCCGGGATTGCGCCGGCTGACTTCGTGACATCGTAGACGATCTGATCGATCTCCTCCGTGCTCATGCCCACCTTGATCTGGTCGCTGACGGCGTCGAGGACCTTGATATTGATCTTCGCGCTTGCCTTGATTCCCTCGATATCGAGCGGAGTCTTGATCAGCTTTCTGGACGGAACGACGGCGCCCTTCATTTCGAAGGAACGGATCTTCTCGTCAAATGCCTCGTGGCAGTGCTTATATTTCTTGCCGCTTCCGCACCAGCACGGTGCATTGCGGTCAATCTTGGGATTTGTGAACTTCATTTTATTTTCCTTTCTGATGCTCTCTGTGCTTAAGTATCGTTTTTCCCGGTGCAAAAGTCAAGGGATTATGATTGTCTGGAAAATGAATTACGTGTATAATATGGTTGTTGTTTTTTGCCGCATGGCCTTCATGCGGTTTTCTTATAGGTTCATAGAGGATTACTTATGACAAGAGAAGAACGAATAAAGCAGCTGCACCGTCACATCGCGACCGCAGCTGTCACGGCAGGCGCAGTCGTTGTTCTGGTCGCTGTCGGTGCCGTCCGCGGTTATTCGATTCCGGGGATATCCGACAAAGGCAGCACAGCATCCGTCTCGCAGGAAACGGCTGCAGAGGAAAACGGGACTGCCGCCTCACAGACAGATAATCAGATTTCAGCGCTGACAAGCAGCACAGTGTCCGCGGAGACTTCTTCGTCAAGCGGCACAGCGTCCGCCTCCGTCTCGGAGAGCAAGGCGGCCGCTATTGCAAATGCAGTCAATCCGACCACTGTGCAGGAAGAGATGAAGAACACAGACGGGTCTCTCGATCCTTCTAATTATGAGAGCCATCTCGCAAAGGCAGTCTCCGACCCGGCGGATTTCTGGTCCGGAGCGCCGCTCATCGATGTACAGATGCTCGACATCAATCCGTACTCAAGACCGGGCGGTCAGATGTACCGGGTCGATGATATCGTTGTCCACTCGACGGACTCACCGAATGCGCCCGCGCAGAACATTCGCGACTACTTCGAGAGTCTTACAGACGGAAGCCGCTCCGCGAGCAGCCATTTTATTGTAGGCCTTGACGGTGAGATCATTCAGTGCATCCCGATCTACGAGAAGTCCTACGCGACAAAATGGCGCAACTATGACACAGTCTCCATCGAGATGTGCCCGACCGATTCAGACGGTCATATCAATGACGCGACCTATCAGTCGACAGTCCAGCTCGTCGCGTGGCTCCAGAACGCACTCGGTCTCTCATCAAGTCATGTGATCCGCCACTACGACGCGACCGGAAAGGTCTGCCCGCGGTACTTCGCGAACAACCCGGACGCATGGACGCAGATGGTCACCGACATCGGAACTGAATGGAACACGATCTCGGCCAACAGTGGCAGAGTATCCTGACAATTAAAAACAGGAAGGAAACAACATATGTCTGGCAAAGATGTTCATGAAAAGCTGGACACACTCCGGAATATTTTAAAAGGCTATGGCTCAGTTGCCGTAGCCTTTTCCGGCGGTGTGGATTCTACATTTTTATTAAAGGTTGCCCATGACACGCTCGGCGACAGGGCAATCGCCGTCACGGCGCGGTCAGCGTCATTTCCCGCAAGAGAGCTTCATGAGGCGGAGGAATTCTGCCAAAAGGAGGGGATCCGCCAGCTCATCGAGGATTCCGAGGAGCTTCAGATCGATGGCTTCTCACACAACCCGGTCAACCGCTGCTACCTGTGCAAGCATGAGCTCTTCTCGAAAATGAAGACCATGGCGGAGCAGAATGGCATGGCCGCTATTGCAGAGGGCTCAAACATGGATGACAACGGCGATTACCGCCCCGGCCTCATCGCCGTCGCGGAGCTCGGCGTAAAGAGCCCCCTGCGCGAGGCGAAGCTTTACAAGGACGAGATCCGTGAGCTCTCGAAGGAGCTCGGCCTCCCGACCTGGAACAAGCAGAGCTTCGCGTGTCTCTCCTCCCGCTTCCCGTACGGAGAGGAAATCACCATCGAAAGGCTCGGCATGGTCGATCGGGCAGAGCAGCTGCTCCTCGATCTCGGCTTCCACCAGGTGCGCGTCCGCATCCACGAGGGCACGCTCGCAAGAATCGAGGTCCTGCCGGAGGAGTTACCCGCCGTGCTTGCGCATCGGGAAGAAATCGTGAAGAAATTGAGGAGCTTCGGGTTCCTCTACGTGTCCCTCGACCTCGCGGGGTATAAAACGGGGAGTATGAATATTGCTATAGCTGGCGCCCTTGATACATAAGGGCAGCTGTAACGTGGGAGGGCACCAGCCAATGCTTGGACCCTCAGGACCTAAAGCAGAGGTAACTTCCAAGGGTACAAGCCCTTGGCTTGGGTCCTCAGGACCTTAAGCAGAGGTAATTTACAAGGACACAAGCCGCCGACTCCAACCTTCAAAAAAGGGATCCGGCCATTGGCCGGATCCCTTTTTTATATCGTGTCAGATAAGACTCAAGCCTTATCCTTGGAACCGAAAACGTTGATCTTGTAGTTGACCATGTCAACAATTGCCTGAGCGCCCGGAGCGAGGAGCTTGCGCGGGTCAAATCCCTTGCCCTGCTTATCCTTGCCAGCCTCGATGTACTCGCGTGTAGCCTTTGCGAATGCGATCTGGCACTCTGTGTTGACGTTGACCTTGGAGACGCCGAGGCCGATAGCCTTCTGAACCATCTCATCCGGGATACCGGAACCACCGTGAAGAACGAGCGGCATGTTGCCGACAGCCTTCTTGATGTTCTCAAGGACGTCGAAACGAAGTCCCGGCCAGTTAGCCGGATATACGCCGTGGATATTGCCGATGCCTGCAGCGAGGAAATCTACGCCGAGATCAGCGATCTTTGCGCACTCTTCCGGATCAGCGCACTCGCCCATGCCGACAACGCCATCCTCTTCGCCGCCGATAGCGCCGACCTCTGCCTCGATGGACATGCCCTTCTCATGAGCCTTGGCAACGAGCTCCTTTGTCTTAGCGATGTTCTCCTCGATCGGAAGAGCGGAGCCGTCGAACATGATGGATGTGAAGCCAGCGTCGATGCACTTGTAGCAGCCATCATATGTGCCGTGATCCAGATGCAGAGCAACCGGAACTGTGATATTCTGTGACTCGATAATATCTCTGACCATGTCAGCAACAGTCTTGAAGCCGCACATGTACTTGCCTGCGCCCTCGGAAACCTGAACGATAACCGGAGCATTGGACTCCTGAGCAGCCTTGAGAACTGACTTTGTCCACTCAAGGTTATTCAGGTTGAATGCGCCGATCGCATACCCATTGGCTCTAGCAGCTGTAACCATATCTTTTGCGGAAACTAACATGTATGAATCCTCCTTTAATATCTGCCCTCTGTGTAAACATCGGGAATATGCTACTGGAATCATTATACATAAATCGCCCAAAAAATAAAAGAGGAATTCCTTTAGATTAGATATTTTGTCCATCAGGCGCCGTCACGGGAGATATTTCTTCCGAACAGATTCCCCCTTCCGCCCGCCAAACTGCTATAATGATCCCGTGACACACAAAGGAGAAAAAATTGAAAATCTACAGAATATTTGTCATTAACCCGGGCTCTACATCCACGAAGCTGTCCCTCCACGAAAATGAGGACATGCTCTTTTCGACCGATGTCTTCCACGACTCGGCGATGCTCCGTACATTTCCGACGATCAATGACCAGCTGGACTACCGCATGGACGTTCTTCACCAGTTTCTCAAGGAGAACAGCATCGACCTCACCGGCATCGATGCCGTCGTCGGCCGCGGAGGCGGCTGTGTCTCCGTTCCCGGCGGCACCTACGAGATCAATCAGCAGCTGATCGAGGACACGCGCGCGGCAAAGGGCGGCCTCTACCACGCGTCGATGCTCGGCGTACAGATGGCAGAGCGCGTCCACGAGCGCTATGGCGGCCGCATGTTCATGGTCGACCCGCCGGTCGTCGACGAGCTGCAGGACGTCGCCAGGATCACCGGCGTAAAGGGCATTTACCGGACAGCAGTCTCACACGCGCTGAACCTCAAGGCGACGGCACGCCACCACGCGAAGGTCATGGGACGCCGGTATGAGGACCTGAATATGATCGTCTGCCACATCGACGGCGGCATCTCTGTCACCGCCCACTGTCACGGGAAAATGATCGACGCGAACGACGCGGGCGGCGGCGAGGGACCGTTCACGCCAACCCGCATGGGCTCGATGGCCGTAACCGACGTCCGCCGCTACCTCTGGTCGAAGAGTGAGGATGAAATCCGCGATCTCTGCAGCCAGGCGGGCGGTCTCTCGAGCTGGTTCGGCACCTCAAGCTCCGACAAGGTCCACGCGCTCGTCGATGCGGGGGACCCGCGCGCGACGCTCATCTGGAACGCGATGATCTATCAGGTCATCAAGGCCATCGGCTCGATGGCCGCCGTGCTGAAGGGAGATGTCGACGCGATCGTCCTGACCGGCGGTCTGCTCCGCTTCAGCGATGTCATCACGCAGATTAAGGAAAGCGTGAGCTTCATCGCCCCCGTAACCGGCTATCCCGGCGAATTCGAGCACCAGGCGATGGCGGACGGCGCGCTCCGCGTGCTCCGCGGCGAGGAAGAGGCGAAGGTCTACACAGGAAAGCCCGTGTGGGACCCCGCAGAGCTCGGATTCTGACAAAGAACTTACCTGCTCCGTCCCTTCATCAGGCTGACGGAACAGCCTCACTAAAAAATCTTTCATAAGAAAAGGAGATCCCTATGATCAGACGATTCCGCTTCGGAAATCCCATTGAGACCGATTCAATCCCGGAAAAGCCTCCGGTTACGGAAGAGGCGCTGCCGTATTTTGACGTCACAGAGGACGGCACGGAGCTGCGCCTTCCGCTCGGAGCATCCCGCGTATACGGGCTCGGCGAGCAGGTCCGCGGCATCAACAAGCGCGGCTGGACATACACGAGCAACAACTCGGACCAGCCGCACCACACGGAGACACAGCACTCGCTCTACGCGTCCCACAACTTCCTTCTCGCAGACGGGCTCGACACAGAAGAAGGCCGTCTCCCGGTTCGCTTCGGCGTCTATTTCGACTACCCGGGAGCCGTCACCTACGACATCGGATACACCGACACGGACCAGATGCGGATTTCATTTCCTGATGCAAACTACGACGCGTATATCATCGACGGCGAGGGCGACCTCGACATCATCTCGCAGTTCCGCGCGCTCATCGGCCGGAGCTACATCCCGCCGAAGTGGGCATTCGGCTTCGGTCAGTGCCGCTGGAGCTACATGAGCGAGGACGAGGTGCGGGGCGTCGCCGACGGCTATCAGAAGAACGGCATTCCGCTCGACATGATCTATCTCGACATCGACTATATGAAGGACTACAAGGACTTCACCGTGAACGAGGAGACATTTCCTGACTTCGCCTCCTTCGTCCAGGAAATGAAAAAGCGCCACATTCATCTCGTCCCGATCATCGACGCCGGCGTCAGAATCGAGAAGGGCTACAAGACCTACGAGGAGGGTGTCGCGGACAATTATTTCTGCAAGGACGAGGACGGAAAGGACTTCGTCGCAGCCGTCTGGCCGGGGAAGGTTCATTTTCCGGACTTCTTAAACAGCGGCGCGCGCAGATGGTTCGGCGATTCCTACCGGTTCCTGCTGGATCAGGGCATTGAGGGCTTCTGGAACGACATGAATGAGCCCGCGATCTTCTACTCCGAGAAGAACCTGAAGCGCTTCTTTGAAAAGATTGAGAGCTACAAGGGAAAGAACCTCGACATCCAGTCATTTTTCGAGATGACGGGACTTGCGGCGGGACTTGCGAACAACGAGGAGGACTACCGCTCGTTCTATCACGACATGGACGGAATCCGCGTCCGCCACGACAGGGTCCACAACCTTTTCGGCTACAACATGACGCGCGCCGCGGGCGAGGCCTTCGAGCGGAATGTGCCGGAGAAGCGCATCCTCATGTTCTCGCGCTCGAGCTTCATCGGCTCCCACCGCTACGGCGGCATCTGGATGGGCGACAACACATCCTGGTGGTCGCACATGAAGCTGGAGCTTGCCATGCTCGCAAACCTCAACATGACAGGCTACCTCTACACGGGCGCCGACATCGGCGGCTTCGGCGGGGATACGACGCCTGACCTCGTGCTCCGCTGGCTTGCGCTCGGCATTTTCACGCCGCTCATGCGCAATCACTCGGCGATGGGCACGCGCTATCAGGAGGCCTACCGCTTCGGACATCTGGACGACTACCGGAATATTCTAAGGCTCCGCTACGCGCTGATCCCGTACATTTACAGCGAGTACATGAAGGCGGCCACGGAAAATGCCATGTACGCCAAGCCGCTCGCGTTCATGTACCCGGACGATGCGCGCGCAGCTGAGATCGAGGATGAGCTGATCATCGGAAATGAAATCCTCATCGCGCCTGTCATGGAGCAGAACAAGACGGGACGCTTCGTCTATCTCCCGGAGGACATGCGCCTCTTCCGCTTCCGCAGCGCCGATGACTTCGACACAGAGGATCTCGCAAAGGGCGATCACTATGTCAAATGCGCGGTCAATGAGGTCCTCATTTTCGTGAGGAAGGGGCACATGGTCCCGCTCGCAAAACCGGCAGACTCCGTCGATCAGATCGACTGGAACGATCTCACGTGGATCGGATACCCGGACGGGAAGGAGACGGTCTACGAGCTCTACAACGACGACGGCGAGACGAAGGATTACGACCCGGCAGGGCACATCACACGCATTGTAAAAAGAGGCAGCGATTTATGATTCAGGATATCGGGCCGAAGAGGCTCATCAATCACTACGATCCGGAGCGGCGGCCCGCCCCGGACGACCGGATTTTCTGGTTCAGCCACGGCAGCGTCATGACGCAGGCCAGTGCGGAGAAACAGATCGACTACCCGCGCTTCCGCGACGTCGACCCGGACGGCAGATACATTTATCTCTTCTCGATCGACGGCACGGGCTATTTTCTCGCTCCGGACGGCATCCGCTTCCAAAGCGTATCTCCCGTCCGCGATCTCGCCGCCGATCTCTCCGATCCGGACGACGGCCAGGGGTTCATCCTCGCGGACGTGCGGCGTCTCCGCCGCGACGGCTTCGGCCCGCAGAGCGAGATCTTCGCGGCCTACACCGCGCTGCAGCTCGCGAACTGGTACCGCGACAACCGCTTCTGCGGGACCTGCGGTCACAGGACAAAGCTCGGAAAGACAGAGCGGTCTCTCATTTGCCCGTCGTGCGGGCGCACGATCTACCCGCGCGTCATCCCGGCCGTCATTGTCGGTGTGCGCGACGGGAACCGGCTCCTCGAGACCAAGTACGTCAGGAGCCGCGGCGTTCCGTTCTACGCGCTCGTCGCAGGCTTCACCGAGATCGGCGAGACGCTCGAGCAGACCGTCGAGCGCGAGGTCATGGAGGAGGTCGGCCTCCGGGTGAAGAATATCACCTACTATAAATCACAGCCCTGGGGAATTGTGGACGATATTCTGGCCGGCTTCTACTGCGACGTCGACGGTGACTCCGCGATCACGCTTGACCGAAGCGAGCTCCGCGAGGCCGTTTGGATGGAGAGAGACGAGGTCGTGACACAACCCGATAACTTCTCTCTGACAAATGAAATGATGGAAGTCTTCAAGGCCGGGAAGGACCCGCAGTGAAGCTGTCACGAAAAAAAGAGGCTCCTGAGAACCACAGCAGTTCTGAGGAGCTTCTCTTTTTTTGCACGACAGTGCACCCACAGCCAAAATCCCATGCGGCCGCGAATGGCAGGGCGATATCTCTAACTGCCGTCCGGATCTGACAGTGCGCGAGCTTACGCCTCCCGGAACATCTCGGACCCGAATGCCGGCAGATGGATGTCCACGCCGTATCCGGCCGCGGCCCACAGGCTTTCGTGCTCCTCCTTCGTCGTTCCGTTCCAGCGCTGCCAGTCTGAGTGAAGGAGCGGGACCAGGCTCCGGTCCTTCTCCGGTGTGTAGTGGTAGACCTGCGGCTTATTTGAGAAATTGAAGAACGTGACGATCGCGCCCTCATCCGACAGTCTCTCGATGCCGTAGACGTTGTGCTTCTGGTCATTCATGCACACCCAGCGGAAGCCCTTCGGGTCATAGTCCTTCTCATAGAGAGCCGGCTCATCCTTCGCGAGCCTCATCAGCTCCGCATAATACTTGCTGAACGCGTCGTGCATCGGATAGCCGAGCAGGAAGTAGTCGGGCTCCTTCGTCTCATCCCACTCGCGGAACATGGCGATTTCATTTCCCATGAAATTCAGCGTCTTGCCCGGATGGACAACCATGTACATGTACAGGCTGCGGAGCTGCGCAAACTTCTCCTCATAGCTTCCGAAGATCTTGTCGACAATCGTCTTCTTGCCGTGGACGACCTCGTCGTGCGAGAACGGCAGCATGTGCCGCTCGTTGTAGTAGTACATCATGGAGAAGGTCAGCTTCTCCGGGCAAAGCACGCGCTCGTCGGACTGCTTCTTCATATAGTCCAGCGTGTCGTTCATCCAGCCGAGGTCCCACTTGTAGTCGAAGTCGAGACCGCCCTCGGACGCCGGATGCGTGCAGCCTTGGAAGGCTGTCGAGTCCTCGGCAATCAGCATGGCCGACGGATGACGCTTGTGAAGACCCGCGTTCATATTCCGGACAAAGTCCACCGCGTTGCCGTTCACACCGCGGGCCTCATTTCCCATCCAGTAGATAATCCGGCTGATCGCGTCCATGCGAAGACCGTCGAAATGATATTCCGTCAGCCAGTAGTTCGCCGCCGACTGCATGAAGCAGCAGACCTCGCGTCTCGAGAAAATGAAGTTACAGGTGCCCCACTCACTCTCGGAGACATCACTGTTCGGATATTCGTAGAGCGGCGTTCCGTCATACATCCGCAGGCCGTAGTAGTCGAGCGCGAAATGCGCCGGAACGAAGTCGAGGATCACGCCGATGCCGGCCTGGTGCAACCGGTCGACCAGCATTTTCAGCTGCTTTGCCGTCCCGTATCTTGAGGTCGGCGCGAAATAGCCGGTTCCCTGATAGCCCCAGCTTCCATCGAACGGATACTCGGCGAGCGGCATCATCTCGACGTGCGTGTAATTGTATTTCTTCACATATTCAATCAGCGGGTCCGCGAGCTGCTCGTAGGTATACCAGCCGTTCGGGTCCGCCGGGTTCGTCTTGAAGGACCCGAGATGACACTCATAGATATTGAGCGGCTTGTCATAGCAGCGCGTGCGCTTGTCCATCCACTGCTCATCGTGAAATGTATAGTCATCCATTCTCCGCACAATCGACGCGAACTGCGGACGAAGCTCCATGCCGAATCCGTACGGATCGCAGTGCTCAACTCTTCCGTTCTGCCCGTAGATGACGAATTTGTACATCTGTCCTTCTTTGGCACCCTTGACGAAGAGCTCATAGAAGCCCGCGCGCTCCGGCTGCTTCATTTCCCATTCCTGCCAGCCGTTGAACTCGCCGATGATGGCGACCTTGTTAGCGCCCGGCGCGAATGTGCGGAACACAACACCATCTTCTTTGATGTGCGCTCCGAAGTACTGATACGCATTAAACACCGTGCCCATATAAAAGTCCTGTGTATTCATTACTCCGTTCATTTTTCCTCCTTGACATCCGGGTACGCTTCCTTCAGACAAATGAAGAGAGCGCCTCTTATGCGGCGCCCCTTCGCCTCCTGCCGGTTCTCCGCCCGGATTCCCTGTAACCGTTATCATAACAAAAGGGAGCCCCGATTGGGACTCCCCTGACGATATTTTTTAAATTTTCGTCTGAATGACGGTTTTTCCGCCCTCATTTAGTTAGTATGCACAACACGCATCCGCTATATCGTCTGTGCTTTCCGCATTTTGACGGACAAACCATTCGTTTCGAATTCGGTCATAAGCCAGTCCGCCGGCTCCGCAAGCCGCGGCCGGTGAACGATCCTGCTCAGTCACGCAAAATGCGTTCTGTCTGAATATTCGATGACCGTACCAGCGACCGGGGTTTGCGTGCAGAGCTTATCTCAATTTGAGGAAGAGCTGTCGGAAGAATCCGAGAACGTGACATTCGTGCTGTACGCCTTGTAGGAGCTTCCGTCAGCGCGCTTGTAGTTCAGCTTGTACTCCTTGCCTGTCTCAGCCTCGGCGAGCAGCTGCTTCAGGTCCTCGACCGAGTCAACCGTGCTTCCGTTAAATGCGGTGATCACATCGCCCTTTTCAAGGCCCGCCTCATCGGCTGCGCTTCCGCTCGTCACCGATACGACGAGCACTCCCTCCGGGTAGCCCTGATCCGTCTGGTCTGAGGAGACCGTCTGCGCCTTGATGCCGAGTGTCGGTCCGGACGCGCTCTGATCAGAGGCGCTGCTGTCCGTGCTGCCGTCATTTCCCGAGCCGTTGCCGCTGCCGCCTTCATTTCCGGAGCCGAAATCAGGGATATTCGGCATCGTTCCGAATTCCGATGAGTACTCCTGGCTCTGGCTGCTGTCCGCGCTCTTTCCACCTACGGAAATGAGGCCCGTGTGCTGTGCGACCGCGAATACGCCCGTGAAGACAACGGACGCAATCAGTGCAGCCGCGGCTGTCTTTCCGATAAAGACGCCGATCTTCTTTGCCTTCGTGTGGTCCTTCTTCGGCTTCGGGCCGTTCGGTCCACCGTTCATGCCGTAGCTCTGACCGAAATCATACGGTCCCTGCGGGTTCGGGCCGTCTGAATGGAACTGGTAATTGCCATAGTGCGGCTCCTGCTGCCGGCCGGTCTGATAACCATTGTTCCGGCTGTTCTGGCAGCCATTGTTCTGGCTGTTGTTATTTGAATAATCGCCGTTCGGATAGCCATTGCCTGCGTTGTTCTGCGCGCCGCCGTTCGGATAGCCGTTGGTCTGGCCATTGCCTGCGTTGTACGCTGAGTCTGTGGTCTGTCTGCCATCTGCAGCTCCGTTGTTCTGCGTCAGATAGCCATTGTTCCCACTATTGTTTGCATTGTAAGCCGCTCCGGCATTCTGCGCTGTGTTCTGTGCATTTTCTGTATTTGTAAATCCGCTGCCCGCTGAATTGTTTGTCTTACTTACTTCATTCATGTCACTCATGAGAGATGACCTCCTTCTTTGTTATGATTGTATCATACAAATGATTTTCGAAGGAGATTTGTTTCAATTGTGTATGTTTTGTGAAGACAAAAATAGGACCCGGGAAGCCCCGGGTCCAATCTCTCACAAGCAGCGCTCTTACGCGGCCTCAGACCTCATAGTCCATGCAGACTCTGAGCTTCGTGTTCGGGCGGACCTTGCCGTTTGCGACG
>Ga0256406_1000097_pt1 | contig 158925 bp, 135 predicted proteins | sample RumenRJG_03DNA_FD_185986 | JGI IMG/M metagenome (GOLD analysis project Ga0256406, IMG submission 185986) | Bovine rumen microbial communities from Lethbridge, Alberta, Canada - RJG_03 | ecosystem: Host-associated > Mammals > Digestive system > Stomach > Rumen | place: Canada: Alberta... | reverse complement strand
CAAATGACATAATCATATGCGGGCTGAACCCTTCTGACAGGGCAGCCGGAATGTCTGCGCGGCGGATCGCCTTCTGAAAATACCGCATGACGTCCAGATGGCCGATAAACTTCAGAGGACCTGTCTTGGTGAATTTAACTCTTATTCTCATAACAGATTCCTCCTCTGTAGCCGCGGCAGCCGCAGCCGCTGCACTGAGCACGGCAGTTCGGCGTTGTCACGCCCGCCTTTGCGCGCTCCCACTCGTGCACAAGGAAATTGCGGGATACGCCGCAGTCGATGAAATCCCAGGGGAGCAGTTCCTCCGTATCCCTGTTTCTCGCCGTGTAGAAATACGGATCGAGGCCGCAGGCTGCGAAGGCCTGTTCCCAGCGCTCTCTGTCAAAATATTCCGTCCACGCGTCAAACAGCGCACCGTTCCGGTATGCCGTCTCGATCACGCGGCTGATGCGCCGGTCTCCGCGTGCAAATACACCTTCCAGGATCGATACCCACGCATCATGATACGTGTACCGGATGGCCTTCTGGTTCAGCTGGCGGCGGACTTCATCCTTCACGGCGTGTGCCTTGTCAAGGTACACCTCCGGTCTGTCCATAGGTGCCCACTGAAACGGCGTAAATGGCTTCGGGACAAAAAATGAACTGCTGGCCGTGATGGATATCTTACCGTTTCTTTTTTCCTTCGGGATGTTGTCGTAGTAGCACTCCGCGACACGCTCGCAGAGGTGCGCGATCTCCAGCACATCCTCTTCATGCTCACCCGGAAGGCCAAGCATGAAATAGAACTTTACTTTGTTCCAGCCACCGCGGAAGGCCTGCAGCGCGCCGTTCATGATCTCATCCTCCGTGATACCCTTGTTGATCACGTCGCGCATGCGCTGGCTTCCGGCTTCTGCCGCAAAGGTCAGACTGCTCTTTTTGATGTCCTGCACCTTGTTCATCACGTCAAGGGAAAAGGCATCGATCCGGAGCGACGGCAGTGAGATATTCACACCGTGTGCATCGCAGTATTCAATCAGGAAGGTGAGCAGTTCATTCAGCTGGGAATAGTCGCTGCTGGAAAGGGAACTCAGAGAGATCTCGTCATAGCCGGTGCTGCGCAGCATTTTTTCAGCCTGCTGCTCCATCCGCTCCGCGCTCTTCTCACGCTGCGGACGGTAGATCATCCCGGCCTGACAGAACCGACAGCCGCGGATGCAGCCACGCATGATCTCCAGCACGACGCGGTCCTGCGTGGCCTGAATATAGGGCACGACAGGTCTGTCCGGATATGGCGCATCATCCAGATCCATCACGATCTGTTTCGTGATTTTTTCAGGAACCGCAGGATCTGTCCTCATAAAAGAAGCCAGCGTGCCGTCTTCATGATAAGAAGCCTGATAGAACAGCGGCACATAGATCCCGTCGATACCGGCGGCCCGCCGGAGAAATTCCCTGCGGCTGATCTCTCCGTTTTTCTTTCTCCGGTAGAGTTCAAAGAGCTGCGGATAGGCTGTCTCGCCTTCTCCGATGTAAAACATGTCGAAAAATGCGGCGATGGGCTCGGGATTGTATACACAGGGCCCTCCGCCGATGACGATCGGATCATCCTCACGCCGGTCCTCCGCGTGCAGCGGAATCCCGGAGAGGTCAAGAATCTGCAGGATGTTGGCGTAACACATCTCATACTGGATCGTGATGCCGAGAAAATCAAAATCACGAATGGGATCCTGCGATTCCAGCGCAAAAAGAGGGATATTTCTATCCCTCATAATGCGGTCAAGATCCGGCCAGGGCGAGTAGACGCGCTCGCACCACACATCGTCCATGCGGTTGAACATGTCGTAGAGGATCTGTATGCCCAGATGCGACATGCCGATCTCGTAGACATCGGGAAAGCACATGGCGAAACGAATCGAGACGTCAGATTTATTTTTTATGACGGAATTCACTTCACGGCCGATATAGCGCTCCGGCTTTTCTATGCTCAGAAGAATTTCGTCATCCAGTGCAAGTTTCTGCATATAAAATTACTCCAAATAAATGTCATCAGCGTATATTATGCATCCCTGTGCTGCAATGTGAGCCCACCGCAGAGTTTTCCGACATCAGATCCGTCCCGGCGCATTGAGAACTGATCCAGCGGGTACTGGGACAGATTTTCGAGAACCTTCCAGTCCTGATCCTTATTCAGAAGCGCCTGACGTGCCTTAACCGTCTCAATTTCCGTGCGGTGTCTGGAAGGACCGCCCACGCAGCCTCCGTCACATACCATACCCTCGATAAAGTCCTCCGGAAGCTTATTGAACTTCAGAAGCGTGAGGGCTTTGCGGCAGTCTTCTCCGCCTGCACAGCGGCGCAGTTTGATATCAGATACATCTTCCCCACGTTCCTTCATGCATTCGAGCACTGCTCCTGCCACACCGCCGGAGCGGGCGAACTTTTTTCCGAATATCGTCGCCTGCTGATAATCATTCTCCACCGGTTTGATCGTAATATCTCTGCTTCGCAGGAAGGCACGGAACTCGCCGTAGGTCATGACATAATCAGCGTTGTCAGGCACGCTCTTGTCCGCCGCCTCGGACTTCTTGGCAATGCACGGTCCGATGAAGACAGTCACGCAGCCCGGATGGATAGCTTTCAGATAACGGCTTACAGCGCACATCGGGGAGACAACTGTAGACATATTTTCTTTGTAGATGTCCGGGAAGTGGATCCGGAGCATATTGATAAACGCAGAGCAGCAGGAGGTCGTCATTTTTCTTCCCTCGGCTCTCGCCTCGCTCCACTCTTCGGATTCATAGGCAGCGGTCATATCGCCGCCGAGGCCGACTTCGACCATGTCCTTAAAGCCGAGCTGTTTGCATGCGTTACGGATCGAGGCCATGGTGATGTCTTCGCCGAACTGTCCTTCTGTGGCAGGTGCGCACATCGCGTACACTTCTTTTCCTGCGCGGATCTCATCAATGACCTTCGTGAGATAGGTCTTGGATGCCGGCGCGCCGAACGGGCAGGCGTGAATGCACTGGCCGCAGTTGATGCACTTGTCCTCATCGATGACACAGATGCCGTATTCATCATAGGTGATGGCGCCGACCGGGCAGGCTTTCTTGCAGGGTCTTACCAGATGGACGATAGCGTTATACGGACATGCCTGTGCGCACTTGCCGCACTCACGGCACTTCGTGGGGTCGATGTGCGAGCGGTGGTTACCGATGCTGACAGCTCCGAATTTGCACGCATTCAGGCAGGCCTGTCCCATGCACTTTCTGCAGTTGTCTGTCACAGAATAGGAAGAGATCGGACACTCCTCGCACGCAGGACTCAGGACCTGTACGATATTTTTTGAATCGCTGCCCGGAACGGGATTTTTTCCCTCCGACAGACGGATTCTCTGCTTAACGAGCTCACGGTCCTTGTACACACAGCAACGGTACTGTGCGAGCGGTCCGGGGCAGAGCTTATAGATCAGCGCCTCTTTATGCTCCTCATCGAGGTTTCCCTCCCAGGCGAGCCGGGCCACTTCTTCAATGATCTTGTGTTTCAGTTCCACCAGACTGGCGTCATTGGTAATCATGTGTATTCCCTCCCATACAGCATTAATATCTTTTTGAAACTAGTACTTTTCATTTGTGCAGGCCGGGCGTCACTTCCCGGAAATCATTAAATTCCTCTGTCCGGCTGTGCGCTGTAATAATAAGCATCCGCCTTCCCTGCTGTTCACGTATCAGTTCAAGAGAGCGTTTTCTGTTCTCGCTGTCGAGTCCGGAGAAGGGTTCATCAAAAATAAGAATGCCTGCATCAGACATCAGTGCGCGCACAATGCACACTCTCCGCCGCATACCACCGGACAGTTCGTTAACCGGTTTATCAGGGCAGTCCGCCGGAAGCAGTCTGCCGAGGTTTTTCCTGATCTCAGGTAAGCCCGGATGGTCAATGCCGTCTGCCGCCGCGATATTTTCCACAGCGGAAAAATCGCCGGCCAGCCTGTCATCTTGAAAAACACAGCCTGCTCTCAGGATCCCCTTTCCTGAACGCGGCAGGTCTGTATCCACCTTCCCGCTGTCGGGTTTCTCGAGGTTGAGAAGTATGCGGATCAGCGTCGTCTTGCCTGTACCGGATGCACCGGTGATCAGAAGTCTCCCGCTTTCCTGCATATCAAACGAGAGGTCTTGGAAGATTGTGCGGCCATCGTATGTTTTTGTCAGGTTTTCCGCTCTGATATACAAACTTCATCTCCAGGATTATTTTACTACTGATAATTTGACACATTTGCTCGTATTAACACGGATAATGAATCATGTCTGAAGCTGCCATTTACTGATATATTATGGCGATATAGGGCTTGGCCTGTAATTTCTTCTATGGTTTACTTCACTGGTTTGTGAACCAGCATGCGGCTCAAAATCAAATCTGCAATTCGTTCAAACAGCACTGACAGTAGAACAATCACCAGCGTCCATGCAAAAAGGCGCGCCGTGTCCAGACTGATTTTGGCCCGGTACAGGCCATTGCCGATCGTGCCGAGCGGCTGTCCGATAACTTCCGCGGCGACACCGCTTTTCCAGCACATGCCCAGTGCCAGAGAAAACGCGCTCAGGAAATACGGTCTCAGCTGCGGCAGATAGATCGTCCTGATCTTTGCCGACACGCGCATGCCGAAAACGTCTGCCATTTCCAGTATGCCGCGGTCAGTGGCATCAAGCCCTTTCAGGGTGTTCAGATACAGCACAGGCATCACAACCAGCATGGGAATCCAGAAGGAAAGCATCCGGCTTCCGGCCCAGATCAGCAGAATCAGAACAAAACTGACAACCGGAACGGATTTCATAGCCTGTATAAAAACGCCGAAAAAATCCGAAAACCACCGGTATCTGTATGCTGCCGCTGCGGTTACGATACCCAGAAGACTTCCGACGGCAAAACCACAGAGAATATGCAGCGAAGTGTTCAGCAGTGACAGCCAGAAATCCGCCGTGACAGCCAGATGAACCAGTGCCTCCAGTGTGTCCCACGGTCCGGCCAGGAGCAGAGGATTCTTTACCGTAAGAGAAACACATGCCCAGATGGCGATCCACAATAAAACGGCAATTATTTTTCGTTTCATACCGTAATTTTACTATTCCGAGGCATTCATGGCAACCGTTTTACGTCTGCCGTCCGCTTGTTATCCTGTGGTCAGAATGCTACACTACCATTTAGCAAGTCATGAACATATGCAATTGATAGTGTAGGCCTGTCAACAGGCTGCCACAGAAGGCCGGCAAACATTGTGCGTTTTTCGTCGTGAGTGAGCACGCCAGTTGCGGCCCGGGTGACAACCGTTCAAGCAGAAATGCTTAAGCATTTCTGCGCGTTTTGTCAGAGGGCCGCAAATAAGCGCGTGCGAACGAACAGAAAAACGTACAGTGAGACGGTCACTGTGGCAGCTGTTAACTCAGACATATTAACGAAGTGAGGTGTATCACATGAAATTTTATTATCCTGCTATCGTAACCAAAGTATCTGATGAAGAATTCACAGCCTTTTTCCCGGATCTGGAGGACTGCAAAGCGGTCGGCGACTCTCTCGATGACGTACTGGAAAACGCGCGTTCTGCCGCTCACGACTGGATCGAGACAGAGATGCTCGAAGATGACTACAGTCTCCCGTCATCTTCTGATACCTATGATCTGAAGAAAACACTGAAACCCGATCAGTCTGTGCATGAAATCCTGATCACCTACCGGATGATGGATGGGTGGGAGGAGTGAGCTGCCTGCCCGAGGCAGTGTACAGAAGTGCATTGCAGATGCATGCGGCAATATTGCTGCCCCCTTTGCGGCCTCTGGCTACGATGCATGGGACGCCTGTCTGCATGATTTTTTCCTTGGATGCAATGACATTGACAAATCCGACAGGAACGCCGATCACTGCCTCCGGCCGGATTTTTTCCTGTTCGTACAGCTCTGCCGTGCGGATCAGTGCCGTGGGCGCATTGCCTATGGCAAAGATCAGCGGCTTTTCCAGCCGCGATGCTTTTTCCATGCTGACAACGGCGCGGGTAACCCCTCTCCTCTTCGCTTCCTCAGCTACATCCTCATCAGCCATGAAGCAGTGAACCTGACCGCCGAAGCGCGCCAGCGTCTTCTTGCTGATCCCGGCCATGGCCATCTGCGTATCCGTCACAATATCTGCGCCGGACCTGATAGCTTCTATGGCTCTGTCAATAACGCCTGCAGAGAAATATAAGTTTTCCGCGTAGTCAAAATCGGCGCTGGTATGGATACAGCGCATGACGATCGGCTCCGTGCCGGGCACCAGTGTGATCTTTCTCTTCTTCAGCTCATCGGCGATGATAGAAAAACTCTTTTTTTCAATATCATCTGGTCTGATGTTCTCAATTTTCATTTTTTCTCCGTCTTTTCTATATTAAGTTTGAATTAAATCTGCTCCGGATAACCGCACGGATGCTTCGCTTCTCTTATATTTTCTCATATTCCGCTGTCTATTATCCGGTCAATGGCATCCATGTCGAGATACTTCTTCAGCGTATCGGCAAGGATGTCATACTGCGATTCTTTGTACTCACGGTAATCCGTTCCGGTAATCCCGGACGGATCGATGCCTTTTTTCACGGCAAGTGCGCGGGCGATTCTGCCCGCAGCGTCTGCGCGGTCAAAAATACCGTGTACGTAGGTGCCGTAGACATTGCCGCGCTGGGCACCGTCTTCGATAATCTGGGCAGCGTTATCAAATGCTTCAGCATCACTGCGAACATTCCTGCCTGATATATCCGCTCTGCTCTCCGTATGCAGTACAGCAAACGGCCGGCAGTCCTCTTCTCTTTCCGTGACGCCGTTGTGAATCTCATACCCTCTGATCTCCATACCGGAGACAGGCGACAGGATCCCGTCGACATTTTCTACGGTTCCTGCAGCCTGCAGACGGGTTTTCTGACCGGCAAATACAGTTTTTACAGGCAGGAGGCCCATGCCGCGCATGGCGCCTCCTGCTTCCACGCCCTCAGGATCGGATATGCTCTCTCCCAGCATCTGGTAACCGCCGCACACGCCGAAGATCACGGTGCCCTCAGCCGCTTTATCCAGTATTGCCCGCTCAAGTCCGTTATCTCTCATCCACCGAAGATCGTCCATGGTATTTTTTGAACCTGGAATGATGATCATATCCGGATCACCGAGATGCCGGGCGGATGAACAGTAACGAACCGAAACACCGCTGACCAGATCAAAAGCATTAAAATCCGTAAAATTGGAAATGCGCGGCAGACGGATCACAGCGATTTCAATTGCAGCATCATCGGCATTATTGGTCGCGTGAAACAGCTCCGTGAGACTGTCCTCGTCATCCACATCGAGCTGCATATACGGTGTCACACCGAGTACCGGTATGCCCGTGATCTCCTCGATCATCCTGACGCCGGAATCCAGCAGATGGATATCTCCGCGGAATTTATTGATGATCAGCCCCTTCACCATGGCCCGTTCATCAGGATCGAGCAGATGGACTGTGCCCTCCAGCTGGGCAAAAACGCCGCCCCTGTCGATATCTCCGACGAGAAGCACCGGTGATCTCGCGATTTTTGCCATGCCCATGTTGACAAAGCCGTCGGCGTCCTTCAGGTTGATCTCCGCAGGACTTCCGGCTCCCTCGATCACGATCAGATCATTTTCGGCGGCCAGAGACTCATAAGCCTCGCGGACTTCAGGAATCAGCCGGGGTTTGAAACGATAATAATCTGCTGCCTTCATGGTTCCCAGCACTTCGCCGTTGACGATGACCTGCGATCCCATATCGCTGACGGGCTTCAGCAGGACAGGATTCATCCGCACATCGGGATCAATGCCTGCACATTCCGCCTGCATAACCTGCGCCCGTCCCATTTCAAGGCCTTCCGCCGTAATGTATGAATTCAGCGCCATATTCTGTCCCTTGAACGGTGCCACCCGCAGTCCCTCTTCTGCATAGATGCGGCATAGACCGGCCGCAATCAGACTCTTTCCCACATTGGACATCGTTCCCTGAATCATGACAGATTTTGCGGTTATCTTCACGTCAGCAGCCTCCATAAAGCACTGATAAGCTTCTCATTGTCTTCATGCAGCCGTACAGCGACGCGGTAATATCCGGGACCGAGACCCGTATAGCTGCTGCAGTCACGGATCAGAATGCCCCTGCGGAGCAGGCGTCCGATGAAATCGCTGTTTTTACCCTCAGGCACACGAAACAGAATATAGTTGGCCATTGCCTCCGAGGTCCAGAGTCCGATACTGCTCATCTCCCGCAGGAGATACGTCCTCTCATCTCTTATTACCTGGCGTGAGCGTGTCAGATAGGAAGGATCTGCCCGCAGCGACGCGACGCCAGCCATCTGTGCAGGGATCGACACATTCCACGGCTGACACAGGGAATGCATCCGTTCCAGAAGCGCTCGGTCAGAAGTCATGCCGTAACCGAGCCTGAGGCCTGCCATCGCATAGGTTTTGGTAAAGGCATTCAGAAGAAAAATCTGAGGAAAAGAATGCAGATATTTTTTTACCGAAAAAGCTTCACCTGCATCGCACAGGGCAAGAAAACACTCATCGACCATCAGATGGATGTCGTACGCTGCGCATCGCCGGATGATATCTTCCATAAGACCTGTATCCGTGAGAAGACCCGTTGGATTTCCGGGATTGCAGAGAATCAGCGCATCGGTGTCTTCCGTCAGATCCTCCAGTATCTTATCCGTCAGGTGAAATCCATTTTCAATTCCCTGCATATGCATGACAATGTCTTCACATCCGGCTGCCCTGAGCGCACGCCCGTATTCGGCAAAACAGGGCGCAGTGAGCACAGCCCGATGCGGTCTCACGGCTTCTGCCCAGAGAAAGATCAGCTCGGCAGCGCCGTTTCCGAAGATCAGATCCTCAGTCAGCACGTTTTCACGCGCGGAGAGCAGCCGGCATAATTCTTCCTTCTCTTCATCGGGATAGCAGGCGATACAGGCTGCACTGTCATGCACGGCCTGCACCACGCCGGAAGGCGGACCTGAAGGATTCATATTTACAGAAAAATCAAGGACACCCGGATGGCGGTAGATATCTCCGCCATGGATATGTGCATCCGTCATTTTTGTTCTCCCATTATCACCAATATCATCGATCGCAGCAGACGAAGATCTACACCAGTGTCCCGACCGCGATTCTAAGCGCCGCCAGCAGCAGAAGTGCGAGCACGGACGAGACTGTCATCAGTCTGTTTGCGCGCCGTATGTCCTCCGGGACGACCGGCCTGACCGGGTCACCCAGATAAGGCTTCTTATGCAGTCTGCCGAAATACCATGCGTCACCGGCCAGCTGTACATCCAGGGCTCCGGCCATCGCCGCCTCCGTGTGCGCGGAATTCGGGCTGTCATGTTTTTTTTTGTCCCGGATAAAAATGCGCCATGCGTTTTTTCCGTCCATGCGCAGAAGCCCGGCAGCCATACACATCAGTATGCCCGAAAATCTCGCCGGCAGGAAATTCAGCACGTCATCGAGGCGGGCTGCAAAAGTGCCGAAATGGATGTAGCGTTCGTTTTTATATCCGATCATGGAATCCATGGTATTCACAGCCTTGTAGGCGAATCCGCCGACTGCGCCGAACATCATCATGTAGAAAAGAGGTGCTGTCTCGCCGTCGGAGGCATTCTCAGCTGTTGTCTCCACCGCGGCTCTGATCACACCGGACATGTCCAGCCGTTCCGTGTCACGGCCAACCACCATGGAAACGGCTCTCCGCGCCTTCTCCAGATCACCTGTCTGCACGGCGCGGTACACATTCATAGTCTCGTCGTTCAGTGAGCGTGCGGCGAGGAGCCGTCCGCACCACCAGGACTCAAGGGCAAATCCGGCCCAGAAATTCAGCTGATAAAGCAGCCGCAGCAGAAGCCAGGGTATGAATACGCTGACAGCCAGGACGGTGCAGGCGCAGAACACGCCCGCTGTGCGTTCGTGAGATCTGAATATGCGACGGTACATTTTTTCACATCCCATGATTACCAGGCCGATCAGCTGCACCGGATGATACCAGCTGTGCGGGTCGCCGATGATCAGGTCAAGGACGAAACCGGCCAGCACAGCGAAAAGCACCGGGTCATGCTGTATCAGTTCCGCCATGGCGTACCTCCGTCCTCTGCTCTTTCGGGGTCTCTGTTCTACGGCTGCCGTCTGTGCCGTGCTCCTCATGATACATGCGGCAGCTGTCGAGAAACGCCCCGGCAATTCCAGGATTCGCATAGTAATACAGATGCGGAAATCCCGCATACATGGTATCCGAGCCTCTGACACATCGCCAGCTGCGATTGCCGGAGGGCTTGACAGCAAGGAACATGCTGCCCGGATTTTCCGACTCATAGTAATGAAATTCATGCGTGCGGATCGGGCCCACATCTCTGCCGAATATTTTTCCGCCCGTCAGCTCTGCATAGCCGAATCTCGTCAGATGGCCGGTATCATATGCCTTTTCCGGGAAAACACCGGCCATCGGATACTGCTTTCCGCCGCGGTCTCCGAGACTGCTGTGCAGATACAGAAAACCGCCGCACTCCGCCTGCACGGGCATGCCGCCGGATATGGCACATCTGATCTCACGGCGCATCGTCTCATTCTGTGAGAGCTCAGCAGCGTAAAGCTCCGGGTAGCCGCCGTGAAGCAGCAGTCCGTCGAGATGTTCGGGAAGCTTTTTATCACGCATCGGAGAAAAAGGAACAAGCTCCGCGCCTGACTCACGCAGAAGTTCCAGATTATCCTCGTAGAAGAAACAGAACGCCGCATCCTGTGCAAGTCCGATGCGCAGCCTTATGCCGGCGTCCGAATCGGAGGAGTAATTCATCTCCGTCAGCACCCGCTCTTTTTCCTGTCTTATCTCAGTATCGGGAATTTCCGGTGCGTCTCCGGCGATGCGGAGAATACGTTCCAGATCCATGGTACGGCCAAAAAGCGCTGCAAGCTCCGTAATCTTCTGCCTGAGCGCCGGAATCTCTCCCGGCATGACGAGGCCCAGATGGCGGCTCTCCAGCGTCATGGAAGGATCCAGCACGGGCACATACCCCACCACGGGGATCCCCGTCTCATCCTCGATCATCTGTTTCAGCGACGGATAAAAAGAAGCCGATACACGGTTGAGAATGATACCGCGGATCATCTGCCCGCCGGGAAAATGAAGAAATCCGTGGACCAGAGCGAGAGCCGAGCGGCTCATGCCGCGCGCCGGGACAATGAGAATCACCGGTGTTTCCGTGATCTCCGCGAGGTCAGACGAACCGCCCGCGGATGAAACGGCCGATATACCGTCATAAAACCCCATGACGCCCTCAAGAACGGCGATGTCCGTTTCTTCCGAGCGCGTTGCCATCAGCATGCGTGTGCGCGACCTGTCCGTAAAATAAGGATCGAGATTTCTGCTTTTTGCTCCGAGAACCGTCGAATGGAACATGGGATCGATAAAATCAGGACCGCACTTGAAGGAAACGGGACGGAGTCCTCTCTCCTGCAGAAGGCGCAGAAGACCGCAGGTGATGAGTGTCTTTCCCGATCCGCTGGAGACAGCGGCGATCATGAATCGGCTGATCTTCATCTGGCATCATCCTCCCTGCAGTTTCCGGCAGCACTGCTGCGAAAATTCCCGGCAGTAATGATGTAGACGGGATCCTCTCCCCGCATAAGGTGATACCTGCCGGCTTTTTCAGCTCTGGCAGCGGACAGACAGACGACATCCGGATCATCCATGCCGTTTGCCTTAAGCGATGTCAGGGCGGCATGCAGTGTTTCCAGCGTGACAACGTTAATCACGATCCTCACCGCAGGGCTGGCGTGCATGACACTCCCGATAATTTCATCTATCCTTCCTCCGCTTCCGCCGATAAACACGTGCGTCGGGGCCGGGAGGCCGGCGAAAGCTTCCGGGGCTGTCCCTTCCACGACAGTCACGTTGGCCGCGTGAAATTTATGTATATTCTTCCGGATCAGCTCAACTGCCTCCGGCTTCTTCTCTATGGCAAAAACCCGTCCTCTGCAGGCCCGGAGTGCGGCTGTCACGGTGACGGACCCCGTTCCCGCGCCGATGTCATAGACAACGGCATCCTGCGTCAGCTGCAGATGAGAAATCGATGCTGTCCGTACTTCTTCTTTTGTCATCGGTACTTTTCCACGGATGAATTCACTGTCCGGAAGATAACCGGTTCTCAGGCATTCCGGGTCGGGAAAAATATACGGCCGGTCGATGAGGATCACTGAGAGCGCGCTGCATTCTCTGCTGCAGAAATCAGACGGATGTCCGGTCATGATTTTTTCCTCCGGTGTGCCGAAATCGCAGCCAACCGTCACGCAGGCGTCTTCCAGACCGAATTCCACGAGCTTCCGGCAAACGTCAGAGACACCGCCGGTGCTGCCGAGAATGGCCATCGTGTGCGCGTGAAAGAGAACCTCGCCGACAATATTGGCCTCCTTCCCGTGAAGGCTGACCAGATGGATATCCTGCCAGGGACGGCGGATGAGTCCGCAGAAATAAGAGATGCAGGAAATCCCGGGCATGACGCGGACGTTGTCCGGGAGTACTCTGAGCAGTTTCTCAGCCCCGCTGAAAAATCCTGTATCACCGGAAAAAAGAATGCCCGTTTTCTCTGCTTCCGGATGCTCTGCCATGGCTTTGAGAATATCTGCCGGCAGATATGCTTTTTCAAAGGATACGTCTTTACGGATGGAAATGGCGGACGCACTGTCAAGCATGCGCTTTGCTCCGATCAGCAGATCTGCATCACGGATAAACGCCTGTGCTTCCACAGTCAGTCCGCCAGGATATCCCATACCCATACCAATCAGGGCTGTCTCATCCATACGCTCACCTCCGGAGAAGATTCTTCAATATCCGCAGACATTCTTCCACAGTCACCGCATTTTCAGACTCTTCAGGGCAGCGCAGAACGACAAGGCGGCATCCAAGATTGCGTGCGGCAGAAATTTTTTCGTCAAACCCGCCGTTTTTCCCGGATTCCTTTGTCACCACGTATCTCGCGCCCGTATCCCTGAACATCACCTCATTCATCAACTCGGAAAAAGGTCCCTGCATGCAGATCAGATGTCTGCCCGAGATGCCGAGGTCCATACACTTCCTGACAACTTCCGGCAGTGGCAGTACGCGCACATACAGACGTTCTCTGTAATCCGGAATGCTGGTATAGTCTTCGAGATCTCTGCTACCCGTCGACAGAAAAATACTGCCCTCCGTCCCGGAGAGAAAACCGGCAGCTTCCCTGCTGTCCGCAACATCTGTCCATAAACCGTCGGGAAGGTCAGGAAATTCCTCCGCCCTGCGGACGCGAATGCAGCGGAGTCCGGCTGCTTCTGCCGCACGGCGGATATTTTTTGTCACGTCAACGGCGTACGGATGCGTAGCATCGACGACAACAGCGCCAGGCAGCGCATGCAGGCGGAATTCCTGTTCCATCTGAGATGAATCCAGTCTTCCGCTCTCGTGTATGAGATTTTCAGCTTCCGGTATCAGCGTGCTTCCGTATTCTGTCGCCGTGTAAACGCGCGTCAGAAACCTTCCATCGCCGGCAAGAACCTCGGCGATCTCTCTTCCCTCTGAAGTACCTGCAAATAAAAATATACGGCACTTTTTCACAGCTGATACCCTCTCGGCGTCACCATCCTGCCGTCAAGATCCAGTGTGGATGAATTGCCGATAAATACGGTTGTAAACATATCCGGTTCTGTATTTCTCAGCTTTTTCAGAGAGAGGATACTGGCTTCCTCTCCCTCTCTTCCGATATTGCGTACAACACCGCAGATTGTCTCAGGTTTTCTGTAAGCGAGAAGGATGTCGCATGCCTCCGCCAGGTACTCCTTCCGTTTCCTGCTGCCCGGGTTATAGAGAACGATGCAGAAATCACCTTCAGCGGCAGCTTTCAGACGTTTTTTTATGGTATCCAGAGGTGTCAGGTAATCCGACAGGCTAATCACACAGAAGTCGCAGGAAAGCGGCGATCCAAGCAGCGCGGCTCCGCTCAGAGCAGCCGTCACACCGGGAATCACGCGGATCTCCACTTCCGGAAAGCCTGCGCTCATCTGATACAGAAGCGAGGCCATGCCATACACCCCGGCATCCCCGCTGCAGATCAGAGCCGTCCGGCGCCCCTGATCAGCCTCTTCCAGTGCCATCTGACAGCGATTGATTTCTTTTGTCATCGGCGTGGAGAGATAATGCTTACCCGGAATAATGTCACGTATCAGATCAATATACACCGTATAGCCGACGATCGTATCACAGGACTTCAGGGCCTGCTCAGCAGCCTGTGTCATGCCTTTTCTGTCGCCCGGTCCGATGCCGACAGCATAGAGGACTTTATCCATTGAAATCTCAGCTCCCTTCTGACATATATTTTTTCAGAAGCGGATGACCAGATGCTTCATGGCCACGGCCAGCGTGACACCGTCAGCCGACTGCTTCCTGATGATCAGGTCACCGCCGTCATCAATAACAGCGCTCCTCTCACAGACATTGTCAACCCCGGTAATTTTCTTCACATAATCTGATCCGGTAAAGCTTCCCTGCAGACTGTTCAGCTGGTCCGCCGTATAGGTATGAAGCGGAACATTGTGAACCTGGCAGAAATGCCGGATGCCGGGCTCATCCTTTTTCAGATCGATCGACGCAACGGCAGCTATGGCTTCCGGATACAGGCTGTATGCCCGCAGCGTGTCGTCGACGAGTTTCTCGATCTTTGCGAAAGGTGTTCCCTTCCTGCAGCCAATACCAAGTGTAAGGCATTTCGGTATGAGCCAGAGCGTATGATTGAAATAAGCCCTGTTATACGACGGGCTGATGTAAATGCCGAGAGACGTTCCGTCAGGATCTTCCGCCTTGTCCTCACGCGCCTGTTCAAGTTTCTCCGCCCAGTATACACCCTCCGGCAGATTCCCCTCGACTTCGAAATTCGTGTAAAAACCGACCGGCTCTCCGGCGAGAAGCGCCGCCGACACTTCCTTGGCATAAGTCATATTGGAAATCTGCATACCGTTGTCCGCCGCATAGGAATCCACGGCAAAACGGCCGCTCACATCAGTAGCCGTCGTGATTACCGGAAGACAGTTCAGCTTTGAAGAAATCATCCGCACCATGTCATTGGCGCCGCCGATATGCCCTGAAAGCAGGGAAATACAAAACTTGCCGCACTCGTCCATGACAATAACAGCGGGGTCTGTCCTCTTATCCCGCACGAACGGCGCGATGGCACGCACGGCGATTCCTGCCGCACCGATGAAGATAATCACATCGTATTTTTCAAAGCATTTGCCTGCCCACGTCTGAATCGGCTTCTCCACATACCTGGCATAGGAATCTTCCATCTTACACAGGCTTTTTATGTATTTTCCCTTGCCGAACAGCCTGATATCCGTTTTTTCCCTGCCGGCAGACGAATCTTCGAAAGCACGCCTGATCCGTCCTTCCATCTCATATCCTTTTTCCGTAAAACATATGACTGCTGCTTTCATTTTCTGTAAAAACCCCACCCTGAATACTTATGTAGATTTTCTGCTGCACTTATCTGTCCGCGTGCTTCTCAGGTATTTCCGTCCCCCTGCGGAATTCCGTCGAAAAACACGGATCGTAAAGCCTTGACCTGTCATAATGCGCCTGCGCCACCGCTCTTCCGACGATGATCAGCGCCGTTTTGCGTATACCGTTCGCCGCAGCTGCCGCGTGCAGTGTCCCCACCGTGCAGAGAACTGTTTTCTCGTCAGGCCAGCTGGCGCGGTAAACGATGGCGGCCGGTGTGTCTGCATCCATGCCACCCCTTTCCAGTTCCGCCGAAAGCTCCTCTGTCATTCCCGCGCTGAGAAAAATAACCATTGTTGCTCCGTGCGAAGCCATGGAAGAAATGCTCTCCTTCTCAGGCACAGGTGTTTTTCCGGCCATCCTCGTGATGATCACGCTCTGGGAAATTCCGGGCAGCGTATACTCCATCTTCAGCGATGCCGCCGCACCGCAGAAAGCGCTGACGCCCGGTGTCCAGTCGTAACCGATGCCGAGACTGTCCAGTGCGTCCATCTGCTCCCTGACAGCGCCGTACAGGCACGGATCCCCCGTGTGCAGACGCACCGTCATCCATCCCTTCTTCTCCGACCGCTGTATGACTCCGATCACTTCCTCCAGCGTCATTTCGGCCGAATTATGGATCTCGCAGCCCTCTTTTACAGACTGAAGAAGCGCGGGATTTACCAGCGAACCTGCGTAGATCACGCAGTCCGCCGCTTCGAGGTATTTCTCACCGCGAACCGTGATCATGTCCGGCGCCCCGCACCCTGCTCCTACAAAATGCACCATGGCATATTCTCCTGTCTGCTGTTTTCCTCTGTGTATACGATATGGAACCAGCTATGAGTTCGCTGTAAAGCTGTATCATACGTCGGCATCTGAACATGTTTTCTGCACATGCGAAAGCAGTTCTCCGGCATTCTCCGTTGCCGCGGAGATTTCGCAGGCGGATGAAAAAGCAATGGCTCCAGCCTTCACTTTTCCGCCGCTTCGGAAATTCAGATATCCTGAAGCCTTTTCCATGAGCTGATGCAGCGTGCGGCATATGATACAGTTCTTATCTTTATACGGATCTGTGCCACGGCTTCTGTCTAAGCTGATCAGGACGTTCAGCGCATCATCCGTCGTGTTGCAGTCGAGGATCCTGCGCGCCAGATCCGCATCTGCCCCGGCCCTCAGCGCAGCCGCAGCCATGAGCTCCATGCGGCAGTCTGCCTCATGAGAATGTGTATTCATGATCCCGCCTGCCACCTTGACAAACTTTCCGAAATGCGAGACAAAAAGGATTCCCTCAAATCCGTATTCCACGGCAGCATCGATAGATTCCCCGATAAAATTGCTGCACTGCGTCTCTCTGTCCGGATCAACGCCGAGTCTGTCCAGAGCATAGCGCTCACCGTAATTTCCGGGCGTCAGACAGAGATACGGTCCGTTATTCACTCTCCGCATACGCATTTCCACGCGGATGGTATCGACAAGTGCCCTGCGGCTCATCGGGTACACAATACCGCTCGTCCCGAGGATAGATATTCCGCCTTCGATACCAAGTCTCGGATTAAAAGTCTTTGATGCAATCTGTTCGCCCTCCGGCACTGAGATCACAACGTCGACGCCGCCCTTATACCCGGCGTCATCGATCACCTTCTGCACGGCATTCCGGATCATCTGCCGCGGGACAGAATTAATGGCCGCACTGCCGACCGGCTGATCCAGCCCTGCCTTTGTAACTCTGCCGACGCCTTTTCCGCCGTCTATCCGGATTCCCGATGTTTCCGATGTGCTGACATCCGCACAGATCAGGATGCCATCGGTGGCATCTATGTCATCGCCGGCATCCTTGCGCACAGCGCATGATACTTCTGTCACTTGTCCCTCATGCCTGATGATCCGGATGTTTTCCACAGCAAGATGCAGCGTTATGCCATTAGGTGTGACCAGCAAGGATGTCTCCACCGGCTCACCCGACAGAAGCATGGCAGCTGCAGCGCCTGCCGCAGCCGCCGCACATGAACCTGTCGTATAACCGTACCGCATCTTCTTCTGGTTTACTGTCACAAATTTACTGATCTCTGCCGCAGGCTCTGCCTTCACTTTTTCACCCTAAACCTTCGAGAATCCTGATACCTTCCGTTTTGTAGTGCACCGGATCAACTTCCAGCCGGTACCCGCACCCGGGTCTCACCTGAAAGCTGTAGTAATCGCCCGATGGTCTTCCATAAGCTGACAGAATACTCATGATAGTTCCGCCGTGCGCGATCAGGGCTGCCTTCTTCACCTTCTGACTCTGACAATCCGCCATGATCCTGTCAAATCCGGCAAGACAGCGGTTCTGAAATTCCGTACGTGATTCTCCACCCGGAAAACGAATCATCCCGCCGCTGTCGATCCACGCCTGATACTCAGGATCACCCGTAAGTTCCCGATAATTTTTATTTTCAAAACTCCCGAAGGATATTTCTCTGAATTCCGGGATAACCGTCTGCTCCGTTTTCGGAAACAGCAGGGAAGCTGTCTCCCGGCAGCGGATGAGCGGACTCACAAAAGCACATGCCGGCTCTGTCCAGCTTTTACCCGAGGTAAATATTTTTCTCTTCTCCAGAAGTTTTTCTCTCTCATCCGGCAGAATAGATTCGTCTGTCGTTCCCACGTATCTCAGTTCACGGTTGCCCTGCACGGCCGCATGTCGAAGTATATAGAGGATCATGATTTTTACTCTTTCTTGATGAGCATGCCGGTTCCGTAGACCACGCGGTATACCTCATCTGAATATGAGGCCAGCTTTGTACAGAATCGCCCTGCCGCTTCTCTGAATGCTCTCTCCCCGCTGTTCACCGGTACAATTCCGCATCCCACTTCATTGGCGATCACGATCATATCCGGATTATAGCGGATCATGCTGTCAGCCAGCTTCATGGGGTCTTCGCCTCTCTTTATCGACCGGCGGACGAGTTCTTCCGCATGCTTCACACATTTGCTGTTCATCAGTTCTCGCTGAGAACATTCGAATCCGTCCACGATATCGCTGTCCGTGAGATTGAACTTCCATTTGGCATAATCGGTTTTGCCCTCATATGCGCCGCCCACAACCATTTTCATAGATAAAACCCCGCTAAAAAATACTGTGCGCTGTCCGCAGCCCCCGGCTTCCTGTGCGTATGGCACAGGACGGCATTCTTTCCGTCCGACCGGAGATCAGTGACCCGCCAGCGCAGCGATCACACCAGCCGCCAGCATGAGCAGCTCACTGAATGTCACAAAAAATCCGGCCAGGTCTCCTGTCGTTCCGCCGAAGTACTTCATGCTGATATGTCTGTACAGAAAAAATGATGCCAGGCCGACGCCGTATATACAAACCCCTGTCACGCCGCCCGTAAGGACCAGCGCCACAGCGAAAATGATCAGATAAATCATGCAGACCGTGCGAACGGTCCTTTTTTCAGCAGTATCGGAAAACGCCGCGAGCGTACCCTCCGGATTTGCCTTCGGAAAGTATGCTGACACGACGGAAAATGCAGAGTATGTCCTCGCCAGCGGGAAAATCAGACAGAGCGGTACGACAGATGCTTCTGTCACTTCTGTCGTCAGCCCGAATGCCAGCAGGAAATACACACAGACCCATATCACAGCTTTTGCACCGGTGTGCGGATCTTTCATAATTCTGAGACGTTCATCTCTGCTCCGCCAGGATGAAAGCGCATCACAGGTATCGATAAAACCGTCCAGATGAATCGCACCGGTAATCACAACAGGCACAGTCACAGCCACGGCTGCGTACAGCCATGCGCCGCAGAAACCGGCTGCATACGGGAGGAACCAGAGGTATTCCAGAAGCCCGATCACTGCGCCGATCCAGGGAAAAAAGCACATAGAATACCGCATACTGTCTTCCGACCACTGTATGTGCGGTACCGGTATCCTTGAATACATGGAAAACGCCGAGAGGAGACTCTCGAGAATTGTCTTCATAGGTCAATGGCTCCGATTATCTCTTCACTTCTATGGGAATACCGTATACAACCTCTGTCACCCTGTCTGCCATGCTCGTGAGGTTCTGGCAGATCAGACCGAGGAGCTGCATGTACATCAGTGTACTGCGCTCATAATGACATCCCTCGGCAAAGACATCATCTGTGACAATGACGAGTTTTCCGGCACTGGAAGCCAGGTGATCAATACCATGCAGAATACGGCTGATCGCATGAATACCGCTTCCGTTCGGCAGATAGAGTTCATTGGCAAGAAGATTGGGCAGATCTTCCAGCAGGATCGCACAGTCCTCCGGAACAGTGATCTCAGAGAGCATCAGAGAACACTCGATCGTCTGAAATCCCATGTCTTTCCTTCGTTCCCTGTGCCTCCGCACGCGTTCGATATTCTCGGGGTCTGTCCCGATGGACATCGTTGCTATATAGAGACGGTTTCTGCACCCTGAGGAGAGAATCTGTGACTCCGCATATTCAGATTTTCCGCTTCCGGCTCCGCCGGTAATCAGATGTATCATGATTATTACCCTGTATCAGGACAGATGTCGATATGCCTCAATGCCGTCCTCGTCAAACGTCGACATGCTGTCGTAAACCTTCAGTGCCATGTCCAGCAGCGGAAACAGCATAACCGCTCCGGTTCCCTCTCCCAGACTCATCTGGCACGTCAGAAACGGACTTAAGGACAGAGCATCCAGCACAAGAGATGCCGCCGGCTCGCCCGACATGTGCGAGGGCAGCATATATGCCACAGAAGCCGAACAGATGCGGTACGCTGTGAGCGCTGCCACAGCGGAGATAAATCCGTCAATGACGACAGGGATACGGCATGCCGCCCCGCCGATAAATACGCCCGCCAGACCGGCGATATCCAGCCCGCCGACTTTTGCGAGCACATCAACAGGATCCTCCGGGTCAGGTCTGTTCCGTTCAATACTCTTCCTGATCACGCGGATCTTGCGTTCCAGTCCTTCGGAGGAAAGTCCCGCACCTCTGCCTGTCATCTGTTCCACCGGCTGATGAAGAAATACAGAAGCCATGGCGCTGCTTGTCGTCGTGTTGCCGATTCCCATCTCGCCCGTCGCGAGAATCTTATAACCGGCTTCCGCCTTCTCCTGCGCGATCCGTATGCCTGTCTCTATTGCCCGGACAGCATCTTCACGTGTCATGGCAGGCCCCAGAGCTATATCTCCGGTGCCGTTTAAAACCTTGCACTTCCGGACCTTCGTATCTCTGGCCATGCCAATATCGATCGGAAAAATATCCGTCCCGGCTTCCCTGCACAGAATAGCGGCAGTCGCTCTGTCCGTCAGAAAGTTTTCTGCGACCTGCGCTGTAACCTCCTGACCTGTCTGCGTCACACCCTCGGCGACGACGCCGTTATCCGCGCACATGATGATAAGACCTTTTTTATCCAGCCGGACGTCAGCCGTGCCCTGAATACCCGCAATCTGTACGATCGCATCCTCAAGCTTTCCCAGACTGTGGAGCGGGTGCGCAATGGCATCCCAGTGACACCGTGCGGCCTGTTCCACCTCCGGGTCCGCAGGACGGATCTGCTTTTCTGTTTTCTCAAGCAGCCCAGTCATAATCCCGGTCCTGTCATAATCCGAGCATTTCTCTGACAGTCTTCTCCATATCCTCCACAGACGATTCCGTTCTGTGACGAACGGGCGCTGTGCGGATCTCTTCAATGGCGTTCGGTATTCTGACACCCGAAACATCATGAAGAGCGTCAAACTGCTCTTCATCGGTCATGCTGTCATACTTTCCGGCATCGATCGCATGCAGTACGGCGCGCGCGAACTTGTAAGGGCTTGCCGTGGAAGCAATGACAGTCGGCGTATCATCTCCGCTCTCATCTCTGTAGCGGAAATACACAGAAGCTGATACAGCCGTGTGCGGATCGATGACGTACTTTTCATCGTCATACATTTTCCTGATGACATCGGCAACCTCCTCCTCTGTTGAGAATTTCGCCTCGAAATCACCCAGCTGTGCCTTCATATCATCCGTGATCTCATAGCGTCCGGTCTCGCGGAGCTGAGCCATGAAAGCGGCTGTTTTTTCTGCACTCCTGTCACAGATCTGATAGATCAGACGCTCAAGGTTGCTGGAAACCAGAATATCCATGGACGGCGATGTCGTCAGGATAAACGGACGGTTTTTGTCATATATGCCTGTGTGGAAGAAATCCGTGAGCACATTGTTCTCGTTGGATGCGCAGATGAGTTTCTTCACCGGAAGTCCGATCTGCTTTGCATAATAAGCGGCAAGAATGTTGCCGAAGTTGCCTGTCGGCACCGTGATATTAATGCTGTCGCCGGCGCTGATCGCACCGCTCCGAATCAGTTGTGCATAGGCGTACACGTAATAAGCCGCCTGCGGCACAAGACGGCCGATATTGATGGAGTTGGCAGAACTGAACTGAATCTCCTTTGCACCCGCATCCTCAGCGAGCTTTCTGTCGCCGAACATCTTCTTTACACCGGTCTGAGCGTCATCGAAATTACCCGTAATGGCCACTACATGCGTGTTATTTCCCTTCTGTGTCACCATCTGACGCTTCTGTACCGGACTTACGCCGTCCCTCGGGAAAAATACGATGATCTCCGTTCCGGGCACATCGGCGAAACCGGCCATGGCAGCTTTTCCGGTATCACCTGAAGTAGCAGTCAGAATGCAGATCTTGTTGGAGATCTGATTCTTGCGGGCTGCAGTTGTCATGAGATAGGGAAGGATGGACAATGCCATGTCTTTGAAAGCGATGGTCTTGCCATGGAAAAGCTCCAGAAAATAGGCGCCGTCTGCCTTGCGCAGCGGAGCGATCTCCGGCACGTCGAATTTGCTGTCGTATGCGTGATTGATGCAGCTGCGGAGTTCTTCCTCCGTAAAATCGGTAAGAAAAAGCTTCATTACTTCATAAGCCAGATCACGGTAATTCATATGGGCGAGATCATCGAAGGAAACCTCCAGCGCCGGAAATGAATCCGGCACGTACAGTCCGCCGTCCTCTGCAAGTCCGTTAAGGATTGCTCTTGAAGATGTTACGCCTTTCTCTCCGCCTCTCGTACTGCTGTAAAATACCTGCATTTTTTCTCCTCCGATATGGAATAAACTATTCCATATGCCGGTCGGACCGGCTCTGATCACTGAATAAGTTGTTCACTCTTTACTGCCTGGTTTTGTCATTCATTACTGCGGCATGCGAACTGACAGAATTTCCCAAAAAATCCGCAGCACCTACAGAAGTATAGCATATTGTCAGCAGTGCGGTCAAAAAAATGGTTGAAGGCAGAGAGCCCGGGGCTGATGCCCCGGGCCCTCTGCTCTTCGCGCTAAGTTTATCTGTTGTTGATAGCGGTTACCAGCGCATCGATGGAAGCGCGGATAATATCCGGATCTACGCCGGCACCCCATGATGTACTGCCATCCGGCGTCTCAATTCCGACGTAGGCAATTGCCTTGGAACTGGAGCTCTTTGAAAGAGCATGTTCCTGATACGTCGTCAGCGTGTAATCCAGGTTAAATGCATTTTTCAGTGCATTGCTCACGGAATCCAGACGTCCGTTTCCTTCCGCCTTCGCCGTCAGCCAGTCTCCGTTATCGTATCTGGCATTGACAGAGGCCTCAATCATGCCGTTATCAAGCTGACGGAAGTGAACACCATTGATCTGCAGCGGCGATGTGACATCCTCGAACTTCTGCTTGAACAGGCTGAAAAGTTCGTCCGGTTTGAGTTCTTTGTGCAGATGATCTGACAGATCCTTTGCCGCATATCCCATGGCTTCGCGCATCTTCTTCGGAAGGATCAGATCATATTTTGTCTCAAGCACATATCCTACGCCGCCCTTTCCGGACTGGCTGTTGATACGGATGACATCGGCATCGTAGCTTCTGTCGATATCCGCCGGATCGATCGGCAGGTACGGAACTGTCCAGTGATCCGGATCGTTTTCCTGACGGAAATGCATGCCCTTGGCGATGGCATCCTGATGTGAACCGGAAAAAGCCGCATAGACGAGTTTTCCGCAGTAAGGCTTTCTGTCGTCGACCGGCATACCGGTGAACTCTTCATATTTACGGCAGATCTCAGGCATATGATCGAAGTGCATCTTTGGATCCACACCCTGCATATAGAGGTTCATTGCCAGCGTGATGATATCTACGTTTCCTGTGCGCTCGCCGTTTCCGAAGAGTGTACCCTCCACACGGTCTGCTCCTGCAAGTACACCGAGCTCTGCATCACTGACACCTGAGCCCCTGTCGTTGTGCGGATGAAGTGAGAGCACTACGTTATCTCTGTAGTTGAGATGTTTGGACATGTATTCCACCTGACTCGCGTATACATGCGGCATCGAAAGCTCTACGGTAGACGGAAGATTGATGATGGCCTTGCGGTCTGCTTCCGGTTTCCACACATCGAGAACGGCGTTGCATACCTGAAGTGCATATTCAGGTTCCGTTCCGGTAAAGCTCTCCGGGCTGTATTCGAAGCGGAAGTTTTCACCGGCCCTGTCCGTCAGTTCCTGAAGAAGCTTTGCTCCGTCAACGGCGATCTGAAGGATCTCGTCTTTGCTTTTCTTAAAAACCTGCTGTCTCTGCGCGAACGAAGTGGAATTGTATACGTGGACGATGGCTTTGTTTCTGCAGCCCTCCAGTGCCTCGAACGTCCTCTTGATGATGTGCTCTCTGGCCTGTGTGAGCACCTGAACCGTCACATCTTCAGGGATCAGATTTTCTTCGATCAGACGACGGAGAAATACGAACTCAGTCTCTGACGCTGCCGGAAATCCCACTTCAATTTCCTTGAAGCCGACTTCACAGAGCATTTTGAAAAATTCAATCTTGGTATCCAGATCCATGGGGATTACAAGTGCCTGATTGCCATCCCGGAGATCAACGCTGCACCAGATCGGCGCTTTGTCTATTGAATCTTTCTTCACCCAGTCATAGCAGTCTTCCGGCGGCATGTAATACTGTTTCATGTACTTCCTGTAATTCATCATAATGTTTTGTCCTCCCTGTATCTGTGTGTCAGCGGTATAAAACGGTTTTGCGGGTTCATCCCTTCATCGCGGCGCCTGCTGCACCTCTCCGCGCTTCGCGTGTGAGCAATGCCGTCTGCTGTCCGCATAAACGAAAACAGCGTCCCCTCCAATCCCACCTGAAGGGGACTGGAAGAGACGCATAATCTGCGCGGTACCACTCTTCTTTCACGCATTGCTGCGTGCACTCATGGGATACACCGGCCCGTCTCCTTTAATGAAGACCTGCCATGATATCCTTTCCCTGTAACGCCGGGTACACGTCTGCGTCTATTCGGAAACTTTCTGATATCAGTTTTCCTTTCGGGCAGCCACTCGGAGGCCAGTTCGATCAGATCCGTCAGCTGTCTCGCACCTGCCGGCAGCTCTCTGTACTCAGGAATTCTTACCTACTACTCCTCTTCATCGTATTTATGTATTTGATTGGTTACAAACTACCATTTTTGACAGTCTGTGTCAACCTCAGGATTTCATTTTTCTGCAATCAGGCTTTCGATCGTCTGCGGTCTGCTCTGAGCGAAGCGCTGACATTGTCAAACACATCCGTGAGATTTTTCTCCGGCGCAGGTGTCAGCAGACTCACGATGACATTGATGATGATGGCGACAAGAAATGCCGGCAGAAGCTCATAGATATTCCATGCCCCGCCGAGCGGACGGACGGCGTATTTCCATACGAACACCATGACGCCGCCTGAGACAAGTCCCGCCAGTGCGCCGTATTTGTTTGATCTGCGCCAGAACAGCGCGAGGAGCACGATCGGTCCGAAACATGCGCCGAATCCCGCCCAGGCAAACGACACAATCGCAAAGACAGAGTTGTCAGGATTCCATGCAATGCCGATACCGATGACGGCGATGATCAGCAGGCTCACGCGGGCAACCCGGAGCAGCGTTTTTTCATCCAGATCCAGGTGGAAAAATTTATGAATGATATTTTCCGATACGGATGAAGACGCAGCGAGCAGCTGTGAATCGGCAGTAGACATCGTTGCCGCCAGAATGCCGGAGAGAACTATGCCGGCAAAAATGGCAAACAGCCAGCCATGCTGACTCATCAGCGTTGAAATGTTCACAATTACTTTTTCCGAATCTGACCCTGTGAGCGTCGGAATCACACCGGCCTTGCTCATTGCCATGCCGACGATACCGATCATGCCGGCAATGCCCATCGAAACCACCGCCCAGATAGAAGCAACCCGTCTGGACAGTTTCAGCTTGCTGTCATCTTCAATCGCCATGAAGCGAAGCAGGATATGCGGCATGCCAAAATAGCCGAGTCCCCAGGCCAGCGTGGAAACAGCAGTGATGACACTGTAGGTGTGTGCAGTACCTGTTGCCGGATCATAAGTCATATTCATGCTGAGATAACCCGGCAGCCGTGACGCATTGCTGATCACGGCATCCATGCCCCCGGCACTCCAGATGCCAAAAAGCAGAACAATGATCAGAGCCACCGTCATGACAATGCTCTGAATGAGATCCGTGAGGCTCGCCGCCAGGAATCCGCCTGTCATCGTATAGGCAATAATGACAGCAGCACTGATGATCATCGTCACATGATAATCCGCATTGAACAGGCTGGAGAAAAGCTTTCCGCAGGCTGCGAAGCCGGAGCCCGTGTAGGGAATGAAGAACACTATGATCTCGACAGCGGCAATAAACATCAGGATACGGTGTCTGTCACCATATCTGTCGGAAAAGAAATCCGGAATGGTAATGGATCCAGTATTTGCCGTGTATCTCCGGATCCTTTTGGCGACGAACAGCCAGTTCAGATAGGTGCCGGCAGCCAGACCGATCGCCGTCCAGCCCACATCTGCCATTCCGGACAGATAGGCAAGTCCCGGGAGCCCCATGAGCAGATAGGAACTCATATCGGATGCTTCCGCACTCATGGCAGTCACAAACGGGCCGAGGTGTCTGCCTCCCAGATAGAAATCACCTACTGACTGATTCTTCTTCGATACGACGAAGCCGATCAGCAGCATGAACAGCAGATATACGATCATGACCAAAAGGATAAAAACGCTACTGGATGTCATTTTCTATACTCTTCTCCCTGTCTACTCATTTATAATTACAATATCCTATCACACATGGCAAAAATAAGCAAAGCCGATTGAGGAGCAGCGCTTTAGCAGATGATAAATTTAGCATTGCATTTTAGAATTCATTTTAGTATAATAAGCGATGTTGTCGGGGTGTGGCTCAGCTTGGCTAGAGCGCGCGCTTAGGGAGTGCGAGGTCGCAAGTTCAAATCTTGTCACCCCGATCAGAAAAAGGGAACCGGAGATCTTCTCCGGTTCCCTTTTTCTGTGCACCCGTTTTACAGGACCTGCATCGCCTTCGCTGTCGACGTATCTTTCCGTATCCACACGGATACGTTACCTCCGCTGACCGGAAAGACAGCCTGACCGTCGTCTCCTATGCGGATTTCCTCGTGCCGGCCGCCGAGCGCATCAATAAATATCTCCCCTGCATGAATCCTGCCGACGTACATACATTTTTCCCCGGCCGGACCGTCATCGGCGAGCACGGCACATCCTGATCCCTGATGCCTTTCATCGCCTTCAAGCGTCCATCCGAGAATATCCGGATGATCGGCGTAATCATGAAAAGCACCGTATACACAGTCGCGCCGAACCAGAAGTAGTCTGTCAATGACGTGTTTGAACGGCGGCACGCCCTGGCAGGCGACGCCGTAGTAATCGCCGTAAAATACGCACGGGTATCCCTGCGGACGCAGGAGAATCATCGCGTATGCGAGCGGTTTGAACCAGTTCTCTATGACCGTCTGAAGCGCCTGCCCCTTCTGTGTATCGTGATTGGCCACAAAAGTAACGGCGTGTGTCGGATCTTTCTGCACGAGCGTCCCGTTGAACATCTGACGCATATCATAATTCCCGTCGGAATGACAGGCCTGGAAGAAATGCATGTGCAGCGGCACGTCAAAGAGCGACATGCAGCCGCCGACGGCGTCAATATAAGAAGCCAGCGTCTGCAGATCTGCCTGCCAGTATTCGCCGACTGTGAACAGTTCTTTTCCCGTCTCGCTGCGCAGCTTTCCAAGCCACTCGCCGAAGAAATCGCTCGAGATGTGTTTGACAGCATCCAGACGGAAACCGTCTGCGCCTGTCGTCTTCAGATACCACAGTCCGTAGCGGTACAGTTCCTCCCGCACCTTGGGCACGGAAAAGGCGAGATCGGCACCCATCAGATAGTCGTAGTTTCCGTTTTCTCTGTCTACATTCTGATCAAAATGTGTGTTCTCGAATTCATAGATGGCGGAGTGTTTTGTCCTCTGGTCGAAATCCACGCCGTCAAAACAGGTGTGGTCCCAGTGAAAGTCAGAGTATTTATCTTTTCTTCCCGGAAAATTAAAACCTGTCCACGCCTCGATTTTCATATCTCCGCTCTCGGCTCTGTTGCGGTCGGAAGGATCCACCTCATAGGCATCGACCATCTCCGGATAATCCGCACCCATTTTATGGTCGAAAACCATATCCGCATATACATCGACAGATGCGCGGTGAAAAGCCCGAATGGCGGCGAGATACTCATCCTTTGTCCCGTATTTGGTTCTCACCGTACCCTTCTGATCAAACTCGCCCAGATCATACAGGTCATATACGCCGTACCCCACATCGTTGATACCTGCCTGACCCTTGTATGCCGGCGGGAGCCACACAGCCGTAATGCCGGCCCTGCTGATCGCCGAAGCCTGTTCTGCCGCCTGCTTCCAGAAATTCCCGTCATTTGGGAGATACCACTCAAAATACTGCATCATGGTTCCGTTGGTGTCTGCTTTTTTACGGCTGCCACTCACTGTCCTCTCACCTCCGGATATAAGAGAAACTCCCGAACCACATTTTTTACAGTCACCATATACCGGTGACCGTGCAGTTGTGGCCGGGAGTATACCTGGCAGATATCAGATGATGTAGGTGTCATAAGTATGATAACCGGATCACTGCTCTTCATTAATATAGTTGACAAGGCCTCCGGCCGTAATGATCTTCTGCATAAACGGCGGAAATGCCTGACCTTTGTAGGATTTGCCGGTTGTAACATCGGTGATCACGCCGGAATCGAAATCAACCTTCACATCATCCCCTGCGGCGATCTCTTTTGCCGCTTCCGGGCACTCGATGATGGGAAGCCCGATATTGATCGCGTTCCTGTAAAAAATACGCGCAAAGGTTTCAGCAATGACGCAGCTGACACCGGCCGCCTTGATGGCGATCGGTGCATGCTCACGGGAAGAACCGCAGCCAAAATTTTTATTGGCGACGATGATATCACCCTTCTGAACTTTGCTGACAAATTCTCTGTCGATATCTTCCATGCAGTGCTTTGCGAGCTCCGCCGGATCCGAAGAATTCAGATAACGGGCAGGAATGATCACATCGGTATCTACATTATCGCCATACTTGAATACTTTTCCTTCAGCCTGCATTTATCCATTCCTCCTTATAAACCGAGCTCTGCCGGCGAGCTGATCTTTCCGGTGACAGCACTCGCTGCGGCAACCGCCGGATCCGCCAGATAAATTTCTGAATTCACATGTCCCATACGTCCGACAAAGTTCCGGTTTGTCGTCGAGATGCAGCGCTCGCCCTCGGCGAGAATGCCCATATAGCCGCCGAGACACGGTCCGCAGGTAGGCGTACTGACAACAGCGCCGGCCTCGATAAAGGTCTCGATCAGCCCCTCTTTCAGTGCCTGCAGATAAATTGCCTGTGTCGCCGGAATGACAATGCAGCGCAGATTTTTAGCCACTTTGCGTCCCTTCAGAACGGCAGCCGCGGTGCGGAGATCCTCAATTCTTCCGTTCGTGCAGGATCCGATCACCGACTGATCTATGCGAATGTCTCCGACTTCATCTATCGTATGCGTGTTTTCCGGAAGATGCGGGAAAGATACGGTCTCCTTCAGCGTCGAAAGGTCAATCGTTACTGTTCTCTCATACGTGGCATCCTCATCAGCGGTATAGACAGACCAGTTCTTTTTCGTGTGATCCTTCATATAGGCAATTGTCCTGTCATCAACAGGGAAAATGCCGTTCTTTGCGCCGGCCTCAATCGCCATGTTCGCGATCGTAAAACGGTCATCCATCGAAAGAGCAGCCACACCCTCTCCCGTGAACTCCAGAGACTGATACAGAGCGCCGGAAACGCCGATCTCTCCGATCAGGTGCAGGATCACATCCTTGCCGCTCACCCATTTGCGGGGTTTGCCTGTAAGAACAACCTTAATTGCAGACGGAACCTTGAACCAGGCTTTGCCCGTTGCCATGCCTGCCGCCATATCCGTGCTTCCCACACCAGTGGAAAAAGCGCCGAGGGCACCATACGTACAGGTATGCGAATCCGCGCCGATCACGACATCACCGGCAGCCACAAGACCCTTTTCCGGGAGCAGGGCATGTTCAATACCCATCTGTCCCACGTCAAAATAATTGGTGATATCATATTTACCTGCAAAATTTCTCACCTGTTTGGTGTGTTCCGCAGATTTAATATCCTTGTTCGGAACAAAATGATCCATGACAAGCGCAATCTTATCCTTATCAAACACTTCCTGTTTTTTAAACCCCTGCATAACGTCGATCGCGACAGGTGTCGTGATGTCATTGCCGAGCACCATATCGAGTTTCGCCTCGATCAGCTGACCGGCTTCGACGTGATCAAGTCCCGCAGCCTTTGCGAGAATCTTCTGCGTCATCGTCATTCCCATGCGTATATCCCTCCTGAAAACTTTATTGCCGACACATCCGGCAGCAGAACTGATGCAAATCCAATTCTCAGTACATACTACTCTATTCCTGCAGAATCATCAAGAAAATGCAGATACAGAAAGGGGAGCTGCGGCGACAGCCGCAGCTCCCCTCAAAAGGAAAAGCGATAAAATTAGTTGTTGATCAGCTTATCCTCATCATTCCAGCTGTACAGCTTGCGGATCTCCTCGCCGACCTTCTCTGACGGATGCTCGGAAGCTTTCTTGCGGAGAGCTTTGAAGTGAGCCTGTCCGCCTGCCGGGCTCATGTCAAGCAGGAAGTCCTTGGCAAATGTACCATCCTGAATATCAGAAAGGATCTTCTTCATAGCCTTTCTGGTCTCGTCGGTAACGATCTTCGGTCCGGTGATGTAATCGCCGTACTCAGCGGTATTGGAGATAGAATATCTCATACCTGCAAAGCCTGACTGATAGATAAGATCAACGATGAGCTTCATCTCATGGATGCACTCGAAGTAAGCATTTCTCGGATCATATCCTGCCTCGCAGAGTGTATCGAAACCAGCCTGCATAAGGGCTACAACGCCGCCGCAGAGAACTGCCTGCTCGCCGAAGAGGTCAGTCTCGGTCTCTGTGCGGAAGTCAGTCTCAAGAAGTCCTGCACGTGCTCCGCCGATGCCAAGGCCATAAGCCAGAGCCAGATCAAGAGCATGTCCGGTGTAATCCTGCTCAACAGCAACAAGGCAAGGGGTTCCTCTGCCTCTCTGATACTCGGATCTTACGGTATGACCCGGTGCCTTCGGAGCGATCATGGTAACGTCGACATATTTCGGCGGGATGATCTGGTTGAAATGGATGTTGAAGCCATGAGCGAACATCAGCATATCGCCCTCTTTGAGGTTGGGCTCAATGTCCTTCTTATACATAGCTGCCTGCAGCTCATCGTTGATGAGGATCATGATAATGTCGGCCTGCTTTGCAGCTTCTGCTGCGGTGTAAACCTTGAATCCCTGCTCCTCAGCCTTCTTCCAGGATTTTGATCCCTCGTAGAGACCTACGATGACATCGCATCCGGAATCCTTCAGGTTCAGTGCATGTGCATGTCCCTGGCTGCCGTAGCCGATAATGGCGATCTTCTTTCCATCAAGAAGAGAAAGATTGCAGTCCTCCTGATAGAACATCCTCCATTTCTTATCCATAGTATCTTTACCTCCTGTAATAAATATGAGTAGTTCGGGCAATGCCCGTATATGTTAAGGACTAATCCTTAGCTTTCAAATGAAATCAGTCGAGCCAGATAACATCGTCCGCGCCCCGGCGCAGTCCCGCGATACCTGTTCTCGCAAGCTCCAGGATCTCATGGCCAGACAGAAGCTTCAGAAAAGCAGAGAGCTTGTTCTGTCCGCCTGTCAGTTCGATGATCAGTGAATCTTCTCCGACATCGACGATGTTTGCCCGGAACACATTGGCAAGAGCGATCACATCCTGTCTCTCCGATTCGGAAGCTTTGACCTTTACGAGGATCATCTCCCGGATGACGCTGTCATCCACATCGAGAACCTTGACATGCCGCACATCTTCCTGCTTTTCCACCTGGCGGGTGATCTGCTCCAGAACGAGGTCGTCACCGCTTGTCATGATCGTGATTCTCGTAAAACGGGGATCCATGGTCACGCCGGCAGTAATACTGTCGATGTTGTATCCGCGTCTTGCGAAGAGACCCGCAATTCTCGACAGAACGCCGGATGTATTATCAACCAGAAGAGATAAAATACGATGTTTCATCTGATGTTTCCTTTCTCAACACGAGCCCTATTCTATAATGCTAAAAATCATTTGTCAACAACATGAACAAATTTCATCTTACAGATCATCAACATTATGCAAAACAGCTGTCGACGGAACAAAAATGTCTGTCGGCAGCTGAAAAATCAGGCATATCACATGACCGTATGATTCTCAGACGGCGGTACAGCGGGAATAAACACTCTCGTCTCCATCACTTCGCTGTGGAGCACCTTGCTGTCCGCATAACTGCAGAAATAATCCTGTGCACAGAGCGTTTTCTCACCATCCCCCGGCTGCAGCTGTACATAAGAACCGTCGGGCTGCATAATGCGCGCACGTGAATTATCGGCAAGCTGGATCTTCAGAATGTTCATGGCTTCCTTTTTTGTATTCTCAGAGAGCAGCGGGAAAACGATCTCCACACGCTTATCGAGATTCCTCGGCATCCAGTCGGCAGACCCCATGAAGACATCCTCTTCGCCGTCATTGTAAAAATAAAAGATTCTCGCATGTTCCAGGTAATTACCGACGATTGAACGCACAGTGATATTCTCGCTCAGTCCGGGCATGCCCGTCTTCAGGCAGCAGATACCGCGGACGATGAGGTCTATTTTCACGCCTGCGGCAGAAGCCTTGTAAAGGGCGGCGATAATCTCGGCATCGCAGAGGGAATTCATTTTGGCTACAATTCTCGCCTTCTTGCCATCCCTCGCGTGCTTTTCCTCCATGCGGATCAGATGCAGGAAGCGGTCGCGCATCCAGATCGGAGCCACGATAAGACTGTTCCACGAATCGGGCTCGGAATACCCGGAAATCATATTGAAGACAGCTGTGGCGTCTTCGCCGATTCCCTCGTTGCAGGTGAGGATTCCGCAGTCTGTATAGAGTTTGGCCGTAGAATCATTATAGTTTCCCGTGCCGAGGTGCACATAACGGCGAATGCCGTCTTCCTCTTTGCGGACGACAAGCGTGATCTTACTGTGCGTCTTGAGGCCGACCAGTCCGTAGATGACATGACATCCGGCTTTTTCCAGCTTCTGTGCCCAGACAATGTTGTTCTCCTCATCAAAACGGGCTTTCAGTTCAACGAGCGCCGTCACCTGCTTTCCGTTCTCAGCGGCTTCAGCAAGTGCTGCGATGATCGGCGAATGGCCGGATACGCGGTACAGCGTCTGCTTGATGGCGAGAACCTCCGGATCTCTTGCCGCCTGACGCACGAATTCAACGACGGGCCGGAAAGTCTGGTACGGGTGATGCAGGAAGATATCTCCCTTCCGGATATTGGTAAAAATATCGTCGTCATTCTGCAGTTCCGGCACTTCCGCCGGTACATGCTGCTTCAGCTTGTATTCATCAAAACCGCTGATGCCATACAGCTTCATCAGAAATGTCAGGTCGATCGGCCCGTCGATGTAAAAAATATCGTCCTCACGCACCTTGAATTCATCTTTCAGAATTTTCAGAAGCTGCGGCTCAATACCGTCTTCCACCTCGAGACGGATGACTTCTCCCCATTTTCTTTTCTTCAGGGATTTGCTGATCTCCACCAGAAGATCGGCTGCCTCATCCTCGTCAATGCCGAGCTCGGCATTGCGCATGATGCGGTACGGCTGCGTGCAGATGACATCGTAGCCGAGGAACAGTTTGCTGATGTTTCGATCGATCACCTCTTCCATCAGAATGATCGCACGTGATCCGTCCTCTTCAGGCAGATCAATGAATCTCGGCAGAACAGACGGCACCTGAACGGTGGCAAAAAATTCACGGCCTTCTTTTTCATTTTTCTTGCGGATCAGAGCACCGATATTCAGCGTTTTGTTCCGGATCAGCGGAAACGGGCGGGAAGAATCCATAGCCATCGGTGTGAGTACAGGATAGACATTGCTGTCAAAATACTCATCGATGTATTTTTCCTGCTCAGGCGTCAGCGCCTCGCTGCTCCCGTGCACATGCAGACCGGCCTTTTCAAGCGAAGGCAGAAGGCTGTCATTGTAATTGTGATACTGCCGCTTCACCAGACTGTGCGTGTTCTTCGAGATCGCATCCAGCTGTTCCTGCGCCGTCATGCCCGCTATATCTTTCTTCGTGTAATTGGTATGCACCATATCTTTGAGTGATGCCACACGGACCATGTAAAATTCATCCAGATTAGAGGAGACGATACTCTCAAATTTCAGCCGCTCAAAAAGCGGAATGCGGCTGTCCTCAGCCTCGCTCAGGATACGCTCATCAAAGCCGATCCAGGAGAGCTCACGGTTCCAGTAGTATTCGGGTTTTGCGAATTCTTTGTACTCTTCATGCATAATTATTTACTCCTGAAGACATGCACGTCAGGCGTGCACCTTGAGATGTATAAGCACAGGCCTCTCTGTAAAAACAGACGCCCGGACTTATACTGTCAGCATATTGCCATTAAGTGATCCGGCACAGCGCTGTCAGAGCGTCCGTCTCGTACGGATGACAGGCCGTACGCCGAAGACCTCTTCGAAGAAATTCGCCTCATCACCGATCAGACTGTTCTCCAGGATGTAATCGCTGGAGACGTCCAGACTGATGGCGAGTTTTTTCTTCTTCAGCTCTGTACTGATACCGCGTATCTTCTGCATATGGCTGCGGTCAAGACCGTTGGCCAGCCTCATGATGGCAGTAAATTCAGCGACGATCAGATATTCATCGCGGTTGAGACTGCTGTGTTCAACAAGATCCTCGTAATCATCGAATTCCATTGTCATGTACCTGCCGGCAAGTGCGATGATCTCCCGCTCCACGTGGGTGAGTCCTATGATCTCATTGCTCATAATGATATTGTATGTGTTCTCACCGATGTTGTTGTAGCTGATGTATTTGCCGATGTCATGCAGCATGACAGCCACGCGCAGCATCAGTTTCTGCCGCTCGCCGAGACCGTGCAGCGGCTGCGTCGCCTGAAATACGGAAAGTGCTGTCAGCTCCATATTGTTGATATGGGGAAGACTCACATCATACCGGCGGGCGATATTTTTTGTACAGGTGACAATATCGTTGTCAAAATCATGGCGTGCCATCAGAATATTGTGGCCTTCAGCGTATTCATAGGCGAGCCCTCTGGAGAGATGCGTTCCGGGAGCCCAGATCTGTACCGGATTCAGCAGCTCGACGATCCTCGCATAAATGACCGACGTAGGCCGCAGCAATGACGCGTATTCCATGGAAATATTGTTCTGAATGGCGAGATCCTGCAGCGATTTGCGCTCTACCTTGAGATACCACCGCGTGAAATCATCTCTGGTCAGAATGCGTGTCGCGCGGTCGCGGTGACGCGGATCCTTGAACAGCATCCCGGTGAAAAAATCACCGCCGGAGAAAATCAGGTTTTCAATTTTGTGATCTTTCAGGTACAGATGTTTGAAGCTCTTCAGGTTATAACTGATCAGCTGGTCGACAAGCTTCTCGTAATCAGAGCTCTCCGTCATTGCAGTCATCAGGCGCTCCCGGATACGGAGGCTTCCCATCTGCAGGTTCTGCGTGCAGATCAGTTCGGAATTGTCAAACACAGAGATCTGAGAGCTGCCGCCGCCTACGTCGATGATCGCCGTGCCGTGCCGGATCATCTCCTCAAAATTGCTCTCGATCGACGCGATCGCCTTATAGCTCAGGAAACGCTGCTCCGAGTTGCTGACGATATGCACGTCAAATCCGGACGTCTGCCTTATTTTTCCGAGAATAAACAGCGAGTTCTTCGCCTCGCGCAGCGCCGTCGTGGCGATCGCGCGGTACGCATCGACCTTGTAGCCCTTCATTATCCCGCGAAAATCGACGAGAACCTGACACAGTTCATCGACCATCTCCGGACCGATTTTCTTTGACACGGAAAAAGCCTCTCTGCCGAGTTCCAGACGATGCCTGATGCGGTCAAGGCTGTGAATGCCCTTCGATGAGATCTCGAATATTTCCAGCGTGACATCATAAGTACCGATGTCGATTGCGGCAAAAACAGTAACTGCCATCTTCCCCTCCTTAGTAATTTCCCAGGAGCCTCAGTTCTCCGGCCTCGGCCTCGATGCCGCGAAGCGCGTTGCGGACAGCCGGATCAGCCAGGTTGCCTTCAAAATCTATGAAAAAGCGATACTCAAACGGGCGCTCCGGGATAGGTCTTGATTCAATCTTCGTCATGTTCAGTCCGTTGAAAACAATGTGACTGAGCATGTTGTAAAGTGTGCCGCACTCGTGCGGAAGACCGAAACAGATGCTGATCTTCTGTGCATTTTTCACGAAAGCGCGGTTATGTGATATGATCACGAAGCGCGTGGCATTCTGTTCCTTTGAAAGTCCGCCGTCCTTCAGGATCTTCAGCCCGTAGCATTCAGCCGCGGACCGACTGGCGATCGCAGCCTGGTCAGTTCTTCCCTCTCGTGACACTTTCTCAGCGGCCATTGCCGTATTCAGCACCTGAATCTGCTCCCAGGCGGGGTGACTGTTCAGGAAATCCCTGCACTGTGCAAGCGCCTGCGGATGGGAATATACCGTCCTGATGCTGTCCATGGCGGCACCCGGAAGCGCCATCAACATATGATCGATCGGTATGATCTGTTCACCGACAATGTAGTTGTCATATTCCAGCAGCAGATCGTAGATATCTGAAACGCTGCCGGCTGTGGAATTCTCGATCGGAAGGACCGCATAGTCAGCTTCTTCGGAGCTGATCTTTTCCATGGCTTCCTTCCATGTCCGGACATGTTCTGTTTCGATGGAATTGTCAAAAAATGCATGCATGGCCTCGAAGCTGTAGGCGCCCTCAACGCCCTGAAAGACAACGCGCGCATTGTTGAAATACAGCCTGTCGAGCGTACGGTAGCTGAACGGAAGCGGAACGCCTTTTTCCGTCATGAGCTGATACTGTCTCCTGCGGCTGACGGCCATGAGCTGCTCAAAGAGCTCATGCAGAGCTTTTCTGTTGAATTCGTTATCGGCCATGCTGCTGACGGATTCGATCTTCTGCTTCTCACGTCTCGCATCGTAAACTTCCTTGCCGCTCTGAATCTTGTATCGGGCCACATCCTCCGACAGCCTCATCCGCTCCTCGAAAAGCCGGACGATCTGTCTGTCCGTTTCGTCTATCTGCTCTCTGTATTTATCAAGATCTGACATAAATTGCTCCCCACTTCCACAAGCCCGCGCGAAAGAACGCAGCCGGACTCATACAATAATCTAATAAAAAATTATATCAAAAACAAACAATATTTAAAATATTAACGCATTCTTTTCAGGCACTTTACCTATACGTAACAACGGGATCAGTATACGAAAAGAACCTGACACTGAAAATAACACAGAAATGATGCTGAGAATGAAACAGAGGGGCATTCGCTGCAACGAATGCTCCCTCTGATGTCACTTTATATGGCAAAACCCACATGGCACAGGTGGTGCCACATGCTGTATAAGTACATGCGCCTCTTCACTTTACAGAATACCGCTCTGTTCGCTCTCCTGCGCTGCGCCCTGCAGGTACGTGACATACTGCTGCGCCGTGCGGCCGGATATGCCTCCGTGGGAGAGCTCCCACTTCATGGCTCCCGCGCGGAGCTCATCATCCGACATGGTGATGCCGACGCGGCGGGCGAGGCCGATGACGATATCGTCATACTGTGAATGTCCGGGCTTCGAGAAACTGATCTGACAGCCGAAACGATGCACAAGGGAAAGCTTCTCCTCCATCGTATCGGACTTGTGGATGCCGTTGTCGTTCTGAACGTCGTCCCTGTCGTTCCATGTCTCCTTGATGAGATGCCGGCGGTTGGACGTCGCATAAATCAGAACGTTGGCCGGTTTCGTCTCCATATCTCCCTCGATCACAGCTTTCAGGTATTTGTACTCGATCTCAAAATCCTCGAAGGAGAGATCATCCATATAGATGATGAATTTGTAATTTCTGTTCTTGATTCTCGCGATGACATTGGAGAGATCTTTAAACTGATGCTTGTAGATCTCGATCATCCGGAGGCCGTCAGGATAGAACTGGTTGATGATGGCCTTGATACAGGTCGACTTGCCTGTGCCGGAATCTCCGTAGAGCAGGCAGTTGTTCGCCGCCCGGCCCTCAACAAACGCTTTCGTATTGTCGACGAGTTTTTTCTTCTGGCTCTCATAGCCGATGAGATCATCGAGAGATACGACCTCCATATTGTTGATGGCCTGAAACTGCGGCTGACCGTCCTTGTCATAGATAATCCGAAACGCCTTGTTGAGGCCGAACATTCCGACGCCGAAATCTTTGTAGAATCCGGTGACAGCGTCAAAAAATTCATCCGTCGACTTCGTCTGTTCGAGCTTCTCGCTCAGGCTTCGCACCTTCTCGCTAACATTTCTGTTATACATAAGCTCCGGTTTCACGATCGCCTGATAGTTCAGGATCCGGGAAAAGCAGTCAATATCCAGATAGTCTTCGAGCCATGAAAAATCATAATTGAACAGTTCGCGATAGGCGGCGAAGTCGTTCTTCGCGAAATAATTGACGCTTCCGTTTCCCGCACCCACTTTTTCACTCGTGAGGCTGAAGGAATTCTCGTCTGTGATAAGGCGGAATGTCAGATAGTTGTGCCAGAGGTTTTTGTCAAATCCGTAATCCGTAGAGATATTCAGGATCCGTTTGATCTGCCGGAAGCAGCGCGAGCGGAGCTCATCGCGGCTCTGCGTTTTCTCACGCGCATTTCTGCAGATGTCGCCCATCTGCGCAAGAATGGAGTCCTCCGGAAGACTGCCGTAGATCAGAAGTTTGCTGATAATATGATCCATACCATATGTACCTGTCCTTTATCTAATGATGTAGGTTTGAAGCATCAGTCACGGCGGTGGCCGTGATATTTCTCTTCGCAGTATTTGCAGCGATAGATGGCGCGCTTCGGATCGGTCAGAATAAACACCTGATCCAGTCCCTGCTCGATCGAGGTGATGCAGCGGGGATTTTTACATTTGATGACATTGCGGACTTCCTTGGGCAGACCGATCTTTGTCTTCTCTATGATTTTTCCATTCTCGACTACATTGACGGTGATATTCGGATCGATGAAGCCCACGATGGAAAGGTCGAGCTGATCAATCGGACATTCTACTTTGAGAATATCCTTATGGCCCATTTTCCTGCTCTTGGCATTCATGATCATGGCAACCGTACAGTCGAGCTGATCCAGCTTCAGATCATGGTAAATCTGCAGCGCTTTTCCAGCGCGGATATGATCCAGAACAAAACCCTGTTCAATGGCACCGACGTTCAGCATGATCAGTCACCTCCGTCCTTATCTTCATTGTCACCCAGTTCCAGCAGTGTATAGATCAGAGCCATGCGCATGTACATGCCCCAGTAGACCTGTTTGAAATAAGCAGCACGCGGATCGTCATCTACATCGACTGAGATCTCGTTGACACGCGGCAGCGGATGCAGCACGTACATATCCTTCGGAGCCATCTGCATTTTTGCTTCATTGAGAATGTAAAAATCCTTCATGCGGACATAATCATCCTCGTTGAAGAAACGTTCCTTCTGCACACGGGTCATATACAGGATATCGAGATCCGGCAGCGCTTCCTCAAGACGGATCTTCTCCACATAGGAAATGCCGTTGGCGTCGAGCACATCTTCCTTGACGTAATCCGGCAGGCGGAGCTCTTCCGGCGAGATCAGGACAAAGCGGACATTCGGATAACGGACGAGCGCACTGATCAGTGAATGCACGGTGCGGCCGAATTTAAGATCACCGCAGATGCCGACCGTCATATTGCCGAGACGTCCCTTCAGTCTGCGGATGGTCATCAGATCCGCCAGCGTCTGCGTGGGATGCTGATGGCCGCCGTCGCCTGCATTGATGACAGGTATCAGGGATTTCGAAGCGGCAACCATCGGCGCACCCTCTTTCGGATGACGCATGGCACAGATGTCTGCAAAACAGCTTACGACACGGATCGTATCCGCAACGCTCTCGCCCTTGGTTGCCGAGCTTGTGTCACCGGAATGAAAGCCGATCACCTTGCCTCCGAGATTCAGCATGGCTGATTCGAAGCTGAGGCGGGTTCGCGTACTCGGCTCATAGAAAAGAGCTGCCAGCTTTAATCCCTCGGCCGCATGCGCATAGCGGGCAGGATTGGCTTCCATGTCCTCGGCGAGATTCATGAGCTGATCAAGCTCACTCACGGACAGGTCCAGCGGAGACATGACGTGACGCAGATGTTTCAGTTTTCTCATTTCGCTCCTCCTATACCATCTATATTTTTATACAAAAGAAAAGCTGCGGCATTACGGGAATGCTGCAACTTTACTGTCAGAGGTTATGTATCAGATCTTGAAAAGCCTCATGGATCGTGCTCCTGTCTTAAGATCAAAAAGGATAATCATTAAAAAAGCAGAGCTGTAAGCCGGGTTATGTCGTGTGTGATCATCTATCTGACTCTCCCCGTTGCCGGGGAGCTCTAGCGACCAACCTGAAAGATGACGGGCCGCCATATTCTTTCTGTTCGGTCTTGCTTCGGATGAGGCTTGCATTCGCGCATCCCGTTACCGGTCTGCCGGTAGTCTCTTACACTGCCTTTTCACCCTTACCCGGTCAGAAACCGGGCGGTTATTTTCTGCTGCGCTTGCTCGAGGGTCACCCCTGCCGGACGTTATCCGGCATCCTGCCCTGTGAAGCCCGGACTTTCCTCAGCCGCCGCCTTTCGGCATTGACGGCCGCGATCACACGCTCTGCTTTTTCCTATCTTAACACAATCTATTCCTTTTTCAACTGCCCATTTTGCCGCAGAAGCACACCGCGCTATTATCTTAGTAGACATCAAAACAGCTTCCCCCGATAAACTCCCTCAGAATAGAGTTCGCGGGTACCCCGTCGGACGGTATTCCCACAAAGTAGCTCAGGAACTTCAGCAGTCTCTTTGCCTCCAGATATTCCGGCGAATCCTCCGGCACCTGAAAGAGCAGCGGTTCCGCATAAACCTTCAGCACAGATAATTCGTACACAAGCGCCGAATTAAACACGCAGTCCGCGTTCTCCTGATTCGGGAAGATATATTTCATCTCTCCCGCCCGCACAGATGGCCAGCGCTGGATTGTCTCCTGCGCATTTGTGCCGCGCGTCAGGTAGTCCCTGACCATACGGCGGATCAGCCTGCCGTCTGTCGTCGAGATGTGGTTGTGCTCATCGATGTTCAGTGTCGTGAGTGCGCTGATATAAATGCGATAGATGCATTTTCTCGGCAGCGATCCGATGAGCCTGTCGTTCAGGCCATGAATTCCCTCAATGACAAGAATATCGTTTTTGCCGAGCTGCATATGATCTCCGCGGTACTCAGGCTTGCCCGTAATGAAGTTGAAGCGCGGCATGGCCACATCTTTGCCGGCGATGAGATCGGAAAGCGTTTTCTGGATCAGCGGCACATCCAGTGCCTCCAGGCACTCATAGTCATAGTCTCCCTTTTCGTCTCTCGGACAGTCCGCTCTGTCGCGGTAGAAGTTATCCAGACTGATCGGATGCGGCATCATGCCATGCGCCGACAGCTGAATTGAGAGCCGGCGGGAAAACGTCGTCTTTCCGGATGAGGAAGGGCCGGCGATCATGACAAAATGGATATCCTTTTTCTGCTGAATTTCCTCAGCGATCGCGGCTACGTTGCTCTCCTGCAGTGCTTCCGCGACGAGAAGATCATGGCCGATCTTGCCGTCACGCACGTAGTTGTTCAGATCGGCGACGCTGCTGATGCCGAGTGTTTCGCCCCAGTTTTCGGACTTCATCTGGATACCGAATATTTTTTCATAGGCATGGAACGGATGGACATGCGTATAATCCTGCGCATCCGGGATGACGAGAACTATACCGTTTTTATAGGCTGTCACGTCGAAGTATTTCAAAAAAGACGTGTTGGAAACCATATATCCGTAGAAATAATCCTGATAATTTCCGATACTGTACAGATTCACATGTGAGCCGATGCGGTAGCGGAACAGCTGTTCCTTGTCGCAGAGTCCGGCCTCGCGGAAAAATTCACGCGCCTGAAATGTCGAAACAGACCTCTTGTGGATCGGGATCTTCTTCGATACAAGCTGACGCATCTGCTCCTTCACGCGAACTGCAAAGGCATCGTCAACGGGCAGCAGACTTCCGTCTTCCCGGTTCAGTGTGAAGTAATAGCCGTTGCTGTTGGTAAACCGGAGAATGATGTGTATTTTACCCACATTGTTCTGGCCCAGCAGATCATAGACCGCTTTGATAAACAGCAGGCTGAGGCTCCGCTTGTAGGTGTCCATGCCCACGTGATCGGCTGCTGTGACCGGTACAACTGTGCAGCTCCGGTTCGCCATCTTGTGCAGCTCGCGAAGACGTCCGTCCGCCATGACGAGAAGCGCCGGATATCCCCTGTCCGAACGCCAGTCTTTCACAATGTCTCCGTAAGACGTGCCGACAGGAACACGGAGTTTACTGCCTTCCAGACAGATGGTTATTTGTTCTTCCTCCATGATTCCCTCCTTCAGGATTTCTTCTCGAAAAAATCAGACAATCATATACGGCTGCTGAATACGGGCGCCGCGGATTTCAAGCTCCGGATACATCCGGCTGAGTTTTTTTACCATATAGCTGATGAAACCATATTCCGTTCCGTAATGTCCCGCATCAATGATGTAGAGTCCCTGCGCCAGCGCATCGATACCGGTGTGATAATCGATATCTCCGGTAACGAGAATATCCGCACCCTCGCTGATGGCTTTTTCCACCACGCTCCTGCCGGATCCGCCGCATACAGCGCAGCGGCTTACGCGCACCTTGTCCTCGGGCGACCGGTTCTCTTCGTCGTCAGAAAGGCCGTAGCACCGCACTGTCGGCAGCCCGAGTCTGCTTCGCACGAAAGCTGCCGCGTCCTGCAGCGTCATCGAGTGCGGCAGATCGCCGACGCGTCCGATACCTTCCTCGACGCCCTGATTTTCTCCCGTCACATCGAGCACGCGTGTATTGGTCAGTTCCAGCTGTTTCACGTTGATATGCGCCATACCCGTCACATCAAAATTCGTGTGCATCGCATAGCAGGTGATGTCGTTATCGATCAGCGTCATAATACGCCGGCCGATAAAATCATCGTCATTGATTTTTTTCACCGGGTGAAAAATAAGCGGGTGATGTGTGATCATCATGTCTGCGTCAAAATCCACAGCCTCTCTGATCGTCTCCTCCGTGGCATCGAGCGCCACAAAAATCCGCTTCACCTCACGGCTCCGCCTGCCGACCTGCAGCCCGGGGTTATCCCATTCCTCCGCACATGACAGAGGGTATTCATCTTCCAGTCTTGTTATAATGTCTTCACTTCTCATATCTTTTCTGTGCGGTCGCAATGAGCCGCAGTTCCTCCTTTATCTCAGAATATCGTTTCTCAGCTGCCGGCGACAGACTCTCCTGTTCTCTTCTCTCCGAAAGACCGCGCAGCAGTCCTTCCAGAACCATCTGTCTTCTGCCCAGGAATCTGAACAGAACAGGATTTCTGTGTTCCAGCAGATATGGACCGAATGCAGTTTCCTCCGGTGTTAAGCCATCTCCTTCCCCGTCCGATGCTGTGACGGCATCTGATCGCCGTTCTGCGGCGGATCCGGAGACAACGTCCGGTTTGTTTCTGCGTCGGAAGCGGATCAGCACATAGAACTTTCTGTCCTCCTCCACCATTTCTTCTCTGTCGATGACAAATCCCATGCCGGTGACGCAGCGGCGCACCTCTTCCTGCTCGGACTGCGGCCCGAGGATCAGCTCCTGCAGCGTATTCACGGTGTCCGCGCCGCGGCGGAGAATATCACAGATCAGAAGGCCGCCCATGCCGGTGATAACCGCGGACTGCACCTCGCCGGGAGCAATCGCGGAAAAACCATCCGAAAGGCGGCAGGTAATCCTGTCCTCCAGATGTGCCTCTTCCACATGCGCCCTTGCGCGCGACAGCGGGCCCGGCCGGACATCCGCCGCTATCGCTGACGGCGTCCTGCCCGACCGGCAGCATTCGATCGGCAGATATGCGTGATCGGTGCCTATGTCGGCGAGAATCAGCCCGTCGGACACAAGAGAACACGTGCATACCAGCCGCTCCGACAGATGCCGGACCGCCATCAGGTGAGATAACCCCTGAGTTTTTTGCTGCGGCTCGGATGATGCAGTTTGCGAAGTGCCTTTGCCTCGATCTGGCGGATACGCTCACGGGTGACATTGAACTGCTTGCCGACTTCCTCAAGTGTTCTCGCACGGCCGTCATCCAGACCGAAGCGGAGACGGATGACTTTCTGCTCCCTCTCTGTCAGCGTATCCAGCACTTCATTGAGCTGCTCAGTCAGCATCATATACTCGGCAGCCTCCGAAGGCGCCTGGGTATTGTCATCCGGGATAAAATCGCCGAGATGGCTGTCCTCTTCCTCTCCGATAGGTGTCTCAAGAGAAACCGGTTCCTGAGAGATCTTCATGATCTCACGGACACGCTCCACCGGAACATTCATTTCATCGGCGATCTCCTCCGGCGTGGGTTCTCGGCCAAGCTCCTGCAGCAGTTGTCTGGATACGCGGACCTGTTTGTTGATCGTCTCAACCATGTGAACAGGAATACGGATCGTCCTCGCCTGATCGGCGATCGCCCTTGTGATGGCCTGACGGATCCACCATGTTGCATAGGTGGAGAACTTATATCCCTTGCGGTAGTCAAATTTTTCCACGGCCTTCAGAAGACCGAGGTTGCCCTCCTGGATCAGGTCGAGGAAAAGCATACCGCGGCCCACATACCTCTTGGCAATGGAAACAACCAGACGAAGGTTCGCCTCAGCCAGTTTCTTTTTTGCGACCTCATCGCCCTGCTCCATGCGCTGTGCGAGATCGATTTCTTCCTCCGCCGTAAGAAGCGGCACCTTGCCGATCTCTTTCAGGTACATGCGGACAGGATCTTCAATGCTGACTCCCTCCGGCACCGAAAGGTCGATGTGCTCAAGGTCCTCCGTCTCTTCATCGCTGTCTTCCTCATCCATGCGGAGCATCTCATCATCATCGGGCTCATCCAGATCTTCCATGACGTCGCCCACCGTGTTTTCAGATATCTTGACCACATAGATATCGTGCTCTTCCAGATACTTCACAACGGCGTCCATCTGCTTGTCCGAGATCTTCATCTCCTTGAAAGCCGTCAGGATCTCCGCGTATTCCAGCGTATTGTCCTTCTTCGAAGCTTCCTCGACGAGTGTCTTGGCTTTCTCGAGAATCTTGCTGTTATCCTGTTTCATTATGTATGTCTCCTTTCAGACCTGAATACATCATCCGGCAGACCGGAAGCTGTCATGCTGTCAAGTTTCTTACGCTCGTCCATGATCTTCATAAAGCCCTGCAGATCGGACGGGTCAAGGGCATTTGTTCTTGCTTCGAGGCTCTTCCGTTTCAGTCGGAACAGCACATCCTCAAAAGCCTTTTTCTTTTCCTCATCAGAGTCAAGGCTGAGTTCCGTATGAAAAAGCGATGCGGCCTCCGACTGTTCTTCGGCGGTTTCAAAATGATCGATAATCCCCGCCTCATCGATTTCTCCGGATGGCGCCTGCTGCCATACCATATCGGCTACCTGCCGGCAGAGCGGATTTGTAAAATCCTCCGGCGTAAGGTATTTACTGATATTGGCTGTGATCCAGGGATTTTCGACGATCATGGTCAGCATCAGCCGCTGTTCGGCATCCGCACGGCCTTCCTGCGCGGAAACTTTCGGGCGCTGCGTTTCCTTTTCTTCCTGCGCCCTCCGCATCTCCGTGCCCTTCATGAGTTCATTCCCCACGTAGGTCTCAATCGTCTTTCTGCGGATCGCATACCGCTCCGCGAGATAATCCTCTGCCGCCTCTCTCTCGATGTCGTCATGAATTTCCGCCGCCGCGGCACATGCTTCGTGTACAAGCTGCGATTTTTCACCGGGATCGTGCGGATCGTATTTCTTTTCAATCTGATCCGTGATAAAAGCGAAACTGCCCTCGGCATTGCGCAGTCTCTCTTCAAAGGCCTCTCCGCCCTCAGCCTGTATGAACTCATCGGGATCCTTGTGAGGCCTGAGATTGACGACCCTGGTTGTAATTCCCACTTCGCGAAGCATCGGAATGGCCCTGAGGGCAGCTTTTACGCCCGCGCCATCCATGTCGTAGATGACGAGGACTTCCTTTGTGAAACGGCTCATCAGCATGCACTGTTCCTCTGTCAGGGCCGTGCCCAGCGAGGCAACAGCATTGGTATAGCCGGCCTGATGCATCGAGATGACATCCATATATCCCTCGCAGATGATCAGATAATTTTTCCGCGTGCGGCGCGCGACATTCAGTCCGTACAGATTTCTCCGCTTGTTGAAGATTTCTGTCTCCGGCGAATTCAGATATTTGGGTTTCCCGTCTCCCATAACTCTGCCGCCGAAGCCGATCACGCGCGAATTGGCATCCATGATCGGATACATCACCCGGTTCCAGAATTTGTCCGTAAAACCGTTTTTGGGATCATACCGGAACAGTCCGCTGTCCTTCAGCAGATCATCGCCGTATCCCTTCGATTTCATAAACCGGTACAGATCATCGCTGTACCTGTCCGAGTAACCGAGTCCGAAACCGCGCATCGTCTCACGCGAGATGCCGCGCTTTGTCAGATACTCCATCGCCGTTTTGCCGCATGGCATCCTGAGCTTCTGATAGAAATATGTCGCCGCAGTCTTGTTGATTCCGAGAAGCAGACTCCGGCGGTCAGCCGCCGCTTTTTCCGCAGCCGTCTGATCGCGCTCCGGCAGCTGAATTCCGGCTCTGTCGGCCAGATATTTCAGTGCTTCCTGAAATGTGTAGTTTTCATATTTCATGATGAAGGTGATCACGTTGCCGCCCTCATGACAGCCGAAGCAGTAGAAAATCTGCTTATCGGGGCTCACGGAAAACGAGGGCGTCTTCTCGTGATGGAAGGGACAGAGGCCGAAATAATTGGCTCCGCGCCTCTGCAGCTTCACGCGTTCCGAAACGACGTCTACAATATCATTTCTCGCACGGACTTCTTCAAGTATTTCTTCTGAATATCGCATAATCCTCCCGGCCTCACAGGACATCCCAGGATCTGGGTTCGTAGATTTTCCGGAAACAGCGCACGCAGTAGGCATCCGTCATGCCCGATATGTAATCGCCCGCGGCGCGCTCCGGCGTCTCTCCCTGGTGAATCATCTTCACATATTCCAAGGGCATTTCTTCCGGATTCGCTGTGTAATAGGAATAGAGGCCGCGAATCATACGATTGACCTTGACCTCCTCGGATTTGGCAACGGAATTCATATATACATCGGCAAACATCAGCTTTCTGAAAAGCATCATGGCATCATGAATCGTATCCGACTGGATAATATCATCTTTGCCTTCACTGGATCGTATAATGTCAAGCACCAGCGTATTCAGACGCTCTTTGGACGTATAGCCGAGCGTCATGCGCAGCGTGATCGGTATATCATCCTCCGAGATGATGCCGGCTCTCTGCGCGTCATCCATATCGTGGTGTATATAGGCGATCTTGTCCGCAATCCGCACGACGCGCCCTTCCAGTGTTGCCGGCGTTGTCTCCAGCTGGTGATTGAGAATGCCGTCCCGTACCTCCCAGGTCAGATTGAGACCTTTGCCATTGTTTTCCAGCCTGTCGACGACGCGAAGACTCTGTTCATAATGGCGGAAGCCGCCGGGCATGACCGCGTTCAGCGTGCGCTCGCCGGCGTGACCATAGGGAGTATGTCCCAGATCATGGCCGAGCGCAATAGCTTCGATCAGATCATTGTTGAGTCTGAGCGCACGGCCGATCGTCCGTGCGATCTGTGAAACCTCGAGTGTATGCGTCAGCCTTGTCCTGTAATGATCCCCCTCCGGATCCAGAAAAACCTGTGTCTTATCCTTCAGCCTTCTGAAAGCCTTGCAGTGTACGATCCTGTCCCTGTCACGCATATATTCGGTGCGCACTTCATCGAGACCCTGCTTATCTCTCCGGCCTCTCGTTTGGCTGCTGAGAGAGGCATACGGGCTCAGCGTCCGCTCTTCATCCTGTTCGATCTGTTCACGTATATTCACACAGTCACCTCAGCGTTTCGGTACATGTCCCGAAAATATCCTGTCAGAACTCTCACTCTCATTGTCTATATACGGAAAAATATCACGATTTCCTTTTTTTCTTTCGAAACTAACGTAACAAGATAAAACGCGCTTCGCGGGTTGTATCTCGTTTCCGCGGCGTTCGCCGCACCTCGTCACATGCTTCACATGTGTGCGGACATGGCTCTCTGCCAGCATAAAAAAATCCGGAAACCCTGAAAAAGGATTTCCGGATTTTTTATCCTGCGGAAGATGGGACTTGAACCCACACGGTACGAATACCACAAGATCCTTAGTCTTGCTCGTCTACCAATTCCGACACTTCCGCATGCTGCCGTTTTCCCGGCAACGAATTGTATTCTAGCATTATGAACGAGGTAAGTCAATATCTTTTTTTCAGATGTAGCGAAGCAGATCGTTGATCGTGATGTACACGGCAAAGGCCATGAGTATCGTAAATCCCGTTACTTCAACGTAATAAAGAACTTTCTGGCTCATGGGTTTCCCCCGCACAGCTTCCACCAGATACGAGAACAGCTTTCCGCCGTCGAGTGCCGGAAGCGGCAGCAGGTTCATCACGCCGAGATTTGCTGAAATCATACAGAGCATCTCAAGCAGCGTGATCAGAGCCGCCGTCACGGATACCTTCTGAACCGTTTCAGCATAAGTATCGCCGACCATCTTGACGATACCCACGGGCCCCGAAAAATCATTCACCGTAAACATGCCGCTGAACAGTCCCTTCAGCGTCTTCCACACGGTAGCCGTCCAATAACCCAGTTCAACAAACCCGTATTTAATCACACCGGCAAAATTCTGCTTCTCCGGTGTCCAGTTAACAGAGAACTGATTTACCGCCTGCACGGTTTTCCTCGGTATCACATCCTCAAAAGTAATCGTGCGGCTGCCGCGTCGTGCCGTGATGCTGACCGGAGATCCGTCCAGCGGATTCTCCTTAAGGTAATCGGAAAGAGCCTCGCTGTCCGAAATCTCCACGCCGTTGATCGACGTGATGACATCGCCTGTCTCGGCGCCCGCGTCGCGCAGAGCCGAGCCTTTCTGCACCTGCGTGATCTGGACGCCGCTGTCGTCAGACGTATCTCCGTAATTAAAGCCGAGCAGCCACCTGGTCTGTGTCTCAGGCGTGTAGGACAAATTTATTTTTTTACCGTCACGCTTCACTGTCACATCTACGTTATCGGTCGAAGTGCCGTAGAGAACGAGATTGAGATAGAGATCCTGTGCGTTCAGCACATGACGTCCGTCGAAGCGAACGATCTCATCGCCGGCCTGCATTCCCGCCGCTTCCTCCGGGGATCCGGCCTCCACAGCTCCGACGATGGCGCGCGTCTCGCCTGTCGCAGCCACAATGATAAATGCCGCTATGAGCGCAAGTATGAAATTAAAGACCGGACCCGCGGCAACGATGACCGCCCGGCGCCACAGCGCCGCATTCTGAAAGCTTCCCCTCAGCTGATCTTCATTCCGGCCAGCAGCTTCTCTGTTTTTATTATTATCCTCAGAGCTGTTGTCCTTCACATCAGGGCTGCTTACTTTCTCCCCGGAGCCGCCCTCTTCCTCTTCATAGTCGCTCTCTCCCAGCATCTCGCAGGAGCCGCCGAAAGGGATCAGTTTCCATGAGTAGCGGATACCGCTCTTCCTGCTGACATGAGACAGAATCCTCGGGCCAAAGCCGACGGAAAGTTCGATGACCGTGACGCCGTTTTTCCGTGCTGCCAGATAGTGCCCGAATTCGTGAAAAAGAATGACCACGCCGAGCAGCAGAATACCAAGTAGATACCTCAAAATGTCTCTGTTACCTCCACGCCTGCCTGTACGTATACTTCAGCACCCTCTCAGGAGATGCCGTATTCGCTTCTGATCTTTCCTCTCACTTCCGCTTCTGTTGCGAGAATAGTATCCAGATCAGGATCAGGTATTACTTTTTCACTGTCCATGGCTTCGCGGATGATCCGGTAAATATCCAGGAAACCCACCCGGTGAGCGAGAAACATCCTGACAGCCTCCTCATTGGCCGCATTAAATACGGTAGGCATCGTACCGCCTGCTGATGCCGCTTCGATAGCCATGGGAAGTCCTCTGAAGGTTTCCATGTCAGGCTGATCGATCTCAATGCTTTTCAGCTTTGTAAAGTCCAGACGTTTGCCGGGCAGATAACGTCTCTCCGGATAACACAGCGCATACTGTATCGGCAGCCGCATATCCGGTGTTCCTAGCTGTGCTATGACCGCACCGTCTTCAAATTCGACCATGGAATGAATAATGCTCTGAGGCTGAACCACAACTTCTATCTGATCAAGAGATACATTGAAGAGCCAGTGCGCCTCCATCACTTCCAGTCCCTTGTTGACAAGTGTCGCTGAATCGATCGTTATCTTCTTTCCCATGGACCACGTCGGATGCTTCAGGGCATCTTCAGGCGTGATATGCTCAAGCTGCTGCGTCTTCATCCCGCGGAACGGTCCGCCGGAAGCTGTGATGAGCAGTTTGTGAACTGCCCAGTGTTCTTCGCCGTGAAGGCACTGGAAGATCGCACTGTGCTCGCTGTCTACCGGCAGGATGCGCACATGCTGTTTTGCAGCTTCAGACATGATCAGATGTCCGGCCGTGACGAGCGTTTCCTTATTGGCAAGGGCAATATTTTTACCCGCGCGGATGCCTGCCAGTGTAGGCCGGATGCCGATCATGCCGACGACAGCCGTCACGAGAATATCCGCGTCCGCCATCGATGCCATTTCAACCAGACCGTCCATACCGGAAAGAACGCGTGTATCCGTGTCGGCGACCCGTGTCTTCAGATCGTCCGCCGCCTTTTCATCGTACAGTACGGCGATCTCCGGGTGAAATTCCCTGATCTGTTTTTCCAGCGCATCGACGGAATGCCCCGCCGCCAGCGCCGTCACTTTCATATCTGCGTTATTTCTGACTACATCAAGCGTCTGCGTGCCGATCGACCCCGTCGACCCGAGAATGGCTATCCGTTTCATTTTTCCCTCCGAATGCAGCTGACTGTTATTGTATTAAGTCCTGACTAAAAGGCAATTCACATGGAAACCGTGTACGCCAGGAAGTAGATCACCGGCGCGGTAAAAATAACGCCGTCGAACCGGTCCAGCACTCCGCCGTGTCCGGGAATCAGCGTGCCGTAATCCTTGATATCCTCATTTCGCTTGACAGCCGATGCCGCCAGATCTCCGATTATGGAGATGACAGCTCCGATGGCGCTGATGATCATAAAGGCAGCGGCATCTTCCCTCGTCAGAAGAGCAAACAGGAGCCCGAGAACACTGGCACCTACGATGCCGCCCACTGCGCCTTCTATCGTCTTGTGAGGACTCAGAACCGGTGTCATCTTGTGCCGGCCGAACATCCGTCCGAAGAGATAGGCGCAGGTATCACAGCCCCATGAGCAGATAAAGATCAGCCACACCGAATACCTGCCGTTCGGAAGCATGCGCGTCTGATAGATAAAGGACAGCATGACGCCCACATAGATAATGCCGAACAGCGCTGTCATTACCTGTCCGATCCGGAAAGCCGGAAATGTGAATACGTAAACACTCATGAGCAGTGTCACACACAGTACGACACTGATGATTCTGGGCATCTGTCCGCCCGAAATCAGCGACAGATAATACAGAATAACACCGATATAGCCCACAATTTCCAGAGGCGTCCTCTTCTTTCCCCTGCTGTACAGACCCATGGCGCGGTAAAATTCAAAGGCGCCGATCAGGGAAAGGACAAGGCATACGGCGTAAAGCAGATAGCTGCCGCGGATGATCACGATCAGAGCAATATCCAGCAGAATGACGCCGCTGATGAGCCTTGTAACAAAGGAATTTTCTACCTTTCTGGTCAGATACTGCACGATCAGCATGACAGCGAGAAGAACCAGACCGGCGATGAGCCATAACATATGTTTATCCATGACTGATATCCTCCGATCTTTACTTTGCGTCGCCGAAACGTCTGTTTCGGTGATCGTATGACTCAATAGCCCTGATCAGATCTTCCCTGTGAAAATCCGGCCAGGCCGTATCTGTGAAATAAAATTCCGTATAAGCCAGCTGCCAGAGCAGAAAATTGGAGATCCTCTGCTCTCCGCTCGTGCGGATCAGCAGATCAGGGTCGGGAATACCTGCCGTATCCAGATATTTCTCGAAGACATCCCCTGTCACGCGGCCCTCAGGCAGCACGCCGTTTCTCGCATCGTCCGCCAGTTTCGTCACGGCGCGCTCGATCTCATCGCGTCCGCCGTAATTGATGGCGATCTGAAAATACATCTGGTCATAATCTTTTGACATGTCTTCCAGATGCCGGATCTCCTCCTGCAGGTCAGGTGCCAGTGCCGAGGGATCTCCGATGATGCGCACACGCATATGATTGCGGACCGCCTTTTTCTCGCAGCGCTTCAGATACTTGCGGAACAGGTTCATGAGCAGGGCCACTTCGTCCTGGGCCCTCTTCCAGTTTTCCGTTGAAAAAGCATAGACCGTCAGATATTTGATGCCCATATCTGCGATCACATCACACATTTTTTCCAGATTGTCAGTGCCGATAATATGCCCGTAGCTCCTCGGCATTCCCTTTTTCTTCGCCCAGCGTCCGTTGCCGTCGAGAATAATGGCAAGGTGATTGGGAAGTATCAGTTTGTTTTCGTCCATACCAGTTTCCTGAATTTTTAAATTATTAACTCTGTAGTTCGCCACACTCGATCACTTCGTGATCGGCTGTGGCTCACTGCCCGCGTAAAAAAACGGAGGAGCCCGCTTCTGCACACGGGATCCTCCGCATGACAGCTCAGACGGTCATCAGTTCCTTAGTCTTTGCTGCGATCATCTCATCAATTTTTTTGCCGTACCTGTCTGTGTCTTTCTGCAGTTTTTCCTGCAGTTCCTTGATCAGATCCTCGGAGAGATCCTCAGATTTTTCAAGCTTCTTGAAAGCCTCATTGCCGTCGCGCCGTATATTGCGGACAGCGACCTTGGCTTCCTCGCCTTTTTTCTTCACTTCTTTGGTGAGCTGCACACGGCGCTCCTCCGTGAGTTCAGGGAATACCAGACGGATGGTTTTACCGTCGGTATTCGGATTGATGCCGAGATCAGAAGTCTGGATCGCCTTGATGATCGGCTTCACCATGGAAGCCTCCCAGGGCTGAATCTGGATCATTCTCGCCTCCGGAACCGTCACATTGGCCGCATTTTTGATCGGCGTGGGCGTTCCGTAGTAATCAACCATGATGCGGTCGAGAACGTGCGGATTTGCACGGCCCGCACGGATCGTGTCAAGCTCACTGCTGAGATTTGCCAGTGTCTTGTCCATTTTTTCCTGATAAGGTTTGATTCTCTCGTCTTCCATGTAAAAACCTCCCTTGATATACTCAGAGCCTCTTCAGGCTGTGATCACTGTTCCGCTCGTTTTGCCGTGAGCGGCGTTGACGATGCTGTTCTCCTCAGCAAGTCCGAAGACGATCATCGGCATATGATTTTCCTGCGCCATGACGGAAGCTGTTCCGTCCACAACCTTCAGCTGTCTTGCCACTACCTCGTCGATACTGAGTGTGTCGAATTTTCTGGCCTCCGGATTTTCTTTCGGATCTGAATCATACACGCCGTCCACTGCCTTTGCCAGCAGAAGTGAATCAGCTTCGATTTCAATGGCACGGAGCACAGCCGCAGTATCCGTGGAAAAATAAGGATTGCCTGTACCGCCGCCAAAGAAAATAACGATATTCTTGTTGAAATATTTGTTGCAGCGATCCTTTGAATAAAGCTTTGTGATACCGCCGATCTCCATCGGTGTGAGAACAGACGTCATCATGCCCTCGGAACGGAAAACATCCGATACATATACGCAGTTCATCACCGTCGCAAGCATACCGATCTGATCAGCCTTTACTCTGTCAATTCTTTTGCTGGAACGGCCGCGCCAGAAATTACCGCCGCCGATGACGATGGCGATCTCATAGCCTTCCTCCGTCAGCTGTTTCACCTGCTTTGCCACGCCGACGATCACATCATCATCAAATCCGGTCTTCTTATCTCCGGCGAGAGCCTCGCCGCTGAGTTTCAAGAGCAGTCTCTTCATGCATATACTCCTTTACAGTCACTGTACACTTTTTACGTTGCCGTTCACGCGTCATCAGCCGCTGTTATTCCTCCTTCAGCATCGGAAGCACACCGGAAATACAGATGACGGGAATGTCTGTATTACAGCTGTGAAATTACAAAAATATCGTAGATAGCCCGGATCGCCGTCTCAAAATCGCGGTTTTCAACGCCGATAATGATATTCAGCTCAGAAGATCCCTGATCAATCATCTTCACATTGACATGTGCATGCGCCAGTGCGGAGAAGATACGGCCTGCAGTGCCTCTTGTCCTTCTCATGCCTCTGCCCACGACGGCGATCAGCGCGAGATCCGATTCCAGCTCGATGAGATCCGGATGGACCGAACGGTGCAGTCCCGCAATGACAGCCTGCTCATGCGGCTCAAACTCTTTCTGATTGACAAATACGGAAAACGTATCGATGCCTGACGGCGTATGTTCAAAGGTCATTCCCTCGTTCTCGATCACCTGAAGGACCTTGCGGCCGAAGCCGATCTCCGCATTCATCATGGCTTTTTCGATCGTGATGGAGGCAAACCCCTTCTTGCCGCCGATACCGGTGATGGTATATTTGGGCTTGCTGCATGTGCTCTCTACGACCATGGTTCCCGGATCTTCCGGCCGGTTCGTATTGCGCACATTGATCGGAATACCTTCCTTTCTCAGCGGGAAGATAGCATCCTCATGCAGAACGGTAGCACCCATATAAGAGAGCTCGCGCATTTCTCTGTAGGTGATGGTGCTTATGGTCACCGGATTGTCGATTACACGGGGATCAGCCATGAGGAATCCGGACACATCCGTCCAGTTCTCGTACAGATCTGCGTGTACCGCCTTGGCTACGATAGAGCCCGTGATATCCGATCCGCCTCTTGTGAAGGTCTTGATCGTGCCGTCCGGCTTTGCCCCGTAGAATCCGGGAATGACAGCATAATCCAGCGGACGAATCCGTTCTCCCATAACTTTGTCCGTGCGCACGGCATCGAATTCGCCGTTTTCATCGAATACAACCACTTCCGCGGCATCTACAAAGGTGAATCCGAGATAGGCGGCCATTACTTTTCCGTTCAGATATTCTCCGCGGGACGCGGCGTAATCTCTGCCGATCTTATGGGTAAAATTCTCATGAATCTCGCGGAACTCACCGTCCAGAGAAAAATCGCGGATGCCAAGTCCGCGGATAATCGCATCGTAACGATCCTTGATATTCTGCAGTGCCTGAGAGAAATCCGCACCTTTCTCCGCCAGATCATAGCAGGCATAGAGCATGTCTGTTACCTTGGTGTCATTGGGAAATCTCCGGCCCGGTGCTGAAGGAACCACATATCTCCTGCTCTCATCCGCATGGATAATCGCACCCACTTTTGCAAACTGCGTGGCGTCAGCGAGAGAGCTTCCGCCGAATTTCACTACTTTGATTCTTTTTTTCTCCATCTTCCGAATCCCCTGCATCGACGTGTGGACTTATACAGTAGCAGACACCGGCAAAGCCGGAATGGCAGCATTACCTGCCCTTCAGATAAACGTTCCGGATATAGGCAATTGTCCTGTCCTCTCCCTCATCGGCCAGCATTTTAAGCAGAAAGCCGAGCTCTTTCATGGAGTCCTTGTGGACGAACCAGAGTTTGTCCTTTCCCCTGGCAAAATATTCGTACGCAGATTGATCCGTATAGGCATCTCCCTGATATACGCGGGATGCACTGATCCTGTCTGCGACCATTTCCGCTATATACTTTCGCGGAATCGGAACGCCACGAATGATTGTATCACAATTTATGCCGTAATCAATCCAATATTCGAAATGGTGGCGGTTGTGGCCCTTGTGATGCAGCCATGCTTCGGAATACCCTTTTACCTCCCGTGCCCTGTTATTCGGGCTCCTCGTTCCCTGCCAGTACTTTGCTCCCTCCAGGAATTCCGTCGGTGAATACTTGGACAGGTCGTGTGTCAGTCCCTGCCAGTAGAGTCCCATGCGAAAGCAGTACCGCATGACCATGTTTCTGTGTTTTGTGATTGTTTTCAGATGCTGCCATATATATGGATAGCTGCCCATGTCGTCTGTTTACTCCCCTGAACTGTCGGAACACGTCTGGTTTCCCGCCGGTGTTATCTGCCCGAAACGAGGATAACGATCGATCTCCCCTGAACAGGTACCGTCTTGTCACTGTCGGCGCTGATAACTTCTTCCTGTCCGTCCGGGAGAAAGGCATTATCTCTTGATGTATCAGCCTTCAGATACCATTTGCCGCCGCCCGGCAGGTGAGGAAGAGCGAAATCCTGCTTTTTCCAGTACATATTATAGGCGATGTAGATCGTCTGATCCTTTGTCCCGTCCTCTTTCTCAGCATAGTTTCCGCAGTACATGGCGGCAAAACCGATTTTCGTATCGCCTGTTCCGCTCATCCACGCAATCCTGCTGTGATAGGACAGATCCGGGAAACCGCATCCCCTGTAGTCGCTCATTCTGAACATATGCGGCTGATGGAGCACCGGGTGGTGTTTTCGAAAAGCAATGCAGTCCTGTACAAATTTCCGGAGCTCCGAAGAAGACCTGGACTTCGGCCAGGTCACCCATCCGGTCTCATTGTCCTGGCACCAGGCATTGTTGTTACCGCCCTGCGAATTCATCACTTCATCGCCAGCATAGATCATCGGAGACGGCTGCCCGGTCATCAGCATCAGAAAAGCATTCTTCAGCTGCCGCATCCGGAGTTTTCTTACGGCAGCTTTTCTGCTCGGGCCCTCAGCCCCGCAGTTCCATGAAAAATTCTCCGTCGTACCGTCTTTATTTTTCTCCCCGTTCTCCTCATTGTGCTTCTCACTGTAGCTCACCATGTCATTCATGGTGAACCCGTCCTGATCGGCAAAATAGCTGATCTTCGCGCAGCAGTCGGAATCGCTGCGCATGGCCGCCTGCACCTCTGTGAGCGGCAGATCGGTATCTCCCTTGAGAAAACGGCGCATGATATGTTCATAGCCCAGGTTCATACAGGCGAGATTGCAGTATCTGGGGCTGCCCTTCCTGTAGATTTCGCCGGTATTGAAATACGTGTAAATCAGCTTGCTTCGGACAAGCATGGGATCGGACGTCACCGCCTGTATCCAGTTTCCGTCACCCACCAGATGAAAACCATCCACATGGTAGACGAATCGCCAGTAGCGAAGTACATCGGTCACAACCCGCGGATCTTCATCGGCTTCAAAGTAGAACTCGGGAATACACTCCAGTCCGTTCCTGTGCAGCGCATCAACCATATCGCCGAACTCGCGCACGGAATCTCCCGAACTGCTGTAGGAAGCTTTGGGAGCAAAATACAACCCTCTGCTGTATCCCCAGTAATTTTTCACTGCCTGTTCATCCGTGCTCATCACGCGGACGTCGCTGTCCAGCATATAGCTAGATTCTTTCTTTTCTTCTTCGGTTCTGAATTCATAGACGGGCATGAGGATGACAGATGTGACGCCCAGATCCTTCAGTTCGGGAATCAGCTCGCTCACACCGGCAAACGTGCTGCGATGCCGGACGCCTGAGGTCTTCTTCATCGTGAAGCCCCTCACATGAAGCTTATAAAAGACAGAATCGGACATCGGGATCTGCAGAGGCTCCGTCTCCGCCGTATAGTCAGATGGTATGGCGCAGAGCCAGCTCTGCTTCTCTGTGCCCGGAACCGTGTATTTCTTCACACGGACTGCGCAGGGATCCGGTATGATCTCCCCGTTCACACGATAGTTGTACCACGCATCCGCGGGATCCGCATATATGCTGACAGAACTGATATTGCCTATCCTGTCAGAAGCCGGGTACGGAATAACCCGGCTGGGCGTGGTCTCATTCTCTCTGTATAGAAGAAGTTCAAGATTCATGTCCTCGGGGATCCGCATGGTAAAACACACCCTGGCGCCGTCTCTTCTCACGCCGTCACGCATCGGATCTCCCGGAAATACCCGAAATGTCTCGTCCAAGCTGCTCATCTCCCCCTCTTCTGCCATTTCTGTCATCTGTTATTCAGAAACCACCAGAATATCCGTATGTCTTTCTCCGCCGGTTTTGCGGCTGTAATAAGATGCGGCATCCTGAATTATCTCATTCGTAAGTTCTTCACCCGGACAGACCAGCGGAACCCCCGGCGGATATGGAATAACGGCCTCCGCAGCAATTCTTCCCACAGCCTGTGCCAATGGAATGCTCTCCCTCCTGCTGTAAAAAGCATGCCTCGGCGTCATCCGCATCGGTGGTGCCGGCCGGAGCAGGAAGTTGCCTGAGCGAGATGTATCCGTCCGGTTATGGCCGGATGTCCGGCTGTCTGTGAACACATGCCCGTTTCCTGAAGATGTCAGAACGCCGTATTTTTCCACGATTTTCCGGCAGGTATCCGCAAGCCGCCTGATATCTTCCTCTGTGTTGCCCCAGGTGATCACGCAGACAACATTTGAGGGATCAGACAGCTCGCAGCTCACACCGCCCATCCGATAAAGCAGATCATGCATCTGATATCCGGAAATTCCGGCATCCGACGCAGAAAAAACAAGCCGCAGCGGATCCTTCGCGGGCTCATCCGTGAGCACCCGTATGCCCGGAATGCGGGATAATGTGTCTTCCGCCAGCCTTGCCAGCCCCAGTGCTTCCGTGACAAGTTCCTGTCCCTTCATCGCCATCAGATGGCGGGCACCGTCAAGCGAAGCCATGAGAAGGTAGTTCGGGCTTGTACTCGTGACCAGTTTCAGGCAGGCATCCGTCCGTTCTCTGCTGACCAGACTGCCCTGCAGATGAAGCATTGAACTTTCCGTCATGCTCCCGCACGTCTTGTGTGTACTCTGCGACACGAGATCCGCACCGGCAGAGACGGCTTCTTCCGGCGCCCCCGATTCCGGCGGAAAGCAGTTCAGGTGCGAACCGTGTGCCTCATCGACGAGAAGCGGAACGCCATGTGCATGACAGATCTCCGAAATTCGTCTGAGATCACCAGCTATGCCGTAATACGTGGGACTCGTAATAAAGACGGCTCTGATATCGGAATGTCTGTTCAGCGCCGCTTCCACTGCCTTAGGATCAACGGATTCCGTGATATCCCAGCCGGAATACTCCCGCGGCATGATCCACACGGGTACCGCCCCACTCAGGATAAGTCCCTGAAGAACAGACCTGTGTGCATTGCGGTCGATCAGTATTTTTTCACCGGGAGCGACAGCGGCCAGAATCATCGCTTCGTTGCCGCTCGTTGTCCCGTTGACCAGAAACCAGCAGTGATCAGACCCATAAAGTTCAGCCGCGAGCTCCTCAGCCTCCCTGATCGCGCCTGTCGGATGATGCAGATCATCGAGTCCTTCCGCTTCCGTGAGATCTGATCTGTACGCCTTCTCACCGAGCAGATCCAGAGCCGTCCTGTCTACGCCGCGCTCAAATCTGTGGCCGGGCACTCTGAAAAAGGCCGGCCGCGCGTCTTCATATATCCGCATGGCATCGATCAGCGGCGTCCTGTCCTGTGATATGCGAGTTCTGTCATGATCTGTCAAAATATATGCTCCCGCTGTCAGATAAAATAAAGGCTGTGTACGGCATTACTTTTGCTCAAAATACAGCATTATTCTATCATATGGAAAACACATGGTCAAAGTTAACAGACAAATCGCGGACTTTTCTGACCATTTCTCACGTCACTTCTCATGCAGTTCCGGTTCAGACAGGAACATCAAAATAAGTATGTTCAATCTTTTATTTCTTCGCTATACTTAAAAACAAGAACTACACGATGAAACTGTATACAAACATCCTGGGAAGGGGAAAAAATGAGTGCAGAATCAACGAATGTTTTTAAAAAAATAGCAAAGAAATACAATGACACCAGTCTTATTCTCAGAATACTGTGCGGCATTATCATCGGCGCCGTCCTGGCACTGATCTGGCCGGGAGCGATCAGCTGGCTCCCCACGCTGGGTGATCTGTTCGTCGGCGCACTGAAAGCTGTTGCACCGGTTCTTGTATTCGTGCTGGTGGCATCGGCACTGGCACAGGGAACAGGAAAGCTTGACAGGAGATTCGGTACAGTCATTTTTCTCTACATGCTGACCACATTTCTCGCCGCGTTTGTCGCGGTCATTGCCAGTTTCATGTTCCCCCAGACCATGGTTCTGGAAGAGGCAGCAACAGCAGATGCCGTGCCGCAGGGCATCGGTGAAGTCATCTATAATCTTCTCATGAACGTGATTGCGAATCCGTTCGGTGCCCTCACAAATGCAAACTATATAGGCATCCTTTTCTGGGCAGCGCTGTTCGGTTCCGCCATGAAGAAAATCGGTGCCGGCAGCAGCAAGGAATTTATGAAAAATGTGGCTGACGCGGTTTCGCAGATCGTTCGCTGGATTATCAATCTGGCGCCGTTCGGAATCCTTGGCCTCGTATATAACACAGTATCCACAAACGGCCTCGCCATTTTCACGACCTATGGCAGGCTTCTGCTTCTGCTGGTGGGATGCATGGCATTTGAATCGCTGATCGTCAACGGCATCGTCGCAGCCGTGGCATTGAGAAGGAATCCTTATCCTCTGATTTTCCGCTGCCTGAGAGAGAGCGGTATCACAGCTTTCTTTACGAGAAGCTCTGCCGCAAATATTCCGATTAACATGAGTCTCTGCAAGAGGCTTGGCCTGGACGAGGATATCTATTCCGTGTCCATTCCGCTCGGCGCCACGATCAATATGGATGGAGCAGCCATCACGATCTCCGTCATGACGCTCGCATGCGCCCATACACTCGGTATTGCCGTGGATATTCCGACGGCGCTGATTCTGTCAGTGCTCTCGACGCTGGCAGCCTGCGGTGCGTCCGGTGTGGCAGGCGGTTCTCTTCTGCTGATCCCGATGGCGTGCTCTCTGTTCGGTATCTCCAATGACACGGCCATGCAGGTTGTCGCCGTCGGCTTCATCATCGGCGTCGTACAGGATTCCGTAGAGACCATGCTGAATTCATCCGGCGACGTGGTGTTCGCCGCCATCGCCGAATACCGCGACTGGCTGAAGCAGGGAAGAAGGCTCCCCGGATTCATGTATTCCAGGAAAGAGCGGGAAGAAATGCACATTTCAAAGGACTTCCCCGGAGACACAAAAGAGACTGTGCGGGAACAGCAGATCGCAGCCAATGCAGAGATGGAATATAAATAAACGGGAAAATAAATAAGATATTAATACGAAACGGACAGAACAAAACCCGGATCCAGTTACATCCCAGTCAATGGAATGATAACCGAATCCGGGTTTTCTCATGCATTACTCATGCATTTGTTATTTGATCTCAAAGATCCATCCTTCCGGTGCCTTGATGCGTCCCATCTGGATACCGGTCAGAGTATCGTACAGCTTCTGGATCGTCGGGCCCATCTTCTCCATGCCGCTCGGGATGTTGATGATCTTACCGTGATCATTGATCTGTCCAACAGGGGAGATAACTGCTGCGGTACCGCAGAGACCCATCTCCTCCATCTCCGGAACTTCGCTGAACAGAACCGGTCTGTGCTCAACTTTCATGCCCAGCAGATTCTCCGCGATGTAGCAGATCGAACGTCTGGTAATCGAAGGCAGAATGGAATCAGACTTCGGTGTGACAAGCGTCTTGCCGTGATCCTTGATGAAGATGATGTTTGCACCGCCGGTCTCCTCTACCTTTGTACGGGTAGCCGGATCGAGATACATATTCTCGTTGAAGCCCTCTCTGTGAGCCTCCATGATCGGGTGCAGTGACATCGCATAGTTCAGACCTGCCTTGATTCCGCCGGTTCCGTGCGGAGCAGCGCGGTCGAAGTCGGGAATACGTACAACAACGGGCTTTGCGCCTCCCTTGAAATAAGGTCCTACCGGTGTGACAAGGATACGGAACATATACTCTTCAGCCGGCTTAACACCAATAACGGCATTATAACCGAACATATACGGACGAATGTAAAGCGTAGCGCCAGATCCATACGGAGGTACCCAGTCAGCATTTGCTTTTACTGTCTCCTCGACAGCTTTTACAAATCTGTCTACCGGGAACGGAGGCATCTCAAGTCTCTTGCAGGAATCATACATTCTCTGTGCGTTGAGATCCGGGCGGAAGCATACGATACGTCCGTCTTCAGTCGTGTAAGCCTTCAGACCCTCGAAGCAGGACTGAGAATACTGGAGAACACAGGCACACTCACTCATGGTGACGGTGTGATCCTTTGTCAGCTTTCCTTCATCCCACTTGCCATCCTTGTACATGGATACATAGCTGTAATCAGTTTCTCTGTAGGAGAAGTCGAGGCTTCCCCAGTCAATGTCCTTTGCCATTTCTTTTATTTCCTCCTGCTGAATTAAAAATATCAAAAGCTATTGTAGCACATTTCTTCTGAGGCGAATAAAAAATATCATCTAATATATTGAAGAGGCATGTGCTTTCTCCGGCACATGCCTCCTCCCCATAAGGAATCTCCTTCCCATATCAGCAGCTGAAGCCCCAGCCTTCAGCTGCCACTTAACCTTCATACATCATCGGACGGAAACTTTCTGCTGTCTTAATTTCTTTCAGACCGGCAGAACTGTCCGTCAGGCCTCGACATCCTTCACTTCATTGGCCCGCGCTTCGATCTGCTTCTGCTGAATATCCGCAGGTGCCTGCTCGTAACGAACAAAGCTGTACTCAAAATCGCCGGCTCCGGCAGTCATGGAACGAAGCGTATTGGAATAGCCGTAGATCTCGAGCTGCGGAACCTCTGCCTCGACGACAGTTTCACCGTCCTTCGTCGGTGTCATACCGAGCACACGGCCACGGCGCTTATTCAGATCACCCATGACATCACCGGTATAAGCATCAGGAACCGTCACCTTCATATCGACAATCGGCTCGAGAAGCACCGGATCTGCTTTCATGAAGCCGTCCTTGAAGGCCATCCTTGTAGCGGTCTTGAAAGCCATCTCAGAAGAATCCACCGGATGGTAGGATCCATCGTAGAGAATCGCCTTGACACCGACCACAGGATAAGCTGCCAGCGGTCCGGATTCTACGGATTCCGCGAGACCTTTTTCTACAGCCGGGAAATAGTTCTTCGGTACAGAACCACCGACAACCTGCTCTTCAAAAACATATGGCGTTGAGAGATCACCCGACGGCTCGAATTTCATCTTTACATGGCCGTACTGTCCGTGACCGCCCGACTGCTTCTTGTACTTGGAATCCACATCGGATGTCTTCCGAATAGTTTCACGGAAAGCAACCTTCGGCCGTTCGAGCGTGATCTCAACTTTATAACGCTCTTTCAGTTTATCTGCGATGATCTCGATCTGCTGATCACCGATACCGTAGATCAGCGTCTGATGGATAGCCGAATCGTTGACTACCTTCATCGTAAGATCCTCAAGTGCCAGTCTCGCCAGTCCCTGAGAAGCCTTGTCGACCTCAGTCTTGTTCGGCACTCTGTATCTCTTTGCCGTGTACGGTTTAGAAACGGCAACCGGGCCGTAATCCACAGGGTGATCCTTGGAGGCGAAAGAATCGCCTGTCTTTGCATCACCGAGTTTGGCAATGGCACCGATATCTCCGGCGTGAAGTTCGGACACCTCAATCGGCTTGCTGCCGCACATCACGTAGAGCTTTCCGAGTTTCTCCTCGGAATCACGTGTCACGTTGTAAAGCGTATCCTGCGGTTTGATGACACCGGAACATACCTTGATGAGCGAATATTTGCCGAGGAACGGATCTGCAATCGTCTTCCACACCGTCGCGGATTTCATCAGAGAGAAATCATAGTTGGCGTCAAACGTACTGTTATTGCTTCTGTCGAGGCCTGCGCGTTTGCGTTTGGACGGATCCGGGAAATACGTGATGATATCATCCAGCAGTATTTTTATTCCCTGCAGATTGATCGGTGATCCCATGCATACCGGAACCATATCACCGGATGCTACATTCGTCGCAAGCGCTGCGCCGATCTCCGTCGGTGAGAATTCTTCTCCGTTGAAATAGCGGTCCATGAATTCTTCACTCGTCTCCGCCACCGACTCCAGGAGGGTATCTCTGTACTCGGACAGATGATCCTTTACGTAATCCGGAACAGGAATCTCTTCCTTCTCATTCTTGTTGATATATCTTCTCGCTTTATTCTTGACGATATTCACATAGCCGATAAACTTGCCGTTCTCACGGATCGGCATGTGAAGCGGGGCGATCTTCTTGCCATAGAGTTCCTGCAGCTTAAGAACTACATCGCGGTAGCTCACATCATCGATATCCATATCCGTGACAAAAATCATGCGCGGCAGATTGTATTTCTCGCAGAGATCCCACGACTTCTGCGTGCCGACCTGAACACCGGATTTTCCGGAAACGACGATGATTGCCGCATCAGCAGCTGATACAGCCTCTTCCACTTCACCGATAAAATCAAAGTAGCCGGGAGTGTCAAGCACATTGATCTTGCATTTCTCCCATTCTACGGGAACAACCGATGTGGAAATAGAGATTTTGCGTTTGATCTCCTGTTTATCGAAATCGCTGATCGTATTCCCGTCTTCCACTCTTCCGAGTCTGGATGTGATACCGGAAAGGTAAGCCATACCCTCGACGAGAGATGTCTTTCCCGAACCGCCGTGACCGAGAATAGCGACGTTTCTGATCCTGTCTGTTCTGTAAACCTCCATGCAAGTACCTCCCATAGTTATAGTTTAGTCATGCGATGTCTGGCCTCTGCTGTCAGATTGCACCAGAACGGATTCAGAAGATTCGCACAACATGGTTATATTTTACTAATAATATTATGATTCTTCAAGTCTTTTTGTAAATTATGCCTTATTCAGGTTACAGTTCAGACATTGCCAGGGCAACGGAACACATGGAGACTCCCAAGCCGAGACCTCCGCAGGCGTCGGTGGTTAGCGAAGACGAGCGAAGCGATGGCCGAGCTTACCACTGCTACGCCGAGGACAAGCGAGGGCGCGTCGAGGCTGGGAGTCTCCATGTGTTTCCTTACTCTGGCTGACGTCTGAACTGTAACATCCATGCATTGATAATTGCCGGTCAGATTGACAATTTTCGCGGGATTCACTAATATTTATGCCGTATGTGAACAAACACGGAAATACAGGAGACATTATGACCAAAATCGGTTACATCGGACTTGGACTGATCGGAGGCTCGATCGCGCGCTCGATCAGAAAATTTCATCCAGATTACACACAGGCAGCATACTGCCGCACGAAGGCAACGCTTGACCTGGCGATGAAAGAAAAAATCATTGACGAAGAATTCTCTCAGTATGATCAGAGGTTTGCGGAGTGTGATTATATTTTTCTCTGCGCGCCTGTGCAGACAAATCTAGGTTATCTTCAGTTCCTGAAGGAAACGGCAAAGCCTGATGCCATTGTCACGGATGTGGGTTCGGTCAAGGGCGAAACCATGCAGGCGGCGGAAAAAAGCGGGCTCGGATCCATGTTTATCGGCGGGCACCCCATGGCGGGCACAGAGAAGACGGGATTTGCGAATTCAAGCGATATCCTGCTGGAAAACGCCTTCTATTTCCTGACGCCGGGAGCCGGCTGTCCACAGGAGAAAACGGACCGCTTCCGCGATCTTATTCGTTCCATCCGTTCGCTTCCGATCATAGCTACGCCTGAGGAGCATGATTACATCGTTGCCGGCGTAAGTCATCTGCCGCATATCATCGCGTCAGCACTTGTCAATTCGGTGAAGAACCTTGACACCCCGGATGAACGGATGAAGCTGGTTGCCGCCGGCGGCTTCCGTGATATCACAAGAATCGCCTCTTCATCTCCGGTGATGTGGCAGCAGATCTGTCTGGCCAACCGGAAGGAAATCCTGAAGGTTCTCGATTACTACATTTCCTTCCTCGGCGATGCCAGAAAAAAGATCGACAGCGGTGATGCCGACCAGATCTATGCCATGTTTGATTCATCGAAGAATTACCGCGATTCCATCGATGACATTCAGAAGGGCTCTGTTCCCCGTGAATATCTGATCTATGTGGATATCTATGATGAGCCGGGTGCGATCGCAACGATCACGACCATGCTGGCCATGAATCAGATCAATATCCGAAATGTCGGCATCCTGCACTCGAGAGAATTCGGCGAAGGTGCCCTGCGCATAGAATTCTATGACGAAAAAGCCCGCAATCAGGCGGAAAAAATACTGTCACACAGAAATTACCGGATCCGGAAAGTTATCTGATTTCAGATCAGATCACGACAGGACGTTTGCTTTTTTAACGTCCTGGTCTGCATGATAAAATTACATTTCAATACAGGGAGACAAAAGAGATGAAATTACAACAGGCAGAGAAACCGCTGGAAGGGGAAATCACTGTACCCGGTGACAAATCCATTTCTCACCGCGCCGTGATGTTCGGCAGTATCGCCGATGGCACCACGGAGATCTCCCATTTTCTTCCGGGCGCCGACTGTCTTTCTACCATCAACTGTTTCCGCAAGATGGGTATCCAGATCGACACAGATCCGGATGATCCGGGTCATGTAGTCGTACACGGCAGGGGTCTTCACGGGCTCAGCGCACCGGATTCCACACTCGACTGCGGCAATTCCGGAACGACCATGCGGCTGATCTCCGGCATCCTGGCAGGGCAGGAATTTCCGACCGAACTCACCGGAGATGACTCCATATGCCGCCGGCCTATGAAAAGGATCATCGAACCGCTTCACCGTATGGGCGCATGCATCGAAAGTGAAAATAATAACGGCTGCGCTCCTCTCATGATTGTCGGCCACAGACTTCACGGTGTACATTATGATACGCCGGTCGCGTCGGCGCAGGTCAAATCCTGTATACTGCTGGCGGGGCTGTATGCCGATTCACCGACTGTCGTTACCGAACCCGCTCTCTCACGCGACCACACGGAACGCATGCTGAAGAACTTCGGCGCTGATCTCGAATCTCTGGACAATTCCGTCAGGATCCGTCCGGATCCTCATCTGGAAGGAACAGAGATCCACGTACCCGGAGATATCTCTTCCGCCGCCTGCTTCATCGCCGGCGCCGCCATCGTCCCGGATTCCCATATCATTCTCCGTCATGTCGGCATTAACAGCACAAGGGACGGTATTCTTCGAGTTCTGCAGGCGATGGGCGGCTCTGTCACCTGTCACAACACGGAATCCTCCGGTGGCGAACCCTATGCTGATCTGGAGATCCGTTACACTCCTCTGCACGGCACAGTCATTGAAGGCGACCTCATCCCCACACTGATCGATGAACTTCCGCTGATCGCCGTCATGGCCTGCGCGGCCGAAGGCGAAACCGTTATCCGCGACGCTGCAGAGCTTCGCGTAAAGGAATCTGACAGAATCGATCTCATGGTCTCCGGTCTTTCCGCCATGGGTGCAGACATCACCGGCACGGAAGACGGCATGATCATCCGCGGCGGACATCCGCTGCACAGCGCACTCATCGATACACGGCATGATCACCGGGCAGCTATGTCCTTCGCCGTCGCCGCACTCACCTCTGAAGGCGGTGCAGAGATCAACGATGCCGACTGCGTCCGCATCTCCTACCCCGGATTCTTCGAAGATCTGGCGTCTCTTATGTGAATATTGTACTGTTGATAATATTGTAAAAAAGGCTGCCGCAACTGCGGCAGCCTTTTAATATCATAACTATTTACTCATCTGTATTCCTCATGTCTCACTTCAGGAAGCTACGCTTCCGCCGGTATATAACTGATAGTACCGTCCCTTCTGCGCGATCAGCTCGTCATGCGTACCGCGCTCAATGATCCTGCCCTGTTCGAGAACCAGAATGCAGTCACTGTTGCGGACTGTCGACAGTCTGTGCGCAATGACAAAGGTTGTCCTGCCCTTCATCAGCTTATCCATACCATCCTGTACGATCTTCTCGGTACGTGTATCAATGGAACTTGTCGCCTCGTCCAGAATCAGAACCGGAGGATCAAGAATGGCAGCCCGCGCAATGGCGAGAAGCTGTCTCTGTCCCTGCGACAGGTTGGAACCGTCTCCTGTGAGCATCGTGTCGTACCCCTCCGGCAGTCTGCGGATGAAGGAGTCAGCATTGGCAAGTTTTGCAGCCGCAACGACCTCCTCATGCGTCGCATCCGGTTTTCCGTATTTGATATTCTCCTCTACAGTCTCTGTGAACAGGTGCGTATCCTGCAGAACCATGCCCAGAGAACGGCGCAGATCAGCTTTTTTGATCTTGTTGATATTGATGTCGTCGTAGCGGATCTTTCCATCCTGAATATCATAGAAGCGGTTGATCAGATTGGTGATCGTGGTCTTCCCGGCGCCGGTAGAACCTACAAGTGCGATCTTCTGCCCCGGCTTCGCGTGAATGACAATGTTGTGAAGCACGATCTTGTCATCCGTATATCCGAAATCCACATCGTTGAATGTCACATCGCCGCGAAGCGGCACATAGTCGACTTCTCCTGTCGCCTGATGCTGGTGGCGCCATGCCCAGTGACCCGTATGTTCCTTCGTCTCCACAATTTTCCCGTTTTCTGTCCGGGAGTTCACAAGTGTTACGTAGCCTTCATCCATTTCCGGTCTGGCGTCCATCAGCTCAAAAATACGCTCGGCGCCCGCGAGTGCCTGAATAATGAAGTTTGTCTGCATACTTACCTGGTTGATCGGCATGCTGAAATTCTTATTAAAGGTAAGAAAGGCAGCCAGTCCGCCGACCGTAAATCCCGCATAGGAATTCAGCGCCAGGATACCGCCGACCAGAGCGCAGATTACGTAGCTGGTATTTCCGAGCTGGGCGTTGATCGGGCCGATAATATTGGAAAAAGCATTCGCACGATAGGCGCTCTGATAAAGTTCCTCATTCAGGCGGTCAAACTCCTCTGTACACGCCTGCTCATGCGTAAATACCTTGACAACCTTCTCACCGGCCATTGTCTCCTCGATGTGGCCGTTTATTTTTCCGAGATCTCTCTGCTGGGCAATAAAACCCTTGCCGGACGCCCTCGTTACAAACATGGTACAGGTGAGCATGACAGCTGTCATTCCAAAAGTGACAAGCGTCAGCGGAATATTGAGCCTGAGCATCATGATGATGATTGTGATAAGGGTGATGCTGCTGTTCAGAATCTGAACGATCGACTGACTGATCATCTGACGGATCGTATCAATATCATTCGTATAGACGGACATGATATCGCCGTGAGCATGCGTATCGAAATACCTGACCGGCAGTTTCTCCATGTTTGAGAAAAGTTCAATACGCAGGCGTTTCATCGTACCCTGCGATACATAGACCATCAGTCTGGCCTGAATATAGCTCGCGGCTATGCCCAGCGCATAAAAAAGAATGACACGCATGATCGCATGTGCCAGTGGTCCGTAATCCGGATCAGCCTGTCCCATCATCGGTGTAATGTACTGGTCGATCAGTGTCCGCATGAACATCGTTCCCTGCACATTGGCGAGAACAGAAACAACGATGCAGACACAGACGACAATCCACTGCACTTTGTAATAATGGAAAGTATAGCCGATGAGTCTGCGGAACAGTTTTCCCGGATTCTTGATCTGAGGTCTCGGCCTGCCTGCACCGGCATGACGTCCGGCCGGTACCTGATGTGTTCTTTCAGCCATTGATCTGTTCCTCCTCTCAGCTCAGTTTATCGAAATCCGCCTCGGCGTTGACACCCGTCTGGGACTCATACACTTCGCGGTAGATGGCATTGTTCTTCAACAGTTCATCATGGGTTCCTATGCCGTTGATCCGGCCGTCATCCATGACTATGATCCTGTCGCAGTGCTGCACGCTGGAAATTCTCTGTGCGATGACGATCTTCGTCGTGTCGGGGATCTCCGTTGCAAAACCCTTCCGGATCTTCGCATCGGTCGCCGTATCAACGGCGCTCGTGCTGTCGTCAAGGATCAGTACCTTCGGTTTTCGCAGGATAGCTCTTGCGATACACAGACGCTGCTTCTGTCCGCCGGATACATTCGCTCCGCCCTGCTCGATCCAGGTATTATAACCGTCAGGCATTTTTTCGATGAATTCATCAGCGCAGGCGATCTCACATGCTTTCCTGCATTCCTCATCCGTCGCGTTTTTATCACCCCAGCGGAGATTATCGTAGACGGTGCCGCTAAACAGGACATTTTTCTGCAGTACCATGGAAACCTTCTCGCGAAGCGTATCCAGATCATACCGGCGCACATCGATACCGCCGACGCGGATAGTTCCTGCAGTGACATCATACAGGCGGTCGATCAGGTGTACGAGGCTTGTCTTGGCAGAGCCGGTTCCGCCGATGATACCTATGCTCTCTCCAGAATCGATATGAAGACTGATGTCCTTGAGAACCGGCTCCTTCGCATCGATGCTGTAGGCAAAATCCACATGATCGAAATCAACGGATCCATCCGGCACATTCATGACAGGATTCTCAGGATTGGTTATGGTGCTCTTTGCCTCAAGCAGCTCGGTGATTCGCCCGGCGGATGCCTCTGACATAGTGATCATGACGAAGATCATGGAAAGCATCATCAGGCTCATGAGAATATTCATGCAGTATGTGAGAAGACTCATCAGCGCGCCTGTCGTCATGGTCTCCTGAATAATGAAGTGCGCACCGAACCAGCTGATCAGAATGATACAGGTATACACAACCCCCATCATAGCCGGCGCGACAGCGACAACTGTGGTTTCTGCCTTCACAAACATGGAATATATATTGACGGCAGCCTTTGTGAATTTATCAATTTCGTGGTCCTCACGCACATATGCTTTGACCACACGGATAGCCGATACATTCTCCTGCACACTTTCATTCAGTTCATCATACTTGTCGAAGACCTGATGGAAGTAGCGGTTTGCCCTGCTCATGACGATGAAGAGAAAAATACCCAGGCCAATGACCGCAACCAGATAGATGCTGGCCAGCCTTGCATTAAGACGGAAAGACATGATCATCGCCACGATCATGGACATGGGTGCACGGGTCGCCATGCGGAGTGTCATCATATAGGCATTCTGCATATTGGTCACATCCGTCGTCAGTCGTGTCACGAGACCCGAAGGAGAAAAATGATCGATATTGGCGAAGGAAAACTTCTGAATGCTGTCGTACTCTGCTTTTCTAAGGTTTTTGGCAAATCCGGCGGCAGCTTTCGCTCCGAAAAATCCGCCGAGGATGCCGAAGGCCAGACCGATCAGGGCTACAACCAGCATCTTCAGACCTGTCTGTACGATGAATGACATGTCGCCGCCGCTGACACCTCTGTCGACGATCTCTCCCATCAGCACAGGAATGATCATCTCGCAGACGACCTCGCCGATCATCATGACAGGTGTCAGAATCGAAACCGCCTTATACTTTCCCACGTAATGTAATAGCTTTCTCAGCATGTATGAAACCTCTCTGTTTCTGCCCGTTTGTGTCTCTGTCTTCATTCTGCATGGAGCACCGGAAGCTCCCGCGTGAAAATGAAACTTTTCTTATACTATCACTTACGACTATAAAAACATACTGTTTTTTCAAACAAGTTTCTGTGCCTGTGATGTATATAAATAACGGTCAGATAAAAACCGACCGGAGATCTCCGCGCATGGCGGAAACCCCCGGTTTCATTATTTTCTTATAAAGTCTGTATTTCAGGCTTTCTTTGCGAGCTCGGCCTTGATATCCTCGGTGAGCTTCGGCACTACCTTGTTCAGATCGCCTACGATACCGATATCAGCTACATCGAAGATCGGTGCGGACTCATCCTTGTTGATCGCGATGATCAGATCGGACTCCTCCATGCCTGCTACGTGCTGAATAGCACCGGAAATACCGATAGCGAAGTAGATCTTCGGACGTACGGTCTTACCGGTCTGGCCGACCTGCAGATCCTTCGGCTTCCAGCCGCTGTCGACAACAGCACGGGAGCAGGAAACCTCACCGCCGATAACCTTTGCGAGATCCTCGAGGATCTTGAAGTTCTCCGGAGAACCTACGCCACGGCCACCGGAAACAAGGATCTTTGCCTTCTGAATATCAACGGTCTCAGAAACCTTCTTGACAACCTCTTTGATCTCAACGAACTTATTGTTCACTTTGATTCCAGGGTTGTAATCGATAACCTCGGCCTTGCGGCTCTTATCGGGAGCGAGCTTCTGCATAACGCCGGGACGGACAGTGGACATCTGCGGTCTGTTGTCCGGGCAGGCGATAGTGGCGATTGTGTTGCCGCCGAATGCAGGACGGGTCATGAGCAGCTGATTGTGCAGGGTCTCAACGCCCGGCTTCGGCTCGATCGGGAAATCTCCGATAGCGAGTGATGTGCAGTCTGCTGTAAGTCCTGTATGAACACGGGCGGAAACGGTCGGTCCGAGATCACGACCGATAGCAGTTGCGCCGACCAGCATGATCTCCGGCTTGAACTCATTGATAACGCCGGCAAGTGCCTGTGCATAAGGCTCTGTTCTGTACTCTTTCAGCTCAGGGTCATCAACAACGATAACTCTGTCAGCGCCGTACCAGCCGAGTTCCTCAGCCAGTCCCTTGACACCGGAACCGATCAGAACGGCTGTAACCTTTGTGTTGAGAGGCTTAGCCAGCTCAGTTGCCTCACCGAGAAGCTCGAAGGCAATGTTGTCAATGTGGTTGTCTACCTGCTGTGCGTAGATAAATACACCTTTGTAATCTTCTAAACTCATCCTAATCACCGCCTCCGTCAAATGTAATGTTTCTCAACCAGAGCCTGGCAGATCGTTGCCGCACCCTGATCAGGATCCAGATCTTTGTAAATGGTTCCAGCGCCCTTGCGTACCTTGTCAGATGCTTTCGCGATCTTCGTCGGAGAACCCTTGAGACCCATATCCTCATCCTTCAGTGTCGGGATGTCCTTGCGGTGCCAGATGATCACGCCCTTGCCGTCAGAAGCAAGGATCTCTTTGGACTTTTCAGCGTAATCAGCGTCATTGGAATCAGTTACCGGAGCATCAATTGCATCCCAGATTCCCTTCGGTGTCATATAACGCGGCTCGTTCAGCTCTGAAAGAGCGGTGATGAGAACCGGCATCTTCGCCTCAAGTACATGATAACGGTCATCGAACTGTCTCTGTACAGTAACGGTCTTCTTCTCCGGATCAACCTTTACATCCTGTGCGTAGGAGATTACCGGGATGCCGAGATGTTCTGCGATCTGCGGTCCAACCTGAGCGGTATCACCGTCGATAGCCTGACGTCCGGTAAAAATAATGTCATAATCACCCATCTCACGGATAGCCGCAGCGATGGTGGAAGAAGTAGCCCATGTATCAGCACCGCCGAGAGGACGGTCGGTAACGAGATAGGATTTATCTGCGCCCATGGCCATAGCCTCGCGGAGAACTGCATCAGCCTTGGGAAGGCCCATGGTTACAACATCTACGGTTGTTCCCGGATACTGATCCTTAATGCGGAGAGCAGCCTCAAGGCCTGCCTTGTCATCCGGGTTCATGATCGCGAGCATCGCTGCACGGTCAAGTGTTCCGTCGGGTTTGAATTTAACGCCGCCCGCTGTATCGGGCACCTGTTTAATACAAACAATAATTCTCACAGTATTTTCCTCCTTATTATCCGCGCAGCATGCTTCCGGAAATGACCATACGCATAACTTCAGAAGTTCCTTCGTAGATCTCGGTGATTTTCGCGTCACGCATCATGCGCTCTACATCATACTCTCTGATGTAACCATAGCCGCCGTGCAGCTGTACGCACTCAGAGGTAACAGCGCTTGCTGTCTCTGCTGCGAAGAGTTTTGCTTCTGCGGCTTCAACGCTGTATGTGGACTGCGTGGTGAAACCTACGGCATCCTTTGCCATAGCTGCTTTGTATACAAGGAGCTGTGCAGCGTCGGTGCGTGCTTTCATATCAGCCAGTTTGAACTGGGTGTTCTGGAACTGGGAAATGGAACGTCCGAACTGTTTTCTTTCCTTGGTGTAGGCAACAGTCAGATCAAGAGCGCCCTCAGCGAGGCCGAGTGCCTGTGTGGCGATACCGATACGTCCGCCGTCCAGTGTGTGCATGGCGATGTTGAAGCCCTTGCCCTTCTGTCCGAGCAGGTTGCCCTCCGGAATGCGGCAGTCCTGGAAGATCAGCTCATACGTAGCGGATCCGCGGATACCCATCTTGTGTTCCTTCGTACCGAAGGTAAAGCCCGGTGTACCCTTCTCTACGATGAAAGCGGAGATCTCTTTCATCTTGCGGCCCCTCTTCTCAACTGTTCCGGTCACAGCGATGATGATGTATACATCAGCCTCAGAACCGTTGGTGATGAAGCACTTGGAACCGTTCAGTACCCACTCATGGGTGTTCTCATCGAGAACAGCCTTTGTCTGCTGTCCCTGTGCATCGGTGCCGGCGCCCGGCTCAGTCAGACCGAAAGCTCCGAGGTACTCGCCGGAAGCGAGTTTCGGGATGTATTTCTGCTTCTGCTCTTCTGTACCGAAGGACATGATCGGGTCAATGCAGAGAGAAGTATGAGCGGAAAGAGCAACGGCAGTCGTACCGCAGACCTTCGCGATCTCCTCCATGCAGAGCACATATGTCAGCTCATCGCAGCCCTGGCCGCCGTACTCTCTCGGAACTGTGATACCGAGGAAGCCGTTCTTAGCCATCTTCTCGATCGTCTCGCGCGGAAATCTCTCTTCCTCATCGATCTCCTGCGCCAGAGGCTTTACTTCGTTCTGTGCAAAATCTCTGAACAGAGATCTCGCCATTTCATGTTTTTTGTCTAACGTGAAATCCATCATAAACCTCCATAAATGTATAAGAGTTATCGCGACGCTCGCCACACTCAGTCACTTCGTGACCGGCTGTGGCTCACTGTTCGCGTAAATATACTCACTCCTTGTCCGTCGGAACCTTCTTGCCATCTTTGTAATCGTAGAAACCAATGCCGGTCTTTACGCCCAGATGACCGCCGCGAACCATCTTGCGGAGAAGCGGGCATGCGCGGTACTTGGAATCACCGGTCTCATGGTAGATAACATCCATGATAGCAAGAACGATATCAAGGCCGATATAATCGCCGAGTTCAAGCGGTCCCATCGGATGGTTGCATCCGAGCTTCATAGCGGTATCGATTCCCTCGATATCGGAAACGCCTGCAGCGTAAACGCAGATACCTTCATTGATCATCGGAACCAGGATACGGTTAACGACAAAGCCTGCAGCCTCGTTAACCTGTACCGGTGTCTTGCCGAGGGCAACAGAGATCTCCTTAACCTTCTCTACGGTCTCCTTCGGTGTATTCATGCCGGCGATAACCTCAACGAGCTTCATAACAGGAGCCGGGTTGAAGAAATGCATGCCGACGATCGGTTTGGAAAGACCCTTGCCGATCTCTGTGATGGACAGAGAAGAGGTATTGGATGCAAAAATGCAGTCAGGATTCTTTACGATATTATCCTGAAGATTTTTGAAGCAGTCCTGTTTGATCTTCATATCCTCAAGAGCTGCCTCTACGATCAGATCTGCATCCGTGCAGATATCGTTGAGACCGGTCTGGATCTTGCCGAGGATACCATCTGCTGCAGCCTGCTCCATCTTGCCTCTTGCTACTCTCTTGTCGAGCTGCTTTTTAATCTTTGCATAGCCGCCGTCAGCGAACTCCTGCTTGATATCGCAGAGGTAAACCTTTTCAACAGCATCGCACTGTGCAAAAGCCTGTGCGATTCCGGATCCCATTGTGCCGGCACCGATAATACCAACTTTCATGTCTTATCCTCCTTTGTTTATATGTATATATGCGCTTTCTGTGCATTCTGTAACGCCTGTTCCCATCCCGCGGCTTTACGCATGATCAGTTCAGGCACAGCAACGGCAGGCTCACTTTCCTATTCCAGCGCGCCTGCCGTACCTGGTTCAGTTGTTGGTGAAGTGTTTCTCTTTGCGCTTCTCAAGAAATGCGCCCATGCCCTCTTTCTGGTCATGCGTTTCGAAGCAGTCACCAAAATATTTTTCCTCAAGAGCAACAGCGGAATCAATGTCGGTCTGCGTACCTTCATTGATGGCTTTCTTGCACTGACGTACAGCAATCGGCGCATTGCCTGCGATACGTCCTGCAAGCTTCTTTGCTTCTTCCATCAGCTGCTCTGCCGGATATACATGATTTACAAGACCGATGCGATAAGCCTCATCTGCCTTGATATTCTTTGTTGCGTAGATGATCTCCTTTGCTCTTCCCGTACCGATCAGACGTGCCAGTCTCTGCGTGCCGCCGAAACCAGGCGTAATGCCGAGTCCGGCTTCCGGCTGACCGAAAACAGCGTTCTCAGACGCCAGACGGATGTCGCAGGACATGGAAAGCTCACAGCCACCGCCGAGTGCATATCCGTTGACAGCTGCGATAACGGGGATCGGGAGCTTCTCAATTTTCAGGAACAGATCATTTCCTTTCTTGGAGAAAGCTTCGCCGCCCTCTTTGGAGAGCTCGCTCATCTCAGCGATATCTGCACCGGCTACAAAGGACTTCTCACCGGAACCTGTGATGATCAGGCAGCGGACGGTATTCAGATCGATGCCGTCGATGACAGCATTCAGATCGTCGAGGACCTCACTGTTCAGAGCATTCAGAGCCTTCGGACGGTCGATCGTTGCCACAGCAACAGCGCCCTCAGCTTCATACTTTACATATCCCATAATATCTTCCTTTCCGCATAAGCCGCGGATTGTTCCGGGCGTCACGCCCTCACAATCCTGTTTAGTAAAGACCTGGATCCGGCCGGTATACGGCCTGACGACCCCGGACTGTTAACTGTCTTGTCCTGACCCTGATATGTTTCCTCTGTCAGGCATCAGCCCTCATAGCGGAGAACGGAAGTAGCGCAGCCCATGCCGCCGCCGATGCAGAGTGTAGCCAGACCACGATGTGATCCTCTCTTCTGCATTTCATACATAAGTGTGGTGAGGATACGTGCACCGGAGCATCCTACCGGATGTCCAAGAGCGATAGCACCGCCGTTTACATTCAGGATATCCTTGTTGAATCCAAGCTCCTTGGCAACAGCTACAGACTGTGTAGCAAATGCCTCGTTAGCCTCGATCAGATCGAAATCCTTAACCTCAAGGCCGGTCTTCTTCAGCAGGTTTCTCGTAGCAACGATCGGTCCTACACCCATGATAGCCGGATCAACGCCGCCCAGAGCGCCGGCTTCCCAGATAGCCATCGGCTTAACACCGAGCTCTTTTGCCTTCTCCTCGGTCATAACGATCATGGCAGAAGCGCCGTCATTGATACCGGAAGCATTACCAGCGGTTACAACGCCGCCCTCTTTGAAGCAGGGTTTCAGTTTGGAAAGTGTCTCTACTGTGGTGCCCGGACGAGGTCCCTCATCGGTATCTACAACGGTAACCTTGCCCTTGCGTCCCTTAACTTCGAACGGAACGATCTCGTCTTTGAAGCGGCCGCTCTCGATAGCTTTGCATGCTTTCTGCTGTGAATTAGCTGCGAACTCATCAAGCTCCTCACGGGTCAGATGATATTTCTCAGCTACGTTCTCAGCAGTAACGCCCATATGATACTGATGGAATGCATCGGTCAGAGCATCGCGGATCATATCATCCTCGAGTGCTGCATGGCCCATACGATATCCATAACGGCCCTGCTGTACAAGATAAGGTGCCTTGGACATGGACTCCATTCCACCGGCAACTACGATCTCGCACTCACCTGCCTGAATCATGTTTGCTGCCATGTTGACAGCAGCCAGACCTGAACCGCAGAGAATATTCAGTGTCATAGCAGGGGTTTCAACCGGGATACCAGCATATACTGCAGACTGACGTGCAACGTTCTGTCCCTGACCTGCCTGAAGTACACAGCCCATATAAACCATGTCAACCTTATCTGCAGGAACGCCGGATCTCTTAAGAGCTTCCTTGATAACAGCAGTTCCAAGATCAACTACCGGAACGGTGGAAAGCTCTCCGCCCATCTTACCAATAGCAGTACGACATGCACCGGCAATTACGATTTTCTTATCAGCCATTTCGTCCTCCTTGAAATAGAAAAATGAAATTATAATAGTTGCTGTCCCGGAAATTCACGTCTCCGAACAACTATTGACATTCTACAACGAAGTTCCCTGAATGTCAAATATTTGACAATCTTCTTATCCGTCAATAATAGACAAATTTTTAACATATTGATTGTCAATTTTTTACGAATACACAGTTCATATCTTAGCGGATGCTGTGGAAAGCGTCACAGTTCTTATTCATCGCACTGACGCAGCGCCGGATTTTTTATTTCCAGAGAAGGCGCACCAGAAGATAAATCCGAGCAGGCATGCGGCGATAATGTACCAGAAGATCAGTGTGCCCGCGCCCATCGGACTGAACATATCATAATAGCCCTTCAGGTAAATGGCGATGATGATCAGCGGCATGATCCAGGTGATATAGAAGCGGTGATAATGAAACTTACCGCCCTCACCGAGATTTGCCTCGGCGAGAAATCCGTTCCATCCCCATCCGCTCTTTCTTGTACAGAAAAGCACAAAAGCAAGGCTGCCGAGCGGAAGCAGGTTATAGGACACGATAAAATCCTCGAGATCGAGCACCGCCGTACCCTTGCCGAGCGGCTGAAAAGCTGACCAGATGTTATAGCCGAAGACACACGGCAGACTGAGCAGAATGACAATGACTGCATTGATCAGCACGCTCTTCTTTCTGGACCAGCCGAACATATCCTGAGAAAAAGCTCCGATATTCTCGAATACGGCGATGACCGTTGTCAGCGCTGCAAAAGAGAGAAAAACAAAGAAAAGCGCACCCCAGATCTGGCCTCCCGGCATCTGGGAAAACAGATTCGGGATGGTGATGAAGATCAGGCTCGGTCCGGCATCCGGGTTAATGCCGTATGCAAAGCAGGCGGGAATGATAATAAAACCTGCCATCAGAGCGACAAAGGTATCCAGTGCCGTGATCGTCACTGCTTCACCTGTGAGGCTGCGTTCCTTTCCGATGTAGCTTCCGAAGATCAGCATGGCACCGATGCCGATGGACAGTGTGAAAAACGCCTGACTCATAGCCGCATAAACGACATTTCCGATGCCGTCTTCTGCCATCTGCTTAAAATCCGGCACCAGGTAAAACCGGATGCCCGCTCCGGCGCCGTCGAGGAAACAGCTGTGTACAGCCAGGATAACCATCAGAATAAACAGTGCGGACATCATGATTTTTGACACGCGCTCCACGCCGTTCTGTATACCGAAGAAGCAGATCAGAAAACCGACCAGGCAGACAACGATCGTCCAGAAGGATTCTGATCCGACATTCGAGAGCGTATTGCTGAAAACACCGGATATCTCATCCGGATTCATGCCCTCGAATGTGCCGCGGATATGCAGATAGCAGTATTTCATCATCCAGCCCGCCACTGTCGTGTAATACATCATCAGCATATAGCATCCGATGATGCTGATCCACTTCAGCCAGTGCCATCTCGTGCCGGCAGGTTCGATCGCCTCAAAAGCCTTTGCTGCGCTCTTCTGTGCCTTTCGTCCGATGGCAAATTCACAGACCATGATCGGAATGCCCATGATGGCCAGAAAAACCAGATAGATCACGATAAAAGCGGCTCCGCCATACTGTCCGCACAGGTATGGAAATTTCCAGACATTGCCGATACCGATTGCACAGCCGGCTGAAACGAGTATAAATCCGAGGCGTGAACCGAACTTCTCACGCGATTTTGTATCACCTGAAGCCATAATTTTCCCTTCTGTCTTCCGTATTGATGCTCTTCGAAGCTGTCAGCATCTGACAGATATCAGCGCTTATTTGAGCGTCTCCAGATATTCATCTTCTCCGCTTCTTTAATAAGTTCATCACGGAAATCCGGATGCGCGATATTGATGAGCTGTTCAGCTCTCTCCCACATGGTCAGACCCTTCAGATTGACTTTGCCGTATTCTGTGACGATGTAATGCGTATTCGGACGCGTGCATGTAGCGATGCTTCCTTCTGCGAGCGTCGGGCGGATCCGGCTGTGCTTTACACCCTTTTTATCCGTAAAGGTAGATGACAGGCAGATAAAGCTCTTGCCGCCATGAGACAGATAAGCCCCCAGTACGAAATCCTGCTGACCGCCTGCGCCGGAAATATTTTTGATGCCGGCGCTCTCTGCATTGACCTGTCCGTAAAGGTCGATATCGATCGCGTTGTTGATCGAGATGAAATTATCAAGAGAACTGATCGTCCGGATATCGTTCACATAGTCAACCGGTGCACTCATCAGCTCCGGATTGTTGTCTATGTAGTCGTACATATGCTGCGTTCCTGCGCCGAAAGCAAATGTCTGGCGTCCTCTGTCATGGCTCTTGTGCTTTCCGGTGATCTTCCCGGCCTCAGCCATTTTGACAAAAGCATCGACATACATCTCGGTGTGAACACCGAGATCCTTCAGATCTGATGCAGCGATCTGCTCTCCGATCGCGTTCGGCATACCGCCGATGCCGAGCTGCAGGCATGCGCCATCAGGGATTTCCGGAACGACCAGGTCTGCGACAGCTTTGTCTACAGCCGTAGCTTCTCCTGCTTCAGGAATGGCATCCATCGGCTCATTGTCGCCCTCGACGATCATGTCGACCTGATCGATATGGACATAGGCCTCATGGCCTCCGAGGCAGACAGGTACATTTTTATTTACCTCAACGATGACCTTGTCAGCTTTTTCCACAACCGCTGCCATATGGCTCGCCGAAGGACCGAAGTTAAAATAGCCGTGTTTGTCCATCGGTGATACCATCATGATCGCCACATTCAGCGGATCGCTGCTCTCACGATACAGACGGGGCAGTTCAGAATAGCGGAGCGGTGTCATAAACACGAATCCCTTTGATACCGAATGGCGCTCTACAGGATTCATATGCCAGCTGTTCCATGTAAAATGCTCTTCCGGATGATCGATCTTGAAAATTTCAGGCTCGTGATTCAGAATACCGCCGCGGATCTTCACATCGTGAAGTTCGGGCATTCTTTTTGCCAGCGCCCTGTCGACCGTCTTCGTCGTCGTTACACACCAGCCATAATCCACCCAGTCGCCGCTCTGCACAACAGCTGCCGCCTCATCAGCGGTCACGAGTTTATCTCTGTACTCTTTTGAATAATCCATGACAACCTCCACCAGATACAAACTTTTACAGTGTAAATATGAAACTGTTACTATTTTAACGAATTATCCACGCTTTGTCATTACAGAATAATCATCGCGTCGCCAAAGGAGAAAAAGCGGTATTTCTGTTCCACGGCGATCTTATAGGCATTGAGAATATTCTCGCGTCCGGCGAAAGCGGATACGAGCATGATCAGCGTTGATTCCGGCAGATGGAAATTGGTGATCAGTCCGTCCATGATCTTGAATTTGTAACCGGGATAGATAAAAATATTTGTCCACGCACTGCCCGCACGAAGTATACCGTTTTCATCTGTTGCAGACTCCAGCGTCCGGCAGCTCGTCGTTCCAACACAGATAACTCTTCCGCCGGCAGCTTTGGTGTCATTGATGATCTTCGCCTGGTCCTCGTCGACAATGTACAGCTCGGAGTGCATCTCATGATCCTCGATCTCGTCGCTCTTGACCGGCCGGAAGGTACCGAGTCCCACGTGAAGGGTCACATGCGCGATCTTCACTCCCTTGTCCTGAATCTGCCGGAGCAGTTCTTTCGTGAAGTGAAGTCCGGCTGTCGGAGCGGCGGCAGAGCCGTCGTGCTTTGCATAGACCGTGTTATACATGGTCTTATCCTTCAGTTTGTGTTTGATATACGGCGGAAGCGGCATCTCTCCCAGCTGATCAAGAATTTCCTCAAAAATGCCGTCGTAATGGAACTGAATGAAGCGGTTGCCGTCATCAGTGACATCCACAACCTCACCGGTCAGCTGTCCGTCGCCAAACACCAGCCGGGTGCCGACGCGGCATTTTTTTCCGGGGCGGACCAGTGTCTCCCAGATATCATTTTTCTTCCTTGTGAGAAGAAGCACCTCGATTACAGCCCCGGTATCTTCCTTCGTGCCGTAAAGTCTCGCCGGGATTACTTTCGTGTCATTGATAACGAGGCAGTCCTTATCCGTCAGATGATCGATCACCTGTGTAAAATGTTCGTGCTGTACCTCCCCGTTCTTCCGGTTCAGATACATCAGGCGCGATGCACTTCGATCCTCCAGGGGATCCTGCGCAATCAGCTCCTTTGGCAGATCATAATAAAAATCACTTGTCTTCATTTGATATCCCTCACTGCATATTTCTTATTCGTGTATCGTCTGTCGATCTTTCTCATCCACGGGCTGTGTCTTTCAGCTGTTGCCCGCATAGAAGTCGTGAAAATATTTTTTCGGATAATACACTTTATCGTGCTGAATGATCTTTCCGACACCGTCCTGCACGTGGATCACACTGACGGCACAGTTCATCGGCACACCGCCATGCCAGAACTTCGACGTATCCTCATATACACTGTGAAGCAGGGCTCTCGTGGCGCATCCGTGCGTCGATACGAGGATAGTTTTCTCGTGCTTCACGCCGTCGGCATCCACCGTATCCTGCAGCTCAGGCTTATGAATAAGTTCCTCATAAAAATCATGCGTGCGGTCGATCACCTGCTGGATCGTCTCTCCGCCTTCCGGCGGTACATAATTATATGAATCCTCATTGAATGTTCTGATGGTCTCCAGCGGGATCTCCGGATGATCCTCACGGACACTCCTGCCTTCCCAGACACCAAAACTGATCTCCATGATCCTCGGTTCATCGATCACCGGAATGTTCCGGTCCCGTACCATGATCTCCGCCGTGTGCTTTGCTCTGATCAGCGGACTCGTATAGCATATGTCAAACGGCACATCCTTCAGCGCATCGGATGTGATCTCAGCGAGTTTTACGCCAAGATCATCCAGATCCGCTCCGTGCTGTCCCTGCAGACGCACCTCTTTATTCCAGGACGTCTCTCCATGCCTGATTACATAAATAAACATATCCGAAATCCTTTCCTGCCAACCCCGCCATGTATTGTACATCATCCGGCGCGGCTTTGCAGGTCTAATTGCGAAAAGGCCGCCGCACTTTCATGCGGCAGCCCCTCAGCATCACTCTCTCAGTTTAATGCCCATACCATTCAGTCCGTTCAGAATCTTCTTCATCGCGCCGTTGATATCATCATCATTGAGTGTTCTCTCTTTTGACCGGAATGTCAGCGAATAAGCCATCGATTTATATCCTTCAGCGACCTGTCCGCCCTCGTAGATATCAAAGAGGTTCAGATCCTCGAGAATCTTTCCTCCCCGCTGGCGAAGCATCTTCTCAATCGCCGCCGCCTCAATATCCTTCGGCACAAGCATGGAAATATCGCGCGTCACCGCAGGGAATTTCGCGATGCCGGTGTACTGGCGGTCGAACGTGGCAAACGGAAGAACCTCAGGCATATCGATCACCGCGATATAAGCCCGCTGGCCGATGCCGTAGTTCCGGAGAACCATCGGATGTACTTCTCCGAAATAGCCTATTGTCCTGCCGTCATATTTTACATATGCCTGGCGCCCCGGATGCAGGAATGTCCTGTCCGAACGCGTGTATTCAACAAGATCATGCATTCCGACCTGTCCGAGGAATTCTTCGATCACACCTTTCATGGTGTAAAAATCACCGTCGCCGTAAAATCCGAGCGTGAACTGCATCCTCTCATCCGGAAGTTCCGTGAGTGGAAGGCTTTTGGCAATATAGATATTGCCCAGTTCATACAGATGTACGTTCTTGTTCCGGCGGTTGTAGTTCAGCGCCAGTGAAGAAAGCATACCGTTGGCGGAAAGTGTGCGCATGATGGAAAAATCTTCGCCGAGCGGATTGGAGATTCTGATAGCATTTCTCTCCGGTGCGTCATCCGGCAGAAGCAGCATGTCGTACACCTTCGGGCTCTCAAAGGAGTAGCAGAATCCCTGTGAAAATCCGCAGTACTGAGCGACATCCCTGGCCTTTGCCTCCACGCGGTTCTTGAAGGAAAGTCCGCCTGTCGTGGATTCACCGTGCGGCAGCGTCGTCGGGATGTGGTCATAACCATAAAATCTCGCAACTTCCTCTGCGAGATCACAGGTCCTGTGGATATCCTGACGGAATGTCGGTGCAACGATCTCGTTCGTCTCTTTATCATAGCGAAGTTCTTCTGTCTCGAGATATTTCAGCTGCTCTTCTGCACTGATATTCGTTCCGAGCAGGGCATTGATGCGGTCAGGCTCGAACTTCACGCGGGATTCCTCCCGTTTTACGGGATAGACATCAATGGCCCCGCCTACCACTTCACCTGCGCCGAATTCCTCGATCAGCTGGCAGGCGCGGTTCATGGCTTCCATCGCCGTATTCGGATCCAGTCCCTTGTCGAATTTGCGGGATGCGTCCGTCTGATGGCCGAGTCTCTTTGCCGAAAGACGGATATTCGTTCCGTCAAAGCATGCAGCCTCAAAGAGCATGGTGTGCACATCATCGGTGATCATCGAATTCTGACCGCCCATGATACCGGCAAGACCAATCGGCTTCTCCGCATCATTGATCATGAGAATGTCATGATCCAGCGTGTATTCCTTGCCGTCGAGCGTCGTGAATTTCTCTCCGTCGGTGGCGCGTTTCACGATGATCTGATGGCCTGCGACTTTATCCAGGTCATAGGCGTGCATCGGCTGGCCGTACTCTTCCATCACGTAGTTGGTGATATCCACCACGTTGTTGATCGGGCGGATGCCGTTGGATGCAAGGCAGTGCTGCATCCACTTCGGTGAGGGTGCCAGATGGATATTCTTTACCACACGCGCCGTGTAACGGGGGCAGAGATCTGTATCGACGACATCTACTTTGACGTAGTCGTTGACATCCTCGTTGTTTCCGGTCTTTTTGATCACCGGCGGAACGAATTTCTTGTGAAATGTCGCAGCAGCTTCGCGCGCAATGCCGATGACACTGTAGCAGTCAACACGGTTCGAGGTGATCTCGTATTCAAAGTTCACATCATGCAGTCCCAGTGCCGCGATCGCATCATCGCCTGGCTTTACACCGTCATCTTCAGAAAAAGCATAGATGCCGTTTTCGGGAGCTTCGGGATAAAACTCGCGTGAGCTTCCGAGCTCTTCGATAGAGCACATCATGCCGTGAGACGGAACACCGCGAAGAACGCCGTCCTTAATCTCAATGCCGTCCTCCGGCAGCGCGCTGCCGTCATGGCCTCCGGCTACTTTTCCGCCCGGAAGAACAACCGGCGTCAGCATGCCGACCTTCGCATTCGGCGCACCGGTCACGATCTGCGTCGTCTCTGTTCCGATATCCACCTGGCAGATCACGAGGTGATCGGCATTCGGATGCGGCTCGATGGAAACGATTTTGCCGACGACAATATTTTTCAGATTTTTATCGAGAACCGTGTAGGTCTCTCCCTTGGTGCCGGAGAGTGTCATTCCGTCGAAGTACTCCTGAGCGGAGACATCAAGATCCGGCACATACATTTTGATCCATGAATAAGAAGTGTTCATCTACAGTGCCTCCCTGATCAGAACTGTTTAAGGAAACGGGCGTCATTCTCATAGAGAAGGCGCATGTCATCGATTTCGTATTTCAGAAGCGCGATACGCTCCAGACCTACACCAAAAGCAAAGCCAGTGTATTCATTCGGATCGATGCCACACATCTCCAGCACGTGCGGATGCACCATGCCGCAGCCGAGGATCTCGATCCAGCCCTCGCCCTTGCAGAAACGGCAGCCCTTGCCGCCGCACTTGAAGCAGCTCACATCCATCTCGGCAGAAGGCTCTGTGAACGGGAAATGATGCGGGCGGAATTTGGTCTTCGTATCCGGGCCGAACACTTCCTTGGCGAACTTGTCCAGCGTACCTTTGAGGTCTGCAAACGTGATGTTCTTGTCTACGACGAGTCCCTCGACCTGATGGAATGAAGGGCTGTGCGTCGCATCGACTTCGTCCGAACGGAATACGCGTCCCGGAGAGATCATGCGGATCGGCAGATTGCCCTGTTCCATACGTCTCGCCTGCACGGGTGATGTCTGTGTACGGAGCACGATGTCCTTATTGATGTAGAAGGTATCCTGCTCATCCTTTGCCGGATGGTTCGGCGGAATGTTCAGCTTTGTGAAGTTGTACTCGTCCCACTCAATCTCCGGTCCCTCGATGACCTCATAGCCCATACCTACAAAAATGCGCTCGAGCTCCTCGAGAGCGATCTGATTCGGATGCGGATGTCCGATCTCTGCCTTCTTTGCGGGCAGTGTCACATCGATCGTCTCTGCAGCCATTCTGGCTTCCATGATCTCGAGATCGATCTCTTTCTTTCTCTTTTCAATCTGCTCTGTCACGCGGTCGCGTGCCTCATTGACCATCTGTCCGATTTTCGGACGGTCCTCCGCGGCGACATCCTTCATGCCTTTCATCAGCTCCTTCAGCTGACCCTTCTTGCCTAGCACTTCCACACGCACGGCATTGAGTGCGTCGGGATCCTTTGCTTCCGCAAGCCTGCTGATGGCATCTGAGACGATACCGTCCAGTTTTTCCTTCATCGTGCTGCTCATAGCTTATCTTCCTTTCATTTATCTGGCACTTTTATTATGTATTTCTACCCAATCGCTTCTGCAGTGATCGGCTCACTGTATGTTTTTCTGCTCGTTCGCACGCGCTTATTTGCGGCCCTCTGACAAAACGCGCAGAAATGCTTTTTCAAAATCTGCATGCACAAATGCCCAGAAGCATTTCTGCTTGGACGGTTGTCACCCGGGCCGCAGCTAGCGTGCTCACTCACGACGAAAAACACACAATGTTCGCCGGTCAACTGCTGAAGCGGTTGACTGATTATAAACCTCTGCACGCATAAAAAAAGCCCCTCCCTCTACAGGGACGGACTGATCCGCGTTACCACCCTTATTCCCGGAATCTGTATTCCGGACACTCATTGACGCTGTGACGTGCGTACACGTCCGGTCTTACTTTTGCGGCATGATCAGGTTCAGAAGCTTTACCTCACTGATCTGTCCTGTTCGGATCGGAAGCTCCGGCGCGAACCTCGGGAAATGAAGGAACCTGAGAAGATTTTCAGCCGACGGTCTTCTCTCTCTGGCGGAAATCATATCCTTACATACGCCATCAAAGCCTTTGCTATGATTTTTCAGATATTCGTATTCTAGTAGACAGTGCTGCTCTTTGTCAAGTGCGAATACCGTGCTGAATTCTGCATCGTTTCAGATCAACCCGAAAATAAAAGGCAGTACCTCACGGTCTGCCTCTTAAAACCCGGGATGCCGCGCCTGCAAACTTGACTCCCAGACGAATCCAGGTGGGTTGCCTCATCTGAACTTTTGTCTTCCGTTCAAAGACGGCCTGACAGCCGTGCAGGAATATTGGCATCCCAATTTAAGCAATTTGTAGGTTCAACATAATACAGGGTTATCGCACATCCCAGGAAATATACAATTTCTTCTCAAACCTCTGTTTTTGCTATTATATATCCTATTTTCGCGCTTGCAAAGCCTTATTTTCTGCTGATCACACCGACCTGCTGCGTTCCGCCGCGCGGATTACATGCTCCGCCAGCACCGTAGTTGTGACACTGCCTACGCCACCCGGTACAGGCGTAATTGCGCTGACCCCGGGCTCCACTTCATCAAAAGCAACGTCGCCGCACATTTTTCCATCATCATTCACGTGAATGCCCACATCGATGACTGTCTGATCAGGGTTTGTATACGAGCTGCCGACAAGAGCGGCCCGACCGGCTGCCGCTACGAGGATGTCCGCCTGTCTGGCTTCAGCTGCAGGATCTTTCGTTCTGGTATGGCATATCGTGACCGTTGCGTTTTCTCTCATCAGCATCATGGCAACGGGACGGCCGATGACAAGGCTCCGGCCGATGATCACCGCCTTTTTTCCCTCCACCGGGATGCTGTAGTGATGAAGAATTTCCATCACAGCCTGCGCCGTACAGGGCGGAAAACCACTGCCGCTTCCGCTGTAAACGCCGGCCATGGAAATGTCTGTCACACCGTCCACGTCTTTTGCCGGTGTGATCTCGTTGATGATTTTCCTCTCGTCCAGGTGTTTCGGCAGCGGGCGGAACAGAAGAATGCCATGCACACTCTTATCCTCATTCAGGCTGCGAATGGTTTTCAGAAGCTCATCTTCTGTCACATCAGCTGGAAACACCCGCTTCGTGCAGATGACGCCCGCTTTCTCGCACTTCTTCAGTGCTCCGCGCTCATAAGAGAGATCTTCTTCTCTTTCGCCGACCCGGACGACAGCCAGACAGGGATCAATGTGTACCTTCTGCAGTTCTTCCGAGCGAGCCTTAAGATTCTCAAGCAGAGCCTGATTCAGTTCCTTACCCAGCAGTCTGTCTGCCATCTTCAGCCTCCTGATACATTTTCCCAGCCTTCGACTTCATCCCGGCCCTTACGGAGCATCAGATCTTCTACGCCTTCCCGCGCGGATCTTCCGTCAAAGAGAACAGCGTTGACGACTTCAATAATCGGCATTTCAACACCGTATTTCTGCGCCAGTTTCAGCCCTGCCCTGGCTGAATACACGCCTTCCACGACCTGATGTACTTCTTTCATTGCCTCTTCCATGGAAGCGCCCTGTCCCATCAGATAACCTGCTTTCCGGTTGCGGCTGTGGACAGAAGAACATGTGACAATGAGATCGCCGATGCCCGACAGGCCGAAAAGCGTCCTCCGTCTGAGGCCCATCTTCTCACCCAGTCTGGCGATTTCCTCGCTGCCGCGCGTGATCAGAGCTGCTTTCGCGTTGTCGCCGTATCCCATACCGTCAGCCATACCGGCGGCAAGCGCAATGACATTTTTAAGGGCTGCGCCGAGCTGAATGCCCTGCATATCAGGACTGGTGTACACACGGAAGAACGGCGCCATGAATGTCTTCTGCACGGCCAGTGCCGTCTGCTTATTATGCGCGCCGGCAACGATAGCTGTCGGCATGCCTTTGCCCACTTCCTCTGCATGGCTCGGCCCTGAGAGCACCGCCACATTGGCATCCGGAATCTCATATTCCAGAATCTGGCTCATGGTATTCAGGGTGGATTCCTCGATTCCCTTGGTCACACTGACGATCAGCTGTCCCGGCTTGACAAAGTTCTTCAACTTCTTCGCCGTTCCACGGAGAACCATGGAAGGCACGGCGACAACGATCATATCCTTGTCGCGGCAGGCCTCCTCCAGTCCGCACGTATAGTGAACGCTCTCCGGCAAAATAACGCCGGGCAGCTTATCTCTGTTCTCGTGATACTGTTCAAACATCGCCGTCTCGGACTGTTCATATGACCACAGTGTAACGCTGTGTCCGTTTTTATTCAGAAGCCAGGTCAGTGCTGTTCCCCAGCTGCCCGACCCGATCACACCGATCCTGCTCATGAATTTCCGCCTTTCTTCCTGCGCTCCGCCTCGACAGCTACATTTTTCTTATGAGAGAGATACGTTTTCCTCTCGCTGTGATGCACGAGCCGTCCGATATTCGTCCTGTGCTGAAAAATATTGAGTGCGACGATGCACCATGTGAGAATGCACATCTCCGTCAGCCGCGCCGGCGTCATATCATAGAGCCCCACCGCACTGCCGATCACGATGCCCAGGCCAAACTCCAGTGAGAGGCTGATCGAGCAGATCGACACATAGTGAGTCAGAAAGAACAGGCCGAAAAACAGGATGATGCCGATGATTATCCAGCGCCAGTCACCAAAGGCAATGATCATCCCGGCTGTGCAGGCGATGCCCTTGCCTCCCTTGAAATTCATATAGAAGGGAAAATCATGTCCGATCACAACGCCCGCCGCCGTCCATATCTTCAGCAGTGGGAACAGATCCGGATAAGCCTGATGAAAAATCAGCCACGTGATCAGTATGGCAATGATACACTTGGAGACATCGCCGGCCATCGTGATCAGTCCGGCCTTAGCTCCCATGCTCCGGAGCATATTGGTCGTTCCCGCATTGCCGCTTCCGACTTTACGGATATCCACGTGAATAATTTTCCCGTACAGATATGCCGTCTGCATCAGGCCGAAGCAGTAGCCGATCAGCAGACAAACCAGCCGAACCATCATTTAGTCTCCTTTTCTTCCCTCTCCCGTATGATAAACCGGAGCGACGTTCCCTTATACCCGAATGCATCGCGGATCTGATTTTCCAGGTATCTGGTGTAGGAAAAATGCATGAGTTTCCTATCGTTGACAAATATGACGAATGTCGGAGGCTTAACCGCCACCTGCGTCATGTAAAAGATCTTGAGTCTTCTGCCCTTGTCTGACGGCGGCTGCTGCATTGCCACAGCCTGTGTCAGTATGTCATTGAGAACACCTGTCTGAATGCGCAGCGTCGAAGCCTCCAGCACATTGTCGATGGTGTCGAAAAGTTTGGGAAGCCTCTGTCCCGTCAGCGCGGAGATGAAAATAATCTCCGCATAATAGGCGAAGGAAAGCGTACTCCTCACCTTGTCGGTGAACTCCTTCATGGTGTGGTCGTCCTTCTTCACCGCGTCCCATTTATTCACGGCGATGATCAGACCCTTGCCTGCATTATGAGCGATACCGGCGATCTTCGCATCCTGCTCGGTAATTCCCTCGACAGCGTCGATAACGACAACTGCCACGTCGCACCTGTCCACCGCGGATACGGCACGGATCACACTGTAGCGCTCAATATCTTCATTAATCTTGCTCTTTCTGCGAAGGCCGGCTGTGTCAATCAGCACATAGTCGCGTCCTCTGTGATGAACAACCGTATCGATCGCATCTCTCGTCGTGCCTGCCACATCAGAAACAATGACGCGGTTTTCACCCGTCAGTCTGTTGATGATCGATGATTTTCCGCCGTTCGGTTTGCCGATCACGGCGATCTTCGGACGATCGTCCTCTTCATCCTGTGCGCTGTTATCAGGAAAATGTGCGATCACCGCATCCAGCAGGTCACCGAATCCCGACTTTCCCTCGGCGGATACCGGATATGGCTCCCCGAGTCCCAGATTGTAAAACTCGTATACATCCATTTCCTGCTTGCGGAAATTGTCTACCTTATTAACGGCCAGAATAACCGGTTTTTTGCTTCGCCGGAGCATATCTGCCACCTCGTGGTCAGCGTCCGTCACGCCCTGACGCACATCCGTCATAAAAATAATGACGTCAGCCGTCTCCATGGCGATCTGCGCCTGCTCCCGCATCTGCATCAGGATCACATCTCTGCTGTCCGGTTCAATACCGCCTGTATCGATGATCGTAAAATCTCTGTCCAGCCATGACACGTCCGCGTAGATTCTGTCACGTGTTACACCGGGCGTATCCTCCACGATGGATATCTTTTCCCCGGCAAGCGCATTGAAAAATGTCGATTTGCCCGTATTAGGTCGTCCTACGATCGCTGCGACCGGTTTGCTCATACATCTGTCTCCTTTTATGTTCTGTGCCCTTCTCCAGCCCGAGGATGCTCCGGCAGAATTCTCTGCCGCCCTCATCCACGACGCGGAGAGGTGTCCGGAGCTCGCGCTCCGCCTGTTCCGTTGTTACATCATCAAGAAATACATCCTCACCCGATCTCAGCATATTACACGGAATGAGGACCTCATCAAACGCTGACCCGGCGCTCCTCCGGCGCAGATACGATCCCGTCTGCCTGATCAGATCCTGTCCTGTGATCAGTCCGGAAACGGTGATCATCGGCCCGAAGAAATCATTCACGATGGCGAGTACTTCCACCTTCACCTGCGGATATCTCTCCATCAGATCTCCTGAGAGTCCGCGAATCGTGTCCGCCGCCAGTTTACCCGTGGCGACCAGCACACGGCGTGGCTTTACCGCAGAGCTCTCCGGCGCTTCATTCGCCAGAAACTCAGCAACTTCTTCACGCAACAGGCGCAGCATACCGACGCCGTTCTCCAGCTGCAGATATCCGTCATACCGCTCCGCCTCCGGCAGCGGTCTTCCGGCCAGCAGATACCACTCATCCGACGCGTGGATAAAGTGAACGCCGTAGTCCGGATAAATTTTTTCCTGCCAGGCCTCGATCAGATCGATGACCCGGCCGGCATCTTCCGGCGTAAACGGTTCCAGCGGATACAGTCCGTCGCGGAATCGCGACAGGCCGACGGGAACCACCGACACGCTCCGCAGCGCCGGCAGATACGCCGTCATATCGCGGATGCTGCGGTCAAGCTCTTCTCCGTCATTGATGCCCTTGCAGAGTACAATCTGACCGTTCATCTCTATCCCGGCATCCGCAAGCTTCCGCACCTTCGGAAAAACCTCGCCCGCATGCCGGTTATGAAGCATTTTCACCCGAAGCTCAGGATTTGTTGTCTGGAAAGAGATGTTGATGGGCTCCATCCGGTAGCGTATGATCCGGTCAATATCGTGATCGCTCATATTGGTAAGCGTCACATAATTTCCCTGCAGAAAAGAAAGTCTGGAATCATCATCCTTGAAATAGAGCGTGTCCCGCATGCCTTTGGGCATCTGATCAATAAAGCAGAACATGCAGTGATTTCGGCAGGATTTGTAATCATCCATGAGCCCGCTGTCGAAATCAATTCCGAGATCCTCGTCAGCGTCTTTTTCGATCTCAAGCTCCCACTCCTCGCCGCTCTTTTTGCGGATCACGACGACGATATCTTCATCATTCGTCAGAAAGCGGTAATCAAAAATATCCTCTATCTCATGGTCGTTGATCGTCAGAAGCACGTCACCCGGCTCGATCTGCATCTCTTCGGCAATGCTGCCCGGCTGTACGCTCCGGATCACATGTCCCTTCTCTGACATTTTCACTCCTGTTTTTTCTTGTTATTACGGCACGAACGGCAAATCTCACCTGCTCTCCTGCGGGCTGCAGAACGCGTCCGGCGGCATCAGTACATTTGTTCATTATCATATCAGCACGGCTGACAAATGGCAAGTTTCGCAAATAAGCGCGACAGGATTCGTTGACACTAAAAAATGTACATGCTAAACTTGTCCTGGCTGTGCAGAAGGACGGTTAATACATCGTTCCGGATGTACGGCCAGTGTGCAGGATAACAGGTCGTGCGTCCGGTTTTTCCGGAAGCTGCCAGAACAATGATCCACCAATTTATATGGAGGAAACATGTCTATCACCAAGTATCTGCTTAATGCAGCAGCAGTTGCACCTCTGAAACTCGTAGCTCTCCCCGGTTGTGAACCGCTGGCGGAGACCGTAAACAATTATCTGGTTCAGTTCCGCCAGGAAGTATCTGATGCCAATCCCGCCAAGAAAAGTTTATATGGTTACAAAAAAGATTCCTATCTTGTCGATGTGGATCTTCCACGTTTCGGAAGCGGCGAGGGCAAGTGCGTCATCAATGAGTCTGTCCGTGGTGTCGATCTCTACATTCTGGTTGACGTATGCAACTACAGCATCACATACAGTGAATTCGGCGAGATCAATCACATGAGCCCTGATGATCACTTCCAGAACTTAAAGCGCGTGATCTCTGCGGTCAACGGCAAAGCTCACCGTATCACTGTACTCATGCCTTTTCTCTATGAGAGCCGTCAGCACAAGCGCACCAACCGCGAGTCTCTGGACTGTGCCATCGGACTGGAAGAGCTCAGCCGCATGGGCGTGACCAACATCGTCACCTTCGATGCACATGATCCCCGCGTGGCCAACGCAGTACCGCTCATGGGATTTGATAACTTCTTCCCCACCTACCAGTTTCTGAAAGCTCTGCTGAAATCTGAGCCGAACATTCATCTCGACAATGATCATGTCATGATCATCAGCCCTGATGAAGGTGCTATGTCGAGGGCCGTTTATTTTTCCAATGTACTCGGTGTGGATATGGGTATGTTCTATAAACGCCGCGATTATTCCCGCGTTGTCAACGGAAAAAATCCGATAGTTGCCCATGAATTTCTCGGCGATTCCGTCAAGGGAAAGGACTGCATCGTCATCGACGATATGATCTCCTCGGGCGGGAGCATGCTTGATGTCGCACAGCAGCTGAAGAGCCGCGGCGCGAAAAACGTATACGTGTGCTGCACATTCGGCCTCTTCACAGATGGTCTGGAAAAATTTGACGAGTATTATAAAAACGGTATCATCCGCAAAGTCATCACGACCAACCTGATCTACCAGACGCCTGAGTTCCTCTCCCGCGAATGGTACGGCACTGCAAAGATGGGCAAGTACGTGGCAAGCATCATCGATACGCTGAACCACGACATCTCCATCGAGAAAGTCCGCGACACGACAGACAAGATCAACAAGCTCGTCAAGCGCCACGCGCCTTCCGACAGCTGACAGCGGCATAAAACAGATTTCTGAAAGATCAACGCCCGGAGATAACTCCGGGCGTTTTTATAATCAGTTGTTCTATTCAGGCCCGCCGCCTGTCAGTTCCCGGAGGTACTGAATATAATTTTCAGTCAGCGTGCCCGGCCTGTTTCCCGAGGGCAGAATATAACCAATATCCATGTAATCATCTGCCTCCAGCGGTCTTGCGATAATCTGCGGTCCGTTCAGTTCCTCACTGATCACACCGCTGCAGATGGTATAACCGTTGAGTCCTATCAGAAGATTGAAAAGTGTAGCGCGGTCACGCACGACAATCTCCTTCCTGCATTCCATGGCGCTCAGGATCTCTTCAGAGAAATAATACGAATTGTGTTCACCCTGCTCATAGGAAAGGCGCGGATACGGCTCCAGATCCTGCAGTGTAATAGATTCCTTCTCTGCGAGCGGATTGTCTTTCCCGATAAATACATGCGGCTCTGCCCGGAACAGCCGCTCGAACTTCAGACCGTTATCATGCAGCGTCTTCCGGATAACCGTCTCATTAAATGGATTGAGATATAATACGCCGATCTCGCTGCGCAGATGGGAGACATCGTCGATGATGTCATACGTCTGCGTTTCCCTCATATGAAATTCGTATTCCTCTCCCCCGAATTTTTTTAAAAGGCGCACGAAAGCCTCCACGGCGAAAGAATAATGCTGCGAAGAAACGCAGAATCTGCTGCGTCCCTTCTTCTCACCCGTATAGGTTGACTCAATCAGTTCAGCCTGCTCCAGCAGCTGTCTTGCCATCCCGAGAAAACGGTCTCCATCGGGTGTCAGCGTCATACCCTCATGCGAACGGTTGAATATGGTTATGCCCATTTCCTGCTCGAGGGCATGAACTGCGCTGGTGAGGCTCGGCTGGGAAATAAAGAGAGCCTTTGCCGCTTCCGTGATCGTCCCTGTCCGCGCAATTTCATCAATATAGGCTAACTGCTTCAGTGTCATATTTCATCATCTCCGATCCCGTATGCAGTCCGTAGCTTATACAGTATGTGGCACGATTTTCGTATGGAGTTTACTATACAGCATTCCATAGATTTATTCTATGGAATCATGGAATTTTTAAATATTTTACGATATTTGTTCAATCTTATATAATCACTGCATAAGCTCTTCGAAACGCAAACAATCAGAATTCAATGAGAAAGGAAACAGAATATGAACAGACCTTATCGCTATGATATCGTAGGCAGTTTTCTGAGGCCTGCGGAATTAAAGAAAGCCCGCGAAGAATACGCCGCCGGAAAAATCAGTCACGAAGCCCTTGCGGATGTGGAAGATTCCGCGATCAGAGAACTCGTGAAAAAAGAGAAAAAAGCCGGACTTCATGCAGTTACGGACGGAGAGTTCCGCAGAAGAATGTGGCACCTGGATTTTCTGGAACAGCTCGGCGGTGTGAAAAAAGTGGATCAGCAGAACTGGTCCGTGGAATTCAAGGGCAATAAACCCAAGGGAGCTACGCTGACGTTCACCGACCGCGTTTATTTTCCCGAAGATCATCCGTTCCTTGATCACTACAGATTTCTGCGAGAGGCGGCCGGCGGTACGGACACAAAAATGACGATCCCCTCTCCTTCCATGCTGCATCTGATCGCCTGCGTACGAAGCAGCGATACCTATCAGCCGATCGAACGGTACAGAGACAGAGAAGACGTTCTGTTCGACGATATTACGCAGACATACATCGATGCCATGCTCGCCTTCTACCGTCTTGGCTGCCGCTATCTGCAGTTTGACGATACTTCATGGGGAGAATTCTGCGATACGGAAAAAAGAGCTGCCTATGCGGCAAAGGGGATCGATGCGGATGAAGTCGGGAGACATTATGTGGAAGTGATCAACCGCATCCTGGAAAAAAAGCCCTCCGACATGACCATCACCATGCATATCTGCCGCGGAAATTTCCGCTCAACATGGTTTTCATCGGGCGGCTATGACAAAGTCGCTGATATCCTGTTTGCAAACTGCCATGTAGACGGATTCTTCCTGGAGTACGACAGCGACCGCGCCGGAAATTTCCAGCCGCTGGCAAAAATAAAAGATCAGTATATCGTTCTGGGGCTCGTCACTTCCAAGTTCCCCGAACTGGAGGATAAGGATACGGTCATCCGCAGGATTCAGGAGGCATCTCAGTACGTGCCTTTAGATCATCTGTGTGTATCAACGCAGTGCGGTTTTTCCTCTACAGAGGAAGGTAATAACCTGACGGAGGATGATCAGTGGAATAAAATCCGTCTCGTGAAGGAAATTGCGGAAACTGTCTGGAAAGACGCCTGATGCGGGAAGACACCTGAATATTAACATCCTGCATAGGGAAACGCATTTTTCCAGTGCCTCAGCCTGTTCCCCTCTATCGCAATCACATCAAAACGGCACGGCAGCTCCATGCTGATGCCCTTCCGCACGCGGTAATAGTCTGCCACGCGCGATATGGCCATCTGCTTCCGGAAGGAGACCGCTTCTTCCGGATGTCCGCTGCCGGCTGTTTTTCTGTATTTCACTTCAACAAAAACAAGACAGCCATCCTGTGGAAATTCTGCACCACCGGATTCTCTCTGTATTTCCACCGGATCATCAGCGATCATAAAACGGTCAGCCGTTCCGGAATGAATACCCGGATCTACGGCGATCAGATCGATCTCACCCATCCTGCACCGAAAGCTGTGCTCAAGGATGCGATATCCTCTGCCGGTCAGATAGCGGGCTGCAATTTCTTCGTAGGCAGTCCCGGTCTTCCGCCTGTTCGGTTTGTTTTCTCCGCTTCCTGCCGTCGGCAATTTTTCAGTATCCTCTCGAATTCTTTCTGACATATATAAGCCCTCACAGCACAGGACACACGGAATTCAGAATTTTTTCATGAAGACCCTGTCTGCGATTTGAAGAGCTGTCAGACAAAATGGCCTATGAATGTTCTCCGGTGGATCGGGCAGGGGCCTTTTTCCTTCAGCGCCGCGATATGCGCAGCAGTTCCATAGCCCTTATTTGACGCAAAATCATATCCGGGATACACCCTGTCATATTCCACCATCTCCCGGTCTCTTGTGACTTTAGCCATGATACTGGCCGCAGCAATGCTCTGACTCTTTGCGTCACCCTTGATAATCGACACCTGGCGGATGTCATCCAGTCCCGGTATGTGCACGGCATCTACGAGCAGCAGATCCGGCTTTACAGCAAGTCCCCTCACCGCCTGCCGCATCGCTTCATAATCAGCCTGGAGTATATTGATCTCATCGATTCTCTCCGGTGATGCACAGCCGACGTTCCAGCAGATGGCCTCTTCCCGGATAATTTCATAGAGTTCTTCTCTGCGCTTTGGTGAGAGCTTTTTGGAATCGTTAATATGCAGGATTCTTGCATCTCTGGGAAGGATCACCGCTCCCGCGACGACCGGCCCTGCGAGAGGCCCTCTTCCCACTTCATCAATGCCGCAGATATACCTGGCTTCAGGATATTTTTTTTCAAATTCACAGAGTGCTTCGACTCTTGCTCTCTCCTTCTCCAGCCGAAGCTGTCTCCTGGCCTCAGCCATTTCCTTCTGCGTCATCTCATCTTCTCCTGCCTTACTTTGAATCAGTTATTCTGCATCACATAATAATTCCACGCTGAATAGTCGAACGGATGAAAACAGTCTGTATCCCTGATTCCCATGAGGAAATCGCGGAAACGGACAAATCCAGGCCTGCCGCTGTTAAATTCCGTCTCCAGCTCTTCCGCGGAACCCACGCCTAAGTCCTGTAAGCTGTCAATGAGATCACTGCTGCAGAACAGAACCCGGAATTCATCATTCCGCAGCTCCATAATCATTATTCTGCTGTCCGTCATCACATCAATCTCACTGACCGCATCAAAGTAAGGTTTCTCATTCAGCGGTTCGACCTGCATATCTTTGCTGCGGCACAGGCGCATGATTTCCTCATACGGCAGCGGTTTGCTGTAGTAATATCCCTGAAGCTTCTCACAGCCAAGCTGCATCAGAAAATCTGCCTGTTCCTTTGTCTCAACGCCCTCCGCCAGCGTACGGATACCGATCTTTTTATCCATCGCGACCACTGACGCAATGATCTCGCGTGAGCGCGGTGTATCATTCCTGAGAAACACCATATCCAGCTTCAGTACATCAAAGTTATAATCTTTCAGCAGATTCAGCGTAGAATATCCGCTGCCGAAATCATCCATCCAGATCTCATAACCCGCGCTTCTGAAACGGTCCAGCGTCTGATAGATCTTCGTCTCCTTTGATGTCACAATACTTTCCGTCACTTCGATATGCAGAAGATTCCTGGAGACCTTATACGTCTGCATGACAGCCTCGATCTCAGCGAATATATCACAATCCAGAAAATCGATCCGGGACAGATTAACCGACGTTGCAGACTGTCATCGGATCGACTGCATAATCATCCCACGCGCATGCTCCCACACTGCAGTCTACATCCCTGGGCGCCAGCTGCTTCACAAGGCTTCGGATCACCTCCGCCTTATGCGAGAGATCGAACGCATCGTCAGAAGCCCCGTCAGCGGATCCAGTTCCGGATTCGTCTGCGTGTTCAGTATGGTGCTCAGTGACTCATGCAGACGGGAGCGCAGAATATTCTGCACAAAAAATACATAGAAAACATTTCCCACGCCCGGAATTTTCACACGGTGGCCAAATTCATCCACATAGATCACGGATCCGTCCTTCAGGATGATCCGGTAATTGACGAAATCCAGATGTTCCCTGCCGCTGACCATCTGCTCCCGGATTTCTCTTTCCACCCGCTCCCGGTCATCCGCTCCAGATCCGAAACGGAAACGCTGTCCGTAAATTGTCTTATCATCTCATCCATGATCAGTCCTCTGTCACACAGTATAATAACAATACAAATGCAATGACATACTTATGCTGTCTTATCTCTGAATGTCCGTACCCGTATGCTCATGTTTCTTCCGGCAGCCGGTCCAGTGTGAATCGCCCGAGTTTCCCGCTGCGGAATTCGTCGAAGAGTACACGCGCTGCGCGCTCCGTCGAAACTCCGCCGCCTTTTACGACAAATCCCCTTTTTTCTGCAATCCCCGTGAGCAGATCTGCATCCGCCAGGTCCGGTGTCTCTTCTATATGATAACGGTCTGCCAGTGCACCGGGATATGACATGCGAAGGAAGCCGATCAGTTTCCACGCCAGCTCTTCGCCCTCGTATACATCACTGCTGATCGAACCGATCATGGCGAGTTTTTCCCCCGCCTCCGGATCATCAAACTTCGGCCAGAGAATCCCCGGTGTATCCATGAGATCAAGGCCGCCGCTCAGGTGAATCCACTGCTTTCCCCTGGTCACGCCCGGCTTATCTCCGGTCTTTGCCATGGATCTGCCCGCAAGCGAGTTGATAAACGTCGATTTGCCGACATTGGGAATACCGCAGACCATGGCGCGGATCGTGCGGTTCCGGATGCCTCTCTTCGCATCGCGTTCCCGTTTTTCACGGCAGGCCTCTTCGGCGAGAGGACGTATCCTTTTCAACTCAGCCTTCTGTCTTGCATCCACCGCGAGCACCTGCATACCCATACGGCGGTAGTAAGCTATCCAGGCTTTCGTCCTGTCTTCATCCGCAAGATCTGCCTTGTTCAGGATGATGAGACGTCCCCTGCCTTTTCCCATCTCCTGGATATCCGGATTTCTTCCGGATACAGGTACGCGGGCGTCAACGAGCTCGATGATCATATCCACCAGCTTCAGATCTTCCTGCATCTGCCGCTTTGCCCGGGTCATATGTCCGGGGTACCATTGTATATTCATATCTGTCCTCACTCAGTCTGTGTTCTGATGTTCAGAGCCGAAGGCATATGGAGCCATATTTTTCCGACAATTTCATCCTCTGTCACGTTACCGATCGAAGCAGAACGGCTGTCCTCGCTTCCGTTGCGGTTATCCCCGAGAACAAAATATTCATTGTCCGTCAGCGTGATGGGATCTTCAGCGAGTCCTGCATTCAGGATAGCCGGACAGTCATCACCCACAAAGGTCTGTCCGTTGATTTTGACCTGTCCGCTGACGATCTGGACCGTCTCTCCGGGAAGTCCGATCACTCTTTTGACGTGAAGACAGGAGCCGTTATCACTCTCTGTCCTGAACACGATAACATCACCCCGTTTAGGAGAAGAAATATGATAGATAACGGAATTTATCAGATATATATCTCCGCTGGAAATAGCAGGTTCCATGGAGCTGTCGCCGATCTCCACCTCTTTGCAGAATGCTCTGGCAAAAAATGCAGCGAACAGGACTGTGAGTAATATGCCCATGCACCAGAGAAATAATTTCATTAAGCGCGTCAGCGGTACCCGTTTCCTGCCCTTATGTTTTGCCTCATATTCGGCTTTCTTCTGTTCTTCTTCAGCGAGCCGTGTATTTTCTGAATCTTCCCACGCTTTTATTTTTTCCAGTTCAATCTGTTCAACCGTTTTGGGATAAGAACGGCTCTTGTTTTCCTTTTCGGAATTTGTGCGATCCGACATCTTATTTTCCATTCTTCCGCCTCTGTCAGGCGGTGTGTAATCAGGCCTTCGGCGTCTCTCTGCAGCCGGCCCGGTTCATAATCATACTATAGCATAGTGCCGCAGGTGCCGGCTGAAAAATCCGACAATACGGACAGACAAATATCTGTATTCAGCGCGTACTGACGTATATCTGTAACCAGAAAGAGGGGGCTCAGGATTCTGAGCCCCCTCCGACACTGTCAGGAAAATCTGTCATGTCACTGTATTATGAACAGCGGCATATTATTTAACAACTGCTTTAACCTTGGCAGCCTTACCAACACGGCTTCTCAGGTAATTCAGTTTTGCACGTCTTGCCTTACCCTGACGGATAACTTCAACCTTCTCGACATTCGGAGAATGAATCGGCCAGGTCTTCTCTACGCCGACACCGTTGGAGATCTTACGTACAGTGAAGGTTGCGCGGTTGCTGCCGCCCTGCTTCTTCAGTACGATGCCCTCGAAAATCTGTGTTCTCTCGCGGTTGCCCTCTTTGATCTTGTTGTGTACACGTACGGTGTCACCAACACGGAACTCCGGAACCTCAGTCTTTAACTGTTCCTGCTCGATCTTTTTGATAATCTCGTTCATTTCTATCTCTCCTTGATCTTCGCCTTCCACTGTTCATAAGGAAGACATCAAATATATAAAAATCGGATGTTCATATCACCGATAAACGTGACAGCGGACCATCACTGCAGGCTTACTTTCTACCCACAGACTTACAGATTATACAACATCGGCGCACAGGATACAAGAGCATTTTTCATATCTGCATCCGGCTGCGCCACACCGGTTCAGTGCTGTCACTTTGCCTGATCCAGCTTCTCCCGAAGCGCCAGTGCCATTTCTGCGATCTCATCATCCGTCGTGCCGGATTCCACAGAGGACAGCGTGATAACGCGGAATCCCTTCCGACCGAGCATCATTTCCATGCGTACCGGTGCCATATCCCAGACTTCTCCGACATTGATGAACTCGTCTGCCTCCTCTGCTTCACCGGCGGGCTGGAAAGCATCGGCTTCGCGCTCCTTTTCAACTTCCGCCGGATCCTTCACACCGCTCACAAGCAGGATCACTGCCTTCGTCTGATCCCCTTTCACGGAGCGGAAGCGTTCCTCATCCATGGCATCCGAAGTCAGAGAAAAGATAACAAGATCGTCCGCACTGAACTGTTTGCCGGATTTCTGAATCTTTCGCCTGTCAAAATCCATGACTTCGCCGTAGCGCGTAACAGCATTCATATATTTTTTTCCGAGCGCAGCTGCCGTCACGCCGCCGCCTGTGATACATGTCACATGAAGACTTTTTTCCATCAGATCAGGGCGCCTTTCTTCTGTGCGCTTCAGAGATTCCTCATATCTCCACTGTTCCACGACACTGTGATCGCCTGACAGGAGAACCGGAGGAACTTTCCGGCCGCGCCAGACTTCCGGACGGGTATACTGCGGATATTCGAGCAGATTGTCCTGCAGGGATTCAAAGCGGGCTGAATCCTCGTTGGGCAGCACGCCGGGGACAAAACGCGAAACCACGTCGATCACGACTGCTGCCCCAAGCTCTCCGCCGGTCATGACGTAATCGCCTATCGACAGATATTCGTCAACGCATGCGTCAAGCGCACGTTCATCGATGCCCTCATAGTGCCCGCAGAGGAGAATCAGGCTGTCTTCCCGTGCCAGTGCCTCAGCCTTCGGCTGCGTCAGTACACGTGCCTGCGGCGTGAGATAGATAACCTTTGTATGTTCACCGGCGGCCTCTTTTGCCGCTGCGACAGCGCGGCAGACAGGTTCCGCCTGTATAACCATACCGGCGCCGCCGCCGTACGGATAATCATCAATTCTGCCGTCCTCACGTTCCGAGAAATCCCGGATATTCACCGTATGCAGCCGCATGACACCTTTTTTAAGTGCGCGGCCGGTGATACTCGTACCGACGATCGTATCGATCAGTTCCGGAAATAATGTAAGTACATACCAGTCCATTGTGGGCTCCTGCTTCAACGGAAGCTGGAAGTATCTGAGCCTGAATTCAGATACGTATTCATATAATTCTCAAAATCTTTCATAAAGGACGGATCTGACATCAGCTGCACAGCCGCTACATAGATGATAATCCAGAACACAAGGAGAATAATGCCCAGGATAAGTCCGATGAGCGCGAATACCTTATATCTGGTTGCATACATTCCGGGATTCTTTCTGATCTGCACTAATGCTGCAATTCCCATGACAATGGCAAGTACACACGGAATGAAGAAAAATTCACCGAACGGGATGGAAAGAAGGCCGAAAATAAACGCTGCTACCGCCAGTCCGTTGGAGCTCATGCCGTTTCCGCCGTTGGGATAGTTCCCGTAGCCACCGCCGTACGGATAACCGCCATAGCCGCTGCCGTTCCAGCCGCTGTTCTGACCACTGCCATTCCAGTTATTGTTCTGACCGGCCCCGTTCCAGTTATTGTTCTGGCCGTTTCCGTTCCAGTTGTTGTTCTGGCCATTTCCGTTCCAGTTATTGTTCTGGCCACTGCCATTCCAGCTGCCGCCCTGCGCACCGCCGTTCCAGCCGTCATTCCGGCTGTTCTGATTCCAGCCATTGCTGTAACATGCATTCTGGCTGTAACCGCCGTTCCCGGCGCTGCTATGATCAGAAGACGTACTTCCGTTCGTATTCTGATTCATATTCTGGTTCGTATTCTGACCGGACTGCTGTTTATTCAGATCTTCCAGCGGATGCCACTGTCCGAACTGCCAGTATCCCTGACCGTTCTGATGATCCGGGGTGTTCCCACCGTTTTCTCCAGAGACCTCTGATGCGGACTGCGTTCCGCTTCCATTGTCACCGGTGTTTCCCTGGTTCTGCGTATCCATGCCGGGGACCGGTCGTCCGCAGTTGCTGCAGGCCTTCGCATCATCGGGAAGATCCGCACCGCAGTACACACATTTCTTCATACGTTATGCCTCCGTTTCCCATCTATCAGGCCGGGAATCAGATGAACCGTCATCCGGCCCGCCTCGACGTCAACGTTCATGATACACGCTTTAATTGCCGGAATCAACACTTCCCCGTAGTCGTCCGTCTGCACGATATACACGTCATTTGCCCCGGTCTGCATCACATCGGAAAGGCGGCCGAATATTTTTCCATCATCGGTATAGACCTGCATACCGATCATATCCGCGATATAATACTCGTTCCCGGCAAGCGGCACACCCTTTTCCCTCGGAACATACAGACTGCAGTCACGGCAGAGCTGTGCTTCATCCATTGTCTCAATACCGGAAAGCTTGAGAATGACCATGTTCTTTATGTACTTGACAGATTCCACACGGTGCGTCTCACGTCCGGTCCTCCGCTCAAGAATTACCTCGTCGAGATCATCAAAGCGCCCCGGATCATCCGTCATGGGGAAGATACGGAGTTCACCGTGCACGCCGTGCGGCGCAGTGACAGCGCCCACCTTTAAAAACTTTTCCATCGCATTTCCCTGTATAAACGAAATGCGGAGCTGAATCCTGCACTGCCGGGTTTTTCCGGTTTCTCAGCGCGCAGATTCCGCATCCGCAGCATAAAACTGGCATGCGGTGTGACGCCGCACAGCCTGTTACTCAACGATCTCTACCGTGACCTTCTTGTCAATCCTTGTGGATGCAGCCTTCACAACGGAACGAATTGCCTTTGCAATTCTTCCCTGACGGCCGATCACCCTTCCCATGTCTCCCGGTGCCACCTTCAGCTCGATGGTGATCTCATCGCCGTTCTCGACCTGGTTAACAACCACCTGGTCCGGATCATCCACAAGGGCTCTGGCGATCACTTCTACCAGTTCCCTTATCATTACAGTACCTCCGGTTTCGTGGGATTACTTTTCGATACCAGCTGCCTTGAAGATCTTTCCAACTACGGCTGTCGGCTGTGCGCCGTTGTCGAGCCATTTCTTTGCGGACTCTTCATTCACCTTAAAAGTGCTGGGCTCAGTATTCGGATCGTATGTACCGATCTCCTCAATGAAACGTCCGTCGCGCGGAGAATTTGCGTCTGCTACAACGATTCTGTATGACGGTGCCTTTTTCTTGCCAACTCTTCTTAAACGAATTTTTACTGCCATTTCTGTTTCCTCCAAAATAATAAAATCTGAAAAAAAAATGTAATAATATATCATAAATCTCTGTCAGGATATAACCATTCAGAGGGATTATGCTTCATTAACCGAACGGGTAGCCGCCGAAGCCGCCGAACATATTGCCCATGCCTCTTCTGCGTTTTCCTTTCTTTCCGCCCATGCCGCCAAGCTGTTTCATCATCCTGCGGCTCTGTTCAAACTGCTTCAGGAAGCGGTTGACCTCCGCGATGTCCAGACCGGCGCCCTTTGCGATGCGCTGCTTTCTCGATACGTTGATCAGATCGGGGTTAGCTCTCTCCTGCGGTGTCATGGAATGAACAATCGCTTCCGTATGGGCCAGCTGTTTTTCATCCACGGCATTTTCGATATCTTTCATCTTGCCGCTCATGCCTGGCATCATCGAAAGGATACCCGAGATACCGCCCATATTCCGCATCTGCTCCATGCTCGTCAGATAGTCGTTAAAATCAAATTTTGATTTCCGGACATGCTTCTCGAGCTCTTTCGCCTTATCCTGATCGACGTTTGCCTCCGCCTTCTCGATCAGGCTCATGACATCGCCCATGCCGAGTATCCTGCCTGCCATACGGTCAGGATAAAACTGGACGAGATCTTCCATCTTCTCACCCATGCCGACATACATGATCGGCTTTCCGACAACGGCTCTGATGGACAGCGCGGCACCGCCACGCGTATCGCCGTCGAGTTTGGTCAGGATCACACCGTCGATACCGACCTGATCATTAAAGGATTTTGCCACATTTACGGCTTCCTGTCCTGTCATGGCATCCACAACAAGCAGGGTTGTATCTACATGAACCTCATCGCGTATGCGGACGAGCTCATCCATCATATCCTCATCGATCTGGAGACGTCCTGCCGTATCGATGATCACCACATTCATGCCGGAGTTTTTCGCGTGTTCTACACCGGCTTTTGCGATATCCACGGGGTTTTTGTGATTCCACATGGTAAAGACCTCTGCGCCGACCCTGCCGCCGTTTGTCTGCAGCTGTTCAATAGCACCGGGTCTGTAGACATCGCAGGCAACAAGAAGCGGGCGGCGGCCCTTTCCCTTCAGCTGTCCTGCAAGCTTGGCTGCTGTCGTTGTCTTACCTGAGCCCTGAAGGCCGGCCATCATAATGACTGTCAGCTCATTTGCATTCTTCAGCGGGAGTTCCACCTGATCCGGTCCCATCAGACTGACAAGCTCGTCACGGACGATCTTTACGACCATCTGTCCCGGATTCAGTCCGTGCATCACATCCTGGCCGATGGCTTTTTCCTCGACGCTCTTCGTGAACTGCTTCACGACTTTGAAATTGACGTCGGCTTCAAGCAGGGCCATCTTCACTTCGCGGAGCGCCGCCTTGACATCGGCTTCCGTGAGCGTTCCCTTGCTCCGAAGGTTCTTGAAAGCGTTCTGCAGTTTGTCTGTTAAACTCTCAAAAGCCATTGAAAATCTCCATATTGTTCATCACAGGCAGCTTACAGCTCATCGAGGATCCCGGAAGAGATCTCCCGGATTTCTCTCAGCCGTTCATCTGCCGTGCCGATATCCTGCCATCCGGCAGACTCAGCATTTCCTGTCAGCTTCTGGATTCTGCGGACATCTGCGCGGATCTTCATAAATCTCTCCACCAGATGCAGCCGTCCCTCGTAATCTTCCAGCTGCTTTACCGTGCGTCTCATCAGATCGTGCACGCCCTGCCGGCTGATGCCTTCTTCTCTTGCGACCTCTGCCTCAGAATAATCATCGAAGTTAACTGCCTGATAAATCCGGCGCTGATGTTCTGTCAGCAGTTCGCCGTAAAAATCATAGAGGTAAGATTTTTCAACAAACTCTTCCACCGGCTGCCTTCTCCGATCTGTATGCATCGCGTGCCGATAAGGCTTTCCTGAATACGCAAAAACAGGTGCGTTCTTCGCGCACCTGTCTAATATAGATCATCATTGCCGGCATGTCAAGCAATTTCACTTGACATATTTTTGTCTGTCTGTGCAGTTAATTTTCCTGGCGGTTCTCCAGATTTTCATACTGCCTGTGATGCCCTACGTATTTGTAAGCAGGACGGATGATCTTGCCGCCGCTCACAATCTCCTCGATCCTGTGTGCCGACCAGCCGGAAATACGTGCTATCGCGAAGAGCGGGGTGAACAGTTCTTTCGGGAAATCCAGCATAGAATAAACAAAGCCGCTGTAAAAATCGACGTTCGCGCAAACCGGCTTGACGAGTCTGCGCTTCTGCTGCATGCATTCCCTGCCTATTCTCTCTACCTTTTCATACAGAGCATATTCATCCTGCAGATCCTTTTCAATGGAGAGTTTTTTCGCATATTCCTTCAGGATCACACATCTCGGATCAGAGAGAGTATAAACTGCATGTCCCATACCGTAGATGAGCCCTGCTCTGTCAAAGGCCTCATGATCCAGAATCTTGTTCAGGTATTCGCGGATCTCGTTTTCGTTGTCCCAGTTATGAACATTCTTCTTGATGTCGTCAAACATCTGCAGCACTTTACGGTTCGCACCGCCGTGCTTCGGCCCCTTCAGAGAGCCGAGAGATGCTGCAATCGCCGAATAGCTGTCCGTACCTGTGGAAGAAACCACATGGGTTGTAAACGTTGAGTTATTGCCGCCGCCGTGCTCCGCATGAAGAATGAGACAGATATCGAGAACTTTTGCCTCCAGCTGTGTATACTGCCCGTCCGGATGGAGCATCTGAAGAAGATTTTCAGCGAGAGACAGTTCCGGTTTCGGATTGCGGATGATCAGATTCTGTCCCTCATGGTAATGGCGGTGCGTATGATAACTGTAAACTGCGAGAAGCGGCATCTTCGCTATCATCGAGAGCGACTGACGGAGGACATTGTCGATACTCGTATCGTCTGCTCTGTCATCATAGGAATAGAGTGTGAGGATCGATGTCTGAAGTGAGTTCATCATATTCCGGCTCGGCGCCTTCATAATGACATCACGTGTAAACTCCTCGGGAAGTTCACGGAAGCTGCTGAGGACTTCAATAAACAGATCCAGCTGATCTTTCGTCGGCAGATCACCGAACAGCAGCAGGTAAGTGATCTCCTCAAAACCGAATCTGCGGTTGCGGATTCCCCTGATCAGATCATTGATATTATAACCACGGTAATACAGTCTGCCTTCCGAAGGTACCTTCTCACCCATGGAATTGGCAATGGTACCGTTAACATCAGAGATCTCCGTGAGTCCTGTGAGGACGCCCTGTCCGGTATTGTCACGGAGTCCCCGTTTTACCTCGTATTCTACATAGAGGGAAGGATCGATGGCCCCGGTCTGACTGCTTCGGGCAACAAGTTCTTCAATCGCATCATTCAGTTCTTTCTGGCTCAGTCCCATGGCACAATCATCCTTTCTCCCACTCATTTAGCCTGAATGTCAACGACAGCTGAATCCTGCATATCAGCGCATCTGTGATATTCTGATGTCCTGTAATATACAAAATGCGGCTAACCAGCTGGCACATAGGCCGTTTCTGATTAGCCGCAGAGCCGGAAATCAGACTTGAACTGACGACCCCCTCATTACGAGTGAGGTGCTCTACCAACTGAGCTATTCCGGCGCGTGCCGAGGCACAACGTTTATTATACATACTTGAGAATTAAATTCAAGCTAAATTTTATTCTCCATGTGTGACAGTGGCTGGCAAAGAGTTAACTGTGCCAGCACCTGCCAGGTGACTTGCAGATTATGATGTGCGCGGTCTGCTCCCTCTGCCATCTCTCTTCGCTATATGAAGCCTGTTGAGATGCAGTTCCCTGTCATGATAATGGATGGAGAAATCCGTCCGGTTCTCCAGCAGATAAGCCGCCTCCAGTGTGTCTCCCTCTGCCAGTTTCATGCCTCTCACGCCGATGGCATTCTTTTTCTTCTCCGGCACCTCGGACAGTGAGAACCGCAGGAAAAATTCATTGTGTGACTGCAGTACCAGCGTATCGCCGCCCTCCTGAAAGCCGACAAACACGACTCTGTCGTCCTGATCTGCCAGTGATGTCGCAGCGACTGTTTTTCTCGTCACATCAAATTCCATCCCGTCCACGGACTTCACCATACCGCGCGCCGATACAAACAGGAGATGATGCATCTTCACATCCTGCATGGACGCGGCAAAAATAATCTGCTCATTTTCCGTCGAATAATTGCACACGTTATCCAGCGGCGTTCCCTTGTCGCGGAATTTGGTGAAGGGAAGTTCCTTCACACGCACGGTGTGCATCACACCCCTGTCCGTAAAAATACAGATCCTGTCTGTATTCAGGCAGTGGAAGACATATCGGTTTTCGCTGTCTGCCGCTTCCTGATTTTTCGTGTAGACAGAGGGATCGATCGTCCTCGCGTAACCGAAACGATCCATCAGGAATACAAGTTCTGTCTCTTCTTCCTCCGGTTCAATGATGACAGGCGCCTCGGCGTTCGTGATCATCGTTTTTCTCGGAACGGCATATTCCTTTTTGATCGCATGGAGATCCGACAGAATCACATCAGCCATCGTATCGTAGTCATTCAGTATTTTTTCATAACGGGCAATCTTCTCTGTCGTCTCCCTGTTTTCTTTGTAAAGTGCATCGATCTCGAGGCCGATGAGTTTTGCCAGACGCATATCCAGAATCGCCTGTGCCTGACGCTGCGTAAAACAGAGCTGCGCGGCTTCTTTCTCGCTCTTCCTGCTTCGGAAATGAATGCCCTCGGTGATGCCCATCGTCAGGCAGTCCTTCGCCATCTGCTGATTTTTACTGCCCCGGAGGATCTCGATGATAAGATCGATGACATCCACGGCCTTGATGAGGCCCTCCTGGATTTCTTTCTTTTCAATCTCTTTTTCCAGGAGCTTCTGGTATTTTCTCGTTGCCAGATCGAACTGAAAATCCACGTAGTTGTCAAAGATCTTCTTCAGGTTCAGCGTCTCGGGACGGCCGTCGGCCACGGCGAGCATGTTGACACCGAAAGTGTCCTCCAGCCGTGTCTTTTTGTACAGGGTATTCTTCACGCGCTCCGGATCGGCGCCCTTTTTCAGCTCGAGTACAATGCGCATGCCGTCCTTGCCGGACATATTCGAGATATCCGTAACTTCCGGAAGTTCCCGTTTTTCCACCAGATCAGCCACATCCAGCAGGAATTTGCCGATGCCGCTGCCGATCATGGTGTAGGGTATCTCCGTGATCACGAGAAGTTGCTTCCCGTTTTTACCCTTTTCAATCTCTGTTTTTCCGCGGACGCGTATTTTTCCGGTGCCCGTCTCGTAGATTTCCCGGAGATCGTCCTTATTGACGACGATGCCGCCGGTCGGAAAATCCGGTCCCTTGATATATTTCATGAGATCCGCCGTCGTCAGGTCTTTGTCACGGATATAGGCGCAGGCGGCGTCTATCACTTCACCCAGATTGTGCGGGGGTATGCTCGTGGCCATGCCGACAGCAATACCGTCCGAACCGTTGACCAGAATATTCGGAATGCGGACAGGAAGCACCTCCGGCTCTTTTTCCGTCTCATCGAAATTCGGAACGAAATTGACGACATCCTTATCCAGATCCTGCAGGAACACCTCCTGCGTGATCTTCTGAAGTCTGGCCTCGGTGTATCGCATCGCCGCAGCGCCGTCGCCCTCGATCGAACCGAAATTTCCATGCCCATCTACCAGCGGCAGTCCTTTTTTGAAGCCCTGCGCCATCACGACGAGTGCTTCGTAAATTGAACTGTCTCCGTGCGGATGATATTTACCCATGGTATCACCGACGATACGCGCTGATTTACGGTAAGGTCTGTCGTAATACGTGCCGAGTTCATACATATCGTAGAGTGTCCGCCGCTGAACCGGCTTCAGTCCGTCCCTCACATCCGGCAGCGCCCTTGAGATAATGACGCTCATCGCATAGTCGATGTACGATTTCTGCATGATCTCCGAATATTCAGTGCTGATGATTTCCTCCATGTATCTGTCTCCCTGTGTTATGGACGAGATAAAACGCGCTTCGCGGATATTACCTCGTTATCGCGGCGTTCGCCACACCTCATCTCACGCTTCACATGTGTGAAGATGCGGTTCTCTGCCTGCTTAATTAACCTGCCGGACCTGGTTATACGTCCAGCTCTGCGTCTTTCGCGTGCTGATAGATGAATTTCTTTCTCGGCGGCACATCGGTACCCATGAGCACCTCCGTGACCTCAGACGCCATGCGCGCATCCTCGATGCCCACGCGGCGCATGCGTCTCGTCTCCGGATTCAGCGTCGTATCCCACAGCTGCTGCGGATCCATCTCACCGAGACCTTTATAACGCTGCAGCGTGAATTTCTGACCGGCGTGTTTTTTCCTGTATTTCTCAAGGGCTTTGTCGTCATACAGATATTCGCTCTTACCGCGTGCCGGTATTGTCTTATACAGCGGCGGCATGGCGATATAGACATGTCCCTGATAGATCAGTTCCGGCATAAACCGGTAGAACAAAGTGAGCAGCAGCGTCGCAATATGTGCACCGTCGACATCGGCATCTGCCATGATGATGATCTTGTCATAGCGGAGCTTTGTGATGTCAAAGTCATTGCCATAGCCCTCGGAGAATCCGCAGCCGAACGCATTGATCATGCTCTTGATCTCTGCATTGGCGAGAACCTTGTCGATCGACGCCTTTTCGACGTTCAGAATCTTGCCGCGGATCGGGAAGATAGCCTGATACATCCTGTTTCTCCCCATCTTCGCGGAGCCGCCGGCGGAATCTCCCTCGACGATAAAAATCTCGCATTTGGACGGATCTCTTGATTCGCAGTTGGAGAGCTTTCCGTTGGCATCAAACGAATACTTCTGCTTCGTGAGCATATTCGTCTTTGCCTTCTCCTCGGACTTTCTGATTTTTGCCGATCTCTCCGCACATTCCAGAATCGTCTTCAGTATGGGCAGATTGCGGTCAAAATAACGCACGACCTCATCTCCCGTGACCTTTGCGACGGCCTTTGCCGCATCCGGGTTATCCAGCTTTGTTTTTGTCTGCCCTTCAAACCGGGGGTCAGGATGCTTGATAGAGATAACAGCCGTCATACCATTGCGGATATCCGCCCCGGTAAAATTGGCGTCCTTCTCTTTAAGAACGCCGATTTCACGCGCATAACTGTTCATCACCTGCGTAAACTGTGTCTTAAATCCGGTGATATGCGTACCACCCTCGGCGTTATAAATATTATTGCAGAAGCCGAATACGTTTTCCTGAAATGAGCGCACATACTGGAAACATACTTCCACGACGATACCTTCGGATTCGCCCTTGAAATAAATAGGATCGTGCAGGATTTCCTCGCTCTTGTTGACCTCACGGACAAATCCGATGATTCCCTCCGGCTCATGGAACGTGATCTTCTCATCGTTTCCGTCTCTGAGATCCTCATACTCAATCGTCAGATCCGGATTGAGATACGCTGTTTCATGCAGACGACTCTTCAGATCCTCCTCCGAAAATCTCGTCTTTTCAAAAATTTCGCTGTCGGGCAGGAAATTGATTTCCGTTCCCGTCTCTTTCGTCTTTCCTATGACAGGCAGAAGACCGTTTTTCTCCAGTTTCATCGTCGGTACGCCGCGCTCGAAACTGTCATGCCATATGAAGCCGTCACGGGAAATTTTCACATCCATATGCTCGGAAAGGGCATTGACGACCGACGAACCCACGCCGTGCAGACCGCCGGAGGTCTTGTAGGCGTTGTTGTCAAATTTTCCGCCCGCGTGAAGCGTTGTCAGAACGACACGCTCAGCCGGCATACCCGTTTCATGCATACCCGTGGGGATGCCGCGGCCGTTATCCTTCACTGTGCAGGAGCCGTCAGCCTCCAGCGTCACACGGATGGTCGTACAGTAACCCGCCAGATGTTCATCCACGGAGTTGTCCACAATCTCATAGATCAGGTGATTCAGTCCTCTCCGGCCGGTACTGCCGATATACATACCGGGGCGCATCCGCACTGCCTCAAGTCCCTCGAGCACGCGTATGCTTTTCTCACTGTAATCGCTTTTTTCTGCCATATCAGTTCTTTCCTTCTTCTGCTGAATCCCGTACTAATAATTTTCGATCGTAAAATTGATTCTCATACGCCGAAAACGGGATCATCCATCAGTTCTCGAAATGACCGGATATAACGGTCAGCTTCTTTCTGTTTCTCCTGTTCATGACCGCCGGCCGGTTCATACACGGCGACTGTCGTAAAACCACCGGCACCTGCTCCGCGGATGCCTTCGATAATATCTTCATAGACAACGCATTCCCGGGGAGTTACATGCAGCTGATCTGCCGCCCTCAGATAGATGTCCGGCGATCCCTTGTCTGCTTTTACCTCATTGGCCAAAACCACGCAGTCCAGCATGGGCAGAATACCCGTCCTCTCAAGCGCAGGATACACGAGTTCTTTATCGGAAGATGTCGCCACCGCGAGCTTCACACCCCTGTCATGAAGAGCCGATACATACTCATAGGCTCCTTCCTTCAGAGGGAGCGTGTGACTGTATGCGTCGATTGCCATATCAATCCACTCCTGCACCAGATCCTCAGGTTTTTCCTTCAGATGAAATCGACTGATCGTATAAACCGCGATATCATAGGACCGCATCTTATTCACGGTCTGCTTGTAGTCAGCCGGCACCCGGATGCCACGGGCAGCCAGAAAATCCACGTCGATCTGATTCCACACATGCATCGAGTCGAGCAGTGTACCGTCCATATCAAAAATGGCACCCCTGAATTTCATTCGGCTCTCCCTGCTATCTGCGCTGCTTCGCGCTTCAGTGATACTTATAGTAAACACTTATAAATGCATGCAGTTTTCTGTGCATGCTTCGCATGCCCAAAAACTGCCCGCTTGACGACAGCTTAATACAGTAAAAGGCATCCCTCGTTTGAGGAATGCCTTCGTGCAGTTGGTATGGGAATCGAACCCATGTTTTCGCCGTGAGAGGGCGACGTCTTAGCCGCTTGACCAACCAACCGTTGCCTATCTTACCAAACCCATACAAAAAAAGCAAGCACTTTTTTATTTTTTATTTTTCGGGGCGTTACAGTTCAGACGCTGCCAGAGTCACGGAACACATGGAGACTCCCAAGCCGAGACCTCCGCAGGCGTCGGTGGTTAATGAGTCCGAGCTTTAGCGAAGGACGAATCTGCCGCCCTGATCCTTATGCCATTGACCGTCACATTATCAGTCACCGGGATCAGCAGATACTCAATACCGTCGATCACCCGCGTCTCAATCAGATCCGTCCTCGCCGGATCGACAGCGATCTTCACATCATCGGAGGCAACTGTGAACTTACGTGTACTGGCGAGGTTGGAAGCCAGCAGCGTGCCGTCCTCTCCCGCCTCCTCATCATACGCCTGTTCAAAATGAGCTATCTGATCCGCATCAGCTCCGCAGCTCTGCACAAATCGCAGACACTCCTGTTTGTCGAGCGGTGTGGGTTCCGGTTCATCTTTTTTACCCTCCAGAAGCGCATTCAGATTCTGGTGTACTGTTCTTGCCACGTCAAAATCACAGCTGTCGCTGAATGTCTCCTCAATAATGGCATCGAAAGTCTTTTTCTGCGTTCCCGCCGTCATCGGCACATCGATCCCGAGAAGATCCTCCGTGATCTCGGGGTGAAGAATCTCCGGGTTTTTCGCATAGTACAATACCTGGTGGATATCGGTATTTCTGTCATTAAACGCAGGAAAAACGAATCCCACTTCCGGCATCTGCACCATCCAGTCCTGAATGCTGTCCCGAAAATGATTCAGCGCGGCATCATACACAAGCCCCGGTTTGGAAAGAGCTACCGGACAGATAGCGCAGAGCAGAAAATTATAGACGTACTCTGATGCGTCGTCCATCTGCATGCCGTCAGAAGCTCTGCCCGGCACATCGTACGAGCCAAAAGCGAGCAGGATCAGATAATTCTCCGCATCCAGATATGTACTGATCACGCTGTCATAAAATTCCTCCAGCAGTTCATCATCCTTCAGTTCGGAATCTCTGAGTGCAAGAAGCTTCGCCTGTCTTCCGCCCTCTGCCTCTTCAGCGAGCGGGAACTCCAGATTCAGCAGATTTTTACCGACCTGTCCGGATGTCGCCTTGCGCAGTATGTCAGAATATTTATGGACTTCCTCCTCCGGCAGAGAGAGAAATGCCTCCTTCATCTCAGAGATCTTCTGCTTGTGCCCGTCCACATAGCACCCGCAGATCCGCTGAAGGCACGTATCCTCCGGTTTCAGCTGTTTGCGAATTTCCGTAACTTCTTTTTTATTCATAAGATAACTCCTTTAACCGGCTTCTCATGCCGCCAACACCATAATCATCGTTCCGGCCACGATCAGAAGCAGTCCGGCCAGCGCCTTCCTGGAGAGCTTCTCTCCAAAGACAATTCTGGAAAAAATAATGGAAACAACAATACTCAGTTTGTCGATCGGGACAACCACGCTGGCAGGACCGGTCTGCAGCGCGCGGTAATAGCAGAGCCACGAAGCTCCGGTGGCAACGCCCGACAGACAGATGAATCCCAGCTCTCCGTGCGGTATTTCACGGACTTTATCCGTTTTTCCCGTGACAAACACCATCATCCAGGCCATGGCTAGCACAACGCAGGTCCGGATCGCTGTCCCGAGATTGGATGCGACATTTTCAATGCCGATCTTCCCAAGGATCGATGTCAGGCTGGCAAAAATCGCCGAACCAAATGCATAGAACATCCAGCCGTGCCCGGATCTGGTTCCGGCGGACACTTTCGTATCTCCGCTCTCCTTATTCTCTTTCTTCTTTTTCTCGATCATCATATATGTGCCGGCGCCGATCAGGACGATGCCGGCGCCGTTCGCCCAGGTAACAGGCTCGCCGAGAAAAATAAATGCCAGCAGAATGGTCAGAATAGTACTTGTTTTGTCGATCGGAACGACCTTGCTGACCTCACCGATCTGAAGTGCGTGAAAATAGCAGAGCCACGATAATCCTGTGGCTAGACCTGACAGGATCAGAAAGATCCATGTTTTTCCCTCGATCGAGCCGATGCCGTTCATCTGACCCGTGATCAGCACCATCAGCCATGAAAAGGCAAGAACAACAATAGTACGGACAGCCGTTGCCACGGTAGAATCCGTTTTTCTGATACCGCACTTAGCCAGAACAGCTGTGATCCCGGCAAAAAATGCGGATCCGAAGGCAAACGCAACCCACATAACTTTCTCCTCTCTGCTTTTCACGATGAACGCTCATCTTGCGGAGCCGGCCGTCCATTGAATCCGGCCCGTGTGATCGCTGATCTGCGGAGCCGGCTGTCCACTGAATCCGGTCCGTGTGATCACTGATCTGCGTCTATAAGTCCGAGTTTAATAAAAGCTTTCTTCAGTCCGTCGTGGTCGACGCGGTCAGTGACGAAATCCGCATGACTCTTCAGATCGTCGGAAGCATTGCCCATGGCCACGCCGACGCCGGCGTAGTCAATCATCTCATAATCATTCGGTCCGTCGCCGAAGGCGATGGCATCTTCTCTGCCGAGTCCGCACGCATCCAGGTAGATCTGCATGCCTGTGGCCTTCGTAATGCCGCGGATCGTGACTTCCCCATCCGACTTATCTGTCAGCCGGAAGCTTGATTCCATCACATAAAAATAATCGCCCAGATGATCTCTGATCGTCTGAAGATCCGCGTTCGCCTCATAATAGGCGAATTTATTCACGTCGCGCCGGAGCTTCGGATGATCATCTGTCGTAATCCTGCCGAAAATTTCTTCTCTTCCCTTATTCGTTCCGGGATCCCCGGCAAAAAGGACCGTATCGCGTTCTGTGATCTTTGATGTGCCATACAGACCTGATCTGCACTGGAGATAATAGCTGGCATCCACCTTTTCCATAAAGTCTACAAAGATGGCCAGATGTTCAGGATCCACATACTGCTCATAGATCGTCTCGCCTTTTCTCCTGACTTCAGCACCCGCGCCGCAGACAAGACCGCTGAAAAGTCCCGAATCCCGCAGAAACGGATAGATCTGCGTCGCCGTGCGGCCTGTGCAGAGAACCATTTCATGTCCGTTCTGTTTTGCCGAGGCCAGTGCTTCCCGCGCCGAATCAGGAAATACACCCTGAAACGTCGTCAGCGTGCCGTCTATATCCAGAAATACAGTTTTTCTTCCCATGAGGTCTCCTGTCTCCGTCCGCACCTTCCGTCCTGCTATTCCGCCTGCTCATGCGAATCCGCTTTCTTTTTTCTGCGGCAGGCCTTTGCAAGACGTTTGATAATTTCGCTGTAATTTTCCGGTCTGTGCGGCCAAACACAGTCCGAACAGTCACGTATCTCCGTGCCGTCATCATGTGAGATGACAGCCGGTGTTCCCGGACAGTCTTCCTGCAGATAGAAAGGACAGTAACAGAACATACAGTTAAAGTCCTCAAGTCCTCTGTGACAGGGGAAATATTTGCAGTCCCGGTTTTCAAAAAATTTAAAAGAGTTTTTCAAAGCCTCTTTCACCTCGCATGGTTGATATTAATATACACATCCGCGCATGTCAAAATTTTTATCCACATACTCTTTTCCGGCGGAAACTTTACGCCGGCATCCCTGACAGAAGTAAAGTGCGCCGGGATTAATGTTTTCAAATCACACATAAAATAAGCTGCCGGCAGTTAAGCACAGCAGCTTCTGAATTCATCATTATCCGTTTTTCCTGATCTGACTATCTTTATCCGATCAGCTCGCGGAGCCTGTCCTCCACGACATCGCGGTCCTCCCCGAAAACAATGGAGAGTTCACAGGTGGCGATGTCGCCGACTTCACGGAGATACTTCTCATCGACGGAGGTAAACTTTCTCCCCTGACTCGCGCGGATCTTTCTTCTTGAGATCAGCATCTTCATCAGACAGATCCAGTCACGGAAGTCTGTATTGCGGATAACCTTTCGATACTGTTCTTCGCGGAATTTCTCATTCTCAATCTTCATCACGGGAATGTCTCCGATGTCGGAGAGAATTTTCTCCGCTTCTTCGCGGTTCATCACGAATCTCATTTTCACCTTATTATTGTCAACCGGTGAATAAATAACGCTCTTTTTCGAGATAACGGGATGAAGTATGTAATATTCCCTCGTGCTGTCACATCCGGGAATATCGAGACTTGTTACATCACTTACCAGACACGGTCCATCCGATCCATATACGACATAATCACCTTTCTGATACATTTCCGCCTCACTTCTTTCATAGCATAAGACCGTCCTTTTTCTTTGTCTACATAATTATATCAAAATAAACGATTTCATGTAAGAACGTTTTTTCCTGTCAATTAGCTGCATATTCTAATAATTTCCGAAACAAATTGAGAATGAGGCGTGTTTATTATACAATTAATGCAATATACAGGCCATACGAACCGGGTGAACAGATACATGCTTGCAGAATAAGGGTATATCATATATATTTTTTCATACAGCTGTACCATACTATGACTTGAGTGTCATAAGTGTGAATATATATCATACCCCGGGACGGAGAAAACACGGACATATGCTTAAAGAAGATATTTACAGGGATCTTACGAACAGAAATGGCGAAGTGATTTCCGGACAGGAACTCGCAGATTCACACAGTGTGAGCAGAACAGCCGTTTGGAAGGCCGTTCGCTCCCTGCAGGACGAAGGATATCCCGTCACATCCGTCGGCAGAAAAGGGTACAGGATCGCACCCGGCACAGATCTTCTGACGGCAGACGGCATCCGCGCCTGGCTGGATCATCCGGACAGCTTCCGTCTCTGTCTGTACCGGCGCATCGACTCGACAAATGCACAGGCCGAACGTATGATCGCAGACGGTTTTCGCGGCGCAGCGCTGATCGCCGCCGAGGGGCAGTCGCGCGGACGCGGCCATAACAGCAGCCTGTTTGACTCCCCTGCCGCTGCCGGACTGTACATGACTCTGCTGCTCCCGCTGCACGTGCCCTTCTCCGAGGTTTCACAGATCAGCCGGATGGCGGGTCAGGCCGTACTCGCCGCTGTCAGCTCATTCTCAGATCATCCGTTTCATGTAGAAAAAATCAGTGACATTTTTGACGGGGATAAAAAAATCAGCGGCGTCCTCTGTGAGGTTATCGCCACTGATCTTGAATCCGGCTGTACAGACACGGTCATTGCCGGTATAGGTATTCATCTCGATACGCTGCAGGATGCAGTCACACGCGACCGTCTCGCTGCCTCCGTCACCAACCACCTGATGGCGCTGCTCAAAGACCGCTCTTACTCTCCAGTGTAAACCAGAAGGCCACGCCATTGTCATAATTGCGGACACCGCACCGCTGCTGATGTCTGTCCATGATCGCCCTGACGATGGACAGCCCAATGCCGCTGCCGCCGTATGCACGGGATCTGGCCCTGTCGACTTTGTAGAACTTGTCCCAGATATGTTCAATGGAGTCCTTCGGAATCGGGCTGCCCGAATTGAACACCGTCGTCGTCACAATGCCGCTTTCCTCTTTGCAGGTGATCTCCACGATGTGGTCTCCCTCGCAGTGATGAAGCGCGTTCGTGAGGTAATTCGTCACGACCTCTTCGATCATAAACTCATCGCCCCATACAAAATAATGATTTTCCTGATGGAAGATCACGTGCGCCTGTGACTCTTCGATCATCACCTTCAGCGATGCGATCACGCCGGTGATCAGCTCCGTCAGGTCGAACCGGTTCATCTGGATCGTCTCGTTGCCGTTTTCCAGCTGATTCAGCGTCAGCAGCTGACGGACCATCGTGTTCATTTTTTTCGACTCATCGATGATGACATCGCAGTAGAAATCTCTGCTCTCCGGATCATCATTGACATTATCCTTCAGTCCCTCGGCGTATCCCTGGATCAGCGCGATCGGCGTCTTCAGTTCATGGGATACATTCGCGAGGAATTCTTTCCGCATCTCGTCAATCTGCGTCTTCTCGGCGATATCCTTTTCCAGTTTTGCGTTTGCACTCTTCAGTTCACCGAGCGCTTTTTCCAGCTTATCCTCCATCGTGTTGAAATTGCGTCCGAGCTCACCGATCTCATCCTGCGCTGTACCGTCGTAATGCGCATTGAAATCCAGCTGCGCCATGCACTTGGACTGCTCGGTAAGCTGTCTGACCGGGCGGACGATCCGGCCTGCGAGAAACCAGATGGCCAGTGTGCCGATCACTATGGCGACAATACCGATATAGATATAGAAGCGGAAGGAAACCATGGCCGCGTCGGAAATACCCTCGACCGGCAGATATACAATGTAATAATCGCCGTTGTCGAGAAGTCCCCAGAGTTCCAGGTAATCAAGGCCGCTGAAGCGGTCTTCGATCCTGATCAGATTGTATTCATCATTTTTTTCCAGCACTTCGGTGTTGTCGTCTTCCATGCCGAGCACATTGCCGAACAGCCGTCCCGCCATGGTACGGCCGTCCTCTGCATTCGTCACGATGCTGGTGAGATTCTCGTCCGCCACTGAAAATACAAGGCTGTTCGCCGAACAGAAACGCTCAAATGTATCGCTCACGCTGAAGCTTCCGTCGGAATTCTCCGTGAGTCCGCCTGTCGACGAATTGATCATCGTCCAGCTCTGTCTGAGTTTCTTCTCTTTATCGAACAGGTATACATTGTCAATAAAGCAGAACTCGAACACGCCCATGGCGACGAGTACAATGATCATGATCGCAATAAACGCAAAAGCGACTTTTTTCTGAATGGAATACTTCAATGTACTGTCCTCCCGGATGTGTTCGTATTCCTGACTGTCTGCCTCATGATTCTGCGCCATCGGGGTCAAACTTGTACCCCATTCCCCATATGGTCTTGATATATTCTCCCTTGTTTCCCATCTTGCTGCGGAGTTTCTTCACATGCGTATCGATGGTTCTCGCATCGCCGAAATAATCATAATTCCAGACATTATTCAGAATTTTTTCACGGGACAGAGCAATGCCCTTGTTCTCCATGAAATACGTGAGAAGCTCAAATTCCTTGAAGGAGAGATCCATCGGTTTGCCGTCCACGGAGGCCAGATGCGCCGAGCGGTCGACGACAATACCGCCTGCCTCAAGCCGGTCATTGTCATTGATCTTGTTTGTGCGGCGCAGGATTGCTTCTACTCTGGCCACGAGAATCTTCGGGCTGAAAGGTTTGGAGATATATTCATCAACCCCCAGATCAAATCCGAGCAGCTCATCCCTCTCATCTCCTCTGGCTGTCAGCATAATGATCGGCACCTTTGAATCCTTTCGGATCTCACGGCACACCTCCCAGCCGTCCATCTTCGGCATCATGACATCCAGAATGATCAGTGCGATATCTTTATTGTCGTAGAATTTATTGAGCGCATCTTCACCGTCCTCCGCCTCGATGACATTGAAATCATCACGCGTCAGGAAATCTCTGACCAGCTTGCGCATACGCGCTTCATCATCTACAACCATTACCTTCAGTTTTTCCATAATTCTCCGCCCTGTAAGTAAACATCTATATCATACAAAATGCCACAGTACTGTATTAAGCCCGGCTTCTCCGCCCGCAGACGCGCAGCTTCTTCAGCCGGTGTAACACGCTTTCCATAGTCAGAAACACACAAAAACCCCGGACCTCTTCAGCCTGGGGTTCTCGTTATGGAGTCGGCGAGATTCGAACTCGCGTCTTGAACGTTTTCACAGATCCTTCTACATGTTTATCCTGCTTTCATACCTTCTGCGTCATCCTGACAGGCGAACTGTGCGCAGAGGATTTATGAGATTGTCTTGGCGCTGTCTCTCAACAATTTACTTAACAGCGTGCAGCCGCTTCTTTTGAAGCCAGAGGATTACAGCGGCGATATCCTCTGACCTTAACCCGCCGAAGCGGGCTGCAGTCACTGCCGGTCAGGCAGCAAGTGCATATTCGCTGTTGTTGTCAGCATTTATTGTCTGGTGTCGGATTTACGAGGTGTCCACCATCCTCGACATGCTTCTATCTGATCAGACGGCCAATCGAAACCAGTACGACCCCTTACTGGTTAAAGTCATGTATAGCTGCCTGTTCCGTGCCTTTTTGTGTAACCGGAAACCGCCCGCATGACATAACTTTATACATTACTATAACAGATTTCCGGCGCGCTTACAATTCAGATATTTTTCACCTTGAAGGAGCGCTCTGTGCTGCGGCGCAGATCTTTCTTCGCGATGTCGGTTCTCTTATCATAGAGCTTTTTGCCGCGGGCAAGCCCTACCTGCACCTTGATCAGCGCATCCTTAAAGTAAACCTCCGTCGGAACGAGCGTCATGCCCTTTTCACGCAGCTTCTGCTCGATGCGGCGGATTTCCTTTCTGTGCATCAGAAGTCTGCGGACGCGAAGCGGGTCCCGGTTAAAAATATTGCCCTTCTCATAAGGACTTATATGCATACCGTAGATATACATCTGCCCGTCTTCAATGCGCACGAAGGCCTCGCGGATCGAGCATTTGCCCATGCGGACGGCTTTAACTTCTGTGCCCTTCAGTTCGATCCCGCACTCGTAGGTCTCTTCAATAAAAAAATCATGGTATGCCTTTTTATTGTTCGCTACTACCCTGATTCCTCTGTGATCAGCCATACCTGTTCCTCATTTCACGGTTTCTGACCGGCGTAAATCCTCTGTCAGTTCTTTCCCTCATCCAGTTCAAAATCAATGATTCTGCGCATCACATCCGCGCGGACAGTGCGCACCGTCACATGCTGTCCGGGCCGGAAGACGCGTCCATGTCTTCTCCCCTTCAGTGTCATCGTTCTGTCATCAAATACATAATAATCATCATGAAGCGATGAAGCGGGAACAAGTCCCTCCGCCGTGTCCGGTCTCTGCACATAAAAGCCCCAGCCGGTCACGCCGGTGATCACGGCTTCTGTCGTCTCGCCGAGGTGATCTGCGATGTATTCCGTCATCAGAACTTTGTCAGCCTCGCGCTCTGTCTCCACGGATCTTCTCTCCAGTGCAGAGGATTTCCAGGCCACGTTTTCGAGGATCCGGCGGTAATATGAAATCCGTCGGCCCGTCAGCCTGCCGTGCAGATCATCCTTGATGATCCTGTGGATCTGAAGATCAGGATATCTGCGGATCGGCGAGGTGAAATGACAGTAGTACTTCGCCGAGAGACCGAAATGGCCCTCGCACTCCGTTCCATAGCGTGCCTGCTGCATGGAGCGCAGAAGCAGTGAACTCACGAAATCCTCTTCGGGCGTACCCTCAGCCCTGCTTATAATCTGCTGTACCTCCAGCGGAGTGATATGATACCCTTTTTTCTGAATTGCCACACCCGCTTCATGCAGAACCGCCAGCGTCTGCTCCATGCGGTCGCTGTCCGGCTGTCCGTGATTTCTGTAAACAAACGGAAGCTGCCTGTCTGCATAGGTCCTGGCTACAACCTCGTTGGCTGTCAGCATGAACTGTTCGATGAGCTTTGTAGCTGTCGTCGGATAGGACGGATACATGCGGACGGGATGTCCGTTTTCGTCCAGTTCAAACCGTGTCTCCGGGAAATCGAAGTCGATCATGCCTCTCCGATGACGCAGTTCCTCCATCTTCGCCGCCACATTTTTCATCTCGAATAGCATGGGGACGATATCTGCATATTCCGCCTGCAGTTCTCTGTCGCCCTCAAAAATTCTGTCGACTCTGGAATAGGTCATGCGGTGGGAGGAACAGATGACCGATTCCACGATCCTGCTTCTCAGAATATTGAGGTCCCGGTCCATTGTGATGATCACTGACAGTGTGAGCCTGTCTTCTCCCTCATTCAGTGAACATATGCCGTTGGACAGTTTCTGCGGCAGCATGGGGATCACCCAGTCCGGCAGATAGACAGATGTACCTCTTTTCAGTGCTTCCTTGTCCAGTGCACTTCCATCGGCCACATAGTGACTAACATCGGCTATATGTACGCCGAGAATATACCCCGATCCCTGTTTTTCCAGGGACACGGCATCGTCAAAATCCCTGGAATCATCACCGTCGATGGTGATGATCAGGTGATTTCTGAGATCCAGCCTGCCGGCGTAATCCGCATCTGTCAGATGGGACGGCATTTTATCTGCCGCCTGTGCCACGCGGTCAGGAAACGCCGCCGGGATTCCGAATTCTTCCAAAATCAGTGAAAGATCTGTGGCATCCCTGCCAGATGCATGGTATCCGGAGCGTTTCTCGCCATTTACATCCGCGCCTTCATTTCCGGTCCATCGGTAAAGCCGGCCCGAGGAATCACGCCGGATCCTTCCCTCATCGATCAGATGCTCTGCCGCCCTGTGCATGTCCTTCTCGGCCATCCGCGGAACGTTGAGAAGCCAGGCGATATCCTTCACCCGCATGGGATCATAATTCTTCGAGGATACGACATTCAGGATCAGCTTTTCCAGCCTCTTGTTTCTGGTGCCGTTTTCGCGCCGTCCTGCGCCGCTGCGTCTGCCTTTATTTTTCTTTTCTGTCATAAATTTCTGTTCTCTCTGTATTCTGTTGGGAAATGTCCACGACTGATGCTGCGGAACTGTATTAACTTACGCTGTTTAATACAACAAACCCCATATCAGACAAGATGCCACAGTACTGTATTAAGCCCGACTGCTCCATCGCTACGCGATTCCCGCAGTCGGCACATGTATGCCCGACTTCGTCGGGCTGACGCGGCGTTCGCCTCACCGTATCACGCTTCGCGTGTACGGATGCGGCTCACTGCCCGCGCATATTCGCATTCTCGCGATGCTGCGCATCGCTCCACGCTCATACATGTTTGCGCTGATCACGCATACAGTTTTCTGTGCATGCTTCGCATGCCCAAAAACTGCCTGCGTGTCGGCGGCTTAATACAGTAAAAAGGCTGCCGCATGTAATGCGGCAGCCCCCTGACATCTTATCAGAAGTTAATATTCAGCAATACGGCAAGTCCGACAAAAACGATGACCATGACTCTTGTCAGTCTTTCCAGTCTTCCCTCACGGGAGCGTCCCTTATTACGCCCCCAGTACGTATCACCGGAACTCATACCGGCGATGGCACCGAGGCCTCTGTCCTTGCCCTGCTGCATCAGAATAACCGCAACCATGCCAACACAGTCAGCTATAAAAATAATCGTAAGTATTGTACGAAGCGTTTCCACCTGAAAAACCTCCTGCCGATAAAACTCGCATTATTCATACTAACACAGTGGCATAACGATTGCAAGCCGAAATCACAGATCTTCGAGAATAATCGTAAACGGCCCGTCGTTAACCAGGGATACCTGCATATCGGCACCGAATCGACCGGTCTCGACAACAGGGACCATTTTCTTCGCCTCACTGACGATATACTCATAGAGTTTTTCCGCCATATCCGGCGCACCGGCATTGGTAAAACCGGGTCTGTTGCCGTGACGGCAGTCCGCATAGAGCGTGAACTGCGAAACCAGAAGCAGCTCGCCATTGACATCTGCAAGTGACTTATTTGTTTTTCCGTTCTCGTCCTCAAAAATGCGGAGCTTCAGCATCTTCGACAGATATTTATCTGCCGTCTCTTCCGTATCATCTTTGCCTACGCCGATCAGCACCATATAACCCTTACCGATGCTGCCGACCGTTTCCCCGTCGATATCTACGCGTGCCGAGGTCACACGCTGAATCACAAATCTCACTGTGCCAGCACCTTGGAAAGGAAATCCTGCAGACGCGGAGCCTTCGGATGATTGAAGATCTCATCCGGCGTTCCCTCTTCCATGATGATGCCGTCAGCGACGAAAAGCACGCGGTCCGCGACCTTGCGTGCGAATCCCATTTCATGCGTAACGACAGCCATCGTCATGCCTTCGTTGGCCAGTTCCATCATTACCTCGAGAACTTCGCCGACCATCTCAGGGTCAAGCGCGGACGTAGGCTCATCGAACAGCATCAGCTGCGGCTTCATGGCGAGTGCACGGACAATGGCAATCCTCTGCTTCTGTCCGCCGGAAAGAGATGCCGGATAGGCATCCGCCTTGTCGCTCAGGCCCACACGGTCCAGCAGTTTCTTTGCCTCCTGTGCGGCCTCGTCTTCTGTCATGCGCCCCGTGCGGACAGGTGCCAGCGTGATATTGCGCTGCACCGTCATATTCGGGAACAGATTGAAGTGCTGAAAAACCATTCCCATCTGACAGCGCACGGCATTGATGTCTGTGCCGGGATCTGTGATGTCTTTTCCGTCAAAAAACACTCTGCCCTCCGTCGGTGTCTCCAGCAGGTTCATGCAGCGGAGAAGCGTAGATTTTCCCGAGCCGGACGGTCCGATGATAACAACCTTCTCGCCCTTTCTGATATGGGTCGATACACCATGCAGTACCGTGTTGTCGCCGAATTTTTTCGTCAGGTTTTCGATGCGGATGAGATCCGCCGCCTGACCGTTCAACATATCACCGCTCACTTCTGCGCAGCCTCCTCTCCAGTTTTCCCTGCAGCCATGTAAGGATCATGACCACGACGAGATACAGCGCCGCGATCCCGAGATAAGGCATCATGGGCAGATAGGTAATGGCCTGTATGTCACGCGCCACCTTGGTCAGCTCGGACATACCGATGACCGATACCAGTGAGGTATCCTTGAACAGCGTGATCATCTCATTGCCGAGCGCCGGGAGAATATTTTTTACAGCCTGGGGAATGATAATATCCTTCATGACTGTGCCGTATGTCATACCGAGAGAACGTCCGGCCTCCATCTGACCAGGATCGATCGACTGAATGCCGCTTCGGAAGATCTCCGACACATAGGCACCGGAGTTAATGCCGAGCGAAAGCACAGCGATCATATAGTAATTTCTGCTGTTTGCAAAAATGACGAAGCCCATGATCAGCAGCTGAACCATCATAGGTGTGCCGCGGATCACCGTCGTATAGATCTTGCAGATGACATTCAGCACATTGACCACACCGGATACGTGACCCTTCTGCTGATCGTGATTCGTTCTCACAATTGCGACAAGGATGCCGAGCACGACACCGATCGCCAGAGCGACGACAGTGATCGTGATCGAACTCCACAGACCTTTCAGATAGATCTGCCAGCGGTTATCGGTGATGAAACTCGCCGTGAACTGCTGGGCCAGATTATCCCAGAATCCTTCCACTTTAAAACCTCCCAACTGACATACATGCCATTAAATACATATTGAGCGCAAAGACGGCTGCCACGAAACCATGGCAGCCGTCCCTTTTCACAGATTACTGCGCTGAAGAAGAAGAAACGCTTTCGCTGCTGGTATCCGCATTGATGTACTTGTCAAGGATACTCTGAACAGTGCCGTCATCAATCAGCTCGTTGAGTGCCTTGTTAACTGCATTCAGAAGGCCCTCATTGCTCTTGTTGACACCGATCGCGTACTGCTCTTCTACATAAGGTGTATCCAGAATCTTCAGTCCTTCGTTTGCTTTTACAAATTCCTGAGCCGGTGCATTATCGATAACGACAGCATCGACCTTGCCCTGCTGAAGTGCCTGTACAGCGGTAGCGCCGTTCGGATAACTGATGGCCTTGTCGCCGTAGCCGCCGTCCTCTTCAGAAGCTGAGCAGTAAATGTATCCTGTCGTACCCTCCTGGCATCCGATAGCTGAAGCATTGCCCAGATCATCCGCAGAAGTGATATCAGAATCCTCCTTTACGATGATCGACTGAACACCGGTTGCATAGCTGTCAGTGAAGTTTACGTTCTGCTCACGCTCAGGTGTATCGGTCAGACCTGCCATAGCGATATCTTCCTTGCCTCCCTGTACGGAAGTGATGACGGAAGAGAACTCCATATCATCAACGACAAGCTTGAGGCCGAGTTTATTGGCGATCTCGGTAGCGATGTCTACATCAATACCGGTGTAATTTCCGTTGCCGTCTGTGCTCTCATAAGGAGGGAAAGCGGCGTTGGTAGCCATGTGAAGCTCACCGTCAGTCACGGTAGTAAAATCGCCGTATCCTTCATCGGAAGCAGAAGCTACAGCCTCAGAAGATGCTGAGGATGCGGAAGCAGCTGCCGTATCCGTGGAAGATGAACCTGCTGCTGAATCTGCAGAAGCTGATGCTGCTGTGTCCGCAGCAGCTGAGGAAGATGCTGCCGATGAAGCGGAAGATGCCGCTGATGTGGATGAAGAAGATCCGCATCCGGCCATGGAAACTGCCATTCCTGCCGCAAGTAAGATTGCTGTAATTTTCTTGTTCATTTCTTCTCCTTCTTTCTGCTGTACAATCCCGATCACTTTTCCCTGTCAGAAGCCATAACTGCACTTTTGTGATTCCGCAGCTTCTGATGGCTGAATCGTGATTCTTCTGTAACAGCGCATAACTTGAATATATGAATATTCCGCTAAAACGTGATTAAATATACCATCATTTGCAAATGTCGTCAATACGTCTTACAGCACTGCTCCGGCATGCCGGTAATACAGATGCCTCCCGGCCGCAGCCATCCGCAGACGCCGGCCAGCTGACAGGACAGACATGCTCTGCATGTACAGATGAGGCTCTCCGCCCGCGCAGACAGTGCAAAAGGCTCCGGGCATCTTCTGCTCCGGAGCCTCACTGCTCATTCCCCGGCTGCCTGAAAGCCGGCCGTTCTATACATTTTTCAACGTTTTATGCATTTGTTTTATGCATTCTCTGTTTGGACGCTCATGCATTCTTCCTGACGAGAAGTGAATGTCCGGTCATTTCTTTCGGCTGTTCCATGCCCATCATCTCGATCATCGTCGGAACAATGTCGCAGAGCGCGCCGCCCTCGCGGAGCGTGTAGGCAGGATCGTAGTTGACAAGAAGGAACGGAACAGGATTTGTCGTGTGTGCCGTCCACGGCTTACCCGTCTTCGGATCGACCATAACCTCTGCATTGCCGTGATCAGCCGTGATGAACATCTGTCCGTCAACTTCCTTCAGCGCCTCGATTGCCTTGCCCATGCATTCATCGACAGCCTCGATTGCCTTGATCGCCGCTGCCTCAACGCCGGTATGGCCGACCATATCCGGATTTGCAAAGTTGATGATGATGACATCATACTTGCCCGAACGAATGGCCCAGCAGAGTTTCTCGCATACCTTCGGTGCACTCATCTCCGGCTGCAGATCATAGGTGGCAACCTTCGGGGACGGAATCAGATAACGGTCTTCGCCCTTGTTCGGTTCCTCAACACCGCCGTTGAAGAAAAATGTAACGTGCGCATATTTCTCGGTCTCTGCGATTCTTGCCTGCGTCATGCCGTGAGCAGCAAGATACTCACCGAACGTATTGGTGAGATGCTCCTTCTTGAATGCGATCAGCTTGTTCGGGATCGTCTCATCATAGTCCTTGAAGCACACATAGACCAGATTCTGGAGGCGTGTTCTCTCGAAGCCCTTGAATTCCGGATCACAGAACGCCCTCGTGATCTCTCTTGCACGGTCAGGACGGAAATTAAAGAAAATAACCGAATCGCCGTCTTTTACCGTCGTCACCGGTGTGCCGTCTTCATTTTTCATAACGGTCGGAAGCATGAACTCATCTGTCACACCGCCCGCATAGGAAGCGCGGATCGCAGCAACCGGATCCGTACCGCCGTCTACGCCCTCGCCCTTCGTCAGAGCCACATAGGCCTTCTCTACGCGGTCCCAGTTCGTGTCACGGTCCATCGCGTAATAACGTCCGGAAATGACACCGATCTTTCCCACGCCAAGCTCATTCATCTTGTCAACAAGCTGCTGAACATAATCTGCACCGGAAGTAGGCGGCGTATCACGGCCATCCAGGAAGCAGTGTACATAGACGTCGTGGAAATCCTTCTTCTTCGCCAGTTCCAGAAGAGCGAACAGATGTGTAATGTGGCTGTGCACACCGCCGTCAGACACAAGGCCCCACAGGTGAAGCGATGTGTGATTTTTCTTTGCATTCTCAACGGCGTAAATAAGCTCCTCATTCGTAAAGAAATCGCCGTCTTCGATGGATTTGGTGATTCTGGTCAGATCCTGATAAACGATGCGTCCGGCACCCATATTCATATGACCAACCTCTGAGTTGCCCATCTGACCGTCGGGCAGTCCCACATAATGACCGCTCGCCTGTCCCTGTACATAAGGGCACTCCTTCTTCAGCTGATCCATAACCGGTGTCTTTGCCTCGCAGATCGCATTGTGCTCACATACGGGATTCTCACCGTAGCCATCAAGAATCATAAGAACTGTAGGTCTTTTTGCCATTTTTCTCTCCTTATATAGTTGTATATTGACACGAAAACTCACATTCTGAAGTTATCTGGCGTCACAAAGCACAGACTGTCATGCTTCTCAAAGCCACAGCTATTGTACCCATTTCACCGTTGAAATACAACCGCCGGAATTCACATTGTGGTATACTGTGAACAATGCGGCGCAGAGCCGACACCGACTGACAGGAGACACACTATGATTGATTCATCCCATTCACTGTACAAACTGATCGTCCTCTATATGATGAAGAAGACAGATTTTCCGCTGACGAACTCTCAGATCTCGGATCTGTTTCTCAGTGAGAACTACACCAATTACTTTCACCTGCAGGAATCTCTCGCCGAGATGATCGATTCCGGACTGATCACGCTGGATAAAAAAAATGAAACGGTCTACTACAGCATAACCGGCAAGGGCAGCGACACCATCCGGTATTTCGAGAGTGAGATTTCCCCGGAGATACGTCAGGAAATATCCCGTTATCTGGTGAAACACTCTTACCAGATGAGAAGCGAATCATCAACGACCGCCGATTACGCCCGGAATTCTGACGGAGACTACACCGTGAACTGCAGTGTACGCGAAGGCGGCCATACGCTGATAGGACTGAAAGTCACTGTTCCGACAGAGCGTTCAGCAAAAACGCTGGCAGACAACTGGAAGACAAAGGCGCAGGACTGCTATGCCGCTGTCATGAAAATACTGATGTGACAGACATGTCCTCATAAATAAATGCTGTCCTCTGCTGGTCAGACCTTTCTGCCGATCCTGCGGAAGTACTCTCTGATCGTCTCCTCATATCCGATATCCGTCGGATGATAAAAGGTTTCATCTTTAATTTCATCGGGCAGATACTGCTGCTCCACATAGTGATTCGGATAATCATGAGCGTACTTATATCCCACGCCGTGTCCGAGCTTTTCATGACCATGGTAATGTGCATCCTGCAGATGCGCGGGAACCGTGGTCTTTTTCTCATCCACTGATTTTTCCGCGGCGAAAATTGCCTCAGTGCAGGCGTTGCTCTTCGGCGCCGAAGCCACATAGATCGCTGCCTGCGCGAGGATCAGCTGTGATTCCGGCATACCTACGCGCTCCACGCTGGCCGCTGCCGAAGACGCGACCACCATCGCCATCGGATCCGCGTTGCCGACATCCTCTGACGCGCAGATCGTAATCCTCCGCGCGATAAATTTCACATCCTCGCCGGCACGCAGCATTTTCGCCAGATAATATACAGCTGCGTCCGGATCTGAGCCGCGCATGCTCTTGATGAAGGCGGAAATCGTGTCATAATGCTGATCTCCGTCTTTATCATAGCGCACTGCTCTCTTCTGGATGCACTGCTCCGCCACTTCAGGTGTGATGTGAATCTTTCCGTCCGCCGAGCGCTCTGTCGTGAGTGCACCGAGTTCCAGTGCATTCAGCGCCATCCGCGCATCTCCGCCCGCCACATCGGCGAGAAAATCCCGCGCCTCAGGCTCCAGAACCAGCTGATAACTTCCAAGTCCCCTCTCCACATTCGTGGCCGCACGGTCAAGAATAACCGCGATATTCTCCGCTGTCAGCGGTTTCAGCTCAAAAATAACGGATCTCGAAAGCAGTGCGCCGTTCACCTCAAAATACGGATTCTCCGTCGTCGCGCCGATCAGAACGATCGTACCGTCCTCCACAAACGGGAGCAGGTAGTCCTGCTGACCCTTGTTGAAACGGTGGATCTCATCGATGAAGAGGATCGTCTTCCTTCCATACATGCCGAGCCGGTCCTGCGCCTGCTTTACGACTTCCTCCATATCTTTCTTCCCGGAAGTCGTTGCGTTCAGCTGGCAGAATTCCGCGCTGGTCGTATTGGCGATCACGCGGGCAAGCGTCGTCTTTCCTGTTCCGGGCGGCCCGTAAAAAATAACCGAGCTCAGTTTGTCAGCTTTGATGGCGCGATAGAGCAGGCAGTCCTTACCGACGATATGCTCCTGGCCGACGAATTCTTCCAGCGTCCTGGGGCGCATCCGCAGTGCCAGCGGAGACTCCTTCTCCATCTTCTTTTCCTTCATATAATCAAAGATATCCAAAGTTGCCGGTACCTCCTGTAGGGAAATGCCCGAAAAGTATCAGCTGTCCGACGGATCTTCCACCCTGACGATATAGGCGGAACCATCGTTATACACAACTGTGCCGAAGCTCATCATTCTGTCATCGCTCAGCTGCAGATAGCGGTTTTTCTCACTGCTGCCGACATAGATATATTTCACGTTGTAGGTTTTCAGCAGAGTCATCGCATCTTCCTCTGATCCCGTCTCGTAGATGGCATCGATATCCGTGCGCTTCTGATTCAGATCCTCGGGGTTCATCCGCCACAGCCATTCGTGTACATACCATCCCTCGACGGTGGGCAGGCCGGTCATCGCCGATACCTTGCAGTCATCCGAATAGCTGTCCCCGTATGTTTCAAGAACGATCGGCTGGCCTTCGATATTTTTATCAAGCCAGCGGATCGCAGCTGCATCCTCCGGGAACTGTGTCTCGAGATAAGCAGTCGCATCAAGCCCCTTGAAATTATCCCGGTCAAAAATATTGCCGAACCACGCATTGACCGAATAGGGAAAATAGCCCAGCGTTAATGCGAACATGGCAAGCAGGATCACGCCCAGTATCTGAATGCCGTTGATTTCACGCAATTCCTTAGGATCGTTCTGTACAACGGTTTCTCTGCGCTTTTTCACGGGTGTACTGTCCGTTATCTCATCCATATCGATGCCGGACACCGTATATATTTTTCCCGTACTGCTCGTACGCACGACGCCATTTGCGGAAGTGTCCTGCAGAGCCCTCATGATGGCAGCATACTGCACATCGATACCCGGAACGGCATCCGGATCGTAGGAGGAATCCCTGACAGTCTTTTTCTTCACCTCACCGATAATTCGCCCCTCGGCATAGGTTCTGCCCGTGTAACTGAGAAAACGGACGATCACGTAGGCGATCATCATGCCGAAGAGAATATATCCCTGGTAGGTCAGTTTGAACATGGTATTGCTTCGCGCATAGCCACTTGAATAGTAGATATCGCGCACGAAGACAATCTCCGGTATGAAGATCAGTCCCGTCCCGCAGATACCGAATATCCATGCGAAACGGTCGCCCAGGGAAGCTGCCCTGAAGAAGCGGAGAAAACGATTTCCGCTTTCCTTCTTCTCCCGGAGTCTTCTTTTATAGATCACGATCGTAAAAAGGGCAAAGGCAATAAAGCAGACAAGCGGAAATCCCCAGAGAATCAGGAACTGCCATGCCGGTGTGTGATTTTCACAGAGCGATACCGGTCCGGCCATGGAAGAATCGAACCGCATGGTAAACGGCAGGCCGGTAACGACGGCTATGATCATCATTTCAAGGCTGTGGATCACGAGCGAACCGATGCCTCTCGCCGCGCTCTTCTGATAGCGCGTGAGACAGTCTGCGAGGATCACGAAAAATGCCACTGTGAGATAGATCACAAAATCCCAGTAATTTGTCCACTGAAACATACCGATCATAAACGCTGCGAAGATGAGATGCGGCTCCCTGAGATTCGTCCGGAAAAAAATAATGGCGCGTCCGAATAAGGTGGCCTTCACATACTTGTCCGGATGACTCTTCTGCTTCTGTTCCCAGTATTTTCTCCGGATCGCCTGTTCCAGTTCCTCCGTCCTCGTCTGCCGCGCCCAGGCATAGAGAATGGCAACCACCGTCAGTACAAACATGATATTGATCATGTGTGCGTGGTCATCCCCGAGGATCAGGGAATACGACGGAAATTCGTGTATGCACTTGTCCGCTGTGTCAGGATTATAGCCGATGAAACGCGTCGAATCCGGGAACCAGTAGGTATCCCAGCCTGTCAGGCGGAACACGTTTCCCAGAAGGCCGTAAATCACATAGTGAAAATTACCGGCGAGGGAGACAGCTGCTCCGGCCAGAAATCCACCGGCGACACTCACGCCGTGCATGACACTCCGTGGACGGTTTCTGAGCTGATCCCGGAGCATATAGCACACAATACTGAACGGGCAGACAAAGGCAAATGCCCCCACGGTGGCCCTGAGCAGGTTATAGGCATAGCGGACGGGTACATAGCTGATTTTTGTCAGAAATACACCGATAAACTGTCCGCCGTAGTAATAATTGATCGTATCTTCGCCGTACCATATGTCTTTCGGCGGCATATAGAGACTCCGGTCCATGGCGGCCATAAAACCGTAGTCCATGAATTTTTCCGTGCCGTATGCCTCCGGGCGGAAGCAGCAGATGTATGTCCAGCAGAAAAACACGGCAAGAAAAATCAGCTCCTCGCCGAGCATTCTGTTGATATCCGGCTTTGCCTTCTTTTTACGCCATACGAACAGCACCCAGCAGACGCCCGCACAGATCAGCATAATGACGAGACAGCGGCGGTTCGTGAACTGGAGAAGTCCGACAATGGAAAGCAGCCATACGATGTACCCGCTGAACGCGATACCGATCGTTTTGGAAAAAATCCATCCATGATCGGAAAAATTACTGAACAGGTAGCTTGTAAGCGGATAAAATCCAAGGCCTATGCAAAATATCGCCAGATACCATCTGAAAAAGACAGAGAAATCCGATCCGAGCAGCGGAATTGCCGCTGCCAGGACTGCGAAGATCCCTGCCAGATAAATCCAACCCTGTGTTTTCAGTTTCATTCTGCATCTTCCTCATCCGAGAAGTTCATCCGGATAAATTCCGTCTTCACGCATCTGTTTCAGCGCCGCCACAACGGACTGCTTGTCTTCTTTATAGGTTACGCCGAACCATCTGTCAGGCGTCGTCATAACCTTCACGTCAGCACGTTTTTCATCCAGAAGCTTCTGAACAGCTGAAGGAATATAATATTCACACTTCAGCGGGTTTTCCCTCAGTCCTTTTTCCAGAAAATCCGGGAATCCTTCGACGAGCTCATGCATGAAGCTGAACTGAAAGCCCCACAGGTTCATCGAGACAACCGTGCCGCCATCCAGATGCTGCCAGGATGTGCCTCCGTCCTCTGTGCTGGCGATGCCGTCGGGTCTCTTTTCGATCCTTGTTCTCTCCTGGATGCCGTTCAGCATCTGTGTCTCTGTCACATCGCAGATACCGCGGGACACACTCCCGTTATCGGTCACTGTATTCTCAAGTCTGTATCCGACCATACCGTAATGGTACATGTCCGCGTCATCCGTCGTCTGCGAGAGGAACCGGAAGATCTTCCTGAAAGCCTCCCGTCCGTAAAAATCATCGGCATTGATCACGGCGAAGGGACGGCCGTCTACGGCAGAGAGTGCCGACATCAGTGCATGGCCTGTTCCCCACGGCTTCTCCCGTCCATCCGGAACATCAAAGCCATCCGGAATATCTTCAATGCGCTGAAAAGCATAGCTGACTTTCACTTTATCCCGGATGCGGCTTACAATCCGGTCATCGAAATTCTGTCTGTCCTTCTCGCGGATGACAAAAATAATCTCTTCAAAACCGGCCTGCACTGCGTCATAGATGGAATAGTCGATGAGCAGATGACCCTTTTCGTCCATCGGATCCATCTGCTTCAGACCACCGTAGCGGCTGCCCATGCCTGCTGCCATGATGACCAGAACCGGATGCTGTTTCGCTGCCATGATACTGTCCTTTCGATGTGCATATATGTCTCGTTACCATTCACTCTGAAGTAAACCGGAATACAGATACTTCCACCCGCAACACGCTCTCGCTCGTCCTCGGCGCAGCGGTGGTAAACTCGTCCATCGCTACGCTTGGACTCGTAAACCACCGGCGTCTGCGGATGGTTGCGGGTTGGAAGTATCTGTATCTCCGGAAATCTTGCGAAGTCGGTCAGCCCGGACTGCGTCCGGGCGATCGCGACGCTCGCCTCACGCGCACGTTTCACTTGCGCTTCGACGCGGCATTCTCTTCGCGGAAATCCAGCTTCGCCGGATTTCCCGCTCATCGCATGCCGTGTCGTATCCGCAAGTTTCACCTGCGGATGAGGCTCGCTGTTCGCGTCAGTTGTCGTCTTCCGCTGCCGTGTATACCGTGCGTTTTCTCGCAGCTTCATCGGATGCGAGATATTCATCGTATGTCGTTACCTTGTCGATCATCGTGCCGTCCGGCAGGAACTCCATGATACGGTTTGCCGTTGTCTCCACGAACTGATGGTCGTGGCAGGTAAAAAGCTCAACGCCGGGGAATTTGATCAGTCCGTTGTTCAGCGCCTGAATCGACTCCATGTCCAGATGGTTGGTCGGCTGATCGAGTATCAGCACATTGGCGCCGGAGATCATCATTTTTGACAGCATGCAGCGGACCTTTTCGCCTCCGGAGAGCACGCGCACCTTCTTTACGCCGTCCTCGCCGGCAAAGAGCATCCGTCCGAGGAAACCGCGCACGTAAGTGACATCCTTGTTCTCGGAATACTGGGTGAGCCAGTCCGTGATCGTCAGATCCGAGTCAAACTCTTCGTTATATTCCTTCGGGAAATACGCCTGCGAAGTGGTGATGCCCCACTTGTAATATCCTTCATCCGGCTCTTCTCTTCCGGAGATGATCTGGAAAAGCGTACTGGCGGCCTTCTCATTGGAACCCACGAATGCCACCTTGTCTTCACGCCTCAGCGTGAAGGAAACATGGTCAAGCACTTTTTCCCCGTCAACGGTTTTTGAGATATCGTGTACTTCAAGAACCTCATTGCCGATTTCACGGTTCGGCTTGAAATCTATATAGGGATATTTACGGCTGGACGGTTTGATCTCATCGAGGACGATCTTATCCAGAGCTTTCTTTCTCGATGTGGCCTGTTTGGATTTCGAGGCGTTGGCTGAGAACTTCGCGATGAATTCCTTCAGCTCTTTGATCTGCTCTTCCTTCTTCTTGTTGGCCTCTTTGCGCTGACGCAGCATAAGGGCACTCGATTCAAACCAGAAATCATAGTTGCCCGCGTACAGCGTGATCTTGCCGTAATCGATATCCGCGATATTGGTGCATACCTTATTCAGGAAATAGCGGTCATGGGATACGACGATGACTGTATTTTCAAAATTGATCAGGAATTCCTCCAGCCAGTTGATCGCATCCAGATCCAGATGGTTGGTCGGCTCATCGAGGAGCAGAATGTCAGGGTTTCCGAACAGAGCGCGGGCAAGGAGTACCTTTACCTTGATGGGGCCGTCCAGCGTACCCATGACGGCATGATGAAGGTCTGTGCCTACGCCGAGTCCGTTCAGCAGTGTCTCCGCATCCGTCTCGGCATTCCATCCGTCCATCTCGGCGAATTCGCCCTCGAGCTCGCTCGCCCGGATGCCGTCTGCATCGGTGAAATCTTCTTTCGCGTACAGCGCATCCTTTTCCTTCATGACATCATACAGATGCTGATTGCCCTGAATGACAGTATCCATAACCGTCTGATCGTCGTACTTAAAGTGATCCTGCTCGAGGAAAGAAAGTCTCTGACCGGGTGTGATGGAGATCTCGCCCGTCGTGGGCTCAAGCTGTCCGGAGAGAATCTTCAGAAACGTTGACTTGCCTGCGCCGTTGGCTCCGATGATGCCGTAGCACCCTCCGTCCGTAAACTTGATATTCACATTTTCAAAGAGGGCTTTTTTACCGACCCTGAGTGATATGTTGGATGCTGCAATCATATAAATCCTTTCCGCAGGATCTGCTTTCCTGCATTTTCAAAATACAGATGCCTCAGCCGTCCAGCGTGAAGAACCACTTCAGCCGCTTTCTCGTCTCTGCGAGTTCATTGTACTGCAGACACTCATACTCCCATTCCTTCTGAAGCACATCCTTTGAGCCGTCCTCCCAGTAGTAGTACTGTCCGTCCGTGCCCAGATAGCCGAAATGGTTAAGTGCCGGGATGTCCTTCTGAAGATCCTTAAGATAGTAATTGTAATCCGTCATCTTCAGGCCGGTCTGTTCCAGCATCATGGTAGACAGATAGTTTGTGCTGGTCACGACATCCTGCTCCTCCGGGATATCATAGTTTGCCCAGATGAAGAACGGTGTCGAATAGAATTTCTGCTTCTCCTCCAGAGGAAGATTTTCCAGTAAATCGCCCGCAATATACCGGTAAAAATCATCCGGCATCGAAGGATAGTGATCACCCCACATGCAGATGATCGTCGGCTCATCATAATTCTTGAAGTAATCGATCAGATATTCCAGCGCCTTATCGCTGAGATTTACCAGCGACAGATATCTCTCGACGACAGCCAGATCATCCTTGTTCTGCATGTAATCATCCAGCCCGTCCACGGTGATGGTTCTGTCCACATCGTCGGCGCTGTAGCCGCCGTGGTTCTGCATCGTTATATCAAACAGGAAGAGCGGATCGTCTTTATTTTTCTTATTGTTGACCATATCGATGATCTTCTCATAGTTTGTCTGATCACTGATGTGGCTGTGATAATAGATCGCATTGGCTGTGTCGAAGTCGTCAATCGTGTAGAAATGATCGAAATCGAGAAGCCGGTAAGCTGTCGGACGGTTCCAGTTGCTTCCCTTGTACGGATGCATGGCATCGCACTCAAACCCCTGGGATTTCAGCGTCGTCACAAGGGAGTACTGATTGTGCGTGAAATAGCTCACATAAGGCACCATGGCCGGGAAGCGCTTCACGGAGTTGCCTGTCAGGAATTCATACTCCGTCTTCGCCGTGCCTCCGCCGATGATGCAGACCATATTATGGCCCTTGATCGTATTCTCTGTCAGCGAATTATAGAAAGGCATGATCGGCTGGTTTGTCGTGAAATTGCCGCCGTATTCATAGTCGCCCCATGACTCATTCATGATGCAGATGACATTGACGGGTTTCACATCTGTCGTCGTGTTCGGATCTTCCTCCTTGCTCGCCTCTTCAGCGATCTTCTTCGTCTCCGAAGCCGAATATCCGTCCGGCGGCGTCAGACGCATATACTTTGCCACACAGCAGAATCCGACGGTTGTCCCGACTTCCTTGTAGGTTTTATAGGGCGCAAAAAGATCTGTGACGATACCTGCCGCGCCGTTCCAGTTCACGTTGAGATAGAACGGAACCATCACAACCATAAACACAGCCACGACAACACGCATGAGGATCTTCCTGATCACGCCCTTCTTAAAGATCACATAATGGCGCATGTTCAGGAAAATTCCCAGAATACAGAGAGCAAAAATGATGTCCAGCGACAGTGCTCTTGTCATTGTCGTCGTATAATTGCCGATAACCGTGGTAGCTGTCCAGAGACCGAAAAAGTCAATTGCCTGCAGCGGCTCTCCGCGGAAGGTGTAGACCAGATAAAACGCAATGGCGAAACTGCTCCAGATAATCTGCGTGGCGACAACGGCTCTGTTCAGTGAGTTCAGCCACAGGAGCAGGATCATATTGATGATGAAGATGCCTGCCACATTCATCACCATATACTTGAACTGCATGATACCGAAATCCGGATTATTCACATACTCGATAATCCAGAAGCTGTAGATATCGACGGCCAGAGCAATCAGCAGATGATAAGGCTTCATCTGATAAGATTTGTTCTTTATCTTCTTCCGCCCTTTTTTATCGATTCTGACGCTGTCCGGATCCTTTTCCACCATCGGCTTCAGAATGAAAACAGAAAGAAAAGCCGATGCGAACACCGCGATGAAAGTAAGAACGAGAATAGCCGGGCCTTTGCTGTCTATGGATATTTCCAGTCCTGTATCTCCAAGAATGATCGCTTTGGAAAACCATATGGTCAGTGCCAGAGTCACACCCCAGTAAACAGCCCAGAATTTCCTGTACTTTGAAGAGTAATGATATGTTTTCCAGCGCGGTTCTCTCTTCTTCTGTTTCCCGGCATCAACCGGCACTGCTTCTTCAGCAGGTGCCGCATCATTTTCTGCTGTTACTGTTTTGTCGCCGGTATCTTCTGCTGCCCTGACATCTGCATCTTCTGCTGCCCTGGCATCTGTATCTTCTGCTGTCCTGACATCTGTATCTTCTATCGTCTTGTCATCTGAATCTTCAAACTTCATCTCGTGCCTCTGCATTAACCTGATGGCTGTCCCCCTCAGCCATGCCTGATCTTCTGTATTTCCGCCACAGCGGATAAATTTTTCTCCGGAACATTTCCCCTGTGGTCAACGCATGTATTGTACTAATTTTCCCGACGTCTGTAAACCGGAATCACCGCTCAATTCTGTGAATAAAAAGTCCGCTTCGAAGCTTCGGCTCGAACCATGTGGACTTCGGCGGCATCAGAAGTCCGGCATCCGCCACAGCGAAAAGCTCTCCGATTGACGTGGGGTACATGGAAAAAGCAGCACGGCAGTCCTCATGGCAGCGCCGTTCCAGTTCACCGAGGCCGCGGATTCCGCCGACGAAATCGATTCTCGGATCCGTCTTTGGGTCTGTAATTCCCCAGATGGGTTCGAGTGCATTCGACTGCAGATACTGAACATCCAGGGCGCCGATCGGATCATTCTTCAGGAAGTCCTTTTTTGCCTGCAGCCGGTACCATGTTCCGTCCAGGTAAAATCCGAACTCGCCCTTCCTCTCCGGACGGTATGGCGACGTATCCGCCTTATCAACCGTAAAGCGCTCTCCGAGTTTTTCCAGAATATCAGCCGGCGCAAGACCGTTCAGGTCTTTCAGCACCCGGTTGTAATCCATGATCTTCAGCTCTTCATCCGGAAACAGGACGCTGAGGAAATAATTGAATTCCTCGCTCCCCGTATAATCCGGATGTTCTTTTCTCCTCTTCAGTGAGACGGCCACGGCAGACGCGGCACGGTGATGTCCATCTGCGATATATGTGCAGTCCAGTGAGGCAAAGGCCTTCGTGATTTCCGCACAGGCATCAGGATCAGCAATTCTCCAGATGCGATGGCCCACACCATCTTCTGAGGTAAAAGTGAGGTCCGGAGCTTCCGCCACAATACGGCTGATGATCTGACGGATTGCACTGCCGGAGCGGTATGCCAGAAAAATCGGTCCGGTCTGAGCACTCGTGATATCCACATGGTTTGTCCGGTCTGCCTCTTTATCCCTGCGCGTATTCTCATGCTTTTTCACGATGCCGTTCAGGTAATCATCGACCGAAGAACAGCACACAAGCCCCGTCTGAGAGCGCCCGTCCATCGTCAGCTCCCACAGATAATAGCATGGCTCTGTATCCTCGACGAAAATGCCCTGCTCCGTCCAGTCCCGGATCATCTGATCCGCTTTTTCATAGACGTCACGGGCATACATGTCATGTTCCGGCGGGAACTGTGTCTCCGGTCTGTCTATGGCAAGAAAAGAATACGGCTCGGCTTCAACGACCTCCCGGGCCTCTTCTCTGCTGTATACATCATAGGGAAGGGCCGCTGTCTGAGCTGCCTTTTCCTTAACCGGTCTTAAAGCTTTAAACGGACGAATGGTTACCATATGCACTCCTTTCGGCATGATATCCTGCTGCGGGCAGAGCCTGCATTTGTATCTGTGACATGAAAATCGGCATCGTATCCGGAATCCGAAATGCGATGCCTCATATATTCATACGATGTTAAGCATTCATATCACTTGATGATTCTCGCACGGTACACACCTTCAACGGCGGAAATCCTGGTTATCGTCGCCGGTGTGACAGCGGTCGTCAGATCGATCATGGTGTAAGCATATTCTCCGCGGCTCTTGTTGGTCATGTTGGAGATATTCATCTTGCTGTCGGAGAGAATCCTCGCGAACTGACGGATCATGTCTGCCTGATTCTTATGGCAGATCGTAATACGGGAAGCATCCGTACATACGCCGTTGTTCAGGTTCGGATAATTGACGGAATGGCTGATGTTGCCGTTTTCCAGATAATCGCGGATCTCTTTCACCGCCATAGCCGCACAGTTGTCTTCTGCTTCTTCCGTAGATGCGCCGAGGTGCGGTGTGATGACGGTGTTCGGTGCAGCGAGAACAGTCGGATTGGCAAAATCCGTCATATATTTTCTTACTTTGCCTGATTTCAGAGCTTCGACAAGTGCTTTCTCATCGACAAGGACATCGCGCGCATAGTTCAGGAGAACAACGCCTTCCTTCATCATGCTGATTGCCTCACGGCTGATCATGCCCTTCGTGCTGTCCGTTGCCGGCACGTGAATGGTGATGAAGTCGCAGTTCTGATAGATATCGCTCACATCCTGAATATGGTGGATGGAACGGGAAAGATTCCAGGCCGCGTCAACGGAGATATAGGGATCATATCCATATACTTCCATGCCGAGATGCGTAGCTGCATTGGCTACGAGCTGACCGATGGCGCCGAGGCCGATGATTCCCAGTTTCTTGCCGCTGATCTCGCTGCCGGCAAACTGCTTTTTGGCTTTCTCGGCGGTCTTTGCGATATCAGGATCGCCTGCATTTTCCTTCACCCAGTTGATACCGCCGACAATGTCACGGGATGCGAGAAGCATTCCGGCGATCACAAGTTCCTTAACCGCGTTGGCATTAGCACCGGGCGTATTGAATACGACGATTCCGTTCTCTGCGCATTTGTCAAGCGGAATATTGTTCACACCCGCACCGGCTCTTGCAATGGCAAGCAGCTGATCCGGAAGATCCATGTCGTGCATTTTTGCACTGCGGACAAGAACCGCGTCGGCTGTGCTGATATCTTCTGCTTTCTGATAATAGTCGTTGAAACGATCCAGTCCGCGTGGAGAAATATTATTGAGACAAAAATATTTGAACATATTCAGCTCCTCTTCTGTATAAGAGAAGTCATCACCTGCTTCTGCACAGGTGCCAGTGCGGGTGATGACTTCCGGTGTTTTGGTTTATTTAAGATTCTTCTTCTCAAAGTCTTCCATGAACTCAACGAGCTTTGCTACGCCTTCATACGGCATTGCGTTATAGATGGAAGCTCTCATACCGCCGACTGTTCTGTGGCCCTTGAGATTCTCAAGACCTGCAGCCTTGGATTCTGCGACGAACTTCGCATCCAGATCCTTGTCGCCGGTGACGAACGGTACGTTCATCAGGGAACGATCCTGCTTCCTTACCGTTCCGTGGAAGAGCTTTGACTGATCCAGGTAATCATAGAGAAGCTTTGCCTTCTTTTCGTTGATCTTGTTCATTTCTTCCAGGCCGCCAAGTTTCTTCAGCCACTTGAATACAAGGCCGCAGATGTAGATGGACCAGCAGTTCGGTGTGTTGTACAGAGAATCCTTGTCCGCCTGTGTCTTGTATTTCATCATGGTCGGGGTGCCGGGATATACATCGTCGGTGATGAGATCATCGCGGATGACCGTGATAACCATGCCGGCAGGTCCCACATTTTTCTGTACGCCGCCGAAGAACAGACCGTACTTCTCCACGTCGATCGGGCGGGACAGGAAATTGGAGGATACATCAGATACGAGCAGCTTGCCCTTGGTGTTCGGAAGGGTGAAATACTCTGTTCCGTAGATGGTGTTGTTCTCGCAGATATATACGTAATCTGCGTCTTCATCGATCGGAAGATCAGAGCAGTCCGGAATATAGCTGAAAGTCTTATCCTCAGAAGAAGCAATCTTCACAGCATCGCCGTAGATCTTTGCCTCTTCCCATGCCTTTCTCGCCCACTGTCCGGTTACGATATAATCCGCCTTGTGATGTTTGTTCATCAGGTTCATCGGGATCTGGGCAAACTGAAGATTGCCGCCGCCCTGAAGGAAAAGCACTTTGTAATTATCCGGAACACCAACGAGTTCACGGAAATCCTTTTCTGCCGTTTTGATGATGTCATCAAACATCGCTGAGCGGTGACTCATCTCATTTACGGACATTCCGCAGCCCTTGTAATCGAGCATATCCGCCTGTGCCTCTTTCAGAACCTCTTCCGGAAGCACTGCGGGACCGGCCGAAAAATTGTAAACTCTTGCCATTTTTTCTTCCTCCATCCTTCTGAGCCTGTGCACCGGCAACTGTAAGGCGGTCACACACGCTATATGATATTATTGAGTACCGACTGACTGTCAGCGTACTAAAATGAAATGATAAACATTTCACGCATTCATGTCAATCAGTGATATACATACATGCGAAAAACCTTCAGTATCTCAGTTTTTCCAGTTGGCCATATCCTTCTGATCATAAATGTCATTATTCGGCTTTCCTGCCGGAATGATCGGAGACACCTTGTCATCCCTGTCGATCACGCAGTCGAGCACATATGGTTTTCCTGATGCAATGGCCTTTTCAAGCGCCGGCTTCAGTTCCTCCGGTTTTGTTATCCGAACCGCATCCACGCCGAGACCTTCGGCCACTTTCACGTAATCCACTTTATCGTTGAGCACAGTCTGCGAATAACGTTTTCCATAGAAAAGCGTCTGCCACTGCCGCACCATGCCGAGCACGCTGTTATCGACGATCACCTCTATGACGGCGATGCCGCTTCTGGAGGCAGTTGCCAGCTCATTCATATTCATACGGAAGCATCCGTCACCCGCGATATTGATCACGGTTTTGTCAGGGCAGCCGCACTTCGCTCCGATCGCAGCCCCGAGACCGTATCCCATGGTGCCGAGACCTCCGGACGTAAGAAGTGTCCGCGGATGAGTAAACTTATAGTACTGCGCCGTCCACATCTGGTGCTGTCCGACCTCCGTGGTGATCAGTGCATCACCCTTCGTCACGTCATAGACAGTCTTTACAATGTACTGGCCGGAAAGTCTGTCAGCGGGAATTTCATCGCTGACGAGCGCCTGCATCTGTTTCATTTCATCCGTCCATTCAGGATTGGATTTTGCCTGAATCTGCGGAAGAATACGGTCGAGGATAACCTTCAGATCGCCTGTCACACTCGCATCGACGACGACATTCTTGTTGACCTCAGCGGGATCGATGTCGATCTGCAGAATTTTCGCCTGTTTTGCAAAATTCTTCGGGCTTCCGGCATCGCGGTCGGAAAAACGTGCGCCGAGGACAATCAGAAGATCACATTTGCCGAGCATCAGATTGGCGCCCTTGGTACCGTGCATGCCAAGCATACCCATATACGCGGGATCCGTGCCCGGATATGTGCCCTTTCCCATCAGCGTATCGCATACCGGCGCCTGCAAGGTATGCGCGAGACGGATGATCTCGTCCTGCGCATTGGAAATCGCCGCGCCTCCTCCGACAAAAATATAGGGCTTCCGCGCGCTGTTGATCATACGGACAGCCTTCGCAATATCTTCGTCACGGACTCTGTCTGTTCTGGGTTTCATCGGCTCCGGCTGTTCCCTGTGATAGTTGGCTTTCGCCGCAGTCACATCCTTCGGGATATCAACGAGCACAGGGCCCGGACGGCCTGTTCTCGCCATGCGGAAAGCCTTCCGGAGAGCATCTGCCAGTTTGCTCACATCCTTGACGATCATACTGTATTTGGTGATCGGCATGGTGATACCCGTGATGTCCACTTCCTGGAAGCTGTCTTTGCCGAGAAATTTTGTCCCGACATTTGCCGTGATGGCGACGATCGGCACAGAATCCATATAAGCCGTAGCGATGCCGGTTACAAGGTTTGTCGCACCGGGGCCGCTCGTGGCCATGCAGACACCCACTTTTCCGGTCGCGCGTGCATAGCCGTCAGCCGCATGCGCTGCGCCCTGTTCATGCGAGGTCAGGATGTGATGGATCTCCGGGTGTTTGTAAAGTTCATCGTAAATATTGAGAATAGCCCCTCCCGGATAACCGAACACGGTGTCAACACCCTGTTCTTTCAGGCATTCGATCACGATCTGTGATCCGGTAAGTTCAGGCATAATTTCCTTCTTTCTACTGTAATAGTTCTGGTTAATCTTCCGGTACCTGCAGAATAGCTCCGCGGTTTGCAGAGGTCACGAGTTTTGCATACCTCGCAAGATAACCTGTCACATGTCTGTCGACAGGTTTCCATGCCGCCTTTCTCTTTGCCAGCTCTTCATCGCTGACCTTCAGCTCGATTTTGTACTCGGGAATGTTGATGGAGATGATATCTCCCTCTTTTACCAGAGCGATCGGCCCGCCTACGGCTGCCTCCGGGCTCACATGTCCGATGGCTGCGCCGCGGGATGCGCCGGAGAAACGGCCATCCGTGATCAGTGCAACATCCTTGTCGAGACCCATGCCGGCGATGGCTGACGTGGGGTTGAGCATCTCACGCATACCGGGGCCGCCCTTCGGGCCTTCATAGCGAATGACAACGACATCGCCCTTATTGATCTTACCGCCCTTGATAGCGGCAATTGCCTCTTCCTCGCTGTCGAACACGCGTGCCGGGCCTTCATGCACCATCATCTCCGGAAGAACGGCTGATCTCTTGACCACGCAGGTGTCAGGTGCCAGATTGCCGGACAGAACAGCCATGCCGCCCTTCTCCATATACGGATGATCGATCGTATGAATCACTTCTGTATCGCGGATCTCACAGTTTTTGATGAGCTCGCCGATGGGTTTGCCGTATACCGTCTGGCAGTCGAGATGAAGTGTTCCGAGCTTGGCGATCTCATGCATCACGGCGTAAATACCGCCGGCCTCGTTCAGCTCCTCCATGTAATGAGCGCCGGCCGGTGCCAGATGGCAGATATTCGGGGTTTTCTCCGAGAGTTCATTCGCCACGGATACTTCAAAATCGATGCCGCACTCATGTGCTATCGCCGGCAGATGCAGCATCGTATTTGTTGAGCAGCCGAGTGCCATATCAATTGTCAGCGCGTTCACGAACGCATCTTTCGTCATGATATCGCGAGGCCGGATATTTTTACGGATGCACTCCATGACCTGCATACCTGCATGCTTTGCGAGCTGCAGTCTCGCGGAATAAACAGCCGGAATTGTGCCGTTGCCCTTCAGTCCCATGCCGAGGACCTCCGTCAGGCAGTTCATGGAATTAGCGGTGTACATACCGGAGCAGGAACCGCAGGTAGGGCATACATTCTGCTCATAATTGCGGACGTCATCCTCGGTCATCGTTCCCGCTGCATAGGAGCCGACAGCTTCAAACATCGAAGACAGACTTCTCTTTCTGCCGTTCACATGGCCGGCCAGCATCGGACCACCACTCACGAAGACAGTCGGGATATTGATCCTCGCCGCTGCCATCAGCAGGCCGGGCACATTTTTATCGCAGTTCGGGATCATAACCAGACCGTCAAACTGATGCGCAATGGCCATGCACTCCGTTGAATCCGCAATGAGATCACGCGTTACAAGTGAATACTTCATGCCGATATGGCCCATGGCAATGCCATCGCAGACTGCGATCGCCGGGAACATCACCGGTGTACCGCCCGCCTCAGCCACGCCGAGCTTAACAGCCTGTGCGATTTTATCGATGTTCATATGACCCGGAACGATCTCATTGTAGGAGCTGACGATGCCGATCATCGGTCTCTTCATCTCTTCTTCTGTCATGCCGAGCGCATTAAAAAGACTGCGGGCAGGTGCAGCAGCCATGCCCTTTTTTACATTATCACTGGTCATCTATGCAATCCTCCCTGATCTCCGGATTTTCCGGAATTTATGCCGTTCTTCTGACGGCACACTGTATGCAGTTAATCACCCGCAGATTTTTCTGCTGAGATCTGGTATCTCCGGAAAAATCTGCATGCCGGCTTCTCAGTTCGATGAGATATTGCTCACGAGCAGATCACCCATCTCGCTTTCAGAGACTTTCTTCGTCCCCTCGGACCAGATGTCCACGGTGCGATATCCGTCGGAGAGCACCTTCTGCACAGCCGCCTCAATATCATCCGCTTCCCTGTCAAGGTTAAGCGAGAAACGGAGCATCATGGCTGCTGAGAGAACTGTTGCAATCGGATTGGCAATATTCTGTCCCGCGATATCCGGTGCTGAACCATGTGTAGGCTCATACAGACCGAAGCTGGTCTCATTCAGGCTCGCAGACGGAAGCATGCCGATCGATCCGGCCGTCATGCTCGCCTCATCTGAGAGAATGTCACCGAACATATTTTCCGTCAGGATGACATCAAACTGCTTCGGATCGCGGACGAGCTGCATTGCACAGTTGTCAACGAGCATATTTTCATAAGTGACGTCCGGATACTCCGCAGCCACTTCTTTTGTCACCTTTCTCCAGAGACGGGAAGAATCCAGCACATTGGCTTTGTCAACTTCCGTGACTTTTTTCCTTCTCTTGCAGGCGATCTCAAATGCACGTTTTGCTATTCTGCGAATCTCATTCTCATTGTAAGAGAGCGTATCGACAGCAGTAAGTACACCGTCGACTTCCTTTGTCTCCCGTTTTCCGAAATAAAGGCCACCTGTGAGCTCACGGACAATGATCATGTCAAATCCCTGATCTCCGATAATATCGTCGCGAAGCGGGCAGGCAGCACGGAGTTCATTATACAGATGCGCAGGTCGGAGGTTGGCAAAAAGTCCGAGTGCGCTTCGAATACCGAGAAGACCGGCTTCCGGACGGCGTGACGGCTCCAGTTTATACCAGGGAGATGTCTTGGCATCGCCGCCGATCGATCCCATAAGAATGGCATCGCAGGTCCTGGCTTCGGCAATGGTTTCATCCGTCAGAGGATATCCTGTCGCATCAATGGAAGCACCGCCAAGCAGCAGATTCGTATACTGAAACTGATGTCCGTATTTCTCCGCAATGGCATCCAGAACTTTCTTCGCCTCATCGACGATCTCCGGACCAATGCCATCGCCATGAATCAATCCGATCTTGAAATTCATGATTATCCTCCCATATAAAGTAATACAAAGACGCTTCCGCGGACGAATCGCCCTCGGAAGCATCAGCAGAACCTAATTACTTTTTCACCGCCGTCTTTGTTTCCTCTTTAGCACTCTTTACGGCTTTTTTCTCAGTATTCTTTGCTTCTTTGGCATCCTTCTCTGCATCTTCCTTCGCGGCAGCTGCCTGTTCAGGTTTCTCCACCTGAGCGATCGCCTCTTTCCTCATCGGGATTCTGCAGTTCTTATTATTGCCGAACTCAACAATGACGTCTTCGTCGCCGATATCGATAATGATGCCATAGAAGCCGCCTGTTGTAACAACGGCATCACCGACCTCCATCGTACTGAGCATTGCCTGCATCCGTTTCTCTTCCTTCCTCTGCGGACGGACCATCAGGAAATACATCAGCAGAACCATTACGACGAGAAGAATGATCATACTGAGCATACTTCCGCCACCGTCACTTGAAGCACTGGCAAATATCATAGTCTTTTATCCTCCAAATCTGCGTAAAAAATTTCTTTTCCTATCATACACAAATTACTTCCCGGTATCAATTATTTTTTTCCTCCGCCCTCACTTTCTGATAATACAGCGGCTGATGCATGGTCGTATGCTTTTCATGCTCCTCATCCAGCGCATAAAGGGTATCTTTCTTCCAGGTATCCCAGTTCCCGCTGTCGATGGCATTCCTGATCTCCTCCATGAGATGATTATAGAAATACAGATTGTGCAGCGTGCACAGCCTGAGGCCGAGCATTTCCCCTGCTTTTAGAAGATGACGGATATACGCACGGCTGTATCGGCGGCACACCGGGCACTGGCAGCCCTCCTCAATCGGACGGTCATCTTCTGTATACTGCGCATTCACGAGATTCAGATGTCCGTGATGCGTGTACACATGTCCGTGACGGCCGTTCCTGCTCGGATAGACGCAGTCAAAGAAGTCAACGCCACGGTCCACAGCTTCAATGATATTCGCCGGTGTTCCCACCCCCATCAGATAGGTAGGTTTATCCTTCGGCAGATACGGCACCACGTGATCCAGTACATCATACATCTGCTCATGTGTTTCCCCCACTGCCAGACCGCCAATGGCGTAGCCATCCAGATCAAGCTCTGTAATCTTCTTCGCGTGCTCGATGCGCAGATCATTAAAAACAGCGCCCTGATTAATGCCAAAAAGCAGCTGCTCCCGGTTGACCGTGTCTTCAAGGCTGTTCAGTTCATCCATTTTCTTTTTGCAGCGTACCAGCCAGCGCGCCGTTCTGTCGACAGAATCCTTCACATACTCTCTTGATGCCACGCTCGACGGGCACTCATCAAAGGCCATGGCAATCGTCGACCCTAGATTTGACTGAATCTGAATGCTCTCTTCCGGTCCCATGAAAATCTTATGTCCGTCGATATGTGAGCGGAAAGTCACGCCCTCTTCTCTGATGCGTCGTATATCTGCGAGAGAAAACACCTGAAACCCGCCGGAATCCGTCAGGATCGGCCGGTTCCAGGCCATAAACTTATGAAGACCGCCCATTCTTTTAATTACTTCATCACCCGTGCGCACATGAAGATGATAGGTATTCGAGAGCTCGACCTGCGTCCCGATCCTCTCGAGGTCATCAGAAGAGACACCGCCCTTGACAGCTCCCACGGTTCCCACGTTCATGAACAACGGCGTCTGCACCGTTCCATGCACTGTGCGGAACTCCGCATGCTTCGCCCGTCCGCAGGTGCTGACAATCCTGTAATCCGCCATATTCCACACTCCCTGTCAAATCGATAATAAATCATCCGATATTATTCTGCCTGCTGTCTCATCATGGCAGAATCGATGCAATTTACCGTCATTGCATCCGCTGACATTTACGCTATCGAATACCCGCACTCCTGTCAAGCCCCTGCATGCGGCCGCATACCGTTTGCACGGAAATGGGACACATTCGCAAAGTTGTGGCAAGAAAGCGGGCGCTCAGTTGCTTTTCAGCAGAAACCGGATTTATAATGCATGAGACAATTTCATGAACAGATATGCAGGCTGCGCCCGCATACAGAAACTGCCGCCGGACTCACTCATGTTTGTGCAGCCCTGCATCGGGCAGTATATGGCAGTACATATAAGGAGAAATTTTAATGTCAGAAATGGATTACACGCTCGGCATAGATATCGGATCTACGACAGTCAAGGTTGTCCTCATGGATATCGACCGCAAGATTCTCTTTTCCGACTACCGGCGTCATTTTGCAAAAATTCAGGAGACGCTGGCCGACCTCGTAGGCGAAGCTGAGGACAAACTCGGTAATCTCACCGTACATCCCGTCATCACGGGTTCCGGCGGCCTTGCGCTCGCAAAGAGTGTGAACGTTCCTTTTGTACAGGAAGTGATCGCCGTATCCTCAGCGCTTCAGTTCACCGCGCCGCAGACAGACGTTGCCATCGAGCTTGGCGGCGAGGATGCAAAGATCATCTATTTTGAGAACGGCAACATTGAGCAGAGAATGAACGGTGTATGCGCCGGCGGTACCGGTTCCTTCATCGATCAGATGGCATCTCTGCTTCAGACAGATGCCCCCGGGCTGAACGAATATGCAAAGCACTATAAAGCGATCTATCCCATCGCCGCCCGCTGCGGCGTATTCGCGAAGACAGACATTCAGCCGCTGATCAATGAGGGCGCCACCAAGGAAGATCTGTCCGTCTCTATTTTTCAGGCAGTTGTCAACCAGACGATCTCAGGCCTCGCCTGCGGCAAGCCGATCCGCGGTCATGTGGCTTTTCTCGGCGGTCCGCTGCACTTCCTTTCCGAACTCCGCGCCTGCTTTATCCGGACGCTGAATCTGGACGAAGAGCACACGATCGTACCTGATAATTCTCATCTCTTCGCAGCGATGGGCTCCGCACTTAATGCAAATGAAAACTGTGCCCTGTCGCTCGATGATATGAAAACGCAGCTTTCAAAGGGCATCAAGCTCCAGATGGAAGTAGCCAGAATGGCTCCGCTTTTCAAAGATCATCAGGAATACGAGGAATTCGTTGCCCGTCATGACAGAGACAAAGTGGAAACTGCAGATTTTTCCACTTACAGTGGAAACTGCTATCTCGGCATCGATGCTGGATCGACGACGACAAAAGCTGCCGTCATCAGCGAGGACGGCAAACTGCTGTACTCGTTCTATGACAGCAACCACGGCAATCCTCTCGCCACATCCATCAAGGCTATCAAGGATATCTATACAAAGATGCCTGCTTCTGCACATATAGCCTATGCATGCTCTACCGGCTACGGCGAGCAGCTGATCAAATCGGCGCTGATGCTTGACGAGGGAGAAGTCGAGACCATCGCACACTACACGGCAGCACAGTTCTTCGACCCTGAAGTCGACTGTATTCTGGATATCGGCGGACAGGATATGAAGTGCATCAAAATCAGAGACGGCGCCGTAGACAGCGTCATGCTCAACGAAGCGTGCAGCTCCGGATGCGGATCTTTCATTGAAAACTTCGCGAATTCGCTCGGCTACAATGTCAAAGACTTCGCTCAGGAAGCTCTCTTTGCCGAGCATCCGATCGATCTCGGTACGCGATGCACCGTATTTATGAATTCCAGGGTAAAACAGGCACAGAAGGAAGGCGCAACAGTCGCAGATATTTCCGCAGGTCTCGCCTACTCCGTCATCCGCAATGCCCTTTATAAGGTTATCAAGGTATCCGATGCCAAAGAACTCGGCAAACACATTGTCGTGCAGGGAGGAACTTTCTACAATAACGGTGTGCTGCGCAGTTTCGAGCGCATCGCTGACTGTGAGGCTGTGCGCCCCGATATTGCTGGTATCATGGGTGCCTTCGGTGCCGCACTGATCGCCAGAGACCGCTGTGAAGGCAGACAGACGACCATGCTCCCGATCGACAAGATCAACACGCTTCAGTACTCTACGAAAACGGCTTACTGCAAGGGCTGCACGAACCACTGCCGTCTCACGACCAACCGTTTCTCCGGCGGCCGCCAGTATATCAGCGGCAACCGCTGCGAGCGCGGCATCGGCAAGGAGAAAAATGCCCATCATATTCCGAATATGTATGAGTGGAAGTACAACCGTATCTTCGGCTACACGCCGCTCACGGACGATGAGGCGCCCCGCGGCAGGATCGGTATACCGCGCGTGCTGAACATGTATGAGAATTATCCGCTGTGGTTCACATTTTTCACCAGACTCGGTTTCAGTGTCGTTCTCTCACCGCAGTCCACGAGAAAAATATATGAACTGGGCATCGAGTCTATCCCCTCGGATACGGCCTGCTACCCGGCAAAAATATCGCACGGCCATATTGAATGGCTGATCTCGCAGGGAATCAAAACCATCTGGTACCCGTGCATCCCTTATGAGCGCAACGAGTTTCCTGATGCCGTCAATCACTATAACTGCCCGATCGTCACGAGCTATGCTGAGAATATCAAGAACAACGTCGATGATCTGAAAGATCCGTCGATCCGTTTTCTGAATCCTTTTATCTCATTATCGAGCGAAAAAGTCCTCGCTGATGCTCTTGTGAATATTTTCTCTGATCTTCCTGAAAAGGAAGTCCGCGAGGCCTGCCGCGCAGGCTGGGAGGAAATGGCCAATGTGCGTGAAGAAGTACGCAGAAAAGGCGAAGAAGTACTCTCATGGATGAAGGAAACCGGTCATCACGGTATCGTTCTCGCCGGACGTCCGTATCATATCGATCCGGAGATCAATCACGGTATTCCGGAGATGATCAACTCCTACGATGTAGCCGTCCTGACAGAAGATTCTGTATCTCATCTCGCGCCGATCGAGCGTCCGCTCCGCGTCAATGACCAGTGGATGTATCATACAAGGCTCTATGCTGCGGCGAACTTCGTCAAGACACGCGATGACCTTGAACTGGTTCAGCTGAACTCCTTTGGCTGCGGTCTTGATGCCGTAACAACGGATGAAGTGTATGACATTCTCTCGGGAAGCAGCAAGATCTACACCGTACTGAAAATCGATGAAGTCAACAACCTGGGAGCTGTCCGGATCAGAATCCGCTCCCTGCTCGCAGCTGTGCGTGCAAGGGAAAAGAATCCTGAGCCGCGCGAGATCCATTCATCGGCGATTAAAAAGGTTCCTTTTACAAAGGAAATGAAGGAGCAGGGATATACCATCCTCGCACCGCAGATGTCGCCCATCCACTTCAGCCTGATTGAGTCGGCTTTCGATTCCGCAGGCTACAACCTCGTGGTTCTGGACAACGACAACCGCTCGGCGATCGATCAGGGTCTCCGCTATGTTAATAATGATGCATGCTACCCTTCTCTTCTCGTCGTCGGGCAGTTTATGCAGGCGCTGAACTCTGGAAAATATGATCCCGACAGAACGGCGATCATCATGAGTCAGACGGGCGGCGGATGCCGTGCGTCCAACTACATTGCTTTTATCAGAAGGGCGCTGAAAAAAGCGGGATTTGAGCAGGTTCCGGTCATTTCACTCAACCTTGTCGGTCTTGAGTCCAACCCGGGCTTCAAGATCACCGCAGATCTGGCGATTCGCGTCACCTATGCGGCAATCCTCGGTGATGTGATCATGAAATGCCTGTACCGCATGAGACCTTATGAGAAAACGGCCGGCTCTGCCAACCGTATCCATAAGAAATGGGATAAAATCTGCCGGGACTTCGTGAGCTCAAAACATGTAAGTCTGCACAGGTTTAACACACTCTGCCGCCAGATCATCCGCGACTTTGACCGTCTGCCCGTCAACGACGTGCGCAAACCCAGAGTGGGTATCGTCGGTGAGATCCTGGTTAAATATGCGCCGACAGCCAATAATCATCTGGTTGATCTTCTTGAAAGCGAAGGCGCTGAGGCTGTTGTTCCCGATTATGTCGATTTCTTCATGTACAGCTTTTATAATGCACAGTTCCGCCATGAGCATTACGGCATGTCGTGGAGCAATATGGCTTCCCGCAAGGCAGCCATTGCAGCAGTAAAAATGCTGCGGCGCGCAGCGGATGAGGAATTCATCAACAGCCGTCACTTCACGCCTTCCTCCAATATCGAGGATCTGGCAAAATATGCTTCCGACATTGTCTCGGTTGGAAACCAGACCGGTGAGGGCTGGTTCCTCACGGGTGAAATGATGGAGCTAATACACGCAGGTGTTGAAAATATCGTATGTATTCAGCCTTTCGGCTGTCTGCCGAACCACGTAGTCGGCAAGGGCGTTATCAAGGCCGTACGCGCAGAATATCCGAAGGCCAATATTGTCGCCATCGACTACGATCCGGGCGCATCGGAAGTAAACCAGCTGAACCGTATCAAACTGATGCTGTCGACTGCCAATAAGAATCTGCGGGATACAGAGGCGGATCTTTACGAGGCCTGACCGGTGCTGAATTTACTCGGCTCCGTACAGACTCTCGAAACTGCTCGCATTACGAGATAAAACCTGCTTCGCGGGTTTTATCTCGTTATCGCGGTGTTCGCCACACCTCATCACATGCTTCGCATGTGTGAGGATGTAAGGCTCACTGCTCGCGTAAAAAAAATATCCGGGCCAGCCCTTCAGGGCAGACCCGGATATTTTTTCTTATAATTATTCACCTTTACGTGGTTTTCTGCCGCAGGATTTTTTCTCCGGACAGTAGCCGAGAACCTCACATTTCGGCATCATATAGTGGTCTACCAGATATTTCCACTGTTCTGAGTATGCCGAAAGTGCACGACAGATATCATCAAACATCTCTCTGTACTCCCAGAATGCTCTGGTGCACATGCGCTGGCGCGACATATCGATAAGATTGCGCAGGTTTCTCCTGTCAACGACTTTCGTTGTCATGCCGAGAGGCAGAAGCATCGCTGAATCCTCCCGCGGTATACCGAGCGAATCCAGTTTTCTCAGTGCCTCCGCTATATCATTCATAGCATCCCTGTAAATACCGGCCGCTTCCGGATTTCTCTCCACCGTATGCGGGGTCACATAGTCAAATCCCGCCTCGTAGTTGATATATCGTGTACTCGCCTGCAGTCTCGTAGGTGCTCCGCCGATATGTGTATACCACTCTCTGATCACGCGCGCGGAGTAACCGTCAAGAATCATATAAATATCCGGATACTCAAACGTCCGGCCATGTCCGTTTTCCAGACAGTTCAGACCGCGGCGGTAATTTTTTTCCGGTGTCTCTGTGTCCGACCCCCAGCAGATGCCGGCCTCTTTTCCGATCAGCTCAATCGGATTCTTTGTCGTAAATTCCTGAATCGTTATTTTTCCCATCGTTAATCCTTTCCTGTGTCGATGCGGCGTGATTTCAGCGCAGAAATATGCCGGGAAATCAGATCAATATGATCCCGCACCCTGATCATCGCCATATCCGGATGTATCACCGGAGCTGTCGTATCCAGACGTATCGTAATAGGAATTATCCCCTGTACTGTAATTGCCGGAATTATCAGCCGCTGACGTGTCATAACCGGAATTGCTGTCGTATGTGGATGTATCACCGGAGCTGTCGTAACCTGAAGTGCCGCTGTACGTATCATCCGCTGTATTATAATCTCCTCCGGTATCATAATTTCCGGAATTATCATAATAAGTATTGTCGTAAGTCGTGCTGCTGTACCCGGATCCACTGTTCCCGCTGTAACTGTTGTCTGATGATGTGTCGGTGCTGCTGTAAGTGTCTTCATCAGAAGATGATGAGCTGGAAGAATCTGCACTGACAATGGTCTCCAGATCTTTGTCAGTAAGCGTATCTCCATTCAGCACTTTATTGACCAGTGCCGTAGCCGTACTCACCTTATCCGCATCCTGATACATCACATAAGCCAGCGAGGAAGGTGCCGAATAGGTATATTCCGAGCCGTCAGATCCCGTAACGGCGTATGATTTGACATTCCATTTTGCATTGTCTGTCAGCTGCATTTTCACGATGGCCGCAAGATCGCTGTCAGACAGATCCGTCATGAACATTCCCTCAATACTGTCCATGATCTTATCGTAATTCAGGAGAACTGTTGCGCCGTCCGAGGTGATCTTGTCGATAACAGCCGTGATCACGCGCATCTGATTTTCACCTCGCGCATTATCCCCCGTTGCAAAAGCATGCCGCTCCCTCGCGAACATGAGCGCTTCTTTTCCGTTCAGATCATTTTCTCCCTCTGTGAAATCGTATCCGCCTCCGTCGATGTCATTTGCCGAAAACGTCACAGGCGAATTTACCGTGATGCCGCCGATCGCATCAACGAGATTCTCGAACCCTGTGAAATTGATCTGCATATAGTAATCGACGTTCAGATTGTAGAGGTTCTCCAGCGCTTTTTCGGAATTTTCTATGCCATAGATACCGCAGTGCGTCAGTTTATCATAGGCATAATCACCCGCCGGATTTTCCACATAGTAGTCACGAGGCGTATTCAGCAGCAGAATCTGTTTTGATGTCGGGTTGATCACCATGAGCAGGTTGACATCGCTTCGGCTGGTAACAAGCATCTCATCCCGTGTATCCGAACCACTCAGATATATAATAAAGGGCGAACTTGTTATATCCGATTTCGAAGCAGCCGCATCGATAGCCTTCATTTTTTCTTCGGAGCTTGCTGATCCACTGACCAGATCATTCCGACTGTCATTTTCAACATAAACGGGAATCCGGAGAATTTCCTTTGTCTCCGTATCGAAGTTGACGAACTGATCAAAACCGGTTAAAGCGCCCGAATACGCTTCATTGAGTATGATGACATGTGAACTGTCATCATAGAGTGCCTGCGCCAGTTCCACCATGGAAGGATAGCCGGTGGTCGAAATATTTGCTCCTGTCTGCTGATTGATATAATTGACAGCATACTGCGTATTCGTCTGATCAAAGTTATCCATGATTCCGAAAGTTTCTGCTTTCAGATCATCGATTTGGGAAGCATTGTTGCTGCTCATGACATATACGCCGATGTAAGCGGATATCTGTTTGTCATCAGTTTCATCCGCTGTGATGGAGTCCATCGTCCGACTCAGTCTTGACGCCATATGTGTGATCAGAATTGAGCCGGCTGTCATGACCAGGGCAAGAGCAATCGAAACAATCCGACGAACGCGGCGAAGCGAAGATGGCTTCTTCCACATGCCCTTGAAAAGAAGCATACCTGTGATGATCAGCATCAGCGCAAAAATAAGTACGATGACAACGACCATGTTATCTGGAAGCATATTCGTAAGTCTGACACCGATCAGCGCAATAAGTTCAAAAAATATCTGAATCAGGTACAGAATAAGAGCAATAGGAAACCACTTTTTTTTCGGAAACATTGGCCTGTCCTTTCAGTATTGTACAAGCAGGAAGAATCCGGTTACATATACAGGCTAAAGAAAATTCATATCGTCAAATTATGATCATTGTACGCCCATATTATTGCACAATAAAAAAGAGTATATCAAAACAGCGCAGGAAAACAATAAAAAAAATTACCAAATTTTACAGACCGAAAAAAAACAATATTGAATTTTCGCATAAAAAAAAGATCGCAACAGCGATCTCATAAAATCATTAATATTTTCAAAACAGGGGACGAGAGAATCGAACTCCCACCAAAGGTTTTGGAGACCCCTATCATGCCATTTGACCAGTCCCCTGTATATGAAAAAAGAAGGTACACATACCTTCAAAACTGAACACACAAACTTTTCCGGAACATCCGCTTTTTCATTGGCATTTATGGACCTGTCGGATCAGGTCATTCAAAGATGCTTCGCATCTTTTTCATGAAGTTTGCTCCGCAA